>PVMK01128539.1_pt1 | contig 23634 bp, 19 predicted proteins | sample 1853481 | NCBI WGS metagenome assembly PVMK01 (sample SAMN08533507, study PRJNA380276) | Marine sediment metagenome, whole genome shotgun sequencing project. | reverse complement strand
CATTTGGGGTCGGAGCAGGGGCCGATTTGAAGGGATTGTGCTATTTCAAGCGCGCACGTGTCGGAACCGCAGGAACAGTGCAAATCACGCCCCCGCTAAAAAATATACTCCGATCCTCGATTGGACGGCGGCTTTGCCGAGGGCTTTGATGAAGCACGAAATGTTGCAAATGGAAATCTGTTTATACAAGCTTCCAGCTTCAAACGAAATCCGGGCGCTACAGGTCAGCTGAATATTCAATTACGGAGGACAGGGTGATCGAGGTATCGAGGAGAATTCAGATGACGCATCGATATTTGTCGATCTTACTTATAGGAGTGATGGTTGCGCTGGGGATTGGAATTGCACCCGGTTCGATTGCTTCGGCCGCGGCAGCGGGGCCCGGCGAGGGGCTGGTGGTTTTCACTCGCAAGAGTTCCATGAAAGGCAAGGCGATCCAGTTCAATATCCAACAGGATGGCCGACCGATCGGGCAACTACGATCAGGGACCACCATAAAAGTACCTTTGGCACCCGGCAGCTACAACTTCACAGTGGCCGCTCCCTCTCTCGACGGTCAGGACTTCCTGACTATCAACGTTGAGGCGGGGTGGACCTATAATGTAGAGGGCAAGATTCTGTGGGGCTGGCCCACCGGCAGGCCCAAGTTCTACCTCGGTACCCAGATTCCCGGCCCTGTGGTCGCAAGTGCGCCGCCTGGGCCAAGTCCAGCTCCAGCACCAGCCCCAGCTCCAGCACCAGCAGCTATGGCCGGTGCGGCACTGGGCTCCACGGCACCTCAACCTGCGGCCACCACACAATCTGGAGCATCAGCAGACGACCGAGGCAGAATCAGTCTGCGAAATTTCAATGGCGACTGGAATTTCGACATGTGGTCGCTGGCCACCGACTTTAACAAGCTGGAAGGCCGCGGAGCCGCGACGGGAAGGGCGATGGGCGACGGCGCCACGCAGATAAATATTACGGAGTTTGCGTCAGCGGCTTTCCCGCAGGCCACCGGGGGAGGACGGTTGTTTATCTACCATGTGCCGGAACAGGGTTTTATGCTTGAGAGCGAATTCAAGTATTCCGGAGAATTGCTGAAATTTTCCGGGCAATACGATGACGTAACCGGCAGGTTTATCTTCTACCTTTCTGATGGCACTGGCGGAGAGACGGCCACCGGGATGCCCCGATCCTCGGTCAGGGTCGAGATTCGGTCGCTCGACTTCGATACGTGGGTGGCCGAGACGTATTCCTCAGTGAGTGGGCAGTCGATTAAAGTTCAGTCTTACCGATTTACACGACGTTAAGGTTGTTGCGGTATACCGAAATTTTGGGGTCAGAGTAAAAACCAGAAGATTCGAACCGACTTTGTATGTGTCGACGCCAGATAAAAATGACGTCGAGGCGGGCCCGATTACTAACGCCCACGAGTAAGCTCTAAACCAGGTACTCAAGAAATAGTGTAGGAGATCCCGGCGTTATGCCGGGTTTTTCATACGCGTTAGGGCGGTACTACTTCAGCCGTGCCCGACGAGGGACTTTAGGGACAGGATAAATCACGCACCGCTACCAATCACCAGGAGTCGGTCATTTGTTGTGGGACCGGCTTTTTTGATTCCGACTCTGTCTGTTCAACATCACTGTCTGTATCTAATTCTTTCAGGTAGGGCATTCGAGCCACCTCGAGATAGCGCCGATCGTCACTGCGGGAAAATGCGTTGAAATGGATGCCAACCAAGCCATCGGCATTGACGCCCAGGAAAAGCCGCTTCTGGCCAAATTCAGCGAGCGTCAGGAGTGATAAATTGTGCAACTGGCTAACACGCCCATACATGCTCGAGTCCTGAAATTCGAGTTCGGTGATGGGGTCTGTCCAGTCGCCCGGGTAAACCGTTGCTGCGCCGCGGTAGCGCAAATGCCAGAGGTATGAGAATTCCCACTCCGTGTCTGACGCAATCGTGAGGCGCGATTCCAGCGGTATTTGTTCGGCGTCGGTATCGGTGCTATCTGCATCATCAGCAAAGCTTGCCGCTGTAAGCAGCATGCTGACAGGTAACAGCGCCATCCAACTGGCTTTAAGCACGACGTGACTCCCTATTAACTATGGCGGTATGCAACACGTCATTGAGATCATTTGACCAAAACTGCATTGAGCTATCCCAATATGCCAAAAACGACCCCTGCATACGTCCGTCTGCATCACATCGATGGCGTTTGTTTGCTACCTGTTTATGTAAAGTCACTGCATCATTTGTACTCGCGCAAAGCTGGCTGCGTTGCGGGCGCCAGCAAGCAAGGCACAGACAATCGCGTCGCTGGAGATAATCATCATTCCTGGCGGGAAAGCAGTGCAATCAGGGCCGTGGGTATTTGTCGCAGGGTCATTGCAAACGACCATATCTGCCCCTATAATTCGCGCCCTGTACGATGGGGCGGTTAGGCCACGAGCGGGTTTTTTGCAGCCTGGCTGCAAAAGGCAATCTCGCAACCCCGCTACCAATTTTCTTGGTAGATTTTGAAGCCCCGACATGGGGTTTTTTGTTGTCCGGTACACGCACCGGGTGACGACATCGCACAGGTGAGAATGGGCTATATGCCCATTTTTTGGTTTTAGAACAAATGGTTATTGAATTTTAGTGAAGTATTTTCTAGATGACGAAAAACGAACTGACAAAGTTGATTGAGCCTGCGATTGAGCAGCTGGGATTCGAATTATCGGATCTTGAGCTAAAAATCGGCGGGCAGGATGGTCTTGTGCGCTTGTTTATCGACAAGCCGGACGGCATTACTCATGAGGACTGCGTCAGCGTCAGCCGCCAGGTTAGCGCGATTCTGGACGTCGAGGACCCTGTTCCGGGAAATTATTCGCTGGAAGTGTCATCGCCTGGCCTTGACCGGACACTGACGAAACCGGCCCATTTTCAGCGATTTAAGGGAGAAGACGTACGCGTAAAGCTGCGTTTTCCGATCGCCGGGCGACGAAATTTTCGCGGCGCATTGCGTGCTGCGGATGAGGAAAAAATTGAAATCGAAGTCGATGGCGAAGCACACAGCTTGCCGCTGGCAACAATCGAATCTGCCCGGCTTGTTCCGGCTGAGGTGTGAAAGCACCAAATTGGAGTAGCAAGACATGAGTAAAGAGATATTGATGGTGGTTGATGCCGTTTCCAATGAAAAGGGCGTCGATAAAGACATCATTTTCGAGGCGATAGAGGCCGCACTGGCTTCCGCAACGGCCCGGCGTCATGCTGAAGATATCGCCGTTCGTGTTGCTATCGACCGCGAAGATGGCAGCTATGAAACATTTCGTCGCTGGCTCGTTTTTGCAGATGATTCCACCGAGCTCGAAGTTCCGGATCACGAACTACGCATGATTGATGCGGTGGACGTCGATGAGAACGCTGAGCCTGGCGGTTACGTCGAAGTGCCAATGGACTCAGTCGAATTCGGTCGCATTGCTGCGCAAACGGCGAAGCAGGTCATCGTACAGAAAGTGCGCGAGGCTGAGCGTGAGCAGGTGGTCGAGGAATACAAAGACCGCGAAGGTGAAATGCTTTCGGGGTTGGTCAAGCGTGTTGACCGCAACGGCGTATACATTGATCTTGGCGGCAACGCAGAGGGATTCGTGTCGCGTGATCAAATGGTGCCACGCGAGCCAGCACGGCCGCATGACCGGATGAAAGCGCTGCTGGTCGAAGTTCGCTCGGAACAGCGTGGGCCACAACTCTTTATGACCCGCACATCGGCGGAGTTCCTCGTTGAACTTTTCAAAATCGAGGTGCCGGAAGTAGGCCAGGGACTTATCGATATTCTTGGTTCAGCCCGTGATCCGGGGCTGCGCGCCAAAATTGCAGTGAAAAGTAATGACTCGCGCATCGATCCGGTCGGCGCGTGTGTCGGTATGCGCGGTTCGCGTGTTCAGGCCGTATCAAACGAACTGGCAGGCGAGCGCGTGGACATCATCCTGTGGGATGAAAACCCGGCGCAATTTGTGGTTAATGCAATGTCGCCTGCCGAGGTTGTGTCGATTGTCATGGATGAGGATGCACACAGCATGGACATCGCCGTTGACGAGGAAAAATTGTCGCAGGCGATCGGTCGTGGCGGACAAAACATACGCCTTGCCAGTGAGCTCACAGGTTGGGAGCTGAACGTAATGACCGAGACAGACGCCGAGCAGAAGAGTGAATCTGAAATGCGCGTATTGCTCGAGCTCTTTGCCAAACAGCTCGATGTCGATGAAGAGGTCGCGTTGATTCTCGTGCAGGAAGGCTTCTCAACCATCGAAGAAGTTGCTTACGTTCCGACTTCAGAGTTAGTCGAGATTGAAGAATTTGATGAAGACATCGTCAACGAATTGAGGACCAGGGCGCGTGATGTGCTACTGACCCAGGCGATTGTCAGTGAAGAAAAGATCGATGAGGCGCAACCGGCAGAAGATCTATTGAGCCTTGAAGGTATGGACAAGAGCCTGGCATTCACGCTGGCAAGCAAGGGCGTGGTAACACGTGAAGACCTGGCTGAGCTGGCGACGGATGATTTGCTCGAGCTACATGAGATGGATCAGGAAGAAGCCGCGGCGCTGATTATGAAAGCCCGTGCACACTGGTTCGAAGCGGAACAACAGGCCTGATCGCGGCTTATACGGAGTTTTACTATGGCTGACGTCACCGTCACACAATTTGCGGATGTACTGAAAGTACCAGTCGAAAAGCTGCTCACGCAGCTCGACGATGCCGGTATCAAGGTTGCTGGATCGGATGACACGATCAGCGAGGATGCAAAGCTCGAGTTGTTGACGCATCTGCGTCGCAGACATGGACAGGATGAGTCAGAAGTGACTGATGCCGCGCCCAAGCGCATTACGCTGCGGCGAAAATCACTGTCGGAGCTCAGGTTGTCCGGGTCTCAAGGCCGTTCAAGAACGGTCAATGTCGAGGTTCGCCGCAAGCGTACCTACATGAAACGCGATGTGCTGGAGAAAGAGGCGCAGGCGAAGCAGGACGAGCTTGATCGGCAAAAGGCCGAAGAGCAGGCGCGCATTGATGCTGAGAAAGCTGAAGTGGAACGGCTGGCAGCTGAAAAAGTTGCGGCTGAGCGTGCCGCTGAGGCGGAGGCAGACAAGCGCAAGGAAGACGAGGCCAAGCAAACAGCTGAATCTAAAGCTCGTGAGGAGGCAGTGAAGGCTGCCGCGATTGCCGAAGAAAGAGCCCGTGTCGAAAAATCGGAGCAGGCATCGAAAGATCGTCGCAACAAGGACAAAGAAAAGAAAAAAGGCAAAGGTGCTGATACGCGTTATGGGCGACGGGAGTTGCATGTCGCCGGTGGCAAAGGCGGCCGTCGTAAACGCAAAACTCCGGTTCGCCGCAGGGCCGTATCGGTCAGTTCCGATGGTCAACATGGCTTTGAGATGCCGACCGCGCCAGTCATTCATGAGGTCGAGGTTCCGGAAAATATTGCAGTTTCAGAACTCGCGCAGAAGATGGCCGTGAAAGGTAATGAGGTCGTCAAGGTGCTGTTTAATATGGGCGCCATGGTGACCATCAACCAGGTCATCGATCAGGACACAGCCATTCTCGTTGTGGAAGAACTCGGGCATGTGGCTAAAGCAGTCAGCGGCGATGAAGTCGATGAGCGCCTTTTGGTCGGCGAAGAGCCGGCTGGTGAAACGGTGCCGCGCGCACCTGTCGTTACGATCATGGGGCACGTCGATCATGGCAAGACGTCGCTGCTCGACTACATACGGCGCACCAAGGTAGCTGCCGGCGAGGCAGGTGGTATTACGCAGCATATCGGTGCATACGCAGTTGATACCGACAAGGGGAAAATTACTTTCCTTGATACACCGGGACACGCGGCGTTTACGCAAATGCGTGCTCGCGGGGCGCAGGCTACAGATATAGTAATTCTTGTAGTCGCCGCGGATGATGGCGTAAAGCCACAAACCATCGAGGCTATTGAACACGCCAAGGCAGCCGACGTGCCGATCGTGGTCGCAGTCAACAAAATCGACAAGGAAGCCGCCGATCCGGAACGAGTTCGCAATGAACTTTCGCAACACGAAATTATTTCCGAGTCATGGGGCGGCGAGCATTTATTTGCGGAGGTTTCAGCGCAGACCGGTGAGGGCGTAGACGCGCTCCTGGATGCGATATTGCTGCAAGCTGAGGTTATGGATCTGCAGGCTGTTGCAGAAGGTCCGGCACAGGGCATCGTTATTGAGTCGAGCCTCGAAAAAGGTCGTGGTGCTGTTGCAACCTTGCTGGTGCAGGCAGGCACGCTCAAACAGGGTGACATGATCATCGCGGGCGAAGAGTACGGTCGAGTCCGTAACATGTTCGACGAGAGTCATAACGTGGTCACAGAGGCTGGTCCTTCCAGCCCGGTAGTGGTCCTTGGATTGTCGAAAACACCGGCATCCGGCGATGACTTCCAGGTCGTCAAGAACGAACGCAGAGCGCGCGAGGCGGCTGAGTTCCGCCAGGCCAGGACCCGTGAGTCCAAGCTTGCGCGGCAACAGGCATCGAATCTTGAGGATGTGTTCAGTCAAATGAAGGAAGCAGGCATCAGTACCGTACCGGTACTGATCAAGTCGGACGTACACGGTAGTACTGAGGCACTGCGCGATTCACTGGACAAGCTCTCGACTGACGAAGTAAGGGTCAAAATCGTAAGTTCCGGCGTTGGTGGCATCACCGAGTCCGATGTGACACTCGCTGCTGCGGCGAAAGCCGTCATTATTGGTTTTAACGTCCGCGCTGATAGTGCGGCCAGGAACGCAATCAAAGAGACCGGCGTTGACGTCCGTTACTACAGCATCATTTATGAAGCGATTGACGATGTGAAGGCGGCACTTAGCGGGCTGCTCGCTCCTGAGATTCGTGAAAATATTGTCGGCCTGGCTGAGGTCAAGGAAGTCTTTACTTCACCGAAACTCGGCGATATCGCCGGCTGCATGGTTACGGAAGGCTACGTTAAGCGGGACAATCCGCTGCGCGTCTTGCGCGACAATGTCGTCATTTACGAAGGCGAGCTCGAATCCCTGCGTCGTTTCAAAGACAACGTCAACGAAGTCCGCTCCGGAACCGAATGTGGTATCGGTGTGAAGAACTACAACGATGTTAAGCCTGGCGATCAGATCGAGTGTTTCGAGCGTATTGAAGTCGCTCGTACTATCGACTAAGCCTTTGTCGGTTGGATTGTATTCGATGCCATTGATTAGTATTCACGCGATTTCAAGATTGGTGCGATCACCGGGAATCGCCCGGCGCTCCGATAGAAACACTGGCTCAGCTCTAAGTTTGGCGTCTTTTCGGCACGGGCTCCTACAGTTGCAATTAAGCATTGTAGGAGCCCGTCCTGACGGGCGAAACAAGCAACGGGATGCGTTGCCGATGGGACACAACTAATGCCACGCGAGTTTTCACGCAACCAACGCCTTGGTGCGCAGATGCAGCGCTCACTGAGCGAACTGCTGCGATTTGAAACCAAGGATCCCGGTCTTGCCGATGTCTCGGTGACCGCGGTCGAGCTGTCAAAGGACCTGAGTGTTGCGAAAATCTATTTCAGTCTGCTTAATCCTGACGATGATCCGCAGCCGGCACTCCAGGGTTTGCAACGCGCCGCCGGTTTTCTGCGCAGCAAGCTGGGTGCTTCATTAACGGTCAGGCATATGCCTGAACTGCGTTTCGTACACGACGACAGCATCGCACGCGCGGCCGAGATGAGCCGTTTGATCGACACTGCCAACGAACCACACTAAATGACTGAGCAAACGAGTAAACCAACGCGACCAAAAGCGGTCGCTGTAGATGGGCTGCTGCTTTTGAACAAGCCGGCAGGGCTGACTTCGAACCAGGCATTACAGAAGGTCAAGCGCCTGCTGCGGGCAAAGAAAGCGGGCCATACTGGCAGCCTGGATCCGGCGGCAACCGGTATGCTGCCATTGTGTTTCGGTGAGGCGACCAAGGTCTGTGCCTATCTTCTGGCGGCCGACAAGACCTACCGGGTAACCGCGAAACTGGGCGAGGCCACCGATACCGGTGATGCTGACGGAACGATCAATGCGACAGCAACCGTCCCTGATCTGGACGCCCAGGACTGGGAAAAGATCATAGCTGGCTTCAAAGGCGATATTTTGCAGGTGCCGCCAATGTATTCGGCGCTGAAGAAGGACGGTAAGCGTTTATACGAACTGGCACGTCAAGGCCTGGTTGTCGAGCGAGAGGCACGCCCGATAACCATTCACGACATCAAATTGCTGGAAATCAGTGGTACGCGGATGGTGTTAACCGTCCATTGCTCGAAAGGGACCTATATAAGGACACTGGTCGAGGACATCGCCAAAGCAGCAGGAACCGTCGCTCACACGGTCCGTCTGCATCGGGAAACCGTCGGTGATTTTCGAGCTGCGGACATGCTGGACATGGACGGGGCTGAGCAGCTTGCTGAAAGCGGGCCCGAGGCATTGCGCGAACGATTGCAACCGGCGGATGTGGCACTGGCCAGCTGGCCCGAGTGCCAGGTCGAAGCTGCTGCAGGCGAGCGCTTCAGTGGTGGGCAGGCCGTGCCGACTAATATCGAGGGCAGGGCAGTATTTGTAAGAGTTTATGGTGAAAATCACCGTTTTCTGGGTGTCGGTGAGCTCACAGGCGTGGGCACCGTGGCACCAAAGCGGATTTTCAGGTTGGCAGGCTGATCCGGGTTTCCGGATCAGCACAATGGAGTTTAGGAGTCAGGCAAAAAAAGCCTGATATTTTCGTATTTTAGGCTGTTACTGGACCGAAACTGACGCTAGAATAGCGCGCTCAAAATACAGGGCCAGAAAATAGAAAGAACGATTGGAGTTTCTTAGAGATGTCACTTACAAGTGAAAACAAAAGCAGTATCGTCGCCGACTACGCGCGCGACAAAGACGACACCGGGTCACCTGAGGTTCAGGTTGCCTTGCTGTCTGCACGAATTTCAGAGCTGACCGACCACTTCGGTGAGCACAAGAAGGATCACCATTCCCGGCAGGGTCTTTTGAGAATGGTAAACAAGCGACGCAAGCTGCTTGATTACCTCAAAAAGAAAGACCAGAACCGGTACCGCGAGCTGATTTCCCGGCTCGGTCTTCGCCGTTAACAGTTAACCGGCGCCACAGGCAATGACTTAATCCATATTTCGACCCTGAGACGGGGCGAGACGATTGGTCGTGCCATCAGATAAATCATTCGAGTATTAAAGTGAAAGCAACTAAAAAGACGTTCCAATATGGGGAACATGAAGTATCCATAGAAACCGGCGGCATCGCGCGCCAGGCAAGCGGAGCGGTAGTGGTCAATATGGCCGAAACCGTTGTGCTTGTTACTGCAGTTGGCAAGAAAACAGCTGATCCAGGCCGTGACTTCTTTCCGCTGACAGTTAACTACCAGGAAAAGACCTATGCAGCCGGCAAAATCCCCGGCGGCTTCTTCAAACGTGAAGGTCGTCCCTGGTGAAAAAGAAATCCTGACTTGCCGACTGATCGATCGTCCGATTCGCCCGTTGTTTCCCAAGGGATTCAAGAACGAAGTACAGATTATCGCTACGGTTGTGTCATTGAACCCTGATGTCGATCCTGACATTCCTGCGCTGATTGGTGCGTCGGCTGCGCTGGCAATTTCCGGCATGCCGTTTGCTGGTCCAATCGCCGCAGCAAAAGTTGGTTATAAAGACGGCGAGTACATCCTCAATCCTGGTCGCGCTGCTGTCGCAGAATCGGATCTTGAGCTGGTTGTTGCCGGAACGGCTGACGCTGTCCTCATGGTCGAATCGGAAGCCAATGTGCTTTCAGAAGAAGTCATGCTTGGCGCAGTCATGTACGGCCACGAGCAATTGCAAATCGCAATCGCTGCTATCAATGAGCTTGCCGCAGAAACAGGCAAAGAATCCTGGAACTGGGAAGGTCCGGCTACGGATGAAGAGCTTGAGTCCGCAGTTGCTGCCGCAGCAGAGAGCGGCCTGACAGATGCTTATCAGATTACCGACAAGATGGATCGCCAGTCCAAAGTCGGCGACACGAAATCGGCTGCGATGGAATCACTGGCTGCTGGCGACGATGCGCGCTGGTCCGGGGATGACGTCAAGGGCGCTTTGTCCCGACTTGAGAAGCGCATTGTTCGTGGCAGAGTTATTGCGGGCGATCCGCGAATCGATGGCCGCGACCACAGCACCGTGCGTGCGATCGATGTTGAAGTTGGTCTCTTGCCGCGTGCTCACGGTTCTTCGTTGTTTACCCGCGGTGAGACGCAGGCAATTGTTGCGACAACCCTGGGTACCGGTCGTGACGCACAGATGATTGACGCGATCGAGGGCGAACGAAAAGATCCGTTCATGTTCCATTACAACTTCCCTCCGTTCTGCGTGGGTGAGACAGGCTTTGTCGGTTCGCCAAAACGTCGCGAAATCGGTCATGGCAAGCTCGCTCTACGTGGCATTGAAGCAGTTATGCCGGATCTCGAAGAATTTCCGTACGTCATTCGCATCGTTTCGGAGATCACCGAGTCAAACGGATCAAGCTCGATGGCATCAGTATGTGGCGCGAGTCTTTCGTTGATGGATGCAGGCGTGCCGATCAAAGCACCAGTTGCCGGTGTTGCAATGGGTCTTGTCAAGGAAGGCGAAAAGTTTGCGGTCCTCACCGATATTCTTGGTGACGAGGATCACCTCGGCGACATGGACTTCAAGGTAGCTGGTACCGATCAGGGTATTACTGCATTGCAGATGGATATCAAGATCCAGGGCATTACCAAAGAAATCATGAGTACTGCGCTTGATCAGGCCAAGGATGCGCGTTTGCACATCCTGCAGGAAATGAACAAGGTAATTGATGCGCCGCGCGAGGAAATGTCCGAGTGGGCTCCGACCATCATTACTTTCAAGATCGATCCCGAGAAGATTCGTGATGTGATCGGTAAGGGCGGTTCGGTCATTCGCGCCATGACGGAAGAGACCGGTGCAACCATTGATCTGGACAACGACGGTACGGTGAGAATCGCCTCTGTCGATGGCGCTTCAGGAAGAGAGGCACGACGTCGCATCGACCTGATTACGGCAGATGTGGAAGTCGGTCGTATCTACGATGGCAAGGTAGTTCGTTTGATGGACTTCGGTGCTTTCGTCACCATCCTGCCGGGCAAAGACGGTCTCGTACACATCTCGCAGATTTCCAACGAGCGTGTAGAGAAAGTCAGCGACAAGCTCTCCGAAGGTGACGAAGTCAAGGTCAAAGTCCTTGAAGTCGATCGCCAGGGCCGAGTACGCCTGAGCATGAAGGAAGTTGATGCTGCGTAGCGATTAAGCAGGGTCGCGATCAAAGCGACCTATTTGTAGGAGCCCGCCCAGCGGGCGATCAGACATTGCCGAGTGCGTTGAGCTCAATCGCCCGCTGGGCGGGCTCCTACAAGTGAAGCGTAAGAACAGGATACGGCGCGATGATTTATTTCATCGTGCCGTTTTTTTACCCGTATAACTTCTTGTAGGTCTGCACGAAATATTCCATTTCATGCGGCTTGGCCATGCTGATACGCAGCCATTTCGTCATCGGCGGGAACGCGCGCCCAACAATAATGCCCTCTCTCAAAAACGCATCATAGACTTCCTGAATGTCGTGCCCCGTTTCGAAGAAAGAAAAGTTGGCATTCGACTTCACATAGCGATGACCCAGTTTTTCGTGCATGGCTTCAATAATCGCCAGCGATTCCTTGTTTTTCCGCAGCGTGAATTTCTGGAATTCGTCATTTTGATAAGCAGCATAAGCGGCATTGAGGCTAAGGACGCTCATTGCACCGGTTTTTCTTGTATTGATCTCTGTGGCTAGATCAGGATGGGCAAATCCAAAGCCAACCCGCAATCCAGCCATGCCATGAATTTTTGACGCCGTTCTTGAGACAACAATGTTCTTGTGACCATCACGAACGAGACCCATCATCGTTCCATAGTCCGGATTGTCGACAAATTCGTAGTAAGCCTCATCGACGAATACCAGGCGATCCTTCGACACCTCAAGCACGAAATCGCGCAATTCATTTTTCTCAATGATCGAGGGAATCGGGTTGTTAGGATTAACCAGGTAGACACATTTGGTATCGCGCCTGATTGCTTTATACATAGCGTTCAGGTCGGTATTGAAATTCTCATCAACAGGTACTTTGATAATTTCAGAGCCAGTGCGGCCGGCATACCTAATAAGGTCGTGATAGGTAGGATCGGCACAGACCACAGAACCGTCCTGCATGCTCGCAAGCATGCCCGCGGTGCGCAGTATCTCGCCAGAACCGGTGCCCATTGAAATATGATCGGCAGGTACGTTGTTCAAACGCCCCATGAGCTCCATCATCGCCCGGCGATCGGAGCCGCCATAGAGGTTCGAGTACTTGAAGGAATCTGCCATCGCCTGCAATGACACGCGGGAGGGTCCCCAGGGGTTCTCGTTGAAACAAACGCGAACCATGTAATCCGGTCGCGCTATTTCCTCGCCGTAGGCACTACGCAGCAGGTTGACGCCGGGCAGCAGTCCGGAACCCAGCGCCAGGCCACCGCCCAGTAATACCTGCCGTCTCGAAACATTTGCCATCTTGCTTACTCTCCTTACCTCACCGCAATCATTGCAGTACGCGAAAAACCGGCTTGAATTATGCCGCCTTTCCAGCACGATTTTGCAAAAAAACGGCAAATGTAATGGTGGTGGTTGCGGCTACCGATATTGTGACTGCCTTACTTCAACTCGATTTCCAGAATGCTGCATTCCTGAACCACGGTACTGGTTTTCCCGCCATGGGTCTCCGCGCTCGCCCATTGGACATCGCCAAGGCGGAATGATTGCATGCTTTTCTGGCCATCCGCCGTGTTCTCCAACCAGGCACAGGGGCTGAGGTAGACCAGCACCCGGTCGGGGTGCGTATGCAGGGGAGGCGTTTCGCCCGTTCGCTCTGTGACCTTGATAACGCGCACTTTATCGTTCTCGAGCACGGTCGCGAATATGTGTGGCGCCACATTAACCGGGTCCAGCGCTGGTGATTGTGCACTGGCAATGGCAAAGCCCAGGATCAAAATGAGCCCAAAGGTCATGCCGGGGCGAAAGAGCTTCCTCATGGTTTTTTCCTTCTGTTTTTACATTCCCGGCAGCGGCCGACCGTATTGTCCTGACTCGGCAATGCCGGCTTCCAGAAAGCCGATTATGCGTTCCGGCAGGTAGTATTCCGGATGCCACGGAGTACCGCCACTGACGAAGCCAACGTGCCCGCCATGCGCGCTGACTTCCAGCTGTACGCTGTCGGATAATTTGCCCGAATCAGGGATAGTTGCCGGTGTCATGAACGGATCGTCCAATGCGTTAATAATAAGAGTCGGCCGTTGGATATTCGCGAGATAACCGACGGCGCTGCAACGATCGTAATATTCATCCTTACCGGAAAAGCCATGCAGCGGTGCCGTTACCGCGTCATCGAACTCGGCAAATGTGCGCGATTTCATGGTGCGATGCCAGTCGAAGGCAGCGGTGTACTGGTCGAATTTTCGCGTGACAGCCTTCTTCATGCGTTTTAGCAAGTGATACTGATAAATCTTTGAAAAACCAGAAGTTAATGCTCGTGCAGAATCATGTAAATCCAGTGGTGCGCTCACAGCAACGGCTGCATCCAAAGGCGTCGATGCACCGTTCTCGCCAAGGTATTTGAGCAGCACATTGCCGCCGAGGGAGTAGCCTACGGCCATCATCGGGCCCTCGTGCCCCTTGGTTCGCAGCTGCTCGAGGAAATAGCGAATGTCATTGGTTTCGCCCGCGTGATAGCGCCGGGGCAGGCGATTGCGGTAGTCGCCGCAGTCACGAAAATGCAGCACTGCCGCACGCCAGCCGTTGTCTGATGCAGCTTGCAGCATAATTCGCGCGTATGCTGAATCGGCGGAACCCTCGAGGCCGTGCAATATGATGAGGACCGGTGCGCCAGAGTCCGGCTCGGGCCCCTCGATCATCCAGTCAACACTGGTGACGTCACCATCGGGAAGCTCCAGCTTTTCGTTGTGCAGGCGAACCTGTGGTGCTCCAGACCAGGGCAACGACGGATAAATCGTTTGCGCATGGCGATTTCCAAGCCACCAGGCGGGCTTGAAACCACTCTCAAGAATGCGATTTTCCCGGCGCACTCTCTGTCATTGTCACTCGCCTCCAGAACACTGCATCGCTGATATGACCCGATTACAACGCCATCGACGCAGAATGTCGTTGTTGGCGTAGACAAATCCGGTGGCCCGGCATCAGCAGGTGGACCTATAAAAAAAGGCCCCCCGATTGCTCAGGGGGCCGGCCGTGGAGTAGAAACTCCTTCAGGCATTCACAACAGGGGGCGGGGGAGCGTATCCCTGTTGCAACGCACAAAATAGGGGTGTGCCACGCGGATGTCAAGGAACTCTGGCAGGGTGGTCCGAAAACAGCGGTAACGCGGTACTAGCTGGCTTTCTTTCGATCCTGTGATATTTGCCTGGTGGCGCTTTGCTCTGCATCATCGCGCGTGCCGGTGAAACGCCGCAAAACCTCGTCCTGTAGTGATTTCCAGCGATTGAAATTCTTCTGCGCCATCTCGGTCACGGCAAGCACCGGGTCTACACCGACGACCCGTTTTACCTGGCCGCGAATGTTCTGTTGCTGGGTCATAAAAAGTTTCATGCTTTGCTCGAGGTAGTTCGCCATGAATCCCGGCATCACCTTGCCGTATGAACGAATGACCTGGGACAGGAAGTCCTGGCTCATAATGGCCTCACCCTGCAATTCCTGCTCGCTGATCACCTGCAGCAGGATCGATCGGGTAATGTCGTCGCCGCTTTTCTTGTCAATGACAACGAAATCGATCTTGCTTGTCACCAGGTTGCGGACATCGACCAGGGTTATATAGCGACTTTCCTCCGTGTCATACAGACGGCGATTCGGGTATTTCTTGATGACGCGCGCAGCAGGCATAGGTTGTCTCTTTTTGCTCCAGGGTGTGAACGTCGTTTGCAGACACATTGTAACGGACCACGATGGTGGTCGCAGGTTGCGCTGACGTCAAATATTGTGGTTGCTCGATTGAAGGTGGGGCCTACGATAGCCCATTTTCGTGCTCAGCCATAGGGTATTGATCAGCTGGAATACTTTTGACGTTCCGCAGGACATCTGTACGCCAGTTAGCCACAGCCCACGCCCAGATCTCACCGATGCTCTCGCGGGCCAGATCCGCGGGCGGGTGCTGTTTCAGCGCATTCAGCGCGCTCACCAGGGTGGCGCTGGCCTGGTCGCTTGAGATTCCTTTTGCACCAGTCAGCTTGCTGAGCTTTTGTCCCTCGGCATTCTCAACCACGGGAATGTGCAAATAGTCAGGTGTGGTGAAGCCAAGGACTCGTTGCAGGTGGATATGGCGTGGCGTTGAGTCCAGCAGATCGATGCCGCGTACGACCTCAGTGATGCCTTGATCGAAGTCGTCTGCCACTACCGCAAGGTGATAGGCGATGAGCCCATCCCGCCGCTTGATGATGAAATCTCCGGATTCTGATTCCAGTCGCTGGCTTTGTGGTCCCTGTAGCTGGTCCGTAAATTCGATCGGTTCGTCGTCCGTTCTCAGCCGAATCGCCACCTCGTCCGAACGACAGCCTTTTCTGCAGGTTCCGGGATAAATCGCGCCAAGCAGTCCGCGGCTGACATCAGCAAGGTCCCGACGGGAGCAGGAACAGGGATATGCTGCGCCTGACTCGAGCAGGCTCTGCACCAGTGCGGCATGGCGCTCAGCGAACTGGCTCTGATAGCTGACTGGCCCGTCCCACTCAAAACCGTAAGCCTCAAGCGCGCTGAGAATTACCTTGTCAGCGCCGGGTTGTTCTCTTGGCGGATCGATATCCTCGATGCGCACGAGCCATTGGCCGTTGCCGGCCCGCGCTCGCGCGTAACTCGCAACTGCGGCGAGCAGGGATCCAAAATGCAGCGGGGCCAGAGGGCGAGGGCGCAAACCGGCCAACATACGGAGCCGGTTTGCTCGTCATCTCTGTGTGGTCCGTTGGACCTGGGCTCTATCTGTACCGGTCATCCCGGTCACGGAACTGGCGCTCAGACATCTCACGGCGCTCCTGTGCTTCAACGCACAAGGTCGCAACCGGACGGGCCTCGAGTCGTTTCAGGCCGATTTCCTCGCCGGTTTCCTCGCAGAATCCGTAAGCGCCTTCTTCGATACGGGTCAGGCCAGAGTTAATCTTTCTCAGCAATTTGCGCTCCCGATCACGGGTGCGCAATTCCAGTCCAAATTCCGACTCCTGCGTCGCGCGGTCGTTCGGATCCGGGAAATTGGCCGCCTCGTCCTGCATGTGATGCACAGTACGATCGACTTCCTTCATCAATTCCGTCTTCCAGGACACCAGGATCGCCTCGAAGTGGTCCAGCTGCTCTGAGCTCATGTATTCTTCGCCACGTTTGGCGACGTATGGCTCGATACCATGTATCGGGCCAGACAATAAATCCATGTTGCGAATGATTTTGCGGGCCGTAGCTTTACGCCTTGGTGGCCTTTTCGGCATCACTCGTTTGCTCGCTGGCGCCTTTCTGGCCGGTGCCTTGCGAGAAGATGCTTTTTTGGCGACCTTCTTCTTGGCAATTTTCTTCTTCGTGACCTTCTTTTTGGCAACCTTTTGCTTCGATGCCCCCTTTTTGGCAACCTTTTTCTTGCTGGACGCCTTCTTTTTGCTGACTTTCTTCCTGGCAGCGGCTTTTTTCCTGGAAACCTTCCTGGTGCTGGCACGCTTCTTCGCGGCCGGCTTCTTTTTGCTTACTTTGCGCTTCTTGCTCGTTTTCTTCGCTGCCTGCATTTTTCGCCTTACCTTCTTTTTCGTGGATTTCTTGGTGGATTTCCTGCTGGCCGGCTTCTTCCGGGCAACAGCTTTCTTTTTCGGCGATTTCCTGGCCGAAGCTTTCTTTCTGGTCACTCTGGATTTCTTGGCTGTGGTCTTTTTTCTGCCAACTACTTTCTTCTTGGCAGCCTTTTTCCGGGAGGCCTTTGCGGGTTTGCGCTTCCTGCTCGCGGTCTTCTTTGCGGGCATCTTTTTACTCCTGCCGGTTTGAGAAAAACGCGGCATTATACATTGGTTACCGGCACATGGAAGTAGCAAAAGCAGGCTTTTTTCAGGGGAGGCCCCTGGCCGCGATTTGCGGCCGGAAAGCAACCCGCGGATGCCTCCGCAGACCACGGTTGATCAGCGTTTGCGCTTATTCCACAGAGGCATGTCTTTTGTTTGCGACAATCGTTTTATGTCGCCAATTACATTACACTACCCCGAATTCTCACGGGCGCGGCCTAACACCATCAAATGCGACTAAGCAAGATCAAGCTTGCCGGCTTTAAATCCTTCGTAGATCCCACCACAATTCCCTTTCCCAGCAACCTGGTTGGTGTTGTTGGGCCGAATGGATGTGGCAAATCTAATGTAATTGACGCCGTACGCTGGGTTATGGGCGAGAGTTCGGCCAGCCGTTTGCGTGGTGATTCGATCACCGACGTCATCTTCAATGGCTCAAGTACCCGCAAACCGATCGGCGCTGCTTCGGTCGAGCTGCTGTTCGACAATACGGAAACGACGCTGGAAGGGCAGTATGCCAAGTATGCTGAAATAGGCATCCGCCGTGAGGTGTCCAGGGACGGGATATCAACCTATTACCTGAACGGTACCCGTTGCCGGCGCAAAGACATCACCGGCATATTTCTCGGTACAGGGTTAGGTCCACGCAGCTATTCGATCATCGAACAGGGAATGATCTCGCGGTTGATCGAGGCCAAACCGGAGGAGATGCGAACCTTCCTGGAGGAAGCCGCAGGTATTTCCAAATACAAAGAGCGTCGTCGCGAGACCTCAAACCGAATCAAGCACACCAAGGAAAACCTCGAACGCCTGGCTGACGTGCTCGACGAGGTCGAGAAACAAATCAAGCACCTCGACCGCCAATCAAAAACCGCGGAACGCTATGGCCGGCTGAAAGACAAGGAACGCAAAACCGGCGCCGAGTTGCTGGCGTTGCGACTGCGCGATCTTGACGACCGGGCCAGCGAGTCAACTGCGAGCCTGAATGAAAAAGAAACGGCAATGCAGGCGCTCATCGCCGAGCAACGCAAAATTGAGGCGAGCATAGAAGATGCGCGTGTCCGGCAGAGTGAACGTTCGGATGAGTTCAATGCAGTGCAGGGACGTTTCTATAAATCGGGATCGGAAATTGCGCGCATCGAACAGACTATCGAGCACGCACACGAACTTCGTGAACGGCAGGAAAAAGATCTTGAGCAGGCCATTCAAGGCGCCCAGGAAATTACCGATCACATCAACCAGGACGAAAGCGATATTGCGCAGCTGGAGCTGACGCTGAGTGAATTGATACCCGGTCTTGAGCAGGCTAAAGACCGCGAAGCGCGTTCCCGATCGTCACTGGATAGTGCCGAACAAGCGCTGGCCGAATGGCAGGAAAAGTGGGACGAGTACACGCTCAAATCGAACGACGCAAAACAAACCCGCAATGTCGAGCAAACCAGGGCTGAACAAATTGAGTCAAGGCTGACAAGCCTGGCCGAACGGCGCCGCAGACTGGATGAATCACAACAGTCTGCTGACCCGCAGAAACTGAACGCGAAATTTGAAAGCCTGACGATCGTTGAGCAAAGAAAACGCCAGGCTCGTGAGGAATTTGATCGGCACATTACCGACTTAAGCGACAAGATTCACAAGCTTCGCGAACAGGACAAAAAACTCAACCGGTTGGTAGATGAAAGGCGCGCAGTCTTGCAGTCATCACAAGCCAAGTATGCATCGCTTGAAGCGGTGCAGAAAGCGGCGCTCGGTGAGGGTGACGATGCAATCAAGAGTTGGCTCGAGTCATCCGGTTTGCAGGGAAATGCACGCGTAGCGCAATCTATTGATGTTGAAGGTGGCTGGGAAACTGCTGTTGAGACAGTACTTGGCGATTACCTTCAAGCGGTATGCGTTAGTGACGTAACAACTGCAACGACAAGTCTGGCGAAACTGGCTGGTGGAAAAATAACCCTGTTGGTCGATGATGCAGATGCTGCACCTGGCGATGATGCGACTTCAACGTTGGCCGCCAAAGTTTCAAAGGCGCCTTCTGCAGTTCTCGAATTGTTGCGCTCGGTGCGCGTAGCCGAGTCACTTGAAAGAGCCCTGAGCATTAGAGAACAACTCACTAATCTGGGTGCCGATGGTTCCGTTATTACCGCCGATGGTGTTTGGTTAAGCAGAAGCTGGCTACGCGTATGCCGTGACAAAGATGCCAAATCAGGTGTGCTGGGTCGCGAACATGATATGCGCCGCTTGAAGAGTGAAATTCGCGAATTGCAGGCACGTAGCGACAGTGCGAGCAAACTTGTCAAGGACGGGCGGAACCGACTCGTTCAATTTGAAGATCGGCGTGAGAAACTGCAAAACGATGCCTCCGCGTTGCTTGACGAATATTCCGAAGTAAAAGCGAATCTCGATAGCGCACGTTTCCAGCTGGATCAGGCCAACGCACGACAGGCGGCCATTACTGAAGAAAACAGCGATATCGAAAAAGAAAAATTTGCGGCTGAGGAACAAGTTCGCGAATCACGGACTGAGTTCGCGCAGGCAGAAAACATCCTGACAGAACTCGAAGTGCAGCGGCAATCGCTGGATGCGCAGCGCGATGAATTGCGCGACGAACTTACGCGGGTTCGGGCACAGGCTGATGAAGATCGCATTGCAGCGCATGACCTTGCGATTCAATTTGAGACACGTCGTACAAACAAAGAATCGGCAGCGCAAAGCCTTGCAAGAATGCAATCGCAGCTTGAGCATTTTGGCAACCGAGATAAAGAAATTCGCCAGCAACTCGAGCAAAGTAACGCGCCGCTGGCAGCCAATAGGGAAGAGCTTGCGCGGCAGTTACAAATTCGTATCGAGGTTGAGACTGAACTTGGTGAATCAAGAAAGCTCGTCGAAAGTGTCGAAAACGAATTGCGGGAATATGACCAGGGTCGAATGCTTGCGGATCAGGCGGTGGAGGAATCGCGCGGGCAGGTGAGCGAGGCGCGCATGGCGGTTCAGGAAATCAGTGTTCGACGCGAGGGTTTCGCCGAGCAACTTGGCCAGACGAGTTTTGATCTCGGTGAGCTGCTTGCAGAACTGGATGAAACCGCCAACGTTGATGACTGGGACGTGACGCTGGAAAAAGTTCGGCGCAGCATCGAGCGTCTTGGACCGATCAATCTTGCCGCGATCGACGAATTCAAAGAGCAATCGGAACGCAAAGAGTATCTTGATGCGCAACTGGCCGATTTGCACAGTGCCCTGGATACGCTGGAGGGCGCGATTCGTAAAATCGATCGTGAAACGAGATCCCGTTTCCGTGAAACATTTACCAATGTTGATGCTGGCTTCAAAAAACTTTTCCCGAAATTGTTCGGCGGCGGGCACGCGTACCTCGAGTTAACCGGCGACGATTTGCTCTCAGCCGGCGTTACGGTTATGGCCAGGCCACCTGGTAAACGTAACAGCACCATTCATTTGCTCTCAGGTGGCGAAAAGGCATTGACTGCCGTTGCACTTGTCTTCGCAATTTTTGAGTTGAATCCGGCACCGTTTTGTCTTCTCGATGAGGTTGATGCGCCGCTCGATGACGCGAACGTCGCACGGTTTTGTGAAATCGTCAAAAGCATGTCTGAAGTAGTCCAGTTTGTGTTCATAACGCACAACAAGGTCACGATGGAGATGGCACGGCAACTGACCGGAGTCACCATGCAGGAGCCGGGCGTCTCGCGACTGGTGTCTGTCGATCTTGACGAAGCGGTGAAAATGGCGGCGAGTTAACTCGCGAGCAATAGAGAATTCTTATGGACGGTCTGCGTTGGTATTTGTTGTTGTTCGGACTGTTCGTTGTCGCCGGCGTATATCTGTACAGCCGCATGCAACGCAACAAGGCCGATAATCAGGATGTAGCTGCAGAGGGATTGGCACGTCAGGAACCCTCCCTGGATGGTGATAGTTTGCCAGACGCGGTGGATTCGACCATTGACGATTTCCGGGAGGAGGACGACAGCGATCCTGAACAGGATGAGGACGGGCCCCCGGCCGAGCAAAAGGTGGTCACACTCAGAATAATCGCAAAAAATCACGGCTCATTTGCCGGTGACGAACTGGCATTGAGTCTGCGCGGCATAGGCTTGCGCCACGGAAAATTCGGCATCTTCCACCAGTATGATGGCAGCGACGAAAGCAAGGTCGTCTTCAGCGCAGCAAGTCTTGTTGAGCCAGGCAGTTTCGATATGGCCAATCTCAAAGACCAGAAAATCCCGGGCATTAGCCTGTTCATGGTGTTACCGGGCCCGCTGGAGGGCGCCGAGGCTTTTGACCTGATGACAGCTGCGGCGCGAGCGCTGGCAATTTCGCTTAATGCGGAATTGCTGGATGAATCCGGCAGTACCCTCAGTATTCAGCGCGAGCGATACCTGCGCGAAGAAATAATCCAGTTCCAGCATAGCGTCCAGTTAGCCTGAAGCGCCCGTCCTGCCAATGAGCGTTCCTGCAGCGACCAGAAAAAGAATTGATTCGCTTCGGGATCAGATTCGCCATCACAATTACCAGTACCACGTGCTCGATGAACCCGATGTGCCGGATGCCGAATACGATCGACTGGTACGCGAGCTACAGAAACTGGAAGCAAAGCACCCGGAGCTGATAACGTCGGATTCACCGACCCAGCGGGTTGGTGCCGAGCCGATCAAGGCGTTTGGTACGGTCGAGCACCAGATTCCGATGTTGTCACTGGACAATGCGTTCAGCGAAGATGAGTTGCGGGATTTTCACCGGCGGGTCACAGATCGGCTGGACATCGATATCAACGCCAGCTTGCGATACGCGGCCGAACCAAAGCTCGATGGCGCGGCGGTCAGCCTTCGTTATGAAGGTGGAGAACTTGTCAAAGGTGCCACACGGGGTGATGGCAGGACGGGCGAGGACATTACGCATAACGTGCGTACGATCACCGCCGTACCATTGAAACTGCTCGGCAAGGGCTTCCCCGACACGCTTGAGGTACGCGGTGAAGTGTTCATGCCGCGCGCCGGCTTCAAGGCGTTTAACGAGCAGGCACTAAAAAACGACGAGAAAACCTTCGTCAACCCACGCAACGCTGCGGCTGGCAGCCTGCGACAACTTGATCCGCGCCTCACGGCTGCAAGACCGTTGGATATCTACATCTATTCGGTAGGGCAGGTCATTGGCGGGGCGTTACCGGCATGTCACAGCGAGATTTTGCAGCAGCTGCAGGAATGGGGCCTGAAAGTCTGCCCCGAAATCAGGGTGGTGACGGGCATAGACGGCTGCATGGCTTATTACCAGGACATCGGTTCGCGCCGTGACACTTTGGCGTATGACATCGATGGCGTCGTGTACAAGGTCGATCGGCTCGATTACCAAAAGGAACTTGGCTTCGTCTCCAGGGCGCCACGCTGGGCCATAGCCCACAAGTTTCCGGCGGAGGAGGAGCTCACACTGGTTCGTGATATTGAATTCCAGGTCGGCAGGACGGGCGCCATTACGCCGGTCGCGAGGCTGGAACCGGTTTTCGTCGGCGGTGTCACGGTGAGTAATGCCACCTTGCACAACATGGACGAGCTACATCGCAAGGATGTCAGGGTAGGGGACACGGTGATCGTGCGTCGCGCCGGCGATGTGATTCCCGAGGTCGTCAAGGTAGTGCCAGGCAAGCGGCCGGCAAAGACCAAAATCGTCAAGGCACCGACAAAATGCCCTGTTTGCGGCTCAGCAGTAGCCCGTGCGGAGGATGAGGCAGTGACCCGCTGTACCGGCGGCCTGTTTTGTTCGGCCCAGCGCTCGGAGGCACTGAAGCACTTTGTTTCGAGGCGCGCCCTCGACGTCGATGGTCTTGGCGCCAAGCTGATAGAACAGCTGGTGGCGATAGACCGAATCAAGACACCGGCAGACCTGTTCGGCCTCAAAAAGGACGAGCTCGTCGAGATGGAGCGGATGGGTGAAAAATCGGCCGAAAACCTGCTTGCCTCGATCGAAACAAGCAAGAACACGACGCTCTCAAGATTCCTCTACGCCCTTGGTATTCGTGAGGTAGGAGAGGCGACTGCGAGCTCGCTGGCGGCCCACTACGGCAAGCTGAAGGGGATTATGGAGGCCGATGAAGAGGCCCTGCAGCAGGTCGATGACGTCGGACCCGTCGTTGCTTCCAGAATTCAGACGTTTTTCGCCGAAAAACACAACCAGGAAGTCATCCGGAGGCTGATCGATTCAGGTCTGACCTGGATTGAGACCGAACCCAGGCAGGCACCGGCAGATGGATCGCTGTCCGGCAAGACTTTTGTACTCACCGGAACCCTGAGCAAAATGACCCGTGACGAAGCAAAAGACAAAATTCAGGCCGTTGGCGGCAAAGTGACCGGCAGCGTGTCGAAAAAAACCGATTTCGTCGTCTACGGAGACAATGCTGGTTCGAAACTAACAAAAGCGCAAAATCTCAATATCACTACTCTCAATGAGGTCGAATTGGAAAAAATCCTGACTGATCAATAATTAAGCAGTTCTTGGGAAAAAAGGATCAACAATTTCCAATGAAATCAATTC
>PVMK01189314.1_pt2 | contig 23641 bp, 22 predicted proteins | sample 1853481 | NCBI WGS metagenome assembly PVMK01 (sample SAMN08533507, study PRJNA380276) | Marine sediment metagenome, whole genome shotgun sequencing project. | reverse complement strand
TTTGGCCGCCGCCAGTAATACATCCGGGTGCAGACGCACCTTGTAATCCGGGTTGATGTAGGCGAAGTTGATGATTCCATCGTTACCGATAATATATGTCGCAGGTGCCGGCAGGACGTGGTGGTTTTCACCCGAGGCTTTTTCCAGGTCAAGATTGTATGTCAGATATCGTTTATTCAATTCATCATCAACTCGAAAAGCAAGCCCGAAAGCCCGCGTCGCATCCAGCGATGAATCGGAATAAATCGTATAGCCAATTTCCGGATCGGCCAGGCTTTCCAACAATAACTCCGGTTTGTCCATGCTGATAAACCAGATATTAAAACCCATTTCCACCAGTTGCTGCTCTGCCAGGCGCATTTCCGATAAATGCAGATTGCAATAAGGGCACCAGCCGCCACGGAAAAATGTCAGCACAACCGGTTTATCCTGATGCCCGGCCTTGAACTCGAAAGCGTTGCCTTCAACATCCCTGACGGTGAAGTCCGGTGCATTCATACCCGCCAGAAGAGGTTGCACCTGGTCTGCGCTGCTATGGATGTCTTCACGGTTACCCGCCGCCATGGCTGCAAATGAAGTAAGCAGTAAGAAAGCAGCAATCAGTCCGATGATGAATTTATGCATTGTATTGTCCAGTCATGTAGTTAGTCAATGTGACCGCGTAAGCCGCCATTCTATTACAAAATCCGGAACTGACAGAAGATGATATCCCGACCTTAAATATTAATATGTTTTCTAACATTCATCTGACATTACGTTATATCCTTATTTTGAAGATAATCCCTTGAGTTTGAAAGTTATATAGACGCTTCAAAAATGCCAGATTAAGTAATTATAAAAACCGCATAAATAATGAATTAAATAATTCCTTAGGTTACAAACAGCGGCCTGGCACTCGTGCCCAGCTTAATAAATGTTTCTTAAGGAAGTCTTAAGATTACTGATCGTTGATGACTGGAATTTTCCCGCGCACAAAAAAAGGCCCGGTTTCCCGGGCCTTTTCAATCACTCAATAACTCTTATCAGAACTTACGCGTACCTGCCGGTCTGAAGTACCAACCTGTGACCAACAACAGCATGAACAGCGCTAGCAAACCTTTCAAATCAAAAGTTGGAACCGCTATGGCTGTTACCACGGGTGGTTGAGGGAGGCTAGAGACCGTCGTAATCAAGGTGTCGTCCAGCGGCTCGGTCTCATCCGAGTCACCGGTACCGGTATTGGTGATCGAACCGGTATCCACATCCGTCTGGGTCACCACGTAGGTTCCCACCAGCGTACAGGTCGCAGCCGGTGCCACCGTCGCACACGGCGTCGTACCACCGGTCGGGGTGATCAGGCTGTCGCTCACCACCACGTTGTTCAGGGTTACATCACCGGTATTGGTCACCGTGATCGTATAGGTCAGCGTATCATTCAGAGAGATGGTTCCCGAACCGTCTTCATCGGCATTCGAGGTCAGCTCTTTCACGGTATTCAGGGCCGTAGCCGTCGGGATCGGTGTGACCAGGGTATCGTCCAGCGGCTCGGTCTCATCCGAGTCACCGGTACCGGTATTGGTGATCGAACCGGTATTCACATCCGCCTGGGTCACCACGTAGGTACCCACCAGCGTACAGGTCGCAGCCGGTGCCACCGTCGCACACGGCGTCGTACCACCGGTCGGTGTGATCAGGCTGTCGCTCACCACCACGTTGTTCAGGGTTGCTGTACCCGTGCTGGTCACTGTCACCGTGTATGTCAGGGTATCACCCGCTGAGATCGTACCCGATCCGTCTTCATCCGCATTCGAGGTCAGTTCCTTTACGGTGTCCAGTGCAGGCGTAACGATGGGAATCGTTGCTCCGAAGGCAGATGAGTAATCGCACTTGGGTTTTTGATTCGGAACAGTAAACCCATTTGCGTCACACTGACCAAGGCCATCCCAGGTAATCATTATATTGACATCCGCAAGACCGTCCTGGTTGTTATCCTGACACTCGAAAGAAAGATTAGTTAGTGTTCTTTGTATCGTTCCAGTAATCGCGTTAACAATTCCCGCGCAGGAATCACCGTCACCGTCTTCACCAAAAGGATTGTTATCATATGGGGCAGGCATCGTAGTAGCGATACATTGTCCGCCGTTATTGGCAGCAGAGTTCTGTCTTGGGTCAACACCTTGCGATTCTGAAATCCAGATGATTACATCACTACGCCCACCATTTGCATTAACATTCAAACTAACTGTTACGGAATTGACTGCAATAGTCTCACCAATGACGCAACCCTCTGTCGTTAAGTCAGGATTTTCATAGTCGATTTCTACAACACCCGCAAGCTCAATGTCATTGGATCTGCAGCTCCAAGTACCAGCATTGCCAAGATCACCAGCACATTCAGCAGTGCGTGTCACGTACTCAGGTGCAGCACCTACCGGAGCCGCAAAGCCCAGTGTGACAAAAGCTAGAAAAATGGTTGGAAACCAACTGTGAATGTTTTGATGAAAAAAACTATTGGCAAAGGAACTCCAATAATTTCGAGAATGACGCTTAACGGATCTCATATTCAAATCTCCCCAAAAAAATAGATAACTAATCGACAGCACCATGCCCTCGATTAACCGGTTTTTCTGGCTATAACAGGTCCTCACCTGTGCACCCTATAAAGCCAGTCCACTCTTTAAATCTGACCGATCCTTGGTTTCTAGCCACTACTCAACTGATGTTTTCTCTAGTATTTACATACTATCTTATTGTTTTCCAACACATAAAAAAGTCCCACATCCGTTGGAACTAACAGTTACTTTGAATCTTCTTGGAGGTTAAAGTCAACTTATATAGAGTATTTATTGTACATTAATTATCTGAAACTCCTAGTCCGTAAAGAGAATTTGGCCCTATTTAAAAGAACTGTGTCGGCCAGGCGTGTCGATCATTTCACTTACAGGCCCTGAAACTGGATTCAGCCGTGACTAATGGCCCACTGACTTTTGGCCCATGTATTAATTACTGATTCATGGTCTTATATGCACGTCCCTGAAGAACTGGTCCTTCAACAGGGATGGTAAAAAATAAATTGTAACCAATAACAAGAAAAGTTCGTCTAAAAGATAATAGAGATTGCTACTGAGGGCTGATGTTTGTAAACGCACGAAAGTGCCCATACAAAAGCATCTGGCCGTTTTTATGTGGCTGATAAGAAAGTAGTAGTTGTCACGACCTGAAACACAAATGAGAGAGGTTTACCGTGAATAAGTTTCTGAAAATTACCGCCCCGGTCCTGGTACTGGCAATAAGTGTTGGTGTAGTAGGCGCCCTTAGTGCAGCAAAACCTGCACCGGAGAAAAAGGAAGAATCACAACGGCTGATTTCGCTTTATGTTGATGAAGTGAAGTCGGACACGGTCACCATTTCGGTGTTCACCCAGGGTGAAGTGCGCCCCAAGACTGAGATTGATCTGATACCACAGGTTTCCGGTCGCATCGTCGGCATTTCCGAGTCATTCGCCGAAGGTGCTGAGTTCAGCCCGGGTGAGACTTTGATCAAAATCGATGACACCAATTACAAGCTTGCTGTCATTCGTGCAGAAGCCCGCGTCGCAGGTGCACAGGTTGCCGTGCAACGGGAACTCGCAAATGCCAAGATCAAGACAGAACACTGGCTGGACAAACGAACCTCCGGTGAACCTACCCCATACGCTTTGAACAAACCGCAAGTAATGGAAGTAGAAGCGCTGTTACTTGCCGCTGAAGCAGATCTGAAAGAAGCTAAACTGAACGTAGCCCGCACCGAGATCAACGTGCCCCTTCCTGGGCCGCGTACGCACGAAAAATGTCGGTATTGGCCAGTATGTCACTGCAGGCACACCTCTCGGCCGCGTATTTTCTACTGACACCGTTGAAATCCGCTTGCCGCTGACCGATTCCCAACTGGCGGAACTGAATCTGCCAATGGGTTTCATGGCCGATGCTTTCAACGCACCGGTAGTGCAATTCAAGGCCAACATCGGTAACCACGAGCATTTCTGGACCGGACGTATAGTCCGCACCCATGCGTCAGTTGATACACAGACGCGCCTTATATATGCCATAGCTGAAGTTGAAGATCCCTACGGCCTGGGCTCCGACAGCGGTGCACCGATTGCAGTTGGCATGTTTGTCCACGCTGAAATTGCCGGTGTTAACAGCCAGGAAGCACTGGTGCTTCCGCGCCTGGCACTGCGCAATGCCAATAAGGTTTATGTGATCAACGATGAAAACCGTCTTGAGATCCGCACTGTCGAAGTCATTTCCACATCGGAAGAAAGAGTACTGGTGGCCAATGGCGTAGAAGTGGGCGATAAGGTCGTGACCTCCACGATCCCGGCCGCAGTTGATGGCATGGAAGTCCGCGCCATTACCCGTGACGAGCAACAAAGCTAAACAAAACAATTCAAAGAGGGACATGATATGAACGGTTTGATTGCCTGGTGGGCACGTAATTCTGTTGCCGCTAATCTGATCATGGTCGGTATCTTTGTATCCGGCGTGATTGGTTTCTCCAAGATGGAACGCGAGATGTCGCCGCAGATCCGTTTCCCGGGCCTGGAGATAGCGGTTTCCTGGCCGGGTGCCGCTCCCCAGGAAGTAGAAGAGCAGATTGTTGCACGTATTGAAGAGTCCGTCAGCGATCTGGACGCCATTGAATGGGTGCGCTCAAGCTCATCTGAGGGTTTTGGCCAGGTCTGGATACTTGCGGAACAACAGGTCGACTTCACCCAGTTCATGAATGATGTAAAAATTCGCGTGGACTCAATCTCATCTTTCCCACGCGATATTGAACCGCCACATGTCCAGCAATGGATCAATCGTAATGAGTTCATGCGTGTCGCTGTGCATGGTGACGTGGGTGAACGCAAACTCAAACGCCTGGCAGAACAACTAAGACGTGAAGCCGCCGCGCTTCCTGCCGTTACCGTTGTGCAATTATTTGGAACCCGCCAGGAAGAGGTTTCTATCGAGGTCAGTGAGGACTCTTTAAGACGTTATAACCTCAGCTTCTCACAGGTCGCCGATGCAATCCGCAACACCTCCATCAACCAGTCCGCAGGTTCTGTACGCACCGAGGTGGGGACCTATCAACTCAAAATACGCAGCCAGGCCGATACCGAAGAGGAGTTCAACAAAATCATCATCCGTGAAACAGCGGATGGAGCTACGATTCGTGTTGGCGATGTAGCTACCGTATTGGATGGCTTTGAAGACAACCCGATCCTGGCAACCCTCAACGGTGAACCTGCCGTGCTTATCCAGATCATGTCTACCGAGATCATGGATATTGTTACCGCCTCGGAATCCGTTCGTGATTGGATCGACAAGCGACGCGAATCACTACCGGAAGGGGTCAGCTTAACGCTTTGGACCGACCAGGCAGTCGAATTCAAAGGCCGCATGAAAACCATCGGCAGTTCCGCAGCCATGGGCCTGGTGCTGGTCATGTTTGTATTGGTTTTAACCCTGAGGCCCATCGTCGCCTTTTGGGTGGCGGTCGGCATCGCCACGGCCTATGCCGGTGCTTTTGTTTTGCTGCCCTCGGTGGGTGTGTCATTGAACATGCTGTCAACTTTTGCTTTCCTTTTAGTGCTCGGTATCGTTGTTGACGATGCCATCGTGGTAGGTGAAGGTATTCATAGTGAGGCCAACCGTATCGGTGGCGGTGTCAACGCATCTATCGCCGGCGCACAACTGGTGGCCAAACCGGTAGTATTCGGTGTACTCACCACTATCCTGGCCTTCCTGCCCTGGCTTTTCCTGAGCGGCTCAACCAGCGAAATGACCAAGCACATCACCTGGGTCGTTATCCTGGCACTGGTTTTCTCACTGATCGAATCATTGTGGATTCTGCCCTCGCATCTCTCCAGCATGAAACCCCGCACAAACCTGAAGGGTTTTGGCAAATTCCAGAAACGTATCGCGGACAGCATCATCCATTTTGCACACAACCGTTACCGCAAAATTGGTACCTGGGCAATTGATCACCGTTACCTGACCACCAGTATTTTTATCGGTGTGCTGATCATTGGCTTTGGCCTGTTCAATACCGGCTGGGTCAAGAAGAGCTTCATGCCGGATATCGAATCCGATGAAATCATCGTTAACGTTGTGATGCCCGAAGGCGCGCCTTACAGCCGCGCGCTGGAAATCCTGGCCCAGTTGCAGGCAGCTGAACTGGCACTGGTAGAGGAAGTAAACCAGCGCACCGATGGCGAAGGCGTGTTGATTGAAAACTGGTACACGCGCTCACGCCGTGACAGTGTACTGGCGATCGTGAAGCTGGCACCACCGGAAGTACGTGATATGACGGCCAAGGAAGCTTCGGTACGACTGCGAGAATTGATGGGCGATGTACCGGATGCAAAGGAAGTTTCTGTTCAGTACAAGCAGGGCAATAACGATCCCGGTTTGGAGTTATCCATCCGACACCCGGATCTCGACGTATTGCGCGCCGCAACGGCAGATCTTGAGAGCCAGTTACGAACCTACGAAACCCTGTATGACGTCCGTAACAACCTCGAAGGCGCGACTGAAGAAATTCGCCTGACCATGAAGCCGGGTACAGCCAAACTGGGTCTGACCCTGGCTGATGTCAATCGCCAGGTACGCCAGGCTTACTTCGGTGAAGAGGTCCAGCGCTTGCCACGAGACGGGCAGGATGTGCGGGTCAAGGTTCGTTACCCGCTGGAATCCAGGCAATCTATTGAAAGCCTGAAAAACTTCCGCGTGCGCACCTCCGACGGTCGTGAATTGCCATTACTTGCAGTCGCAGATCTGGAATACGCACCGGGCATCAATAGGATTCAGCGCTGGAATGGTAACCGGGCTGCGCGGGTCAGCGCCGATCTGAAAGAAAGCGTACGCGATGACATCATGGAAGACCTGAATGAAAACTTTTTCCCTGAATGGGAAAAACGTTACCCGGGGATTATCCGTGGTGCCGTAGGCCAGGCCGAAGGTGAACAGCGTTTTATCAAAGAGGTCCTGGGTCTTTATCTGATCGCATTCTTCGCCATGTATACGATGCTGGCGGTGGCTTTCCGTAGTTACTGGCAGCCACTGCTGATCCTCATCGCCATGCCTTACGCCTTCGTCGGTGCCATCGTTGGCCATGCCGTGCTGGGCCTGACCATGGCCATATTCAGCTACTTTGGTATTGCGGCCGCTGCAGGCGTGGTGGTCAACGACAACCTGGTATTGATGGATTATTGTAACCGGCTCAGGGCCAAAGGTATGACACCGAGAGAAGCCATTATCGAGGCTGGCGTGGTGAGGTTCAGACCCATCCTGTTGACTTCCGTCACCACTATTGTCGGCCTGATGCCGATGATGATGGAGCGTTCAATGCAGGCTGCTTTCCTGCAACCCATTGTTGTTGCATTGGCATTCGGCGTCTTCTTCGCCTTCTTCGTAACCCTGCTAATGGTGCCTTCGTTGTATAGCATCGGCCTGGATATCAACGAGTTCTTTGGCAAGCTGAAGAAGTGGATACGCAGCAAGCTCCCGGGCGGTTCCAGTGGTGATGCGGAAACGACCGCTCTGTAGAACGGTCGCCCTGACTAGCCCCCTATCTGTCACCCCGGGCTCGATCCGGGGTCCATTTTATCTCTCAACAAGACGCGAATAGCAAGGTGGATTCCGGCTCAAGGCCGGAATGACGGCGTACGTTACGCGGTGCATGAATATCACCAAATCGCTTCCAAACGCCCTTCCCTGACCCGGCTATCAAACTGCCGTAGCGGCCGTGTGCCCTTATCTACACATTCACCCGTTGTCACATCGAACGCCCATTGATGCTTGGGACAGGTCAGGCGCTTTCCGGACAGGGCCAGGTGCGGGATATTGGTCACCTGGTGCGGGCAACGACTGTCATATACCCGGTAATCATCACCTGAGCGGTAAATAAACAGGCTTCTTCCTTCGCACTCATCTATATAGGTGATGTCACCATCTTTGATGTCGGCGATGTCGATCAGGTCGTGCCAGCCGGTTTCTGCCCCCAGGTTCTCCAAGCTGAATTCGGGGATGTCCATATCCAGCAGGATGTCGATAGCCCAGATGATCTTGGCGAGACCCAGGGTCGGGAATGCCATCAGGATGGCATCAAGAACTTCATTGGGGGTCGCCCCGTCACGTAGCGCCCGCGGCAGATACTGGCGCAGACCGCGTTCAGTCTGGCTGTCTATCTTGGTAATGACAGATATCAGCGAGCGGGTTTTTGGGTCAAGGTATTTGCCCGTGTCCTTCAAGAAAGTGAAGTAGGCAGTCATCGCCTCAGGACGGGCTTTAATCAGGTAACTCAGTGCACTACTCATTATATTTGCTCCTGGGAAGTCCCACACAGCTGGTGGTGCGGCACTGTAAATGGACCCCGAATCAAGTCCGGGGTGACGTGTTCCTTCCGCCGGGGTGACGTTCCTTCCGGGGTGACCGGTGCTTTAATTATCTACGTTTTATCGGCAAACCACGACAATTTTTCACGTAACGTTACTACGCTGCCCACGATGATCAAAGCCGGGCTTTTGATGCCAGCCTCTTTGGTCTGCTCCGGTAGAGATTCCAGCGTCCCCGTGATCACACGTTGACCGGCGCGGGTACCATTTTCGATGATGGCTGCCGGTGTGGCGGGGTCTGCCCCGTTGGCGATGAACCCACTCGTAATAGCTCCAAGGGAAGACAGGCCCATGTATACAACCACCGTCTGGCGCGGTTGGATCAGGCTGTTCCAGTTCAAATTCAGCTTGCCGTCTTTTTCGTGTCCGGTTACAAACACACAACCCTGCGCGTGATCGCGGTGGGTTAGCGGGATACCCGCGTAAGACGCACAGCCCACGGCTGCCGTTACACCCGGTATGACCTGGAAAGCGATACCATTTTCTGACAACGCCTCAATTTCTTCTCCGCCGCGGCCGAAAACAAAGGGGTCGCCACCTTTTAATCGCAGCACACGTTTTCCTTCCTGCGCCAGGCGAATCAGCATCTGGCCGATTTCTTCCTGTGGCACGGAATGATTTTCCGGGAGTTTACCCACGTAGACACGCTCGGCATCCCGGCGTACAAGATTGAGTATGCCTTCACCGATCAACCGGTCATACAGCACCACATCGGCTTGCTGCATCAGGCGAAGTGCACGGAAAGTCAGCAGGTCCGGATCACCGGGGCCGGTGCCGACCAGGTAGACCTCGCCGACCGGTGGTTTGTCACCCGCAACCGCAGCTTCTTTGAGTTGGCTGTCCATTAGCAACCCGGCCTGTTCAAGCTGGTTGGAAAAAAGGTGCTCTGCGACCGGCCCGGAAACCATTGCTTCCCAAAAGCGCCGCCGCCGGGTCAAATTCGGGATCAGCTCTTTTATCCTGTCACGGTAGCTACCGGCGAATTCAGCCAGTCGGCCATATGCTGCCGGTATGGTTGTCTCAAAGCGAGCTTTGAGCATCCTGACCAGTAACGGCGACGTACCTCCGCTTGAGATTGCAACCAGCAATGGCGTGCGATCGACTATTGCAGGCATGATGAAATCACAACTTTCAGTCTTATCGCTGACATTGACCAGGATACCGGCACTTGCGGCAAGCTCGCATAATTCATCGTTGAGTGAGTCGTCTTCGGCGGTGCCAAAAGCGACCACACAGCCGTTTAGATCTTCTGCGGTCAAGCTACTCGCCTTATGATTAAAGGCATGAGTCTCTTTGAGCAAAATTAGTTCATCACCCAGTTCAGGTGCAACAATGGTCACGTCGGATCCGGCACGTAACAGGAGATCCGCTTTGCGCGCAGCAATGACACCGCCACCAACAATCAAGGTCCGCTTGCCATTAATATCCAGGAAAATAGGTAGATGTTCCATTTTAAGTCCTGTGTTGAATGTCTGTTACTGTGCCCATTTGAGCATGGCGGCACCCCAGGTCGCGGCGGTATTGTCATCGATGTCCAAAACAGTGTGACGGTTGCCTTCACGGATATGAATGCGTAATACCTTCATACCATTTTCATAAGCAACGTTTTCCAGCGTCACTTCCTTGCCATAGGGAGCAATGAATTTGTCCAGCCTGGTGATTGATTCCTTCATTTCGGGCCTTCTCCAAAAACTGATTCCAGTTTCCACTCCCAGTTTCGCGGGGTGTCGCGGTAGTCAGGTTTGACATCAAAATTCAGGTACATCATGTCTTCCGAAGTCATCAGTCGGACCGCGTCCATCAATTCCGGAAATGAATTGATCCCCGGGTGCTGGATAATGATGTCGCTCAACTTGATTTCAATGGTTTTCATCTATTTTTTCCTCAGCCTGAGGCTGTTGTAATGTGCGGTCTAGCTTGTCTCAATACGATCAAAAAAGCGAGCGCGGTACAACAGGCGATTGTGCCCTGCTCCATCCGTGAACGCCGTGCGATTATGCAGGGCGTTATTGGCAATCAAACCCTCGCCTGCTTGCAGGCGGTAGTGGAATACCGGGCCGCTTTCATCGGCGAGAATTTCAGTCAGAAAATCCCGGGCAGCCCTGGTTACATCATCATCACGCCACTGGATATTCCTCTTACGGGCACTATAGCGCATGTGTAAAACACCGCCGACATCATAGGAGAACACCGGCCCGCAAACTGCTGCGCGTATTTCCCCCTCTGCTCCCACGTTTGCAGGAATCGTCATACATTCGGGATGCTCAAATGCTGTGATAAAATGAGGATCCTCATCACGCAAACGGATGTACGCTATTTCCGGATCAAACAACGCGTTCTCACCACCTGTGGATGCGTTTTGCGCACAATGCAACACAATCGCATTGATCTGCCTGGCCTTGTGATTGTAGTAACCATCGGTGTGCCAACTCAGGCTGCGGTTGGAGTAAGGTACATAATCTGTCCGTGGTCCTTCACCTTCAGATGCCACCGATATTTCTGAAACACCATCAGCGTTTGTGCACAGGTGGTGATCGAGCCTTTCCAGGCCAAAGTTTAAAGCGAACGTTTTTACTGCTGCCCGGTTCACAAAATCATCACGGCATCTGTAAATGGCCATGTTGGAACGTGAGCAAATGGCTTTGATTGCTGCCTTCTCCGCAGCACTTATATTGATCAGGCCATTGATCTCTACAAACAGTTCTTCCGCGCTCTGCGGGCTGGATTGAAGCCTGGATTTTCTCCACTCCTGGTAACTGGTTTCATCCATTAAAAAACTACTTTTTTGACCGGTTATTTTCATGACAGATTTATGCCGCTGGAATTAAGATTGGATTTCTTATATCATGAAATCCTAATATAGCCAAACTTTCGAAGTTTATAAGCTAAAACTTCATGGGATTTATTGTCTGTTTAACGGCACTGTTTTTATTTCCTCGGCTATAATTAATTATGCGCCTGCTATCAGTCACGCCATTGATAAATCAAGCAGATTACGCATTCAAACAAACAGATTTAGTGGAGCCATCATGACGAAAAAAGCACACGACACCCCATTACTGGACGAACTGAAGGGCGGTCCATGGCCGAGTTTTGTCGAGGGGCTTGAACGCCTGGCCTTTGATGAAGACAAGCCGGGGTCAGACATGATGAAAGACCTGTTGGGCCAACTTGAACATTCCTACGAAACCCGCAAGGGTTACTGGAAGGGCGGCACCGTCAGTGTATTTGGTTATGGCGGCGGCGTAATTCCCCGTTTCTCGGAAGTAGCCGAGAAATTCCCCGACTCTTCCGAGTTCCACACACTGCGGATTCAACCGCCGGCGGGCTTGCATTATTCAACCAAACTGTTGCGTGACATGTGCGATATTTGGGAAGAACACGGCTCAGGCCTGATTGCACTACACGGTCAGTCGGGTGACATCATGTTCCAGGGTTGCACCACTGATAAAGTTCAGCCGGCATTTGATGATTTGAATAAAATCGGCCTGGACATGGGTGGCGCAGGACCAGCTTTAAGAACATCCATGAGTTGTGTTGGCCACGCCCGTTGCGAGCAATCATGTTATGACGAGGTGCGTGCGCATCGCAAGATCATCAACGGCCTGCTCGATGAAATGCATCGGCCGGCCCTGCCCTACAAATTCAAGTTCAAATTCTCCGGCTGTCCGAATGATTGCGTCAACGCCATTCACCGGGCAGACATGGCGGTTATCGGTACCTGGCGTGACGATATGCAGGTCGACCAGGAAGAAGTCAAAAAACATGTGGCCAATGTTGGCCGTAAACAAATGATTGATACCGTCATCTCAATGTGCCCGACACGTGCGCTGAGCCTCAATGACGACGACACCCTGGATGTTGACAACAAGAGCTGTGTGCGTTGCATGCATTGCATCAACGTCATGACCAAGGCCCTGTCACCGGGTAAAGACCGTGGCGTAACCATCCTGATGGGTGGCAAACGTTCACTGAAGATCGGTGATCAGATGGGCACGGTAATCCATCCGTTTTTGAAACTTGAAACCGACGAAGATTACGAAGCACTGAGTGAGTTTGCCGAAGAGTGTATCGACTTCTTTGCAGAAAATGCACTGGAGCACGAACGCATCGGTGAAACCATTGACCGTATCGGTCTTGCCAACTTCCTTGATGCACTTAACGTTCCTGTCGATCCAAACATGGTCAATCATCCGCGTACCAGTTCGTACGTGCGTACCGATGATTGGGATATCGAGGCCGCAAAATGGTTCGAGCACAAGAAAGCCACAGCAAATAAATAATTGCCACCCTGAATATGCAATACGAGCAAAACACAGCGAGTATGAGGATTAAACGATGAGTAATGCAGAACTGCCACGCAGACCCGATGAACACGGAGTTCCGGATCCTTTTCCACACATGCACCCGACACTGAAAGCAAACTATGGTGACTGGGCCTGGCATGACCGCCCGCGACCCGGTGTATTGCACCATGTGGCGCACAGTGGTGACGAAATATGGACCGTACGTGCCGGCACACAACGCCAGATGGACGTGGGCACGATTCGTAAACTGTGTGAACTTGCTGACGAATTTGCCGATGGCTTTATGCGCTTTACCACCCGCAGCAATGTGGAGTTCATGGTAACTTCTGCAGATAAAACCAGTCCGTTGATCGGAAAATTGAATGATGCGGGTTTCCCCGTTGGCGGTACCGGCAATTCAGTATCAATGATTTCCCATACCCAGGGCTGGTTGCACTGCGACATCCCTGGCACCGATGCATCCGGTGTTGTGAAGTCATTGATGGATGAACTGCACCACGAATTCACCCATGAAGAAATGCCAAACCGGGTTCGCATGACAACCTCGTGCTGCCAGATCAACTGCGGTGGTCAGGGCGATATCGCAATTAATGTCCAATATACCAAGCCACCCAAGATCAACCACGACCTGGTTGCCAATGTTTGCGAACGCCCCTCGGTTGTTGCACGTTGCCCGGTGGCGGCTATCCGTCCGGCGATGGTCAACGGCAAACCTTCACTTGAAGTTGATGAGAAAAAATGTATTTGTTGCGGCGCATGTTATCCACCCTGTCCGCCGATGCAGATCAACGGCCCGGATTCAACCAAGATTGCAATCTGGGTGGGCGGCAAGCATTCAAATGCACGCTCCAAGCCGACCTTCCACAAACTGGTCGCTGCCAACCTGCCGAATAACGCACCACGCTGGCCTGAAGTCAGCGCAATCGTTATGCGGATTATTCATGCCTACAAGGATGATGCCAAGGCATGGGAGCGTCTGGGCGAGTGGATTGAACGCATCGGCTGGGCACGCTTCTTCGAGATGACCGAGTTGGCCTTTACCAAGCATCAGATCGATGACTGGCGCGGAGCCCGCAACAGCCTGAACGCTTCGGCTCACCTGCATTTCTGACGAGGTCTTTTAAATGAAATTTGGAATCCTGATCAAACAAGGCCCATTTACGCACCAGGCCTCCGATACCGCCTACCGGTTTACCGTAGCGGCATTGGCCAAGGGGCACGAAATCTATCGCGTGTTTTTCTATAACGACGGCGTGTACAACTCCAACAAGTTATCGGAGCCACAGACAGATGATCGCAACCTGGTTTCGCTGTGGAAAGAACTGGCGGCCGAGCATGACGTCGACCTTGTCGTGTGCATCGCTGCGGCGCTTCGCCGTGGCATGAAAGAGGAAATCCTGGAAGAAGGGTTTCGGATCTCAGGGCTCGGCCAGCTTGTAGAAGCCGGTATCCAAGCCGACCGCACAATCGTATTTGGCGACTGAAGGAGCAATATTGAATGGAACCATGGGAAGAAGAAGGCCCGGAAGTTGTTAAGAAGTTTATGTATGTCAACCGCAGGGCGCCTTACGGCACGATATTTGCCCTCGAATGTCTTGAAGTCGTGCTGATTTCCGCCGCATTTGAGCAAGACGTAAGCCTGATATTCCTGGACGACGGTGTTTTTCAGCTGAAGAAAAACCAGGACACGACCGGCATCGGCATGAAGAATTTTTCAAATACATACCGTGCACTCGATGATTACGAAGTTGAGAAAATCTACGTCGAGAAAGAATCACTCGAAGCACGTGGCCTGACCAGCGATGATCTCATCATCCCGGTTGAGGTTTTGTCTTCAGAAGAAATGCGTGAAATCGTGGCGCAGCAGGACGTGGTGATCAGCTCATGAGCATATTGCATCTGGTAAACAAATCTCCGACCGATAGAAACGCGTTTGATACCTGTTTCCGCATGGCGAGCCAGGGTGATTCAATCCTGTTGATAGAAGATGGTGTGTACGCAGCACTGGCAAATGCGGAATTTGCCAACAAAATCACCAACCGACTGGATAATTTTTCTTTTTATGTTCTGGGTCCCGATGTTGCTGCACGGGGTCTTGGTGATACTCCCTTGATCGAGGACATCAATGTCGTCGATTATGAGGGTTTTGTGGATTTGGTGGCTGACAATGATGTCACGCAATCCTGGTTGTAATTTGGTTTTTTAATAGAGTAACGAGGTAAATCATGGCATATGAAGTAAACGGCACGGTATTTGAGGCCGACGAAGAAGGCTATCTCATTGATATCGGTGCATGGAATGAGGAATTGGCAGTATTAATTGCCCAGGACGAAAATATCGAAATGGGTAGTGACGCCTGGGAAGTTGTGAATTTCCTGCGTAATTACTACGAAGAATACCAGATTGCCCCGGCAGTAAGGGTTCTGACCAAGGCGATCAAGAAAAGACTGGGGCCTGAGAAAGGCAACAGCAAATACCTGTACGAATTATTTCCGTACGGTCCTGCAAAGCAGGCTTGCAAAATCGCCGGTTTACCTAAACCGACAGGTTGTATCTAAGCTGGAGTTGGATCCCGGATCAAGTCCGGGATGACATATGTTAACTTGCAGGGTTAGTGCAGTGGCATTAACCTGTCTGTAAGGGAGTGTAATAGGCTTGTTGCTGAGCACAATCTATGCTGTATTATTTTACCTGGCGACGGCAATTTTTGTCGTTGGTCTGGCGTTGAGAATCCGGCTTTATGCACGCACTCCCGCACCTTTGAAAATCCCGACCACCCCGGCACCTGTTACACAGTCGGGCGTGGTTTTTCGGATGTTCAGAGAAGTGGCTTTTTTTGAAAGCCTGTTCAAATCCAATAAGTGGACCTGGCTGTTTGGCTGGGTATTCCATGTCGCCATGTTGCTGGTCGTATTACGGCACCTCAGGTACTTTACCGAGCCGGTATGGTTCTGGGTAAGCCTGATTCAGCCCTTCGGTATGTATGCAGGCTTTGCAATGCTTGCCGGTCTGTTTGCATTATGGGGGCGGCGCTTCCTGGTTGAGCGCGTCCGTTATATTACCGGCCCGTCCGATCACCTGATGTTGATGCTGTTGATCGGCATCGCTGCAAGCGGGCTGATGATGAAATTTGTCACACATACCGACATCATTTCATTGAAGGCGTTTGTACTTGGCCTGATGTATTTCAACTGGCAACCCTTGCCTGCAGACCCGGTTTTACTGGTACACCTGACGCTGGTTCTGATATTGATGTTCATATTCCCAATTTCAAAACTGTTGCATGCGCCCGGCGTATTCTTCAGCCCGAGTCGTAACCAGGTCGACAACCCACGCGAGAAAAGACACCTTGCTCCCTGGGCGGCGGCACTGGATTCTAACCGTCAAAAACCCGGGGGCGAATAGCTGATGGCTGATTACGACCTGATCAAAATCAATACCCTGTTCGAGATCCCCGCGCTCAACGAGGGGGTGATGAAGGACTCATCACCGTATGCAGCATCCCCGGCCCACCAGGAAGCACTCGGCTTCCCCGGTGAACTGGTAGATAACTGGCAAGAAAAGGCCATCGAAAAGTTTGGCGAGTTGCTTGAAAAATCCCGCGCCCTGCGTGTGTATATGGACGGCTGCGTCAAATGTGGCGCTTGCACCGACAAATGTCACTATTTCCTTGGCACCGGTGACCCGTTAAACATGCCGGTCGCCCGTCAGGATCTGCTACGTACGGTATATCGCCGCTATTTCACTTTTGCAGGTAAGTATTTTCCAAGGCTGGTAGGGGCACAAGACCTGACCAGAGAATTACTGGATCAGTGGTACAGCTATTTCCACCAGTGCTCGCAGTGCCGCCGTTGTTCAGTCTATTGCCCCTATGGTATCGATACTGCCGAAATCTCCATGGCCGCACGCGAGATCATGGATCACATCGGTAAAGGCCAAAAATACTGTAACGAAATCCTCGGCAAGGTTCACAAGATTGGTAACAACCTTGGCCTGCCCGAAAAAGCACTGATCAATACCCTGGAAGACCTCGAAGAAGACATCGAGGACGAAACCGGTGTTGCCGTCAGGATTCCGGTCAACGAAAAGGGCGCAGACATTCTGCTGGTGACACCCAGTGCTGACTTTTTCGCCGAACCCCACATCGATGGTCTGATCGGTTACGCCAAGGTTTTCCATGCCGCAGGCGCCAGTTGGACCGTCAGTTCCTACGCCTCTGAAGCAGCGAATTTCGCCATGTTCATCGGCTCGTATGAGCAAATGAAGATGGTCGCCGAGCGCATCAGGAAGGCCGCAGAAGACCTGGGTGTCAAACGCATTATTTTTGGCGAGTGCGGACATGCATGGCGGGTCGCTTACAGCTTTATGAATACACTGGCCGGACCGTTCGACTTCCTGGATCCGAAATACCCGGTGCCACAACACATTTGTGAATATACCTGGGACCTGATCGAGAGAGGCAAGTTAAACCTGGATAAATCCGCCAACGATCACATGACCCTGACCTTCCACGACTCATGCAATGTGGCCCGCGCCTCGCGCATGGGTGACAAGCCCGGCGGGCAATTTGAAATTCCCCGCAATATTATTAGGGCAGTATGTAATAACTTTGTTGATATGGCTGCCGACACCATCCACGAGGCCACATTCTGTTGCGGCGGCGGTGGCGGATTGCTAACGGATGACCTGATGGAAATCCGCACCAAAGGTGCATCACCCCGTATGACAGCCCTGCAGGAAGTGGTGGAAGAACATGGCGTCACACATATGGCCGCCATCTGTGCGATCTGCAAAACGCAGTTTGCCAAGATAATGCCGACCTACGGGATGGGCATGGACAGAATTGTCAGCCTGCATCAGCTGGTTTCAAACGCCATCATTCTGGAAGGACAGGAAGGCAGTGAGTCTGATGCTGAAACAGATACAACTGAAGACGTGGCCACAGCTTGATCGGCCATAAACGATTTAAATTAATACCAAGCGCTGTGATAGGCGCAGGGAACACACGATGACTGAAAAACTTCTTACCCAACGCCGTTTTAAAGATGGCGACCACGCCCCCCTACCCCTGGTGGAAGATATCTTCACCGCCGATGCAACTCACAAATGCCCGACCTATGTTCATCGTGCTCCGCCATGCCAGGGGAGTTGCCCATCAGGCGAGGACATCCGTGGCTGGCTGAATATCGTGCGCGGTATTGAGAAGCCACCTGAAGGTATCGTGTGGCAGGAATACGCATTCGAACGGGTTACCGATGCCAATCCTTTCCCGGCCATCATGGGCAGGGTTTGCCCTGCACCGTGTGAAGACGGTTGTAACCGTAACCAGGTCGAGGAGTATGTCGGCATCAATTCGGTAGAACAGTTTATCGGCGACTATGGCCTGGAACACGGACTGAAACTGCATCCTGCGGGTGCTGATACCGGTAAAAAGGTTGCCATCGTTGGTAGTGGTGTCGCAGGTCTTGCCTGTGCCTACCACCTGCGCCGCATGGGGCATGCCTGCACAGTATTTGAAGCACATGAGAAGCTGGGCGGAATGATGCGTTACGGCATCCCTGGTTACCGTGTTCCTGATGAGGTTCTCGATGGCGAGATTCAACGCATTATTGATCTTGGTGTCGAAGTTCGCACAAATACCAAGATCGGGAAAGATGTTGCCTTTGCCGACCTGCGCTCCGAATTTGATGCTGTATATATTGCACTGGGTGCCCAATCCGGCATGGCACTGCCCGTACCGGGTGGTGATGCATCCAACGTCATCTCCGGTGTTGCTTTCCTGCAGGCGTTTAACCAGGGCCGTTTAAAACATGTAGCCGGCCGGGTGCTGGTAGTCGGCGGCGGTGATACGTCAATGGACGTTGCCGCGGTTGCCCGACGCCTCGGACATATCGATAGCGAACATGAGAAAGACAGGCCTGAAAAAATTATCCTGAGCCATTTGGCGCACGATGTAGCCTCTGTCGCCCAGCGCCAGGGTGCCGAAGTGACGCTCATTTCCCGCGAATCCGCTGAAATCATGCCAGCCACCAAGATGGAAGTCGAACATGTGACCCAGGAAGGCGTAACCGTCAAACCCGGACTACTGCCTGTGGAAGTTATCGTCGGTGACGATGGCCGGGCCACCGCCGTACGCGTGATCAAGACTGAATGGAGCGGCAGTACAATGACCACCGTGGAGGGTTCGGAGACAGAAATGACTTTCGACCTTTTGGTCTCAGCTATCGGTCAACGTGGCGATCTCAGTGGTTTTGAAGAACTAGATAGCGGTCGGGGACTAATTGATGCTGATGGTTTCTACCGCGTCAAGGATCACCCTGACCTGTTTGTCGGTGGCGACATTATCAAACCACACCTTTTAACCACGGCCATCGGCCAGGCATCTATTGCGGCTGAAGGTCTTGATAAATTCCTCTCGGGTACAGACCCTAAAAAACGGCCCAAGGTGGACGTACATCGCTTCAACCTATTGGATAAGTTAAGGGAAACCGACCACACACCCACTGAGTATTCACATGTACAAGGCCGCGGAACTGACGCTGCTGACTTTGCGATCCACAACTATGAAGATCGCTCACATGTCGAAATAGTGCCATCGGACGAATTATTTCTTGCCCACTTTCCATATGAAGCCAGACACAAACGCCAGGAAAGCACGATTACGGCTGATTCCGTGCTGGGCTCTTTTGGCGAACGTATCAAGGGCCTGACCGAGGAAGAAGCACAGCTGGAAGCTAACCGTTGCATGAGTTGCGGTATGTGTTTCGAGTGTGATAACTGCGTCATATTCTGTCCCCAGGATGCTATTTTCCGCGTCAAGAAAACAGATGCGACCATGGGCCGCTATGTGGACACCGACTACATGAAATGTATCGGCTGCCATATTTGCGAAGATGTTTGCCCATCAGGTTATATCCAAATGGGGCTGGGAGAATAATCCATGGCCCTGCGCCGCGCATCTTTTGTAATGTTAATGCTGGTGCTGGTTTGTATGACCAGCCTTGCCTATGCGGCGGAAGAGCAGAACGCGGGTAATGGAGGACTGCTACCGGTAATCCCCATGGGCCAGGGTGACAGTTGTGTTGAAGATACCGATTTTATGCGGCGCAACCATATGGACCTGCTCAAGCATCAGCGTGATGAAACCATGAAAGAGGGTATACGCGGCAAGCCATACAGCCTTAAAGAATGCTTAAGCTGTCATGCGGTTAACGGGCCGGACGCAATACCGGTTACCGTATCCAGTCCGCAACACTTTTGCCGGTCATGTCATGATTATGCGGCTGTCAGCATCGATTGCTTCCAGTGCCATGCATCGCGTCCGGAGGTGCAATGAAATGAGCAGGAAAATAAATAACAACAAAGATTCTGTCAAGGCCGCTAATTCATCCGACTTCAATCCTTCAAGGCGCAGTTTCCTCGGTGCCATGGCCACAGCTGCCGGTGTGACACTGGCCCCGGGTGTCGTCTTATACGCGATAACCAAATCTTCACCGGCAAATGCACGGTCCCTCGATGCCGCAGTCTCAAGTGATGTGCGCTGGGGTATGCTGATTGATGTGGGCCGCTGCGATAACGGCTGTGATGACTGCGTATCTGCATGTGCAAAGGAAAACGGCTTGCGCGATTTTGGCAGACCGGAAACCGATGCACAGTGGATCAGAAAAATTGAGGTTAAGAATCCGCAGACCGGCAATAGCACATCGTTGCCAATGATGTGCCAGCACTGTGAGAACCCGCCTTGCGTGGACGTCTGCCCGACCGGTGCTTCATTCAAACGGGCCGACGGCATCGTATTGGTTGATAAGCACACCTGCATTGGTTGCCGTTATTGCATGATGGCCTGCCCTTACAAGGCAAGATCGTTTGTGCATGAAGTGCTTGAGGATCAGAAACCCCACGCACCGCGTGGCAAGGGCACGGTAGAAAGTTGCACGCTTTGTGTTCACCGTATCGATGCCGATCAGCAACCGGCTTGTGTAGAAGCCTGTTCAGATACGGGTGGCGGAGCCATGCTGTTTGGTGATCTGAATGACCCTGACAGTGAAATCTCGAAACGAGTCGCCAAGTATGCATCACAGCAAATCCGTGCTGATCTCGGCCTCAACCCTGGCATCCGGTACCGGAACCTTTGATTGGAGCGATGGCGTGAAGCGAATCATATACAGCGAGATTAAAGGTAACAGCACACAGTTCTATGCGCTGGCCGCGATTCTGATCGTATTCATTCTGTCCGCCCTCGCCTCTGCATATTACATGGAACATTACGGTCATTTTGTGACCGGGATGAGCAACCAGATTGTCTGGGGCATGCCGCATGTTTTCGCAATATTCCTGATTGTCGCCGCATCCGGGGCTCTGAATGTCGCCTCAATCGGCACGGTGTTCGGCAAACCCGTCTACAAACCACTGGGACGGCTCTCGGGGTTGTTGGCCCTGGCGTTGTTATTGGGAGGGTTGGTGGTGCTGGTACTTGACCTTGGCCGACCAGACCGCCTGATCGTGGCTATGCTCAATTACAACTTCAAGTCGATTTTCGCGTGGAATATTTTTCTGTATGTTGGTTTTATGGGCATAGTGGCGGCCTACCTGTGGGTGCAGATGGAACGACGCATGAACCGTTATGCAAAAACGGCAGGCCTGGTGGCATTTATCTGGCGCCTGATACTGACAACCGGTACCGGCTCTATCTTCGGTTTCCTGGTCTCACGCGAAGCCTATGACTCAGCCATCATGGCACCGCTGTTTATTGCGATGTCCTTCTCCTTTGGACTGGCCATTTATATCCTCGTTCTGCTTGCCGCCTATCGTGGCAGCGACCGGGAAATCGGTGATGTCGTGATACGAAAACTGGGCCGTCTGTTGGGTGTTTTCATTGGAGCCGTGCTTTATTTCACCGCGGTTCAACACCTGGCCAATCTGTATGCGGCAGAACACATCGGTGTTGAGCTTTTCATTCTGCTTGATGGCGGTATCTACACCCTGTTGTTCTGGGCCGGACAGGTTGTTGTGGGTGGCTTATTACCATTAATGCTGATTTATCGACCGACAGCAAATCTAAATCGTAATGTGATCCTTGCATCAGTACTGGTGATCCTCGGTGGTTTTGCCCAGGTCTACGTTATCGTGATCGGTGGTCAGGCTTATCCTTTAAACCTGTTCCCGGGTATGGAAGTATCTTCAAGCTTTTTTGATGGCTCAATTGCCAGTTACGCACCAAGTCTGCCTGAAATCGGCCTGGGACTTGGTGGAGTGGCGATGACGGGGCTGATTGTCCTGATCGGCATCAAGATGCTGCGTTTCCTGCCAACATCGTTGGCCAATGCAGCGGTTGACCCGCACCATAAAGTAACTGCTGAAAACCCATAATGTCCGCACCCCCTGGTGCAAACCCATAATGGCTCATCTTTACATCGCTGCTGCACATAAGTCCTCGGGAAAAACCACCGTGTCGGTGGGTTTGACTGCCGCCCTGGTAAAACGGGGCCTGGCAGTGCAGCCCTTCAAAAAAGGCCCCGATTATATTGATCCCCTGTGGTTGTCGCGTGCCGCCGGAAGGCCCTGTTATAACCTCGATTTTTTTACCCAGACCCACAAGGAGATCACCACCACCTTCACCGCTAAGCTGGGTGACGCTGACATTGGCCTGATTGAAGGTAACAAGGGCCTGTTCGATGGCGTTGATGTGGAAGGTAAGGACAGCAATGCCGCACTGGCGACCATGCTGGCAGCACCGGTGGTACTGGTAATCGATACGGGTGGTATGACCAGGGGCATTGCCCCCCTGATTCGCGGTTACCTGGATTTTGATCCGGAAGTTCATATCGGTGGTGTGATTCTCAATAAGGTGGGTGGTGCACGACACGAAGCCAAGCTGCGCGCAGCGCTGGAACGCTATACCAATGCCGAGGTACTGGGGGCGATAGGGCGTGACGCAGCGCTGGAAATTCCAGAACGCCACCTTGGCCTGATACCTGCAAACGAGGCCAGTGGCCCTGCTGCGGCCGATACCATGATCTCACGACTGGCTGATTCGATATCGGCAGGCGTTGACCTGGACCGCATCATAGAAATTGCAAAGGCTACCAGCGCACCTGCAGGTATGGAGGGTGCGCTAAGCCGGTCACAAACTACCGGAAGCAAACCTGATGTGCGTATCGCCATCGCACGTGATGCAGCCTTTGGCTTTTATTATCCGGATGACCTCGACGCATTCGAGCGGGCAGGCGCTGAACTGATACCGTTCGACACGCTCAATGATGCTCACCTGCCCGAGGCCGACGGCCTGTTTATCGGCGGCGGTTTCCCTGAAACCCATTTGGAAGCCCTGTCAGCGAACCAGAGCCTGCTTACGGACATCCGTAATGCACTGGCAGGGAGGGAATGCCCGCGTACGCCGAATGCGGTGGCCTTATGTATCTCTCGCGCAGCATCCAGTGGCGCGGTGAGCAGCGCGATATGGTCGGGACCGTACCCGCCGATGTATCGGTCGGTAAACGTCCGCAAGGCAGAGGTTACATGGTGGTTGAGGATTCAGGTAAACACCCGTGGCCGCACACCAAAGCCCGCAACGAAAATGACATCCCTGTACACGAATTTCATTACGCTCGCCTGGAGAACCTGGACAGGAACCAGGTCTTTGCGCACCAGGTACTCCGCGGCACCGGTATCGACGGAAATCATGACGGCCTGGTCATCAACAACCTGCTGGCAGGTTTTGCACACCACCGCAATACAGTGGCCAACCCGTGGGTTGAACGTTTCGTAGCGTTTGTGCGGAATCAGCAACAATGAAGCCTGCAAGGGTTGTAAGAATCAAATTCAGCCAAATATCAGTAAATATACTCATACCGGATTAAATCCCCGGTTCGTTTTAGCGTGCCGGTTAAAATCAGAGATGGATAAAGACTAATGAATACATTTGCACAAAAGG
>PVMK01188865.1_pt1 | contig 23645 bp, 15 predicted proteins | sample 1853481 | NCBI WGS metagenome assembly PVMK01 (sample SAMN08533507, study PRJNA380276) | Marine sediment metagenome, whole genome shotgun sequencing project. | reverse complement strand
TCTTCTTGCCATTTAGGATAAGCGCCAATAGTAAAAAATTGACTTACAATTCCGCCCTCTTTTAGTTCAAAGTAATACTTTCCTGCTTTTTGAAAATCTGAAAAATCGGCTATGTAATAATGAGAAAATGGATGCCAAGACTTTTCATGAGGTGGGCACTTGTACTCTTTTAGTGTTACCCCTTTATCATTTTTTAATTTCAATATTGGATTGTCCAATGCTCCTTTACTAAGAATAAGTGCTTTTTTGGGCATATTGCTTGGGTAGCCTTCTAAGTTGACTCTAATCTCTACTGCAGATTGTGCCTGAGAGCTAATGGCAAAAGCCCCAAATAACAGAATATATAATACTCGTGTAATACTCATAAATCATTGTTTTTTCTACTATTTAATTTCATTACTCCATTTTTTTAATGCCGCACAACGTGTTTGTGTGTGGAAAGTTGCGTGTTTGTGTGCGAGGATTTTCAGAAGGAAAATCAGAAGCTAGCAAATACGAAACTAACTTTGGTTTAGCTAAAAATAGCAATTTTTTATACACGTTGTTAAGGCAAGTAGTTTTCGTTCAATACCTTAGTTACTTTTTAATTTCAAATACCGAACATATTTAGTCCTCAATTCCGATTTAATGTAGGCAGTATCTGCCGGACTAAAGTGAGCAGTCGATTTACCACCATGTGATTTAGTAGAGAAAATAATCTTGACTCATTTCTTTGAACTCAGTTAGTTCATGTTCCCAAAATGGTACAAATCTACAGATAGATTCACATCTTGATCTTCGTTACTGCTCAAATCAAATATATTTGAATTTTTATCAAGAGAGGAATAGTCCGAAGAAAAACTAAAAATGCCTTTAAATTTATTTTGTAGGGCTTTATCTCTAGTTAAAACATCCAGACCTGTGTAAACTTTCATGTTTTTTTTGTATGGTTTATTAAAAATCAGTTATGCAGAGCATCTTAAATAATCGTTCCTTTATGCATTAAATTTTTGATGCGTTTTTCATAATTGAATTTTAATTATAATAAATATTACTTATTGTATTAAGGGCAGCATTTATGCTGCCCTTAATACAATAAACCAATTCAAATTATGACTAAATAATTATTATTTTAAATAGGCGGATCTGCCGGTGTATTTTGGTTATTTTCTCTTTCTATACTTGGATAAGGATAAAAGTTCCTATTTCTTTCATTTGTGGTATTGGCTGTAGAGGGAACTGTAAAATTTGGATGAAATCTTTTACTATCCTCATGTCTCATTCCTGTTAAAAAGAGCTCAATAGACCTGTTCTTATATATTTCTTCCAAAATATCTGCCTGACTTGCAGCATTGCCTGTCCAAGCAGGAAGATTAGCGTTTACACCAAGAGGGTCATTGTTTTTTTGCCTTACTAAATTTAATTGAATAACGGCATTACCTAATTGATCTTGTCTCGCATACGCTTCTGCCTTGTTTAACATCATTTCACTTGGAAGATAGATTGGAATGGATGCTGTACTCGTAGCAAAAAAGCCAAGCATTTCACTTAAAGCCTGCCCACCTGCATCGGCATTTGCATTTCCTGCGTCTGCGCCTAGATAGAAATTAACCCGACCATCTCCAGCTTCAGGAATATACATGCCTAGCAAACCAAAATTGGTTTGTGGATTTAAATCAGCAGAGTTAACTGTGCGATTCCAAATGGGATTTTGATTATTAGCATCATAGACCCACATTGAATTAGTTGAATCACTATCATTTAACACGGCATCTGCCGCAGTAATAGCTTCTGCATAATTACCCGCCCACAAATGGTATCTAGAAAGGTACGCGTTGATCGTTTTGTGTAAGCTAATGTCAGTCCAAAGAACGGTTGATTTAAATTCATCTGACATAGGGGTTCCTGACAATGCACTGCGAGCCTCATCAAGCAATGCTATACACTCAGCTAACACAGTTGCTCGATCGCTAAATGGCGCTTGTCCATCTAAAGCATTATTTATAGGAACTTGCTCGAACATCTGAATTAGCGATCCTAGGCACATAGCCTTAAATAAATTGCCATATGCCAAAAGCCCTGACCTTGTGCCATCAGTAAGTTCGACGCTATTAGCTCCGACAATTAATGATTCAGCCATTCCTTTGGCTCTCAAAAGAGTTACCCAAGGATCTGTAATTCCGCCACTCTCGCTAGGTAATTCAGCTCCTCCCTTGGCTAGTTCGTTAATACTTAAAAACGTATTGGTTACTCCTAGTTCTCTAGTTGTAATGCCTGGCGCTTCAATAATCTGTTCCAAAGCTACCGTTGTATAATACTGTCTAATGCCGGTAGCTAATGCAAAAAGACCTTCTTTAGTTTCTAATACAACATCTTCAGTAGGGTTGTTAACGTTTTCAAATTCAGTGTCACATGCCATAAATAAACAACTGATTATTAGCAAAATACTTGCGATTTTATATGTTTTCATTTTTTTCATTTTTTTAAGATTTATGCAATTAGTTAAAAAGAAGCTGTTATTCCCAATTTAATTACACTTGGAATCGGAATTAGCCCCATAACACCACCTCTTGAACCGTTACTCTGAGCATCCATATTTACTTCTGGATCGTAGCTTGAGAAATTGTCAATAGAGAATAAATTACGTCCCGTTAAAGTGAATCTAAGACTATTAATTCCTTTTAAAGGTTTTTCTAATAAGTATGATGCCGATATTTCGCGTAACTTAATATAAGAACCATCTTCAATATAAGATTCAGCAATGCCAAATTTGGCTGCCCCAGTACCACGAACATCATTTCCTGCTAATTCACTAGCAGAAGCTGGTCCACCTCCAAAACGATAAAACATACGTGTATCCCAACTCAAAACATCGACCCCTTGGACAGCATCAAGCTGCATTCTAAAAGAAAAATTCTTGTAGGTTAATTCATTAATTAAAGAGGCTATAAAATCTGGATTTGGATCCCCAATAACCTTGCTTAAATTAGCACCACTTGGTTGTCCTGATCCGTCTCTTTCTGGAACGGGGTTTCCATTTACATCAAAAGATCCTTTTTCTCTTTGTGGAATACCACTAGGAGTTAAAAGTAAGCTTCCGTCTGGATTTCTTGCATAGAACCCTTGATAAAAAACGCCTAAAGGATTACCATTTTTGGCAACAGAAAACCCGAAATTCCCAATCCCAAATTGTTCCCCTTCTATATCATTTACTTCATTCTTATTCGAAGAATAAGTTCCAGTAATAGACCAACTAAAATCTTTTGTTTGAATTGGTATAGCCGTAATTAATGCCTCAAAACCTCTGTTAGTCATCGTTCCAATATTCTCAACCCTTGAACCAGCACCAGTTGATGGGGATAAGGTCCTTGCTAATAGAAGATCTTCTATATCTTGGTTATAATATGTGAGCTCTACCCCAACCTTATTATTAAATAAAGCCATGTCAATACCAAACTCTAATTCGGTTTGTCTTTCCGGTTTTAAATCAGGGTTACCAAGCGCAGTTGGAGCAATTAAGCCCGAACTTCCATCAATGCTTATTGCAGAATAATTTGATAATCGATCAAAGGGACCAATAGCTGTAAGATTACCTGCTTGACCCCAAGCGGCTCTTACTTTAAAACTACTGAAAACACTTCCCATGCTTTCTTTCCAAAAATCTTCTTCTGAAACCAAATATGACATACTTGCTTTTGGATAAAATTGATTTCTTTCATCTTCTCCAAATACCGAAGAACCATCCAATCTAATAGCGCCTGTTAAAAATAGCTTATTGTTAAAGCCAAATGTTTGTTGTAAAAATCCTCCCCAAAAGGATCTTTCACTTCTATTTTCATTTGTAGAAACTGAAGCGGCTCCATTGGTGGTCTTTACACCTAATGCTAACCCTGTTCCTGAAATAGATCGGAGATTGGTCTCATCCGATTGCCATGAGAACCCAGCGGACGTTGTAGATTTTATATTGTCTCTAATATTCTTGCTATAAGTGGCATTCAAATCACTATTCAATTGTTTTGTGCTAATAGATGTGGTACTTGCACTCCCTAATGCCACAGTATTGGTTCCAATAGGAACATAGGTAGAACCTATAGATTCTGCGTTATCATAACCAAGAATGTAATTTACTTTAAGTCCATCCATAGGTGACAGATTAATTTGCAAATCACTGATTACTCTGTTGTTCTTTTGGTGAAAATCGAAAGTTTCAATGTATTCAAAAATATTTGGATAGAAGGTCATATTGGGATAGTTACCATCAGCATCTTGTGCTGGATTAATTACATTATTGGTAAACAGGATGGTTTGTAAGACCCCAAAGCCATAACCTCCGTTTGGCATGTCGTTACTCTTACTTGTGGAAATGTATGTTCCAAAAGAAGCAGAAGCCCAATCGTTAATTACTTGGTTTACTCTTATTCGTCCGCCTTCTCTTTCAAAATCGGTACCTTTAAGAATCCCATCATTCTTTAGATAAGAAAATGATCCAAAATAATTTGTGTTTTCATTTCCTCCTGAAATAGAAACATAATTATCTGTTCCTGTCGAATTTTCGAAAACCATATCCTGATAGTCATATCTTGTGACCGCTTCCTTGTCAAGGATACTAATATCAGTTGAAGTCCAGTCAAAAGGCTCTTGATTAAAATCGCGTTTCTTTCTTAAAGAATTAAAGTTTACACTACTTGATACTGTAATTACTGGTTCTCCAGACTTTCCTTTTTTTGTAAAGATCTGAACAACTCCATTACTAGCTCGAGATCCATAAATGGCGGCAGCAGCGGCACCTTTTATGACCTCTATTCTATCAATGTCCTGTGGACTAATATCTGAAAGTCGATTTTGAACGACACTGGTCACGTTTAAAACATTAGTCGAATTATTATTTACAATAACCCCGTCAATAATATATAATGGATCAGAACTACCATTAACGGTACTCGCGCTTCTTAATCGAACACTAATACCTCCAGCAGGATCACCTGAATTTTGTGTTACTTGAATTCCAGCTAATTTTCCAGAAAGACCTCCAGTAATATCAACCGAGCCAGATTGGGCAATATCTAATCCTTCAATACTTGAAATAGTATTTCCGATTTGCTTTCTTGCTGTTAATGCTCCTACACCAGTAATTACGACTACATCTAGCCCTAAGATATCCGTAGCCATAACAACATCAGTCACTACTTCCGTTTGAGTATCAAGAGCTAGCGTGATTTCGTTTGTAGCCAAACCCAGTGATCTAAAAACAAGTATGTAACTACCAGCATCTAAATTTGCTTGTAAATTATAATTACCATCAATATCAGTAATTGCCCCGTGGTTTGTGTTTTTAATTTGTACTGTTACCCCAAGTACAGGTTCGCCCAAATCATCAACCACATTACCCCGTAAAGTATAGTCTGTTTGGCCATGAATTGTAAATCCAAAAAGCATAAATGCTAACAAGCAATTCATGAATTGAATTCTCTTAAAGCAAGAGAAGTTTTTGTTTGTTTTTCTCATTAGGAATAATTTAAGATTAGTTTATTAAGCTAATATATAAAATAAAATTTAATTTGCAGAGAAAAACAGCATATAATTATTGCAAAGTATGTCTTTTATCGAATATATTGCAAGAATTCATTTTATTTGCAATCTTATAGAGCAGATTCATATAAAATTGTTATATTATGCAAGAATTGATTGCGCAACCTTATAAAATGTATTAACAATGAAAAAACAACAGCGACATGATCTCAACGGCTCTGATGATAAGAATTGGAAGGGTAAAAGGAAATAAAGATGATAAACATGCAGATTAATAATAATAAACTTGTTAATCGAGGTGTCAGCATTATAATGGATGAACTAAAAGTAAGCAATGAAGAAGCTTTAGTGCTATTAAACAAGTATGGTTTAGTAAAAGAAGCATTGTTACAAAAACACATATAAAATGATTAAAAGACACCTTTGGATTATACGCTCTTGTATAATTTTTCTACTGTTCATTTCATTAAAAGGGTTTTGCCAACAATCAAACTTTATTAAAGATCCTGTCCAAAGTCAAATGAAAAAATGGGTTGACTCGGTGTTTAATACTTTTACTTTAGATCAAAAAATTGGACAACTCTTCATGACTAGGCTCTACTCTAACAAGGGTAAAGAATATGAAGCCGAAATAAAAAAAATCATCAGTTCCCATTATGTCGGTGGACTTGTAGTAGCTCAAGGAGGACCCCAGCGAGAAGCTCGCTTATTAAATCGGTACCAAAAACTATCTAAAACTCCCTTATTAGTTGCTATCGATGCCGAATGGGGTTTAGGCATGCGGTTAGATAGCACAATGAGTTTTCCATACCAGATGACACTTGGTGCCATTGACGATAACCAACTTATTTATGCTCTTGGTGGAGAAATAGCTAATCAGTTAAAGATCTTAGGTATTCACGTTAATTTCGCCCCTGTTGTAGATATAAATAATAATCCCGCTAATCCGGTGATTGGATACCGTGCTTTTGGTGAAGAAAAGCAAAACGTTGCCACAAAAAGCCTTGCCTATATGAAAGGCATGCAGGACAACGGTATTTTGGCCACAGCCAAGCATTTTCCAGGTCATGGGGATACAGATACCGATTCGCATAAGGCTCTACCATTACTCACACAAAGTAAAAAACGAATTGACAGCCTTGAACTTTACCCTTTTAATTTGTTAATCAATGCGGGCGTAGGTGGTATAATGGTTGCTCATCTGAATATTCCAGTATTAGACCCTACAGAAAACTTGCCGTCCACTTTATCTAAACCCATTGTATCTGACTTATTAAAAGAAAAACTGGGTTTTAAAGGTCTCGTTTTCACAGACGCGATGACTATGAAAGGTGTTACCCAATATTTTTCTTCGGGTGAAGCTGCAGTTAAGGCAATATTGGCAGGGAATGACATTATACTGCTTCCAGAAAATTTATTGCCTGCTATTGCCGAAGTCAAAACTGCTATTAACAAAAAGCAAATTAGTATAGAATTGCTCAATGCAAAATGCCGCAAAATTTTGACCTATAAATATATGATGGGTCTTTATAAGATTACTGAAATAGAAACAGAAGGACTTATAGAAAGGCTCAACGCTCCTAAATCCAACTTGCTAAACAGGCAAATAACAGAAGCATCCATTACGGTATTAAGAAACAAGAACAATATCCTGCCTTTGCAACGTCTTGACACCCTAAAATTAGCGAGTTTATCTTTAGGAACAGATAGTATAAGCCCATTTCAAAAAATGCTTTCAAATTATACTAAAGTTGCACATTTTAACCTGCCAAAAGATGCTACTGCATCTCAAATTGCCTCCACTTATATAGAATTAAACAAGTACAATTTAATATTGGTTGGCATCCATGAAATATTCTCCAGACCTCGCAAGGATATTGGATACAATGTTGAGGTTTCAGAATTTGTTGATGATTTGGCTAAAAACAACAACACAGTTATTGTATCATTTCGAAATGCCTATACTTTGAATCATTTTAAAGAAATTGTTAAATCAACGGCACTTCTTACAACGTATCAGGATTCAGAAATAAGTCAAGAGGTAGCTGCGCAACTTATTTTTGGAGCAATTGGGGCTAAAGGAAAATTACCGGTAACTGTAAATAACCATTTTAAGGTAAGAGATGGATTAATTACTAAAGGTGAATTACGATTGAAGTATACTATTCCCGAGGAGGTCAATATTGACTCTAAAAAATTGCAGTCTAGACTAAATTTAATAATTACAGAGGCTATTTCTGCTGGAGCTTTTCCTGGAGCTCAGCTTCTGATAGCAAAAGACCGTAAGGTTATCTTCTATGAAACCTTTGGGTTTCACACATACAACAAGCTACAAAAGGTAAAAAAAGATGACCTTTATGACCTTGCATCCGTCACAAAGATTACAGGACCTTTACCCGCTTTAATGAAACTACATGATGAAAACAAATTCGATCTTGAAGCACCTTTAAAATTGTACTGGCCAGATTTTAAAGGATCAAACAAGGCAAATATTGATTGGAGAAATGTATTAGCTCACAATGCAAGACTTAAAGCATGGATTCCTTATTGGCGGACTACTATAAAAAAAAATGGAGAATTCAAGCCAAGAACCCTTAAAGCCGATTCATCCAAACAATATCCTATTAAAATCACAAACCAATTATTTGAGCACAAATACTATAAAAAGAAAATATATAGAGCCATTAAAAAAACACAACTTAATAAAAAAGAAGGATATCTGTATTCTGGGCTTTCATTCTATCTTTACCCTGAAATTATAAAAAATATAACGTCTGAAGATTATGAATCCTATTTAAAAAGGAATTTCTATCGACCACTCGGAGCCTCTTCCTTAACCTATAACCCCTTAAGGTTTTATCCTAAAAAAAACATTGTCCCTACAGAATTAGATACTTTTTTCAGGCACGAGCAAATTCATGGAAAAGTACATGACGAAGGTGCTATAATGATGGGAGGAGTGTCTGGAAATGCCGGCTTATTCGGAAATATTAATGATTTAGCCAAACTAATGCAAATGTATTTAAACTTAGGAAATTATGGAGGTCATCAGTATATTTCTAAACCTACTTTTATTAAGTTTACGTCTTGCCAATATTGCGAAAAAGGAAACCGAAGAGGCTTAGGTTTCGACAAACCACCCTTGAAAAATCCAGAAGATGGTTATGCTGCTAAAGATGCCAGTAGCATAAGTTTTGGTCACTCTGGATATACTGGTACGATGGTATGGGCAGATCCGGAAAATGGCTTACTATTTATTTTACTTTCAAACAGGGTTTACCCCACAAGAGAGAATAGTAAATTATATAAAATGAATATAAGACCAAGATTGCATCAGGTTATGTACGACCTGATGAAAGAATAATATCAAATACTGACTAAAATGAATCGTGTAGAAGATAGTACTGAAATAGCATTTCGCAAAACAATAATCTATCTGTGGGTGGTTACAGCAATGGTCTTTTATACAGGCTGCCAGCAGCCAAATAAACAGCTTCCTAATATAGTTATAATTTTAAGTGACGACCAGGGTTACGGTGATTTGGGTAATTATGGCGCTACACAATTTTCTACTCCTCATCTAGACCAAATGGCTGCTGATGGAATGCGATTTACACACTTTTATGCTGCCCAGGCTGTTTGTAGTGCCTCACGGGCCGCCTTACTCACTGGTTGTTATCCAAATAGGATTGGTCTAACGGGAGCACTGTTCCCAACTTCAAAAATAGGACTCAACTCAAATGAAGAAACTATTGCAGAAATGCTTCGAAAAAAGGGATATGTTACTGGTGTTTTTGGAAAATGGCACTTAGGTCATCTAAAACCATTCTTACCATTACAACATGGCTTTGATGAATATTTTGGGCTTCCATACTCAAATGATATGTGGCCAGTAGATTTCGCAGGTAATCCAGTCACAAAAGATTCCGAAAAGCCTTGGAAAATTAAATTTCCTGCTTTGCCACTTATAGAAGGGAATGAAAAAATTGGCGAAATAACGACTCTGGAAGATCAGGCTCAATTAGTTACCCAATATACTGAACGCGCTTTAGCATTTATAGAGAAAAACCGAGAACAACCTTTCTTTCTCTATTTGCCGCATACTATGCCACATGTTCCTCTAGGGGTATCCAATAAATTTAAAGGAAAGAGCGAGCAAGGAATGTATGGAGATGTAATGATGGAAATTGATTGGTCTGTTGGGCAGATATTAAAATCCCTTAAAAAGCTTAATTTAGACAAGAACACCTTAGTTATTTTTACTTCCGATAATGGCCCATGGCTTAATTTTGGTAACCATGCTGGATCAACTGGTGGTTTAAGAGAAGGGAAGGGAACAAGCTTTGAAGGCGGACAAAGAGTCCCTTGTATTATGAGTTGGCCCGATATTATTCCCAAGGGAACGGTTTGCAATAAACTCGCCACAACCCTTGATGTTTTTAGTACAATTGCCGCTATTACGGGAGCCTCACTTCCCGATCATAAAATAGATGGAGTGAATATTCAAGCCTTATTAGAAGGTGATAAAAACGCTAACCCAAGAGAAGGGTTTTACTATTATTATCGAAAAAATAATTTGGAAGCAGTTAGAAAAAGGAAATGGAAATTGGTTTTCCCTCATCCTCATATTTCTTACAAGAATGTACTCCCGGGAAATGATGGAAGAGCAGGAGCTTACACCAAAGATACAACTAGGTTTTCTCTATATAACTTACGTCGTGATCCAGGTGAAGTGTATGATGTAAAAGAATTATATCCAGATGTTGTTGCCGAATTAGAGCAATTTGCTGAGATCGCCCGTGAAGATTTAGGGGATGACCTTCAACAGAGACGGGGCAATAATGTGAGAGAAAGTGGGAATATCGATAAGAATAATTTAGACGAATAATTTCCTGTTGGGAATTATAATATTAAAGATTACAACTATGAATAAACAAATAATAACTGTTTTTGTGCTAATCCTTTTTTGTTCCTGTAAGAAACCATCAAAGGAGTTAGAAAACAACACTCCCAATCGCCCAAACATCATTTTTATCATGGCCGACGATCATGCTGTACAGGCGATAAGCAGCTACGGGAGCAAGATTAATAAAACCCCAAACATAGATAGGATAGCAAGAGATGGTATTCGATTTGCTAATAGCTTTGTTACTAATTCCATTTGTGCCCCGAGTAGGGCAGTTTTGCTAACAGGTACCCATAGCCATATTAATGGCCAAATTGACAATGTTACAGTTTTTGATGGCAATCAAGAAACATTTCCTAAGTTGTTACAACAAGCGGGTTACAAAACTGCTATGATTGGGAAATGGCATTTAAAATCGGATCCAACAGGTTTCGATTATTGGAATATTCTTCCAGGGCAAGGGAAGTACTATAATCCCGATTTTATTGAAATGGGGAATAAGCATAGAGTCGAAGGGTATGTTACAGATATTACCACAGATTTAGCCCTTAACTGGCTTGATAGTATAAATCGAAATAAGCCTTTTTGCCTATTGCTACATCATAAAGCCCCACACAGGAATTGGCTTCCATCACCTGAACATTTAAACTCATATAATGACACGGAAATACCATTGCCTGAGACGTTTTTTGATAGTTATGCAACACGTGAGCTAACAGCTGGTAATCAGGAAATGACAATTGCTAAAGATATGTATGGAGCCTATGATTTGAAATTAAAACTATCCGAAGAAGAAAAAAACACCCTGTTTGAAGAGAGTGTGAAAAGGTATCGCTCAAATTTAAGTCCTAATCAGTTAGAGGCTTTAGATTTAGCCTATAAAAAAGAAAATGAGGCTTTATATAAAGCCGATTTAAAAGGAGAAGATTTAGCTAAGTGGAAATATCAACGATATATTAAAGATTATCTTAGGTGTATCAATTCACTTGATGAAAACATTGGTAGAGTACTGGATTATCTCAAAGTGAACGGACTAGAAAAGAACACACTAATTGTTTACACTTCAGATCAAGGTTTTTATTTAGGTGAACATGGTTGGTTTGATAAACGATTTATGTATGAGGAGTCGCTTCGCATGCCATTGTTAATTAAATATCCTGCTGCTATTAAACCCAATAGCGTAAGCGATAAATTAGTACAAAATTTAGATTTTGCACCAACTTTTCTCGATATGGCTGGGGTAGAAATCCCTTCAAGTATGCAAGGAAAATCACTAAAACCCTTATTGGAAAACAATTCTATTGATAAGTGGCGAGATGCCATTTATTACCACTATTATGAATACCCAGGTTGGCATATGGTAAAAAGACACTATGGTGTTCGTACAAAAAGATATAAATTAATACATTTTTATTATGATGTGGATGTTTGGGAATTATACGATTTAGAAAAAGACCCTAATGAATTAAATAATGTGTATAATAATCCACAGTATTCTGAAACACAAGAAAGGCTTATTATTAAATTAGCAGACTTACAAGAGCAATATAAGGATACAGATAGGGGAAAAGAATTCCTTCAAAAGCAAAACAAATAATCCAAAAGAACAACTAACGACATGTGCTATAAGTTTTTTTTCTTAATTCTTTTTTTAATTCAATTAACAGTTACGGCACAAAATACAGAGATTATACATCATAAAAGGCAGTTTAGAGGCGTATGGATAGCAACAGTTCGTAATCTTGACTGGCCTTCAAAACCAGGGTTAAGTAATCGTCAACTAAAAAAAGAGTATATAAAACAATTAGACAAGCTTAAAGAACTAGGGATGAATGCAGTCATCGTTCAAGTACGGCCAATTGCAGATGCCCTTTACCCTTCTGCATATGAACCCTGGTCTGAGTTTTTAACAGGAAAACAAGGGCAAGCCCCTGCATCTTCTTTTGATCCTTTAGAATTTATGATTCGTGAAACTCATAAACGATCAATGGAATTTCATGCTTGGTTCAATCCTTATAGAGCATTTAGAACTAATTCGGAAGCACACTTATCTCCAAAGCATATTTTTTTTCAGCATCCCGAATGGTTTGTAACTTATGGGAAGGATGTTTATTTTGATCCCGGTATGAAACCCGCAAGAAAGTTTGTTGAAAAAGTAATTGCCGATGTAGTAACTCGTTACGATGTAGATGCAGTACATTTTGATGATTATTATTATCCTTATCGCTTAAAAGGGAAAGAATTTCCTGACTCCCTTTCTTTTTCAATGTACCCCAGGGGGTTTACCCAAGGCACTAAAGAGGACTGGCGTAGAGATAATATTAATATTTTGGTAAAAGAATTGTATGATATAATCAACAACATTAAGCCATGGGTACATTTTGGAATTAGCCCTTTTGGGGTATGGAGAAATAAATCGAAAGACCCCGATGGGAGTGATACACATACTTTACAAACTAATTACGACGATCTTTACGGAGATGCTAGGACATGGCTTCAAAACGGATGGCTAGATTATATATTACCGCAATGCTACCAATATTTAGGTAGAGATATTATGGATTATCGTATAGTAACTAAGTGGTGGAATGACCAAAATTATGGTGTAAATTTTTATATAGGTCAAGGCCCATTTAGATTAGGAAATCCCGAGAGGGGAAAACCTTGGGTGCAAGGCAATGAAATAGGTCGTCAGTTGTATTTTAATGACAGCATTCCAAATATTTCTGGCAGTGCTTATTTCAGATCTGAAACTTTTTTGGAGAATCCTTTAGGGGTTAATGAAATACTTAAAAATAAATTTTATAGATATCCCGCTATTCCTCCTGCCTCACATCATGATGTAGTAAAAGTATTTGATGTAGAAATTAAAACTGTACGATATCAAGTTAAGAAAAAAAAAGTTGCCCTGAAATGGAAGACTAATCTTGCCGAAGAGGTACGTTACTATGTTATTTATAAATCAAAAGACATCAATAATCCTGAACATATTGTAAAAGTAACAGCGCAAAGTACCATTAGTATTAAAAGAGAATTATTAGGACCTAAACCTTACTCGCTCTACATAACTGCTGTAGATAGATATAGAAAAGAAAGCAAACCTTATAGGTTAATAAATAATAATTAGGGCATTTTGGTTACCGGCTGTGTCCAGGCCATTTCATACAATATATTTTCTATCGGATTATTGTGTAATTTTGTTGAGGTGATTTGGCATCTCACAAAAAGTATGTCGTCTGTCAATTCGAAATCAGCCTTGAATCCCTCGATAGACTTAAATTGTTCAGACCCTAATTTTCCTTTTCTACATCCAATAAATGATAATGTGTATGTCACACCTGTTTGCTGTTCTACTTCAACAAACAGTTTATTCTGTTTAAATACCAAATCTTTGAGTATAACCCCAGTTGTAGCATAAAACTGACCCTTCTCCATAGCATTTATCAATGATGAAGGTGTTAGTGAATCTGTTTGCACCATGATCCAACCTCTGCCAGCATTACTCCATTTGCTGCCCTTAACATGATAATGATGCGAATCGTCTGTTGCAAGACCATACATAAGAGGCTTATTGTTATTTATATACGAAATATTAATACGGTCCCACATCTCTTGTGTCGATACATGTGTTGAATCTCCTAGGTTATGAACTTGCGGATGACCATTAAATACTTCGAAGAATTTTTCACCCTTTAGTGCTATCATATCATCGAGACTTACTCCATAACCAAAATTTGGATGATTAACATGCGGGAACATTGCTGTGCCTGTTTCTTTTCTTTGACGAATTACTTGGTCAATGTTATTTTGAAGGACTTCTAACACGCTATTACCACCCTGAGGGTCAATTTTTTCCTTAACATTAGTCACATTTATATGTAACGGATTGTTTTCAAACCTTTCAGTAATCTCTTCAGATTGAATAATCAGAAACTGCCCTTCTTGTTCAAAACGGTTCTTATATTCCAGATATGTTTTTAATTGAACATACGTTTGTCCCGAATCTATCCTCATATTGACCCAATTAGTGCCATAAGTATCGAGATAGTTTCTAAATGCATTTTGGTAAAGTGAATCTTCCGAAACAACTACCCATTTGTCACCCTCCGCCAGAATATTATGATCTGATAGTGCAACAAAGTGATAACCATTAGTTTTGTACCAGTCCATGATTACTTCAGGAAACTCATCACCATCACTCCAATAAGAATGAGTGTGAAGATTCCCTTTAAACCAATGTTTTATCGATTCGTTTTCTGAATTCTGCTTCTGTTTTAGGCAACTAATATTTGACACTATGAATAAAAATGCCAGGATAAATATTAAATGTTTCATTTTAGTGAAATAACATGTACAAGGTATAATTGTGTATAAAGATAATAGGTTTGTTTTAATTGACTTAATATTATAGAATGGCTTTACTTAACCCAATCCTTAAGCCAAAAAAAATATGAAGTAATTGTTTTTAGATTTTATGATAGAAGGATTTGGTTTTTAAACTACCTCAACGCAGAGCCAGCCTGCTGCAGACAGGCGAAGATGCTTCCTCTTTTTTAGACTTGTTTTTTAACTCAGTTCTTTGTTAAGGCAAGTAGTTTTCGTTCAATACCTTAGTTACTTTTTAATTTCAAATACCGAACATATTGAGTCCTCAATTCCGATTTAATGTAGGCAGTATCTGCCGGACTAAAGTGAGCAGTCGATTTACCATCATGTGATTTAGTAGAGAAAATAATCTTGACTCATTTCTTTGAACTCAGTTAGTTCATGTTCCCATAATGCGAAGATCTCTGATGGGCGAGCTCCGTCACGAATCATAATTTCCAATCTACGTGTAGCTGTAAGTCTATTCATAGTTTTCTTATCCCACTCCATTTTGTCTTGATGGAGCTTGTAAAATGCCCAAACCATTGCTATTCCCGTTTTATAAGATTCAAATAAGTCTCGGTCTACAATTCTGGCATATATACCATTGCAAAGTTTACCTGCGAGATATGGATCCCGGCTGTGAAAGGGCATTTTTTTTGGTGTAAACGTAAGGGTGTCAAAAACAACGCCTTTTAGATCGAGGTTGTTTAATAAAGATACAATCTGATCATGATCAACCCATGGTGCGCCAATATATTGAAAGGGCTTTTGGGTACCTCTTCCTACAGAGACATTTAATCCTTCAAAAAGGCAGGTTCCGGTATAAGTTAATAACGATTCGAAAGTAGGAAGATTAGGGGATGGTTTAATCCACTTTAGCCCCGTCTGATTAAACCACATGGATCTCTTCCATCCTAACATTTCAATTACATGAAGTTTAGGACGTATTCCTCCTCTTAGCATATTTTCACCATTGTATAATCTGGCCAGTTCTCCCATTGTGAGCCCATGTATTACAGGGACTCTTCCAAAAGAACCAAAATTAAACAGGAATTCGTCATCTGTTATAAATCCATCCATTCTTAATCCTGTAATTGGGTTTGGTCTATCAAGAACTATAATTTCAATATCGTTTTCTGCAGCAGCCTCCATTACAAAACCAAGAATATTTATATGTTCATAAAAACGTGCTCCAACTTCCTGTATATCAAATACAATAACATCCACATCTTTTAACATTTCTGGTGTAGGTTTGTGTCTTGAATCATAGAGCGAATATTTAGGAAGTCCCGTTTCTGGATCAGTATCTTTCTCCTTATCTTTAGATAAAGAATAGTCGTTAGTGCGTATATTAAAATGCATGCCAAAAAGTACAATAAGTTCGGCATGAGGATAATTGTAAAGGGTATCAGCCAGATGTATTCCGTTGGACAACCGACCAGTGTGATTCGATACCAATGCTACCTTCTTACCTTTTATAAGGTGAGAGAATTCTGAAAAAAGCCTGTCAGCTCCAACTTTAACAGATTGAGAGGAACTTGGGAAAGAAGATTTTGGTTTATTTGCCGTTGCTGTATAATTAAACGAAGTTATAACAATGAATATCATGAAAATACAGATAATCATAGCATTGTTGTACAGTGATTTAATTAATCCTTTTATTAAGTGCATAATGTATTTATATTTATTATCAAATATTTCTTTTAGTTTGTTACTCACGTTTCTGTTTTTCTATTTGCCCTAACGCCCTGCTAAACGCAGTTCTGTTTTGATAACGGAAAGATAATAAATTTGTTAACTATAATTTGAGAATAAGGCCAGGATGTAAATGGTTGTCTCGAATTATAGTTAACAATGTTAGCACACGTGAATATATTATACTCTTACAAAAAGAGTTATCATTAGCCATTTTTCAGATAGATTTCTGAGAATTGTTGGAAACACGTAAAATTTGTTCAGGCGCCAATGGCATTTATAGCTTTTTTATTTTTCAAATATTTCATAGGCTATAAAATCAATATCAGAAGCTACCGCATTCTCTTGCACCTGATCCTGGGTTTTTCCTCCGGGAATGACCACATGACATGCCGGATGAGAAATGCAAAACCTGAGACTAAGCTGTGCGGGACTATATTTGGGGTATTTATCAAACACTGATTGGTAGCTAGTAAAATTTTCCAGGTAAGCTGTTAGTTTTTCGGGAGAAAGATTAAACTTCCTGTGGTCGTTCTCCCCAAAAGTACTTTTACGGTTAAATTTTCCAGAAAGTAACCCAAAAAGAAGAGGAATGCGTACAATAACACCAGTTCCGTACTTAAGCGCTAAAGGGAACAAAACATCTTCGGCTTCCCGTTGCAGAAGGTTGTATCTCACCTGTATAACTTCAATTAGATCATGATGCCTCTCCAAGATATGAGATTGTGTTGTTTCCTGAAAGGATTTAACGCTCCAGCCAGCATGTTTAATTTTTCCAGCATTTTTCAATCGTTCAAGGGCCAGCCATGGTTCGTCCTGTTCCAGAATTTCAAGCCCTGGACTATGAAGTTGAAGTATATCGAGTTTCTCAACATTCAGGCGTTTTAAACTTTGTTCCACGGCAAATTCCAGATGTTTTATGGAATAATCACTGTTGGCCGGAGTAGTTTTGTGAGCCTGTCCAATGAACGGATAAAAATTGTTTCCTGCCTTGGAGGCTATGACTATTTTATCTTTGTCAGATCTTTCGTCCAATACTTGTCTGATTAACTCTTCAGAGTGACCAAAGCCATATACATCTGCGGTATCAATAAAGTTTACCCCTGCATCGAGGGCTGCATGAATGGCATTTTTTGAATTTTTATCATCTGTATTTCCCCAATCGCGTCCACTTATCCCCCAGGCACCAAAACCAACCGTTGATATTTCTGGTCCATTTAAACCTAATATTCTGTATTTCATTATGTTGATTTAAAGTATTTAAATACATTAAATGCGAGAAAAATAAATACTAATGATATATGGTATTGCTTTTGCATATTTTTGATTTAATAATCACAATATATAGATAAAAAACCAGGATTTTTGATCAATACCATTCTATACTTACTTAAAGCAATATTATATTTTTCTCTCGATATCTATTAAGTATTAGAGAGTTTGGATCTAGTTCAGTTACCAGAGTATTAATAACATCTATATCGCAAATTTTAAATCTATTGGAAGTATTTAATTTTTCTGAGATTGTAAGTGAAACTAGTTTTTTTGATGCTTTTATCATGGCCTTTTTCATCTGTGCAATATCCCAATCAATAGCAGTAATTCCTTCATTTACATCCAGCCAACCCGTCCCTAAAAAGCAAATATCAGCTTTTATTTCAGATAAAATATTTATAGAACTTCCTCCATGTGCTAATTGAGAACCTCTAGATAATTTTCCTCCAATAAAAATGACATCATTATTTTCCGAAACATTGTTGAGCAATTCAATTGCCATAGGTAAACTTGGAGTAAAAAAAGTGAGATCTAAATTTTGAGGAATTAATTTAGAAAATTCTATATTAGTTGATCCTCCACTAATTAAAACTATATCTCCTTTATTTAATAAAGAAATTCCTTTTTGAGCAATAATGGATTTATTGCCAACTTCGTATATTTCTCTTTTTCGTCCAGAATAAATATTAAAGCCATTTGAAACGGCACCACCATGCACTTTTTTTAATTTTTGTAAACCATCCAGCTCTTTAACATCTCTTCTAGCAGTATCAATAGATACTTTTAATATTCCCGCCAAATCTGTTAATAAGACCCTATTATGAATATGTACTTCGTTAAGAATGATATTATGCCGCTGTTTTTTTTCCATTGTTAACACTTTTTATAAGGTTGCGCAATTAATACTTGCATAATATAACAATTTTATATGAAACTGCACGATAAAAACGCAAAAAATATTAGTTGTTGCAATATATTCGACGAAAAACACGCTTTGCGATATTTTTTGCTGCTTTTCATGGCAAATTAAATTATATTTTATATATTAGCTGAACAAACTAATCTTAAATTATTTCTTATGAAAAAATTTTATTCTCTTTTTACTTTAATCTTGATGCTATTTTTTGTTCAGAGTTCTTTTGGGCAATCAAAAACTATTTCAGGAACAGTTACTGAAAAAATAAGTGGACAACCATTACCAGGGGTTAATGTAGTTATACAAGGAACTACAACTGGTAGTGTGACTGACTTTGATGGAAATTATTCTATCGATACAGATGGATCAGAAAACAATCAACTCGTTTTTAGCTTTCTCGGATATAAAACTGTTTCTGTTGTATTAACGGGCGAAAGTCAAATCATTAATATTGCTTTAGAAGAAGATACAACTAGTCTTGATACTGTAGTTGTTACGGCTTTAGGCATTAAAAGAGAAGCTAAAGCTTTGGGGTATTCATTAACCAAAGTAGATGGCGATGACTTATCTACTGTAAAAACGGCAAGTGTCATTAATTCTTTGCAAGGTAGAGTAGCTGGTGTTAACATATCTACCAGTAGTTCTGGTACGGCTGGTTCTAGTAGAGTTATTATTCGTGGTGCAAGTTCCTTAACAGGAAACAACCAACCGCTTTATGTAGTTGATGGTATTCCTATTATTAACTTCACCAATGGCTCTGTTGTAGGTCCTACTAATGATGGGACTGGAGATGGTGGAGATGATATATCTTCCCTCAATCCAGACGATATTGAATCTGTATCTATATTAAAAGGTAGTTCGGCGGCGGCGCTTTATGGCTCATTAGCCTCTAATGGCGTTATTATGATTACTACAAAATCTGGTAAAGACCAAGAAGGCTTTGGTGTTGAATATTCTAGTTCTTATACTTTTGAAAATATAAGCACTAGTCTTCAAGATGTACAAACTACCTATGGGCAAGGTACTAATGCATTAAAGCCTGGTTTTGAATACGATAGCGGTGGAAATCCTGTAGAAATTGCAGATCAAGCGGATGCTATTGATAATTCTTTTGTTAATTCATTGCTGTCTTGGGGAGCTCTATTAGATGGGTCGTCTGTCTATAACTGGGATGGTGTTAAAAGGCCATATTCATATACTGGTAATAATTTAGATAAATTTTATGATACAGGAACAACTGCAGTTAATACGGTTGCTTTATCTAAAGGAGGAGATGATTATAATTATCGTTTTTCTTTTTCAAATTTAGAAAATAAAGATATATTTCCCAAAGCCACATTAAACCGAAAGTCATTATCATTAAATGCATCAGCAAAAATTAACCCAAAATTAACCTCAACAGTTAATGCTAAATATATTATTGAAAAAGCACATAACCGTATTAATATTGGAGATACTCCAGGGAATGCAAATACTGTGGCTTATGCATTACCAAGTAGTTCGGATATTTTCGATTTAAAACCAGGTTCTAATGAAGCAGGAACTGAACTTTTATTTCAACCAAGTCAATTTATTACAAACCCTTACTGGGTAGCCAATGATTTTAATACTTTTGACAAGAAAAATAGATTCACTGCATCAACCACCTTCAGATATGATATAACAGATTGGTTATATGCCACAGGTAGGGCGGGCTTAGACACCTATGATGTATCCAGAAAGAAAGTAACACCTTTTGGAACAGCTTACCGTCCATCAGGTGAATTATTTCAAGGTAAAACTACCTTCACATCATTTGACGCTGATTTTATGTTGGGTGTTGAGAAAGCAATAACAGATAAAATTTCGACCAATTCTATAATTGGTGCTAATAGTAGAACAGTAACTTTTGAATCCTTAAGTGCGCTTGGTAGAGGTTTTATAGTTGTAGGCTTAGAAGATATAAATAATACAACATTACCAGAACCGAGCTATAATTATTTTCAAACTAAAACTAATTCTTTATATGCATCGATTGAAGTCGATTATGATAAATTCTTTTACCTAACATTTACGGGTAGAAATGATTGGTTTTCAACACTATCTTTTCCAGATAAAACAACTCCAAACAATGATTTTTATTGGTCCTTAAGTGGTAGCTTATTATTAAATGAGGCTTTTGAATTACCAAAAGCTGTTACCTATGCTAAATTAAGAGCTAGTTACGCACAGGTTGCAGGAGGTGCTACTGATGCTTATGCGTTAAATTTAGACTATGCTGTTACAGGATCGTTTCAAGGACAATCTTTTGGACAGTTAAATGCAAATTCTATTCCTAACCCAAACTTAATACCATTTCAAAAAAATGAATTTGAAATTGGCTTTGATGGTAGATTTTTAAATAATCGTTTATATCTTGATATTGCATATTATTCTAATAATACAACTAATGATATTGTTAGGGCAGCAGCTTCTCAATCATCAGGTTTTACGTCAACTATACTTAATATTGGTGAATTAGAAAACAAAGGAATCGAATTATTGATTGGTGGAACGCCTATTGAAAACGAAAATTTCTCTTGGGATACGTCATTTAATTTTGGTTATAATGATAGTGAAATTATTCATACTGATGATGAAGATACTCCTATTAATGTTGATGGTAGTGAAACTCGATCTAGAACCGCAATTATTTCTCATATAGTAGGCGAACGCTATGGTGTAATTTGGGGCTCATCTTATAAAAGAGACGATAATGGAAGTATAATGTATGATATTACAGGTTCTATTCCAAGACCTATAAAAGGGGAGAACAAGATATTAGGTCAAGGTGTTGCACCATATATCATGGGGTTCTCTAATACATTTAAATACAAAAATGTGTCATTAGGGTTTTTAATTGATGCTAAATTTGGAGGAAGCGTCCATTCAGGTACTAACAGAGAATTAATGTTGAGAGGATTGCACAAGAAGACTCTTGAAGGCCGTGAAACTGGTTTAGTAGTATCAGGAATTGATGATGCTACAGGCAACCAATTTACTATGACTGTAGCGCCAGAAGACTTAAGGAATTATTATGGTTTTATTGGAGAACAAAGTGCAGGTATTTCTGAAGAATTTGTTTATAGTACTGATTTTATTAAGTTTAGAGAATTAAGCTTATCTTATAATGTTCCACAAAAGGTTTTAGAAAATCTTTTTATTAGTGATTTAAGATTATCTTTAATTGGTAGAAACTTATTCTATATCTCAAAAGATATAGATAATGTTGATCCTGAAGCAGCATTAAATAACCTTAACTCACAAGGTATTGAAAGATTTGGAATACCATCAACCAGTAGCTATGGTTTTTCTTTAAATGTTAAATTTTAAAAAATGAAAAAAATGAAAAAAATACTTATTTTATTAGCAATTGTAGTTGCGTTTGGATCTTGCGACGATGGCTTTGAGGAACTTAACGTAAATCCTACAAAACCAACACAACTTGATCCATCAACAAAATTGACCTATATTCAGTTATATACCGGAGGCAGTAATTATGTTGCCTATTTGTTTTGGGATGTTATTCATTTAATGCAATATGTTCAACACCTTAATAACACCTCTTACATCTCTTTTTTATATAAAGCAGGAAACACACATTGGTTTTTCGAAGAGCAATTTGGTACTACAGTTAAAAACATTGCCGATTTAGAAGCTCAATTAGAAGCTAGTGAAGAGCCTACTGCTGCTGTAGATTTAGCTATAGCAAGAATACAAAAGGTTCTTATATTTAGTAGATTAACCGATGTCTATGGAGATATACCTTATAGTGAAGCAGGCAAAGGGTCTTTAGAAGGTATCCGTTTCCCTAAATATGATAAGCAAAGTGATATTTATGCCGATATGTTAGCGACATTAGAAAGTTCTGTGGCATCCTTAAGTTCTGGAGGTGCTAGCTCTTATGGTTCTGCAGATTTAATGTATGGTGGCGACAGTGTGAAATGGAGAAAATTTGCTAATTCGTTAATGCTCCGTTTGGCTATGCGCATGGTAAATGTAGACCTAGCGGGAGCCCAAGCTTGGGCAACTAAAGCTATTAATGGTGGTGTAATGAGCAGTAATGATGATATTGCCTATACACAATATGAAAACTCTGCAAATGATGGCGGACCCAACGTAAATCCACTTACTAAATGTTTTACTTCAAGATCATCAGCACAGGTGAAAATTTCGAAAACTTTTATGGATTTCTTGAAAGACAGAAATGATCCACGTGTTTCTGTATTAAGTTCAACTACAGATGGTGATACAGATCCAGCATTACAATTTGGTCAAGATATTAATGAATCAACTAGAGGTGCTGCAAATTCAAAACCAAATGTCAACATTTTCGGAGGAGCATTAAACGATGGATCTAGAGTTATTATTTATGATGCACCTTTTTTCTTCCAAACATATGCCGAGGTAGAATTTATGTTAGCTGAAGCTGCAGAGCGTTGGGGATTGGCCGGAGGAAATGTTGAAGCTCATTATAATACCGGTGTAACTGCTGCCATGGAATATTTAGCTATGTATGGTCATGGTGTAGACATTACACCAACTCAGATCAGTGATTATTTAACTGCAAACCCATTTGTTGCTGCGAATGCTTTAAAAATGATTAGTGAGCAATATTGGGTAGCTACTTTTGGAAATAGTTTAGAAACATTTTCAAACTGGAAAAGAACAGGGTATCCTGTTTTGGTTCCAATAACTTCTGCAGCTGAGTTTACAGGAGGTGTAATACCGAGAAGATTGCCATACCCAGCTTCCGAATATTTAAATAACCCTAACAGCGTTGCAGCAGGAGTAGATCAACAAGGTGAAGATCTTTTGACTACCAGAATGTGGTGGGATGCAAATTAATTTTTTTAGAGTACAGTGAGTTTAAATTTACAAGATCACACTTACTGTACTCTAATTAAAATATTCTTAAGACAAACTTTTTATTAGCAACTATTTGAATTAGTTTGGTTT
>PVMK01151502.1_pt1 | contig 23645 bp, 25 predicted proteins | sample 1853481 | NCBI WGS metagenome assembly PVMK01 (sample SAMN08533507, study PRJNA380276) | Marine sediment metagenome, whole genome shotgun sequencing project. | reverse complement strand
GGGCGGTAACGAGCCATGTAAATCCAAAGCCCGCCGCAAAAATATAAAAGCTGAGCGGGGTGCGATATTTCAAAATCAGCACAAACAATAACAGCCGCAAAACAAAGGTGAGGGCAATGGGAATTTTATTTCCAATCAGATCCGAAATCGGCCCGGCAGCCAGGATGCCGCCCAAGCCCATCAAGCCATACAAGGCCAGCATGTTGGCGGCTGCGGTGGGAGAGACACCGTAGTCGGTTACAAAGGGAACCAGGTGGGTGGCAACCAGAAAATCACCGCTGCCGCAGATAAACATAAATATTAGAAAAAGCCAGAATGAGTAGGTTTTCATGGCCTGCGGCAGGTTCAAATCCGGGTCATGGGCTGCCGAAACGGTTGATGGGTTGAGGTCGACAGCATCATTCGCATTTTTATGGCCATAGGGCTTAAAACCCAGATCGACCGGATCGCCTTTAATTACCGCAAGCGCCAGAAGAGTGTTGAGCACCAGAATAACCAAACCGATAAGCAGGTAAGAGGTTCGCCAGCTGTAAGTTAAAACAAACCGATTGAAAATTGGAACCAGTACAAATTGGCCCAGACAGGTGCCGGAGAGCGCCAGGCTGATGGCCAAGCCTCTGCGCTTTTCAAACCATTTACTCATCAATGAGGCGATCAGTGGTACCGAGGCCCCGCCGGTTCCCACCGCGGCTAAAATGCCGTAAAAAAGATAGAATTGCCACAGAGAACGAACCAGGGCGGTGCACATATAGCCGCCGGCCAGCAGCACGGTTGAAACAAAAATCACCCATCTCGGCCCGTAGCGGTCGTAAAGCTTACCGGCAACACTGAGGGCCAGCGCGAAGAATACCATATGGAGAAAAAAGACCGACGAGATCGAGGCCCGATTCCAGCCCAGTTCGGCGATCATGGGTTTGAACATGATCCCGAAAGAAAACCGGGCGCCGGATTGGAAAAAAAGGAGAAAAAAACTGGCGGCCAGTACATACCAACCATAGAAAATACGCGAAGATGCGGCGTTTTTTTGTGAAAAGATCATACCGTTCCGTTCTGAATTCGTCAGCTGTGACAGCACCTCTTAAATCGATTTGAAAATCGCAATGCAAGCAACGTCCATATCAGATGTGTTTGCCTGATTGCAAGCAGCTCTTGGTTTTATGGGTCGGTTTTTTATGCCAGACTGAGAAAAACACCGCTAAAGATCCTGGTTGTGGAACACCCTAAAAGCGATATGCGCTTGAAACCAGCGCTTAATATCCTTATATAAAGAAATAGTGTAAAATCTCGCATTCACCACGAAGAACATGAAGATGCACGAAGATGGTATAATTTTTTCTTAATTCACTGCTTCGTATCCTTCGTGGTAAAATCTAAACGAGCGCAAACATTGTTGCTGTTTTTCACAGAAAGATAAGGCGATGGCCAATTGGATCCCGTTTGTCGAAGGCGAATATGCAGTGGAACAGGCGTTTATCATTGCTGCGGACGAGCGCGCGGTTGCGGTTGAAGATGCGGTTGTTGAAATCTATGCAGCGCCACAGGGCCAGCGACATCTGAAAGGCAGCGGCCGGGTTCGCAACCTACTGATGGTGGAACTGCTTGAAGACCACGACGATTTGGACCTTATTTTGGATCTGGGAGATGAGTTTAAATACCGGCTCGTAAAACCGGAATTGCAATCCGGAAAGTTCTTTGCAGCGGATGCGAAATCAACGATTCATTTTCGGCCGGCCGCACCCTGGGAGCAGATTCCGCCGGCTGATTTTGAACAGCTGATGACGCGACTTGAGATCATTGATACCTAACCCGGATAAACCGGAAAATTGGCCACCAAGGCACAAAGACACAAAGCAAAACTGTTTTTGCACAAAATGTCGTAGATCCGCCTCTGGAGGACACAAGAATTCGCAACTAAGACTCTAAAATAAACGCTTGCAGCGGTCGATCGATATCGGTTTAATAACCGCGCTCTGCGTCAACGACATGCAGCGGAGATTTGCCGGTTTTGGCGCGCTGGTAATTTTCAATGATTTGCGGCGCCACGGCCTTGGGAAAGGTAATGCTGGATATGTGGGGCGTAACCTTAATTTTGGGGTGAGCCCAGAACGGGTGGTCCGGCGGCAGGGGTTCGACGTCAAATACATCCAGACAGGCACCGGTCAGCTGGCCCGAATCCAGCGCGTCAATCAAATCGCTTTCGACCAGGTGCTGTCCCCGGGCCACGTTGATCACATAGGCTCCGCCCGGCAGCTTTTCAAACGTTTTGCGGTTTAAAATGCCTTTTGTAGCCGGCGTCAGCGGCAGCAGGCAGATTAAGATGTGAGTCCGGGATAAAAAATTCGCCAGAGCTTCCTCTCCGGCAAAACATTGCCCCCCGGCGATGTTTTTTGGCCGCCGACTCCAGCCGGCCACCCTAAAACCCAGATTGCTTAGTTTTTTGGCCGCATCGGCGCCGAGCTGACCGAAGCCCAGGATGCCGATACGCGTATCTTCCGCCAGCCGGGGTTTGCGGGGATGCCATTGCTTTTGCACCTGATCGGCTCTGTAATCATCAAACTGGCGACAGTAGTTCAGGACGCTTAACACCACATATTCACTCATTGACTGTACCATGGAATGTTCCACCACCCGGGTGACGGGTACACCGTCGGGCAGATCGGGATCATGCAGGATGTGATCGACTCCGGCGCCCAGGGAAGCGATACATTTTAAATTCTTATATTTTCTAAACTCGCCGGGCGGGTGATGCCAGGTGAGCGCGAATTCTATATCATCCGCATTGCCGGTTTCGGGCCAGATGCGAATATCAATGCCCGGGTCCAGCGTGCTGAGATGTTTCACCCAGGAGGTCACTTTGATGCCCGGTGCGATGATTAAAAATGCCAAGTTCGGTTATCCTTTACCTTTTCATAGAAGACAGTTGACAGAGATCAGATGTCAGAAGACAGAAAACAGAGGACAGAGTTTTCAAAGTAAGTTGCCAGGTGTCAGCAATACGAGCCTGAAGACGTTGGGAATTATCAGATTCTGTCTTCCGGCATCTGCCATCTGTCTTCAATTTTCTGACACCTGAACACTGACACCTGAAACCTGTTGCCGAAGGCCTGACACCTGAAACCTCATCCGGTTTTTAAAATTTCATCAAACCGATCCCTGCTCTTTTTCAACTCCCGGCAGTCTTCTGAAAATATTTCTAGCGTGGCGGTATCGTTGTATCCGCATTGTTTAAGGGCCCGAACAATTTTGATAAAATCGATTGTACCGGTGCCCACCGGTATATGATCGTCGCGTTCGCCCAAATTATCACTGACGTGCAGATGGCCGATGCGGTGGCCGAATTTTTCGATAAATTCCAGAATGCGCCGGCCGCCCCGGGTGCCGATGTTGGCATGGCCGGTGTCCAGTGTCAGCTTGAGATCCGGAAACCGCTGCAGGATTTCAACAAAATCAGGCGGCTCAAAAAATGCCCGGCACTTGGGGAACATGTTTTCGAGGCAGACGCAAAGCCCCAGGGCTTGCGCCCGACCGATGATAGACGCCAGGCTTTGGTTTGCATGGGTCAGGGCGGTTTCCTTTACATAGACACCCAGTCCGCCGATGTGGCCGGGGTGCAAAACGACTTTTTGAGCTCCGAGCTCAGCAGCAACTTCCAGCGAATTAAACATTTCCAGCAGAGATGCTTCGCGGATGCTGTCGGTCAGGTCGGCGGTGGAAACAAAGGTGGGAAGATGGCAGATAATGTTCATGGATTGCGAAGCCAGGGCGCTTAAAATTGAATTCATCTGCTGCCGGATGATTGTATAATGCGCCTGGGGTGGATCCATGGTCAATTCCAGATAATCAAATCCCAGATTGGCGATATCTGCCAGCTCGTCGGCAACCGGTTTGATCGGAAAATTCATTGCTCCGTATTGCATGGCGTTGGTTTTTTTTCGGTTATTTGATGTAAAAATTAATGAAATCGATGGATGCCGAACGCCGTCGCGTCAATATGAGGCTTACGCCCGGTAATGATTTCAGTCACCAGTTTTCCGGTGCTGGTGGCCATGGAAATACCCTGCATCCCATGACCTGTGGCGATCACCAGGTTGTGCTGATTCGGAGCCCGATCGATGATCGGCAGATCGTCGTAAACCATGGGGCGCATGCCGACCCACTCTTCCATTACAGGCTCACCGACGGGCTCTTTTAAGTATTCATTGGCGCCGGAAGTCAGATTTTGAATGCGCCTGGCAAGAATATCGGAATTAAAGCCTGAAAATTCCATGGTGCCTCCCAGGCGGAATCCGCTTTTCCAGGGGGTCGCTACAATGCTGGGTTCATAAAAATAACATGGAATTGCCGGGCAAACCGCCGGCCGGGCCATGGTGAGGCTGTAGCCTTTGCCGGGCTGAACCGGCAGGTTTAGTTTTAACCGGCCGGTAAGCTGAGGCGTCCATACGCCGGTTGCCAAAACATATTCATCAGCTGTATAAATACCGCTGGTTGTCTCCGCATGGCGGATTCGCCGGCTTTCCGCAACCAGGTCTTCCAGGCGGCAGTTTTCTTCGACGGCAACGCCCATTTTCAGCAGGACCTGCTGCCAGGCCGGCAGTAGTTTATCCGGACGCAGGTGACTGTCTTTTTTGTGAAACCAGGCGCCGTAAACGTCTTTTCGAAGCGCCGGCTCGAGATCAAAGAGCTCATCACCGACCAGTGAAACCGCATCCAGTCCATACGGCTTCATCAGGTTGTTGGTTTTGCCATATTTCTGCATTTCGGTCCGGGATTTAAAAACCATCAGAACGCCTTTTTGCTCCCAATCACATTCGATATGCTCCTCTTTGAACAGCTTCACAAGCAACTTTTGGGAATTTTGTAAAATTGTGGCACGGGCCGAGATGGCGTGAGCCATATGTTTGGCGTTGCACTTTCTTGCGAAGTTCAAAAACCACTTAAATCGCTTAACATCCGGTGCAAGCTTAATATAAAGGGGAGAACCTCCTTGTAACCAGCGCATCATTTCATGCCGGATGGTGCCGGGGGCGCACAGGGGGACCAGGTGGCTGATATAAACGAGACCGCAGTTTCCGTAAGAGGCAGAGGTGTCGGCACCGATAGCATCCTGATCCAGCAGACGAACATTTTTGCCCGCTTTCGCCAGATAGTAGGCACAGGCCAACCCGATAATACCTCCGCCGATTACCAGAACATCGCTGTGTTTTTCCATTGAACCGCCAACTCTTCTGCCGATAGATTTGAACGCCTGCACGCCTGGTTGCTTGTATGCACCATATGAAAATGGGGCGGGTGTGTCAACTCAGACCCGGCGGTGGTAACGCGGGCAAGATGACATTTTTTTTCGGTGCGGAATAAATATATGAGGTTTCATAGTGACGAACGGTCAAAGGGTCATCGTTTTCAATTCTAATGCATTTGAGATTTCCGGAAGAATTTCTGGAAATTCGGCGGGCGAGAATCGAGTTGATTTTAAATGAGATTGCGGAAAGGATTCAACTGGCATCCCAGGAAGGAAGAAGGGGTCCTTAACGTTTCGCACAAATTGAAGCGATTTCAAAAATAGTAGATATTGGTATTTTTGAGATAGATTCTAGGTTCAGCGGGGTCCCAGGCCCTGTAATTCCATCAGGTCAATCGCATTCTGCATTCTCCGATCATCCAGGGGAAACCTCGGACTTCTAAAGTTTTCGTGAAAGGCTTCCTGCTGGCTTTCATTTACTTGCCTGGAAAGCGGCGTATAGTAAAATGCCATTTTCATATTGTTTCTGTTTTCATAGAGCTTTAGCTTGATTTTGGTTTTCTTGTGTTTCCATTGATATGTGGTCTGTTCTGCCGGCATTGTCTTTGTAATTCCGGGCAGACCGTAATTGCGGTTCATATGTCTTCTGAGCTGGGTGAAGACTTCGATGGTTTCGATATTGATGTAGACGGCGAAAAATTGATCCGCATAGGAGCCGTAAACCACATCCGGGATTTTGATGTCATTGATGCTGTAAACCTGCTTGGGGTTGGTAAAATAGCTGACATTTAAATTTTCCGAGACTTTTTTAAAGCCCGTCGTCTGTGACAGGTTGGTTTTCCATTGGATATCAAAAAAACCATCTTTCAGATCATGGGCATACAGGCTGTCGGTGTTCATCAACAAGACGGCTAAGAGAAAAATCAGATAAATTGGCTTACGCATCGGTATGACCTCAAAAATGTTGGGCAAATGGCTCTGCCAGAAACTAGAACGCATCTCAAAAATAGGATTTTGGTTCAAGATCGCGGCGGGGCCTAGTTTATAACCGCAGGCATACTGTTGTATGTCGAGGATTGAAACGAGGCACCAACAAAGATATTGGGCCAATAGACATTATTGAGATGGGTTCTACTAAAAATATCGCCTTTCAGGCCATTAGTCAATACAACTGACGCTGTTTGCTTCATTTTTCTGCAAGGAATTAACTGTTGAAACGACAAAATTTGGATGTCTGCTGGATAATGCTTAATATAAATAAAAACCGTTTCTTGGCTCCATTCAGAAAGGAGGACTGATGCTTGAATATAAAATGAAGCGAATCATCCTGTTAGTATGTTTTATTATTTCTCTGATGGTAATCGCCGGTCCGGCTGTTTCCATTGAGCTCAAAATTGCCACCTTGTCTCCGGAAGGATCCCCGTGGATGCAAAAGATGCGGCAGGGCGCCGAAACGATCGCTGTAAAAACCGCCAATCGGGTGCGCTTTAAATTTTATGCGGGCGGCATCATGGGCAATGACAAGGCCGTCTTACGTAAAATACGAATTGGCCAGTTGCACGGCGGGGCGCTTACCGGCGGCAGCTTATCCCAAGTCTTCAGTGATGCCCAGGTCTATTCCCTGCCGTTGAAATTCCGTTCGCTCGAGGAGATCGATTATGTGCGCAAGCGGATGGATCAGATGCTGATAGACGGGTATGAAAAGGGCGGGTTTGTCACTTTCGGCCTGGCTGAAGGCGGTTTTGCCTATGTGATGTCCAAGACACCTGTTCGTCGCATTGATGAATTGCATAATCAGAAAGTATGGATACCCGACTATGATTTGACCATCTCTGAAGTCATGAATACCTTTGGTATCAAGCCCATCCCGCTGTCCATCGTCGATGTGCGGGCCAGTCTGCAAACCGGGCTGATTGATACGGTGACGGTTTCGCCCATCGGCGCCATCATTTTGCAATGGCATACCCAGGTAAAATACCTGACCGAGATGCCACTGGTATATGTTTTTGGCATCCTGGCTGTGGACCGCAAGGCTTTTGCAAAGATTTCTCCCGAAGATCAGAAAATTGTTCGCCAGACCATGGGGCGCACCTGGCAGGAAATCGATCAACAGAATCGCACCGATAATATTGAAGCACTAAAAGTCTTGAACAAAATGGGGATCGAATTTGTCAAACCAGCGCCCGATGATGAAAATGATTGGTTTGCTTTGGCCGCCGGGGTCACTCAGCGGCTGCTTGATTCAGGGGCTGTGTCAAAAAAAATGGTCAATGCCCTGGACAACAATCTTAAAGCCTATCGCTCCCTGAGGTCTGAAAAACAATGAACAAAAATGAGACTGAATATGGCAACACACTATACCTGGGCCGGATATTGACCGTCGTTTACCGGATTGAAGATGGTATTCTGGCAGCGGTTTTGACGCTGATGATTGCGTTGGCAGTCGTTCAGATTTTGCTGCGGAATTTCTTTGGGGCTGGATTTATCTGGGGTGATGTGCTGGTTCGTATCCTGGTGCTGTGGATCGGCCTTCTCGGTGCAATGATCGCCACCCGGCAAAATAAACACATCAGCATTGATCTGGTGGCGCGTTACCTGCCCAAACGGTTTGACCTGCCGGTAAAAGCCGTTGTGCAGTTATTTGCTGCCGTGGTTTGTGCGCTGGCGGCCTTTTACAGTTTTGTTTTCGTACACGCAGAATATTATGACGGCGGCCGGGCATTCGGGCAGGTGCCGGTCTGGGTATGCGAGGCGATCATGCCGCTGGCATTTGCGGTTATGGCCCTGCGCTATTTTATGATGTCTCTGATGAGATTCCAGGCGGTTTTCAGGCCGAACAACGGCGAAGAACCCAACAGGCGAAATTAACCACCAAAAATGATTATATATATTTTAACAATTATACTGGCGCTGCTGGCCATGCTGGGTGCTCCGTTGTTTGCGATCATTCTGGCGGTGGCGATGCTCGGTTTTCATTTTTCAGGCGTGAATCTGTCGGTGATCGCCATCGAAATTTATCGGATTGCCGACACGCCGCTTTTGCTGGCACTTCCCCTGTTTACTTTTGCCGGTTATCTGATGGGGCAAAGCCAGACGTCCCAGCGTCTGGTAAGACTGACGCGGGTCTTTATCGGCTGGATGCCGGGCGGGCTGGCCATCGTTGCGCTGGTTGCCTGTGCCCTGTTTACAGCCTTCACCGGTGCCTCCGGCATCACCATTGTTGCACTGGGTGCGCTGCTCTACCCGGCATTAGTGCAGGATGGCTATCGGGAAAAATTCAGCCTGGGTTTGGTCACCACTTCCGGCAGCCTGGGTTTGCTGTTTCCGCCCTCTCTGCCCCTTATTCTCTATGGCGTGATTGTTCAGCAGATGAGCATCGGCCAACAGTTTTCCATCGATGATCTGTTTTTAGCCGGACTTCTGCCCGGCCTGCTGATGGTTGTTTTGCTGTCGGGATGGAGCCTTTGGTCGAATCGCACCAACACGATGCCGCCTTCACGATTTTCGTCCAAAGAAGCGTTGAGGGCCCTGCGGGAAGCGGCCTGGGAAATTCCGCTGCCCCTGTTTTTAATTGGCGGCATTTACGGCGGTTTCCTGGCCATATCGGAGGCCGCGGCGGTGACCGCAATGTATGTCCTGGTGGTTGAGGTGTTTGTTTACAAAGAAATCAAAATTTCGCAGCTGCCGGGCTTTATGCGGGATTCGATGGTCATGGTGGGCGGGATTCTGCTGATTTTAGCCGTGTCCCTGGCTTTTAGCAATTTTCTAATCGATGCCGAAATCCCCATGAAGCTGTTTGACCTGATTCAAACGCATATCGGAAATAAAATTGTATTTTTGATTCTGCTCAATGGATTGCTCTTGCTGCTTGGCGCTATTTTGGATATTTTTTCCGCGCTGGTAATCATGGTGCCGCTGATCGTGCCGGTCGCATTGAGCTATGGTATCAGCCCGATTCATCTGGGCATCATTTTTTTAGCCAATATGCAAATTGGTTACTTTACGCCGCCGGTGGGCATGAATCTCTTCATTGCGAGCTATCGCTTTGAAAAGCCGGTGACCGAAATTTACAGAGCCACGATTCCGTTTATGATCGTATTGCTGGCAGCGGTGCTGTGCATTACCTATTGGCCGGATCTGAGTCTGGTGCTTCTTGACAGAAATTAAAATCGGTTGCGGTTAGAGCGTTTGTTATAATAACGTTCCGATACAGGCAGTTTTCTGAGTCTTTTTTGGGTTATTAATAACGACTAGTATAGCTGGGTGCAAACGCTCTAGTAATTTTTTTTCATTTTTGCAGACATCGTTATTGAACCCGCGTGCTTTAATCGTCAGCCGGATTCGCTCGATCGGATTTAAGTCGGGCGAATCGGGTGGTAAGTACGTTTTTGAGTTCTTCGATGGTTGCGTTTTGCGCATCGGCAATCAGTAAAGGCCGTGCCATTGATTACACTATGGCACAGCGTTGCGTAAAATTCTAGCTTTTTTCTATAAAGATAATAATATAGCGGTTGTCATGTTGATTATAATTTCAGGGGTCTACACCTTGCATTTTCGCCTGTTAGAATATCTGGCAAACGGAACATATTTATGACAACCGCTATAGATCTTATGGTGTTCATTATTGCGCCGCGCTAAAAAACACGTTATAAGAACTGGCACATGAATAACGCAAATTCAGCGGACCGCCTTTTACCTGATATGAAAGGAAAACAAAAATGGATTTTGAGCGTTATTACCTGGATTTATTTGACATGCTGAATGCCTGCTGTAAAAAGATCGCATCCGGCAAATATGACAAAGCAGATTCGGAGCGTTTATTCGAACTGTCCAAGAAAGGCAGATATCCGAGCATCCTGGCCGAATTGGCTGAATCGTTTGGCATGATGCTGGTCAAAGTTGAAGCCAGGGAATTTGAACGGGTACAGATTATCGAGGAACTTGAAGCGGCCAAAGCCAAACTTGAGGACTACTCACAGAAGTTGGAGAAAGAAATCGAAGAATGCTGTCCCGAAGAATCGCGCACAAAATAATGCCGGCCCGCGGCATGTGAGCGATTCGCGCATTTATTTTTGAACGATCCGGTATTTTCTATTTTTTACCTTGATAAAATACTGTTCATCGCTAAACTCCAGCAGATCTGAAATTTTCATCAATCCCCGCTCGGCAAACTTGATGGTTTCTTGCCCCATCCGCATGTACAGATTGTCATCTCTTATAAACAGGCTCCTGGGTTTTAGCTTTATCTGTTTTTTGGTGTTCAGTATCAGCGTAATGTCCTTGTCTATTAATTAAATCCACAGCGAAACAGCGCGGTGTCTTCATAATGAAAATAGACCTTTTCCCGGAGATTTTCCCTTTCCTGGGAAAAGGAAATAACCGTTATCGTCTTTTTTAATTGAAGAATGGAAATAGTCGATGATCTTTTTGTGCTGAAATTCCCCATGAGCGTTGTGCCAGCGCCCGTTTTTACCGAGCCAGAAGATCGCTTCGTCTTTCGGGATGACAATTTCGCTGCGCTTTTTCTTCATGTGAGATATCTGTGTCCTGTTTCTATTTTAGCGGTCATGGCTGAAACCCATTCTCGCGAGTATCTCTACCATATGCATTCATCTTGACAATTCTTTTTTTGGCCAAATAATGAAGATAACCTTTTTTTAAATGAAGAAACTTAGTTCGCTTCGCTCACAACCTGTCGAGAGCCTCCAGGTCGTGCGATTGGAATAATGGAAACTATATGATTTCAGTCAATTGTAAAATTTCCGAGACGTCTAATTACAGGGTTGGATGAGATGATTACGGAATTTTCATTCGGCAAAATAGTCGTCAAAGGCAAAACCTATTCAGATGACATCAAAATCGTTAGCGGACGGGTGGTTTCCGAATGGTGGCGCAAGAGCGGTCACCGGGTGGAGATTGAAGACCTCACCGATATTTTAGAAGCCGAGCCTGACATTCTGGTTATCGGCAAGGGTTCCCCGGGGTTGTTGAAGTCGACATCATCCTTGCGGGATTATCTGACGGCAAACCATATCGAATTGATTGAAAAGAAGACGTCAGAGGCCGTTAAAATATTTAACGGACTGCTTCAGCAGGACCGCAAGGTGGCTGCTGGATTCCATATAAGCTGCTGAGCGTTTTTAATTTTAATAAAACGGAGCATATAATGAAAACGTATCATTTTGTAATAGCTTTGATACTGGCTGTTTTTTTAATCTTTGCTGGTCATCTGGGATTTTCAGCCGGCTTAAGTGATATTGTCAAAGGCGCCCAGGACGCTTTGGGTGGTTCAGGAGCGCTCACGAAGGATGAAATCATCGCGGGACTGAAGGAAGCCCTCGAGGTCGGAACGGAAAAAGCCGTGGCCCTGGTGTCCAAGGCGGATGGCTATTACCGAAATCCGGATATTAAAATTCCGCTTCCTGAATCCGTACAGAAAGCTGAAAAATTCTTAAGAGCGGCCGGCTACGGGCAAAAAGTGGATGCCTTCGACCTGAGTATGAACCGGGCGGCCGAACGGGCAGCACCCGAGGCAAAATCTATTTTCTGGGATGCCATCACGCAGATGAACTTTGAGGATGCCGGCAAAATTCTCAACGGGCGGGATAATGAGGCCACCCTTCATTTTGAGGATAAAACATCAGGTCGGCTCCAGGAGATTTTTAAACCCATCGTTAAAGATGCCATGGGGGAGGTCGGTGTTACACGGTCGTTCCAGGACTTGAATGCCAAGGTGCAAAGCATACCCTTTGGCGATAAGATGAGTTTTGACTTAGACCAGTACGTGACGGACGGTGCTTTGAAGGGGCTTTTTAAGATGCTGGCGGAGCAGGAGAGGCAAATCCGCACGCAACCGGCAGCCCGGGTGACCGATTTGTTGCAGAAAGTTTTTGCGAGTCAATAGAATTTGAAGGGTATAGCTTCTAAAAGTTGTACGGCCGGCTGTCCGAGTCCGCATTGTAAAAGCCGCTTATTTCATCTCCCAATGTTTCAAGATAATCCGTTAGCTCTTTTTCACTCTGAAAACTGAGGGTTCCCACATGGCCGGTTAGGTGTCCCTCATCGGCATCCGGTCCCCGGCGGCACATGGCTTCCCAAAATTTATCCACATCGTTTTGATAGTGTTCCGTCAGTTCCCTTTCGCTGATTGTCTGGCGGGCGTGCCCGTAGGCATCAAAATATACGTAATATTTCATCAGATCCGTCCCTGATCTTTTAACTCAGATATAACTGCTACGATTTTATTCTGGGCTTCAAGGATTTCAGGCGGCCCAATCGAATCCATGTGTTCAATGGATTCCAGCAGCAGCGATGCGCCTCTTGGCGGCAGACGGCTGAACAGTTTGGTTTGCACCTTACCGTCCATATCTGTTATGGCCTTTGCCAGGTCATCGATATTGATGTTCTGTAAAAATTGTTTAATGACCTTGCCATTGAGGCGGGCGATAATGTTGCCCAGTTTGGTGGATGAACTTGATGCGGCGGGTTTTTCTCCAATTTTTTGCAGATATGATTCCAGTTTTTCCCTTTCCCTGGCTTCAAATTCTTCTTGGAATATGGTGTGCCCGGATTCACCGAGGAATGAGAGCAGAAGTTCTTTAAGAAGTTTAGGATGCAGGCCTTCCAGGACGCCAATAACCCCTTCCAGGATGATGCAGCGTTCCAGCAAATCTTTGCCCGTGTAATCCCCGGTAAAGATGTAAAGTTCCAGTATGGTTCTGGTCCGATGGCTTTTGACCCCGTCCAGTGCCAGCTGAAGTCCTTTGCGCAGCAGAAATGAAGAGCTTTCTTCGGCTTCTTTGCCCAGTGACAGCAGACCGTAATTTCGCGCTTTGGTGGCCAGAAATAAGATTTCAGAAACCAGCGCCAGGCATTGTCGTCTGGCGTCTTCGTTTACCCGGATCTGTCGACAGAATTCAGCATCATAGTTCATTCAATCTCTCCGGATTTATGAGTCTGCAATATTATTTCTTTTGATTTTATCCAGCAGGCGTTTCTCGATTTTATCTTTGGCCCACTGCATCTGCTGCTTTTTTTTAGCTGCCTGAAATATTTGAATCATTTCAGAGGTATAATTTTTGGCACGGCGAAAGCCTGCGGCAGTCGCATCTTCTATAATACGCCAATTGCGGGTTTTGGTAAAGTTATTAAAGGCTTCCCTCAGTTCGGGAAAAAGCGCCTTCGGCATTCCGTCCAAAAAGGCGGCATACAATCCCAGGCCGGCTGTTTTGCGGCTATTTATCAGATAGGGGAGCGTTCCGTTTTGACCGGTGTCCGCCAGCAGATCTTTGAGACCTCTGGCGAGGAGTTCAACGGGTGAATGCGGAAAGGTGGCAATTAATTCGCGCCAGATTTTCCGGTGAAACGTAGAATCACTGAGTTCTCCGATCTCGTGATATATGTAGTTGTCTTTCTGCACGGCCAGAATTGCGGGCAGATGCTGCTGTTGCCATACTTCAATTTGCTGTTTTTTCAGCCCGCAGTGTTCGAGGGCAAATTTCAGTGCCGGACGGCCTGATTTTTTTATATAGGCCATTTGATCCCACAGAAACAGTCTGGCGGAATCGGTTCGCAGCAGAATCGAATGGTCCTGAGAAAGCGCCGGTAGGGTAAGCAGGTCACGGGCCAATTCGCGCCCGAGGGTGTAGACGGAGTATCCATTGTTCAGCTCTTTATTTTCGATCTCAGCCAGGAAAAAAGTCGGTTTTAAGCTGAACGCATACCCGGCCCCGTAGAAAAGGCCATGGGGCTCCAATGCCGCATTGATACCGGGTGTGTCAAACGGATCGTAGCGTTTACCCTGGATTGAAAGATCCGTGTATTTTGCAGCTGCCAGCTTTTCCCAGAGTTCTTCTTTTTCACCAATCCAATCCAGAATTTCAGACGAGTCTTTTTCTTCCCAGGGGTTCAAGCGGTGTTCCCATTTATAAAGATCTCGCAGTCGCAGGGCCAGCCCGCAGATGGAATATAGTCCGGCATGCTGCGCATCGCTAATGTCGCAGTTATTGAGGATCTGACGGGTTAGGGCATCGACTTCGAACATATCGTTTTCCGGTGCGGTCTGAATTTATTCGGATCTAGCGTGCATCCGAATGCGGCTATGATAGAAAATAATGGATGGAACCGGTGCGGTCAAGACCCGCCTTTGCATCCTCCGTAATCCCGCCGAGGCGGGACGGAAGGACGGGCGCGCCGACGTGTCCGTCGACCGAACAGGCTTTACGTAAAATACCTGACCAGGCGCGGTAAAATTTTGATTTCTGTGGGAGTGGTCCCAAAAATTTCTCCATCCGGCAGTAAAATTTTTTGGGGTTGCGTATAAACATTTGCCGACTTCGCCTTGATAAATTGTATTGCCGGGTTTTCGCCATGGGTTCCTTTAAATAGTTTGGGTAATGTTAAAATCAGGCTCAGGCGGCTCAGGGGCGAGAGCACGACCGCATCGAAAAAGCCGTCATCAATTTCTGCCTCGGGTGCCATCAGCATGTTGCCGCCGGTATATTTTGAATTACAGATTTCCACAAAGCAATTTTTGCCGCGAATGATCTTTCCATCAATTTCCAGGACCATTTCATGGAAGCTTAACCCCAGCAGGCGATGAAATACGCCGACCACATAGCTGAAGTCAGCGGCCCATTTAAAGCGGGCAGCGGTTTTAGCCACATCGGTGACGAAGCCAAACCCCATCAGATTAACAAAATAATAGGCATCTTTGTCTTGTGAAAACCGGCACACATCAACTTTTCGGGTAGTTTGACGGCCCAGGGCGGACATACCGTCTTCAATGCTGAAAATCTGTAAATCCCTGGCAAAAGAGTTTCCGCGGCCGACCGGCAGAATACCCATGGGCGGTAATTGTTTGTCCCCGTGGTATTTCAATAAGCCGTTTAGCACCTGATAATTGGTGCCATCTCCGCCCATAGTCACAATGGCGTCATATTCACCGATGGAGATCTGCTTTACCATTTCAAAGGCGTGTCCGTGATATTGGGTTGTAAACAGATCAAATCGGATGTTGCGCTCTAAGAATTTCTTTTTAAGATCAGGGCTTAAATTTTGATTTTTGACTTCTTTAGAGTGTGAGTTGGCAATCAGCGCGATTTTCATTTTCACCTTATTGCTGTTTTCCGAGTCTGAGTCCTAAAAAAAATTCTTTACGGGCCTTCGCCGTACCAAGCAGGCGAAGCCTGAAACCAAGACATGTTCATTCGTACCAGGAGCGGAAAGCATCCAGGTTTTCACGCTCGGTTTTAAAACGGTTGATAGGCGATTGGGTGTCGGCATATCCCAGCGCGATGCCCAATACGATTTCTTTATTATCGGGGATATCAAGGGTTTCTGCGATTTCTTCTCCATAGGAGGCGACCAGCCCGATCGGACATGTCGCCAGGCCTTTGGCCTGTGCTGCCAGCAGCAAGTAGGATACGCTCAGGCCTACATCCAGATAGCGAATCTTTGGAAACAGACGGTCTATGGTAACGATAATCGCTATTGGCGCTCCGTAAAAAGAACCGCTTCCCTCCTCGACAAACTGATTGAATTCCAGGCCCATCTCAGCCACTTTAGGCGCCATGGCCCGTGAAGCGCGGCGACTGCGGTTTTTAAATATATCCGGCAACGGATTTTCGGTTCCAGGGGCCGCATGAAATTTTTCGTTCGGTGCGCGCTTTCTGCAAGCGCCTCACCAGGCGATCCTTTTCTTCTCCGTAAACAATCACATATTCCCAGGGCTGTAAGTTGATCGCCGAGGGAGCCCTTGCCGGCATATTTCAAAATGTCTTCGATATCGGCACGCGAAACAGGCTTCGGGAGATATGCCCGGGCACTTTGACGGTTTGTCATGGCGGAAAATATATCCATAGCGGTCTCCAAAAAAAATAGGTTACTGGTTATTCGTTATTCGAGTCGGTAATCTTTCATGTTCATCATGGACTTGTTTCAAGTTCCTCGACCAATAACAGATAACAGATAACAATTGCGTAAGCAATTAACCTTGACAGGTACAGGGGATGATTATATTTTTCTTAAATTTCGCGAGATGTCAACAAGGAGGAATTGTGGAAAGAGCGATGTTGTGGTTCAAATGTGCGGCGATGCATGATCCGGTAAGGCCTGTACTGAAACAACCCGCTGTCATTGGCTGGGAAGCAAAACAGCGGCAGGTTGATCTGGTGATCGAACGGTCGTTTCAAGGCCAAGAATTGCTGAGCCGCATGCAGGGCTGGTTTACGGTCGATGTGCATCAGGTGATCGACATTATTCAGCAGCACGGGAAACTTAAAGTGCTGGATGGTTGCGATCTGGTCGTCGAGGCCCGGAGTCAGGCGGAACTGGAGGCCTTATCCCGGGAATTGACGGAGGCATTCGGCCAGGAGGCCTGGTTAGAGCCGATTGCCAAAACCATGCTGACATGAACAGGCGAGAAATTAACCTTCATCCGTTGTGCAGCGGTTTTTATGCGTCAGGCTCGATGTAGCCGGGGCCGAAAACATTTCTTCCGATGGAAAGCCGCAAAGTTTTTGTCGGGAAGTTCATTTTCACCACCCGGCCAATGAAGACCCTCCCAGATGACCCGTTCCGTACCGTCGTCTTTTTTGCACGTAAAGCAAATCGGCGGTTTTTTGCCCTTTCTGCGCCGGCTGACCGGAAACATGGATCAGTTCTCCGACGGGATTGCCCAGGGCAGAAACACCGCAAACCAACGAACACCCGCAATCCAAAAATTTAAAGGCCACCCCGATGGCTTCCGGGTATGCGGTTAGGATGGTCTGACAGGCTCCGTCAAATGCGGTCGATTGGAAAATTTGTTTTTTCTTCCATTACACCCATTTCCTGATCTGTCATTGTTGAAGTCACAGAATCGCGAACTTATATTAACCATTAATTATTCATTTGGGAATAATGGGCAACAAGAAATTGAGACAAAATGGATTTTTTGAATTAGGTTTTAGCGTTGCAGATTTATTAAAGAAAGATACGGGATATGACACTGCTATGAATCGGAGATGGCGGTAGGTGTTTTTGGGGGACAGATGCTTTATGAGATTCAAATATTTTTTACTAGTGCAGCAAAACCACAGAAACAGCAAGTATGGCAATCACCAGACCGATAACATCATATTTATCCATGGGATCTCCCCTTTGTGAGCGATGTGAGCATGCGAGCGTCTGCTTTAATTTTGCATTTTGCGTCAGGAAATGCGGATCGCATCCATGGGTAGCTCAGTGCAAAAACCATGCAAAGCGGCCCCATTGTTTATTATATTATATAATATCAAATAGTTATTTTAAATTTAACTGTCAGCCTCTTAACTACATGTGTAGAAAAACATATAACAATTGTATACTTTTGTTCACAGTTTTAATTACTCCGCCCTGAAAAATAGCCATAACAGGGTTGGGTATCGTAAATTTGTTCTTTGAAAATTGAAGAAAATATTTAGAAGTTGATCCGGGCGGATTAATTAATTGGTATGGCTGTAAGTCTTGTATTCTGTTTTTCTGCCCAGCAGCTTATCAATCTTTGCCTGCAGCGCAGATCGCTCCCTGACTGGTGACCCATCGATTCCAATCTTCAGCCGTTTTCCAGGTGCTGACCACCACCGTTTCACCGGGTTTGTCGATGCGTTTTAATGTTTCACCTGAAATGTAGCCCGCCTGCCGGGTTGTGGCGATCCTTAATTCTTTGATGAGCGGCAGCAATTCTTTTTCCTTATCTTCGGGGACCTTGCGTTTGATGACAATTTTCACCGTCATGTTTAGCTCCTTTACGTTGTTTACAAAAATGGAAAAATATTACGCGGTTAGTGTTCTTAATCCTTTATATTTAACTGAACCGGATGCGGTTTGCAACAGCGATCCGGTTAAGCTGACCGGACGCGATTGGCGGTGAAGTCGGCCTGTTAACCGGTTGGCGTCGATCATTTAAATCTGCAATTCGACGATATCGCCATCCTGCAGCACATAATCCCGCTGAACCATCTGGCCGTCAAATACGGTAGTACCCCAAACCTTTGCCGATTTCAGTTTCCGTGCGAAATCTTGGTGAATTTTGCCGGCAAAATCGGCCATCGTGCTGCCTTTTTTCAATACAAAGGGGGAAGCCCGGTCGGATTTTTTGCCGGGAGACTTGGCATACACCCGAATAATATTTAACCTTTCGACGATGGTCTTTTTCAAAAGTTCTATGTTGCGGCCGGTGGCTATCGAGGTCGATACCATTGGCCAATTGTCTCCGAGTAATTCACAAAAGATATCCAGATTTTCTTCGGTTGTTTCGTCGTCGTTTTTGTTCGCCATTACCAGAAAAGGGATCAGACTAATTCCGCTGTGGTCGGTGTAGCGATCTTTTAAGCGCAACGGTACGATACGATGTTCGTCAAGCATGGCCACCGTGTCCTCGAGTTGCTGTAGCGGGTCGGTCTGCAGATCTACCATTAAGAGCACCAGATCGCACCGGCGAATCATATCCATCATTTCCGGCTCAATATAGTCTCTGCTTAAAGGAGGAGTGTCAACCAGCTGGATTTGGATATTTTCTACCGGCATCATTCCCGGAGTCGGCTTCCAGGTGGTGTGGGGGAAATCGGCCACTTCGGGGGAGGCATTGGTCAGAGAAGCAACCAGTGCAGATTTTCCGACATTGGCTTGGCCGACAATGACAACCTGGCCGGCGCCTTCTTTATTAATTTGGAAGGCCGATTCATGTTTTCCGAGACTTTTTTTGGCCTGAGATGCCGACTTCAGCTTCCTGACCCGCTTGCGCAAATCGGCTCTCAATTTATCGGTCCCCTTGTGCTTGGGAATGATGGTGAGCATTTCTTCAATAAAGGCGAGCTTTTCCGCAGGCGTCCTAGCGGCGCGATAGCGCTTCTCGGCATGAAAATATTCGGGCGGGAGGTTTGTTGGCATAATGATATACTCGACGCTAGCATTTCATTATTGGCAACATTGACAGTTAAAATTAGAAAATTTCGAAAAGAAAGTCAACCGTTGCATGTTGGATGCCGATGCCCGCCTCGGGAGGTTGATTTTGGAATCACTAAAACGTATACATACAGGAATGTTTTAAAACATTTGAAAGGAAACTTCCCTGCAATGAAAGAAGAATGGAAAAAAGCTTTTGGAAAAATGACATACGGCATTTACGTTCTGACCTCAAAAGCAGATGAGACGGTCAACGGCATGATTGCGTCCTGGGTTTCGCAGGTATCTTATGATCCGCCTCTGATAATGGCGGCCGTTCACCCCAACCGGTTTTCCCATCAACTTATTGAGAAAGGCGGCAGCTTTGTTTTGCATGTGCTCGCCAGCACGCAAACGGATTTTTTATCCCGGTTTAAGGGATCGGACGTAAGGGCTAAATTTTCTTCGTTAAATTGGACAAAAGGCAAAACCGGTTGTCCGATTTTAAACGAATGCCTGGCCTATCTGGAATGTAAGCTTAAAACCCATTATCGACCGGGAAATCATACGTTATTTATCGGGGAAGTGATCGATGCCGGCGTTTTTGCTGATGAGAAGCCGTTTAGTACAGGAGAGTATGAAGGGGTTTATCTTGGCAAAACATAGATTGAGTTTATTAATGTTAATTCGTTTTATTTTAGGTGTCAGTTCCCGGGTTCAGGGTTCAAAGGTTCAGGGTTCTGGGTTCAGAAGTTTCAGGATTTAAGTGTCCGATTTCTCGCTGTTGTCCTATTTCCTCTAACATCTGATGACTTATTTCTGCAGTTATCTAACCTCTGAACCTTTGAACTTTGAACCTTTGAACCAGGCGTTGTTTAAAGAACTCAACTGGACTTAAATATACTGCATGACTTTTGTAATATATTTGTGGGACACAACACTAGTTTAGTCTTGATATTTTTTATTATTTTTAATTGAATGATTCTTCTTGGATTTATCCCGCTGAAGAAAGGAGAACGCATTTATGGCTGATTGGAAATCTTATCTGGAAGAAAATAAGGATCGTTACTTGCAGGAGCTGCTTGAGTTTTTGAGCATCCCCAGCGTCTCCAGCCTAAAAGAGCACAAAGAAGATGTTCAGAAAGCCGCTGACTGGGTCGCTGCCCGGATGCAGGCCGCCGGCCTTGAAAATGTGCAAATACTGCCGACCGGCGGGACATCCGGTGGTTTATGGGGACTGGATGCATGCGCCTGATAAGCCGACCATCTTAATATACGGACATTTTGATACCCAGCCGGTTGATCCGCTTGAGCTCTGGTCCCGGCCGCCGTTTGAACCGGAGGTAAAAGACGAGCGGGTCTTTGCCCGGGGGGCTTCCGACGATAAGGGCAACATGCTGGCCCCGCTTTTGGCAGTTGAAGCCATGATGAACAGCGGGGGTAAACTGCCGGTCAACGTTAAATGCTTTTTCGAAGGTCAGGAAGAAATCGGCAGCCCACAACTGCCCGAATTTATTTCTGCCAACCGGCAGCTGCTGGCCTGTGATTTAATCTTCAGCGCAGACGGAGGTCAATGGGATGAGGATCAACCGGCGCTAATGATCGGACTCAGGGGCCTGTGCAACCTGCAGATTGATGTGCGGGCTGCCAGAAGCGATACACATTCCGGAACTTTCGGGGGAACCATAATGAATCCGATCCATGCCCTGGTGCGACTCATTGATACGATGCACACGCCGCAGGGCAGGATCGCGGTGGCAGGATTCTATGATGCCGTGCGGCCGCTTACCGAAGCCGAACAGGCTCAGATCGCCGAAATTCCCTATAATGAAGCCGATTACAAGGCCGAGCTGGGGGTCGATGAACTTTTCGGTGAACCCGACCATTCGACCTATGAACGGGCCTGGACACGGCCCACTCTGGAAGTAAACGGCATCTGGGGCGGTTTTCAGGGTGAAGGGGTTAAAACCGTTTTGCCGAGCAGCGCTCATGCCAAAATCAGCTGCCGGCTGGTGCCGGACCAGGATCCCGGGCAGATCGTGAAACTGCTCAGCACGCATATCGAAAAACATACACCGCCAGGCGTGAAAGTGACGATTATTCCGAATCCCAGTACGGCGGACCCATACCTGATTCCTTATGATCACCCGGGCAATCAGGCGGCCGTGGACGTTCACAAAGAACTTTTCGGAAAGGAGCCGTATTATGCGCGCATGGGGGGCAGTATTCCGGTCTGCGGTATCTTTTTAAAGGAGCTGGGCGCCTATACGGTCAACTTTGCCTTTGGCTTGAAGGATGAAAACATCCATGGGCCGGATGAGTTTTTCCGGCTTAAAAGTTTTTGGCGCGCCCAGCTGGCCTATGGCATGCTGCTGGAACAGTTGAGTGAGTATGAGCTAAAATAATTAGAACTCGTCTCAAAAATGTCTTTTGGCCCAATATCTTTGTTGGTGCCTCGCTTTAAATCCTCAACATACAACAGTATGCCTCCGGTTTTAAGCTCGGCCCCGCCGCGATCTTGAACCAAAATCCTATTTTTGAGATGGGTTCTATTTGGGTTTTCTCATTTGAAACGGGTGTTTCATCTTGTCGGCCATCAATTTGAATAGTTCTTCTTTGAAACCGTAGGGCATCACTTTGAACACGTCTTGAAGGCGTTCTTCCCAGCGGTTCATAATTCCGGTGGGGGTTGGTTTTTCCCAGGTTAACAGGTTGAAAACCTCGTCGCGTATTTTTCTGCGCATTCGCATTTTCTGGCGCTTGTCTGCGCCCTGCGCCCGGGTCAGTGCTTCTTCAAAAAACTGGCGAATTTCGACTATATCCAGATCCTTTATTCTGGCCATATATATACGCTCAACTGTGGAATCAAGTTAGGGGCTTCGCCCCAATTGGAATGTTGGAATTCTGGAATATTGGAAAGATGGGTTTTGACCTCCGGCCTTAGAGCCTACGGCTCGGAGAGGATACTGGACTGTTGGGTTAATGGCAATAATCGTCTTGACGATAAAATTAAAAATGGATAATATCCTTTAAAAAACCATTATTCCATCATTCCACTATTCCATTATTCCGTGATTAAGGCAAAAACTCAGGCCTCAAAAAACCGCTTATATTTTCATTAAGTTATAGAAATTCCGAGACGTTTAGCTATTGATTGTGTAAATATTACGGCAGGACAGCTATAATATCTTCTGTTTTCAGTAGTTTACCATAAAACTTAGCAAAAAGTCAACCATACAAATCCACTATAAAGGGAGGAGCGCAAAAACGTTTTGAAAATTGTGATAACCAATGACGATGGTATTGATGCCCCCGGCCTTGAAGCACTGGTTCGCTGTGTCCGGCGCCTGGGTGATGTCGTCATCGTTGCGCCGCAACACGCACAATCCGGCATCGCCCACCGGGTAACCATCCGTGACCCCATCCGCATAAATCAGCTCGAGCCAAATCGGCACAGCGTCGATGGCACGCCAGCTGATTGCGCGCGCATTGCTTTGAAAGTCATTGCTCCGGATGCCGGCTGGTTGATTTCCGGAATTAACGCAGGAGCCAACCTGGGTTCCGATGTTTACAATTCGGGTACGGTAGCGGCGGCGCGGGAAGCCGCGATTTTAGGATATCAGGCAATTGCCGTTTCTCAATATATCGCTAAAGATCAGAAGGTGGACTGGTCAATTACGGGTGATTGTGCCCGTCCAGTTTTAAAAATGCTGTTGAGCCGGGATCTGGCACCCGGACATTTTTGGAATGTCAACCTGCCTAGCCCGATCCGCAAAAATTTAGAGCCCGCCTATGAATTTTGCGGACTGGATACCAATCCCCACAATTATGCGTATCAGCAAAATGGTGACGAACTCATTTACAAGGGAACCATTCACGACCGCCCCCGGGATTCAGGCAAAGACGTTGCCGTGTGTTTTGATGAAAGACGAATTGCCATCGTCCGCCTGGCGGTGGGGACAGGTGAACTTCGATAAAGTGATCACTGGGCTGATATTGAGGTCACAACCGGCGGGGGCGACGACCATCTGCAAGGGGGGTAGAAAGGTTTTTGCGCCGCCTGCGGGAGGAAACTTGGACGCCGCAATGCGCGGATCGTAGCGGTTTGGATACACCCGGTTTTCAGGGTTGCCTAAAATTTCAGGTCAAAGCGCCTGCCGGATGCAAAATGTGTCTTGCGGTCGTTTTTATAAAGGGTTACCCCGCCGGTTCCATCACCATATACTTGCCACTGGCCGGTCGGGCCGTCATTCAGCATGCCGGTTTCCTCATCGATACCGATTAGAATCACACCGGCCAGGCGTTGTGCCAGCTCGAGAGCCCAGTTTTTGCCGAAGGTATCGTGATGCGGCAAAATACAGGCGTCGGGTATCAGCCCCAGCCCGCGTAATATGTTTTTCTCGTAGGGATCGTAATAATGATCACAGAGAATCATCGCGCCGGCGCTGCTGCCGGCGATGACCGCGCCGGATTGATGGGCGGCCAGGATGGCCTGCCAGCT
>PVMK01125176.1_pt1 | contig 23647 bp, 21 predicted proteins | sample 1853481 | NCBI WGS metagenome assembly PVMK01 (sample SAMN08533507, study PRJNA380276) | Marine sediment metagenome, whole genome shotgun sequencing project. | reverse complement strand
CGAAAGCTGACGTTCGGGTCAGGGAACCTGAATGACGGAAGTGGCTCGACTTCAGCCATTGTCTCAATCGCTGGGGAAGCAGGGGCAGCCCCCGGCCGGTTGCCGGTGTCGCGCTTTATCTCGCTTACCCACGGTCGAGCCCAACGCAATGCCCGGCGGTCGCTCTTGACCATCACGATTGCCCGCCGGTAGGCTTGCTTCCCCGGATTTTTGCGGCAATCGGGAGTCGGTTCATGAGCGGCCAAAGGGCGAGGTTTCGCGTCGGCCAGGTGATCCACCACAAGCTGTTCGACTATCGCGGCGTGATCTTCGATGTCGACGCGACCTTCCAGGGAAGCGAGGCGTGGTATGACGCCATGGCGCGATCGCAGCCGCCGAAGGACCAGCCGTGGTATCACGTCCTGGTCCATCAGGGCGAACACATGACATATGTTTCCGAACGGAACCTCGAGCCGGATTTGACCGGCGAGCCCGTGGTCCACCCGGTTCTCGACCAGTATTTCGATGAGATGCGCGGCGGTCTTTATGTGCGGGATCGAATGCTGCACTGAAGGCCGTCCGCGTTCCCTCGTTGCAAAGGGTCATGCCGTCAGGCTTGCGATCAGGCCGATAGTGCGGCTTTCGACACGCTTCGATCGCTCTCCGGCCGGGGCTGAACGCGCTCTGCCGGGAACCGCAATGTCACCTCCGTGCCGTCGCCCAAGCTGCTCTTCAGCTCGAGGCTGCCGCCGTGCATTTCGACAAAGGATTTGGTCAGCGGCAACCCGAGGCCCGTTCCTTGATAATTACGTGTGAGGGCGGATTCCACCTGGCTGAAGGGCATGAGCACCCGCTTCAAGTCCGATTCGGCGATGCCGATGCCGGTGTCGCGCACGAGAATGCAGAACGCACCGTCCGACGCCAGCGACAGGCAACCTCGACCCGGCCCCCGCGCGGCGTGAACTTGACCGCGTTGGACAGCAGGTTGAGCAAGGCCTGCCTTACCAGCCGTTCGTCGGCGATGAGAATCGGCAGATTGGGCTCGGTCAGCAAACGAATTTCGATTTCCGCCTGCTCGGCGCGTTCGGCCAGCAGACGGCCGGTCTTTTGGGCCAAGGGGCCGACCTCGATCTCGCCGTCGACAAGCTCGACCCGGCCGGCCTCGATCTTGGACAGATCCAGGATATCGTTGATCACCGCGAGCAGATGCCGACCGCTGTCATGAATGTCGGTCGCATATTCGCGATAACGGGGCTGGCCCAAGGGGCCGGCGATCTCGCGCATCAAGACTTCCGAAAAACCCAGGATGGCATTGAGCGGCGTTCTCAATTCGTGGCTCATGTTCGCCAGGAATTCGCTTTTGGCCCGATTGGCCGCTTCGGACTGTTGGTGCGCCTTTCGCTGGACTTCTTCATGGCGTTGAATCTGCGCCAGCATGTGGTTCAAGCCGTCGATCACGCTGCCCAGTTCGTCATTGCCGTGGGATTCGGCGCGCACCGTGTAGTCCTGATTCTCCGAAACCGTCTCAATGGTCTTCCGCAGACGTTCGATCGGTGTGGAAATGACTCGTTGCATGCGGGAGATGAGGACGAAAGCGATCCCCAGGGAAACCGCCATGACGGCCAGCACGATCAGGATATAGGTCCACAGCGAGGATGCGATCTGGTCCAGGTTGGATCTTAGAACGAGGGTGCCGACGACTTCGCCGTCCAACAGGATTGGCACTGCCAGTTCGAGCAGGTCGTCGTGGAAACGCACGTTGTTCAAGCTGTCCTCGGATGCCATTTTGTTCCCGCTCGAGGCGGCGATCGGCAGTCTTTCCTGCGCCGCTTGTTGGTCAAGCGGCCGGTAATCGGACGAGCCGGCCGCATAGGTGGCGAACAGGCTGCCGTCTACGCGGAAGATGGCGGCGCCGATGATATCCGTCTTGGCCTTCAGCGCGGATAGGGTCTCTTCCACCGAGGACGGATCGTTGAAGACGAGTGCGGCCGTGCTGGTGTCAGCCACGATCCCGGCGATCGTCTTCAGTTCATCGATAATGGCCGAACGCGCGCGTCCGCTCTCGATGACGACATAGGCGGTCGATGACAGAAGCGAAACCACGAGGATGGTGAACAGCGTAATCCCCGTGATCTTTTGTTTGATGGGTAGATTGCGAAGGAACTGCATCTTGGATCCGCCCCGGCTCAATCTTGAATCACGGTATCGGCCAGGCGGAGCAGCTTGGCGCTCAACTTGAGCCCCGCCTGATCGGCGGCCAGCCGGTTCACATCGAAACGGGTGCGGTCTTCGACGATGTTGAGTGTGATGATGCCGCCGGCACGGGAGAAATCGGGGATGTCGGCCACCGTGAGGACGGCGGCGCCATGCGTCGCGGCCAAGATGTCGGCCAGCCTTTCGTTCTCCGACGCGCTGACGAACAACAGGTGGCACCCGTCGACCATGGTCGTGTCCGTGATCAGCCGGGTATGCAGATTGCGAGAGCCGACGCGCTTGCCGTCGATGGTCGCGAGCGCGTCGCGGAAGGGGTTGATCCCGAATACGCAGAGTTGCAGCGGCGCGTCTGCGCTTTCGAAGGACTCTGCCGGCCAGCGGGTGAACTTGGCGAAGTTATAGAGGATCGCGGCCTTGATGAGGTATTCGCGGTTGGGTTGCTCGGACGAGACGTTGCCATCCGCGCCGGCGGTCCGATGGGCCGGCTGATCGGCCACGCCGCTTCCCGAGAGGACCAGCATCATGACGGCGACGCAGGCCGTCAGGTGGCCGATGGCCCGCCATCGTCGGTGGCCTGGACGCGGACTATGCACGGGACCCTTGCCCATCGCGCTCAGCCTCCGTCCTGCGGGTCCAGATGGACGTCGGGACTGAGAAGCAGCCCCACGACATCCTGACCGACAGTCTGGATATAGAGCTGGTAGCCATTCTCATCCACTTGGGAGAGCGTCCAGTCCGATCCGGCTTTCACTGTGTCCTGGGCGTCGCCGAGGACCGTCAACAGCCCGTTCTCTGTCATGTCGAGCACGTCGGCGGCCGCCAACGACAGCGTGTTGGCGCCGGTATCGGTCAACAGGTCGACGCTTTCGAGGCTCACGAGTGTGCCGCCGAAGCTCGTGAGATCGAGATCGCCCGCGAGAACCAGGAGTTCGTCGTTGCCGTCGCCGCCGTCGATCAGCAGGTCGGCGGCATCCCAAACCAGCACGTCGTCGTCGCCGTCGCCCATAAGGGAATCGCTGCCGCCGCCGCCGTCCAGATAATCGCTTCCGCCGTCACCGTAGAGGATATCGCTGTCCTGCCCGCCATAGAGCTGGTCCACGCCGCCGCCGCCGAACAGCACGTCGGCGTGGTCCTCGCCGTAAAGCTGGTCGCCGCCGGTGCCGCCGTAGAGGCGATCGGCGTGATTGCCGCCGTGCAGCACGTCGTCGTCGCTGCCGCCGAACAAGGTGTCGTCGTGGTTGCCGCCGATCAGCAGGTCGCCGCCGCTGCCGCCGTGCAGCTCGTCATCGCCGTTGCGGCCGTCGAGGGTGTCGTTACCGGCCCCACCGTACAGTTGGTCGTCGGTATTGCCATTGGCGCCGGTCAGCACCTGGTCGCCCGGCAGGCCCGCGGCGTCCAGGTCGCTGGGCGAAACCTGGATGGTGAAGGTCTGCTGGACCGTTCGAGCTCCGTCGACCGCCTCGACCACGATGGTGTGGCTGGATTGTGCGGTGAAGTCGAAAGGGCCGCTCACGATCGTGACATCGCCGGTGGTGCTGTCGATTGCGAACTGTCCGCCCGCGTCGTCGATCAGAACGTAGGACACCTGGGCCCCTGCGCCCAAAGCCGTGACGGTCCCGACCGGATCGGCCACCGACCAGGTCTCGCCTATGGTGCCGTCGACCAGGTCTATCGCGAAAGGCGAGAACCAGGTCTGGATCGGATTGCTCGGTCCGGGGGGAAGGGTGCCCGGGACCGGCTGGTTGCCCAGGGCCGTCTGCGAGCCGCCAAAACGCAGGCTGTCGAGGCTGCCGGTGGTAGCGACGCCCGGGTCGGAAAAGCCATGACCCGAGGCGGATAGAGAAAGTTCATCGTCTTGCGACAACCACTCGACGGTTTCGACCTGCAGCTCTTTGAACAGGCCTGGGCTGTCATCGGGCGCTGTGTCTCCCTCCTCGCCTTCACCGTCCTCTTCCGACTCGTCCGCGGCGGTATCGCTATCGTCCGAGTCCTCACCCGCTTCGTCTTCCGGTTCTTCATCGCCACTGACGCTCAGCGACAGGAGCTGTTCGAGGCTCAGATCGCTGAAATCTGTCGCGTCCAGGTTCTCCGGCAACACGGCAAGTTGGTCGGCCGGAAGCACGGGGAAAGCGGTCCCGGCAGCTAGCGGAAGTTCAATAAGGTCAGCCAGGCCGAGCAGAGTCAGGTCGTCATTGGCCAACGCCTCGGCGGCTGACGTTGCCGAAGATTTGGCGGCGGCGCCCTGGTTGTTCCGACTCTTTATTGACATTTACTCGTCTTTTCATCAATTGTGAAATAATATTCGGCTCACATAAACAAAACATTTAAGAAAAAAAACCTTTTTATTTGTTTTTTTCTTGATTTTATCTAAATTTTACACAGTATTTCTTATTTATCGACCGCCAAGCAGGCGCGCCGGACCGGCGATTTCTTCGTCGTCACGCGGGGGGGAGCGGCGGTCGGCCGAAATTGGGCTGGCCCCCGAGTCTCAGCCAAGCGGAAACGCTCTAGGGCCTAGGGGAGATCGAGCAGCCGTTCGCAAAGCGCGGTGAGGGCGTCCTCGACCGAGCCGAGCCGGACGACGCCCGGCAGGTCCGGCGCGTTGCCGAGTGCGAGGACGGGCCGGCCGAACTGGAGGGCGAAGGCCATTTCGGAGGTGGTGCCGTAACCGCCGCCGACCGCCAGCAGGCAGACAGCGGCGCGCGCCACCACGGCATTGCGGGCGACCCCGAGGCCGGTGGCAAGCGGCAAGGTGACGAAAGGATTGGCGGCCGTCCAACTGTCGTCCGGCAGCAGGCCGACGGAGAGGCCGCCGCGGCTTGCCACACCGCGGCAAACGGCCTCCATCACGCCTTCACGGCCACCACAGAGGACCGTCAGGCCGAGGTCGGCCAGGCCGGCGCCCAGCGCCTCGGCGATTTCCAGCTCGCCCGTACTGGCCGAACGGCCCCCGACCACGCCGACCGGCGCCCTGAGCGGCTGGCCGCTGTCGCGCTGCAGCCAGGCGACGGCGGCTTGCGGCGACAAGGGCTCCGCCGAGGCAGCGGGCGCCACCTCGGGTCCGGTCTCGGCCCAGGCGCGTTCGCCCGGCAAGAAATGGCGGCCAAGGTCGTCATAGAGCCTGTTGTGGGCGCGGTCGAGCTTCAGGGTCATGGGCCGGGCGATGCTGTTCAGGCGCGCGGTTGCAGTCGGAGGCCTTCTGGCGCACCATTTGCTATCATGACCCAGCCGCTGGGCCTGAGGAAGAGCTGCGCGCAGGAAGCTTGAACCTGGAAAGAGAGACCGAGCCCATGGCCGAGCCGTCGACGCCAAGCCCGCCCGAACCGGACCACGATGCCCTGGTCGAGCGGTGGAAGGAGCTGAGCGAACAGAGCCAGCGGGTGGTGGAGGCGTTTGTCGAGCGGCAGGAAACCGGCGACACCTATTCCATCGTCGATCTCGCCGGGATCGGCCGCGCCTTCGCCCAGTTGACCGCCAAGATGCTGGAGGATCCGGCGAAGCTGGCCCAGGCCCAGGCGCAACTCTGGCAGGAGTCGCTCAAACTGTGGCAGAGCGCGGCGCAACGCCTCATGGGCATAGAGGCCGAACCGGTGGCGGCGGCCGAGCGGGGCGACCGGCGCTTCAAGGACAAGGCCTGGGACGAAGAGCTCGCTTTCGATTACATCAAGCAGTCCTATCTATTGGCGGCGCGCTGGACGCAGGGCCTGGTCAGCGAGGTCGAGGGCCTCGATCCCGGTGACAAGGAGAAGATCAACTTCTACACCCGCCAGTATCTGAGCGCCATTTCGCCCAGCAACTTCGTCGCCACCAACCCGGCGGTCATGCGCCGGGTGGAGCAGACCAAGGGCCAATGCCTGCTCGACGGTCTCAAGCACATGCTCGACGACATGGAGCGTGGGCGCGGCCAGCTGCAGATCTCCATGACCGACATGGAGGCCTTCAAGGTCGGCGAGAACGTGGCCGTCAGCCCAGGCAAGGTGGTATTCCAGAACGACCTCATGCAGCTCATCCAGTACGCGCCCTCGACCGATGAGGTCCACCAGCGGCCGATGCTGTTCGTTCCGCCTTGGATCAACAAGTTCTATGTCCTCGATCTTCAGCCCAAGAACAGCCTGATCAAGTGGGTCGTCGACCAGGGCTACACGCTGTTCGTTATCTCCTGGGTGAATCCGCGCAAGGACCTGGCCGACAAGTCCTTCGCCGACTACATGCTCGAAGGACCGATCGCCGCCATGGACGCGATCGCCGAAGCCACCGGCGAGCGCGAGCTCAATATCCTCGGCTTCTGCATCGGCGGGATCCTGGTGGAGTCGCTCCTGGCCTACCTGGCGGTCAAGGGCGACACGCGAATCAAGTCGGCCACCCTGCTCGCCACCCTGGTGGACTTCCGGGAGGTCGGCGAGGTCTCGGTCTTCATCGACGAAGACCAGCTCAAGAGCCTGGAGGAGCACATCGCCGAGAAGGGCTACCTGGAAGGCAAGCACCTGGCGCAGATGTTCAACATGATGCGCGAGAACGACCTCATCTGGTCGTTCGTGGTGAACAACTACCTCATGGGGCGCGACCCCATGCCCTTCGACTTGCTGTACTGGAATTCGGATTCGACCCGGCTGCCGGCCGCCATGCTGATCTACTACCTGAAGAAGGTGTACCGGGAGAACGCCCTCATCGAGCCGGACGGCCTGGAGCTCGACGGGGTCGGGATCGACCTCAGGCGGATCGAGACCCCGGTCTACGTGCTGGCGGCCAAGGACGACCACATCGCGCCCTGGGTCTCCTGCTACCCGGTGACCCAGGTCTTCTCCGGCCCCCTGCGCTTCGTCCTCGGCGCCTCGGGCCACATCGCCGGCATCGTCAATCCGCCGGCCGCCAACAAGTACTGCTATTGGACCCATGGCCGCTACCCGGCGGATGCCGAGGCCTGGTTCGCCAAGGCCAAACGGCACGAGGGCTCCTGGTGGCCGGACTGGGGGGCTTGGCTCGCCAAGAAGGGCGGCAAGAAAGTCCCGGCGCGCCAGCCCGGCGACGGCAAGCTCGCGCCCATCGAGGACGCCCCCGGCTCTTACGTCAAGGTCCGCGAACCGGACTGAGGGTTCGCATTGGGACCGGTGACGGCCGCGCGCCTCACACGGAAAAGTACTTGGCCTGGGGGTGGTGGAGGACGATCGCCGAGGTCGATTGTTCGGGGTGGAGCTGATAGCCCTCGCTGAGCTTTAGGCCAATGCGTTCGGCGCCGAGCAGGTCGAGGATCTGCTCCTGGTCTTGCAAATTGGGACAGGCCGGATAGCCGAAGGAATAGCGCGAGCCGCGATAGCCCTGCTGCAGCAGGCTGTCGCGGTCGCGCGCGTCTTCACCGGCAAAGCCCAGCTCCGCGCGGATGCGCTTGTGCACGTACTCGGCCATCGCCTCGGCCATCTCGACCCCGAAGCCGTGCAGGTAGAGATAGTCCTGGTAGCGGTCCGCGGCGAACCAGTCGCGCGCCACCTCCGAGGCCCGCTGGCCGACGGTCACCACCTGCAGACCGATCACGTCCGGCGTTCCGTCGGCCCTGTCGCGCACGAAAGTCGGCGATGCAGAGCCCGTTTTCGCGGTCCTGGCGCGGCAGCGCGAAACGCGCCACTTCCCGGTCCCGTTCGCTGGGATCGAACAGGATCAGGTCGTCCTGGTCCGCCGCGCAAGGGCCAATAGCCGTAGACCGCCTGGGGCAGCAGGATCTCGTCGGCCCGGCACAGCTCGACGATGCGGGCGAGCTCGCCGCGCAGCTCCCGGCGGGCCCATTTCATGTAGTCCTTCAGGCGCCGCCCGTTCTTGCGGTAACCCCAGTGGAACTGGAACAGCATGCGGTCGTTGAGATAGGGCAGCAGGGCCTCGAGCCGCACGTCGTCCAACACCCGCGGGCCCCAGAAGGGCGGCTCCGGCACCTCGATGTCGCGGGTGAGGTCGTGGCGGCGCAGGCGGATCTCGCTGAAAGTCGACGGGCCGGGTGGTGGGGTGCCTCGCCGTTCTTGCTGCCGTTGACCGCTTTCTTGCGCAGGCCGCGGCCGGCCGCGGCGGCGGCGCGTTCCTGCGCGTGGGCGTGAAACTCCCGCGCCACGGCCTTGGCCATGAGGTCGAGGCCGTCGAAGGCGTCCCGGGCGTAGGCGACGGCGCCGCTGCCATAGGACGCCGTGCAATCGGTCTCGACGTATTGGCGGGTCAGCGCCGCGCCGCCCAGGATGACCGGGAATATCGAGCTTCTGCCGGGTCATTTCTTCCAGGCTCTCACGCATCACCACGGTCGACTTGACCAGCAGGCCCGGACATGCCGATGGCGTCCGCCTTGTGCTCCTCGGCGGCGGCCAGGATGTTCGCCAGCGGCTGCTTGATGCCCAGATTCACCACCTTGTAGCCGTTGTTCGTCAGGATGATGTCGACCAGGTTCTTGCCGATGTCGTGCACGTCGCCTTTCACGGTGGCGACCACGATGGTGCCCTTTTCCCGGCCCTCGGCCCGGTCCATGTAGGGGCTCCAGATAGGCGACGGCGGCCTTCATGCATTCGGCCGAGCGCAGCACGAAGGGAAGCTGCATCTTGCCCGGCCCCGAACAGCTCGCCCACGGTCTTCATGCCGTCCAGCAGGAAGCGGTTGACGATGTCGAGCGGCGGGTGTTCGGCCATCGCCAGGTCGAGGTCCGCTTCCAGGCCCTGGCGGTCGCCGTCGACGATGCGTTGGGCGAGACGCTCCTCGACCCGCGCGGGCGGCGCCTTCACGGGGCCGTCCTCGACTTGCCGGTCGGCGAACAGGCCGAGAAAGACCTCGAGGGGGTCGCCGTCCTCGTGGCGGTCGAAGATCAGGTTCTGAGTGGCGCGCAGCTCGGCCTCGGGAATCTTGTGGAGCGGCAGGATCTTGCTGACGTGGACGATGGCGCCGGTCAGCCCACGCCGGATGGCTTCGTCGAGGAACACGGAGTTGAGCACCTGCCGCGCCGCCGGGTTGAGGCCGAAGGAGATGTTGGAGACCCCCAGCACGAGCTGCACCTCGGGCAGGGCCTCGCGCAGCCGCTCGATCGCCTCGAGGGTCCAGAGGCCGAGCTTGCGGTCGTCGGCGTTGCCGGTGCAGATGGTGAAGGTCAGCGGGTCGAGAATCAGGTCGCTGGGCGGCAGGCCGTGTCGACCGCAGGCGAAGTCGGCCAGGCGCCGGCCGATCTCGACCTTGTGCGCCGCCTCCTTCGCCATGCCTTGCTCGTCGATGGTGAGCGCGATCACCGCCGCACCGAACCGCTTGGCCAGCGCCAGCCGGGCGGCGGCTGGATCCTCGCCGTCCTCGAAGTTGATCGAGTTGATGACGCCCTTGCCGCCGTAAAGCTCGAGGGCGGCTTCGAGCACCGGCAGCTCGGTCGAATCAAACACCAGGGGCGCCGTTGCCGCGCCGCGCATACGCCCGACCAGCTCGCTCATTTCCGCCATTTCGTCGCGCCCGACGAAAGCGGTGCAGAGGTCGAGGGCGTGGGAGCCTTCGGCCACCTGCGCGCGGCCCATGGCCACGCAGCCTTCCCAGTCCGCCGCCTCTTGCAACTGGCGGAACTTGCGGCTGCCGTTGGCGTTGCAGCGTTCGCCGATGGAGAGATAGGCCTGTTCCTGCCTGAGCGGCACTTGGCCGTAGAGCGAGGCGAGCGCCGGCACCCAGCTCGCCCGGCGCTTCACCGGCGCGGGACGGCCGGCACCCCCGGCGACCGCGGCGCGGTTGCGCAGCATGGCGTCGAGCGCAGCGATGTGCCGCTCGGTGGTGCCGCAGCCGCCGCCGATCAGGTTGATGCCGTCCTCGGCGACGAAGCGCTCGAGCCAGGACGCGAGATCCTCGGGCGAGAGCGGATAGCGGGTTTCACCATCGACCAGCTCGGGCAGGCCGGCATTCGGCAGCACCGAGATGAATCCGGGCCAGCCCTCGCCCAGCCATTTCACGTGCTCCGCCATCTCCTGCGGGCCGGTGGCGCAATTGAGCCCGATCACCGGCACGTCGAGGGCACGGACGATGGTTGCGGCGGCGGCGATATCGCTGCCGACCAGCAGCGTGCCCGTGGTCTCGACCGTCACCTGGACGATGACCGGCGCGTCTGTCCGGGCGTCTGCGCCGGCGCGCTTTGCGGCGTTAACCGCGGCCTTGATCTGTAACGGGTCCTGGCAGGTCTCGATCAGGAAAGCATCCACCCCACCGGCCAGCAGGCCGGCGCATTGCACGGCGAGCGCATCCTCCAGGCGACCGTATTCGACCTGGCCGAGGCTCGGCAGTTTGGTGCCCGGACCGATGGCGCCGAGGACGAAGCGGTGACGCCTGTCGCCACGGAACTCCGCCACGGCTTCCCGGGCGAGCTCGGCGGCCCGCTTGTTGATCTCGAAGGCCTCGCCGTCCAGCCCGAACTCGGCCAGCGTCAGGGGCGAGCCGCCGAAGCTGTTGGTCTCGATAAGATCGGCCCCGGCGCCGAGATAGGCGCTGTGGATCTCGCGGACCAGATCGGGGCGGCTCTTGTTCAAGACCTCGGTGCAGTTCTCGCAGCCCAGGTAATCGCGCTCGAGATCGAGGTCGCGGCCCTGCACCTGGGTGCCCATGGCCCCGTCGGCCAGCAGCACCCGGTCTGCCAAAACATCGAGAAAGGCCGGCATGCTAGGGACTCGCTTCCGCTGACAGATCGGCGGCCCGGGCCGGGGCCGGGTCAGCGGCGATCCCGATCATGCGGCAGACGGCGCGGGTCAGTTCGGCCCGGTTCAAGGTATAGAAGTGGAACTCCTCGACGCCCTCGGCCTGGAGTAGGCGGCACTGCTCGGCGGCGATGGCCGCGGCGACGCACGTGCGGGTCTCAGGGTCGTCGTCCAGGCCGTCGAACAGGCGGGCGAACCAGTCCGGCACAGCGGCGCCGCAGGCCCTGGCGAAGGTGAGGGTGCGGGTCACGTTGGTGATCGGCAGCAGGCCCGGCACGATCGGCGCAAAGATGCCCCTGGCGGCCGCGCGCTCGCGGAACCTGAGGAAGGCGCCGGTGTCGAGGAAGAACTGGGTGATGGCGCGGGTTGCCCCGTTGTCCAGCTTGCGCTTCAGGTTGTCGAGGTCGGCCTCGGGGCTCGCCGCTTCCGGATGGATCTCGGGATAGCAGGCGACACTGATCTCGAAGTCGGCGACCCGCTTCAGGCCCGCCACCAGGTCGGCGGCGAAGGCGTAGCCGTCCGGATGCGGCTGGTAGGTCGATCCACCCTTCCGCGGGTCGCCGCGCAGCGCCACCAGATGGCGCACGCCGGCCGCCCAGTAGCGGCGCGCGACGGCGTCGATTTCATGCCTCCGGGCGCCGACGCAGGTGAGGTGCGCGGCCGGCGTCAGGCTGGTGTCCGCGAGCAGGCGTTCGACCGTGGCATGGGTGCGCTGGCGGGTCGTGCCGCCGGCTCCGTAGGTGACCGATACGAAGGACGGCCCCAGGGATTCCAGGCGGCGGATAGCCGACCAGAGCTTGCCTTCCATCTCGGCGGTTTTCGGGGGAAAGAACTCGAAGGAGACCTGCGGCTTGCGGCCGGACCACGGCTCTTGGCGTACGGCGCCCCGCCTCGGTGTTTTGTGGGTCTTGTTCATGTCCACGTCGTTTTCGATCTTGCCGATCAGTTGATCGTGGCGGGTCGTTCCGCCGGCCAGACCACGACGGTCAGGGGATCGCCCGGCAGGGTGACGGGCTCGCCGGGCGCGAGCCCGACCGCGAGGAACCAGTCACGCACGTCGTCATCTTGGAAGCCGAGCCAGCGGTGAGCGTGGGTGTCTCGCAGGGATTCGAGCGCATGGGCTGCAAAGTCGGCGACCAGTAGCCGCCCGCCCGGCCGCAGCACGCGGGCCGCTTCGGTAATGGCGGCGGCGGGGGATTCGCTGAAATGCAGCACCTGGTGGAAGGTGACGGCGTCGACCGATCGTGGCGGCAGCGGCAACTGGTACATGTCGCCCTGGCGAAGTTCGCAGTGTCGCAAGCCGGCCTTTTCCAGATTAGCGCGCGCCACCGCCAGCATTTCCCGCGACAGGTCGAGGCCGATGGCATGCTCCGCTTGCGGTGCGAGCAGCTCGAGGATGCGTCCCGTCCCGGTCCCCACGTCGAGAAGATCGTGGATGCGCGGTCCCGGCAGCAGGTCCAAGAAAACCTGCTCGACCTTCTCCTCGGCCACATAAAGCGAGCGAATCTCGTCCCACCTGGCGGCGTTGCGCCGGAAATAGACCTCCGCCTTGGCGGCGCGCGCTTGCTTGATGGCGTCGAGGCGTGCGAGGTCGATATTGATCTGGGCGTCGTCGTCGGGCAGGGCATCGACCAGGGTCCGGCCCAGTTCGGCGCCCGTGCCGCGCCCGGCCAAGCGGTAATAGACCCAATTGCCCTCGCGAATGCGGTCGAGCAGGCCGGCCTCCGACAACAGCTTCAGATGACGCGAAATGCGCGGCTGGCTCTGGCCGAGGATCTGGGTGAGGTCCGAGACCGTCAGGTCGGCGTGGGCGCAGAGCGCAAGAAGACGCAAGCGGGTCGGCTCCGCCGCCGCCTTCAGGGCCGTAAGCAAATCCTGCATAAGGGCCTCGCCTTGCTGTTCGACCGGTTGGTCCCCAAGTCCAAATTACTATTATATAATTATATAAAGATATCTTTATGTCTATAAGAGATTATTAAGAGGATCGATGGGCGTGCTTGTGCGCAGCCGGCACGCGGTGACAGCCGGACTTAGCTTTAGATTGCGTGGATGGGTGCCGCGGGAGGTTGAACGCGGGCCAGCGCTGATCCGACGTGAGTCGAGACGGGCGCTAAGCCGCCAGCTCGGTTGGCACCATGCGGTCGCCGGGGACCGCAGCGTCGGGGGCGATGTCGGAGAGGCCTTCGAGCTCCCGGTAGAGCGGCGTGAAATCGGGACGGGTGGCCTCGAACAACTGATCGAAGTCGTCGATCACGAAGTAGGTGTCCTGGAAGCGGTCGATGCGGTAGGCGGTGCGCATGACCCGCCTGAGGTCGAAGGCGAGGCGCTGCGGGATTGCATCTTCCAGGCAGTAGACCGATTCCGTGCGCGAGGAGAGGATGCCGGCGCCGTAGATCCGCAAACCCTCTTCGCGCCGGATCAAGCCGAACTCCACCGTGTACCAGTAGAGCCGCGCCAGATGGTGGAGGGTGGCGAGACCGGCCGCTTTCAGACCGCCACGGCCGTAGGCCGCCATGTAGTCGGCGAACACCGGATGGATCAGCATCGGCACGTGGCCGAGGACGTCGTGGAAGACGTCGGGTTCCTGCAGATAGTCCATCTGCTCGGGCGCGCGGATCCAGTTGGTCGCCGGAAACCGCCGGTTCGCCAGATGGCGGAAGAAGGTCTCGTCGGGCACCAGCCCCGGCACGGCGACGATGCGCCAGCCGGTCGCCGGTTCGATGATGTCGCTCAGGCGCTCGAAGTCGGGGATGCCGTCGGCGGCGACGCCCAGTTTTGCGAGGCCGCGCAGGTATTCGCCGCAGGCGCGCCCGGGCAGCAGCTTCGACTGACGCTCGAACAGGGTTCGCCAGATGGCGTGATGCCGGCCCGTGTAAGCGTCCCAGCCCTGGTCGATGACGCAGTCGCCGTCCTCGGCCATGTCAGGCTCCGCCCTCGTCGGGGGCGCCGGGGGCGCCGGGCGCCGCGAGCATGCCCCGTTCGACCTGGTCGCGCTCCATCGCCTCGAACAGGGCCTGGAAATTGCCTTCGCCGAAGCCCTCGTCGCCCATACGCTGGATGATTTCGAAGAAGATCGGACCGATCACCGTCTTGGTGAAAATCTGCAGCAGCAGACCGCCGCCAGGCGCGCCGTCGATCAGGATTCCCAGGTCCTTGAGACGCCCCAGATCCTCGCCGTGATCCGGCAGTCGTTCGTCGACCGCGGTGTAGTAGGCGTCAGGCGGCGGGTCCATCATGGGCACGCCGCGCGCGATAAGCGCCTCGACGGTGCCGTAGATATCCCGGCTGGCGAGCGCGATGTGCTGGATGCCCTCGCCCTTGTAGGCGGCGAGATATTCCTCGATCTGCGACTTGTCGTCGCGGGACTCGTTGATCGGGATGCGGATTTGCCCGCAGGGGCTGGTCATGGCGCGGCTCTTGAGGCCGGTCAGCTTGCCCTCGATGTCGAAGTAGCGGATCTCCCGAAAATTGAACAGGCGCTCGTAGAAGCCGGCCCATTCGTCCATCTGGCCGCGGTGGACGTTATGGGTCAGGTGGTCCACCAGGCTGAGCCCGACGCCTTTCGGATCTAGCTCGGCGCCCTCGATCGGCACGAAGTCGATGTCGTAGATCGAGGGCGACGTGAAGCGGTCGACCAGGTAGATCAGGCTGCCGCCGATGCCCCTGATGGCGGGGATATTGAGCTCCATCGGCCCGACCCGGCCTTCGAAGGGCTCGGCGCCGAGTCCGATCGCCCGCTCGAAGGCCTGCGCCGCATCGGCGACCCGGAAGGCCATGGCGCAGGCGGAGGGGCCGTGGGTCCGGGCGAAGGCCTGGGCGAAGCTGTCGGGCTCCTTATTGACGATGAAGTTGGTGTCGTTCTGCCGGTAGAGAGTGACGGCCTTGGAGCGATGGCGGGCCACGGCGCGAAAGCCCAGCTGTTCGAACAGCCGGCCCAGGGCCGCGGTGTCCTTGGCGGTGTATTCGACGAACTCGAAGCCGCAGGTGCCGGCCGGATTGGTTTCGCTTATCCCTGCGGTGGCGACGCTTGATTCGGGTGATTCGGGGCTCGATGGCTGTTGGGCCAAAGCACTCATGGCGGTTCTCCAGGGCCTCCCTCGTCAACGGAGCCGGCGTCAACAGGGACGGCGGCAACAGGATCGGCGTCAACAGGATCGGTGGCAGCAGGATCGGCGCCAACAGGGCCGGCCGCCCGGAGGCATGTGGACGCCGACCAACTCATGCAAGAATAATCGATCTTCTGTGAGATTATCTTGCTAATTCGTGGAAAGAACTGGTTAATTTTGCAAGATTCATGTAATAATTATGCACTAAGGTAAAAAATCATGCATGAGAATGATTACGACAACACGGACCTGCGCCTGCTGGAGTACCTGCAGGTCGAGGCGCGCCTTTCCAATGTTGAGCTGTCTGAGCGGGTGCATCTGTCGCCCTCGCAGTGTCTTCGCCGCCTGCGCCGCCTGGAGCAGGCCGGCTTGATCCGCGGCTACGCGGCGCACTTGGACCGCGAGCGCCTGGGCTTCGGGGTGGTGGCTTTCGTCAACGTCAGCCTGGAGAAGCAGAGCGAGCACCCGGCTCAGGCCTTCAACCGGGCGGTCCAGGACTTGCCCGAGATCCTGGAATGCCACGCGGTCAGCGGCGAGGCCGACTATCTGCTGCGCGTCGTGGCCGCCGACCTCAAGGCTTTCTCCGATTTCCTCATGCACCGTCTGTTGCGGCTGCCGATGGTGGCCCATGTCCGCTCTTCGATCCTGCTGGACGAGGTGAAGTCGACCACGGCGCTGCCGCTCGGCCGGCTGGAGTGAGCGCCGGTTACTGTGATAGGGGCATTTCTTCCCGCTTCACCATTTGCTTACGGCTGATGGGCCACACTCAAGGCTGATCGGGCCTCGCCGTCGCGAGGACCGCCACGCCAAGGAGGGCAAAGGCCATGTCGGCCCCCATTGGACAGGACGTCCATGCTCCCGACAGCAATCAACAGCAGCGGTTGGCACAGCAACTCATCGCCTGTCTCGGGCGCGACAGCGCCATTCACGTCTGCAAGGCGAACGGTTGGGCGGGAATCCTGGACGTGATCCTGCGCGACGACGCCGGCGTTGCGGGTTAAGCGACGTCCTGAGCGCGAGGCAAGCCGGCCCGGCCAGGGCCAATCGACAATCGGAAGGGCGATCTGGCCCGATCCCGACCGAACGCGGTGCCGGGTAGTGTCTCAGTTTGAAATTTTTTGCGCTGAATGCGCAAAGCAGACTCGAATGTCCGATGTTGGGGGCAAAGCCGATGTCGGAGGATGGGGTCTTTGACGTCTGCTCATAGCCAACAGCGGTCATGCCTATTTGAGAACCAAGACGCCGAATTGTTACCCAGCTGGATGTTCGAAGCACAAGGCGACTTGTACCTCCTATAACAATACGGCATTGTCTGGAGATATAAACCACACTCCAGGATATATTCTATGAGAACTTCATCGACGGTATTCGAGTATTGGCGAAATTCACTGTTTGCATATTCTCACTTGGTTTGAAGATCTTCGAAATTCTACGCGCAGTTTTTATCTGAAGACGTTTGCCGCCTTTGTATTGTTGAATCTTTCTTGCTACTGGTGGGCTCTTCTCACAGCGTATCCGAGGCATGTATTCGGCATTAAGGCTCCGGAATATATACTGATGGGCTTTCCGGTAGCGCTGCTCGGCGCTGTATTCGATTGCTTGTCTATTTTAGTTACTATATACATTATAAAGAGAGCGCTTCTTTCTAAAAGAAACTTATTATATATTTTTTACTTAAGCACTGATCTCTTGATAGCTATTTTTGCTAGTCTTTGGGTCTTATTTGTATTTACGATATCAGGTTGGGTGGTGAGTTACGTCTTAGCAAATCCAGAGACTATCGGATCTCGGGTCTGGCTCTATGAGGGACGGGTTGAAAGCGCGTTCTATAATCCATTCAACCCTGATAACTTACGAAACATATACTTTGGAATAATCATGGGGGCCTCAGCGTTGCTCCCCACACTCCTCCACATCTCCATGGCGTGCCTATCGTTTCTGAGGTCAGGCGCCATGATGTTTGGGCTTATAGGCAATGATTCCACCTGAACAACAGAGTGCATATCGCTGGTACGCGTTTGCTCAAGGCCCATGTCCGAAAAGGGTCAACTAGTTCAATTTCCTCACCAGACATAGCGTTTGGCACAGCACCCTCCGGCATTGTTCGTGGGCAGTTTCGATAGTTTATCACACCAAGCTGAATGTCGCCTTCGGGTCACAAGCGGGCTTCCAGCACCATAGCCAATTACGTCCGCTATTGAGGACTAAGTGGAATTAATCAGCTCGAAAGCGGACTTTCAGGGCAGAGGTTCGGCAGGTTATCAAACCGAGACACTACCCGGCGCCGTATTCGCTTGATGTAATCCTTGATCAAGCCTTGGGTGACCTGGCCGTTCGGCCAGACGTGTTATGAGCCCTCCTGCTTCCAGAACCAGCGATTCGAACGCGGGACGAAACGAGCAGCCTGTCGGTGTCAGCGGGATCGGTCGGCCGCCGGCTTCGAACGCGGAACCCCGAGCCCGAGCGAGGACGAAAGAGATCCCCATGAACCTGAGCGAAGCGGAGATTCAGCTTCTTGCTAGCCTTCAAGGTGCGGCGCTCGATGCCGGATCGACCGACCGGGCCGCGCTCGAAAAGCGCGGCGATTGCTACGGGATCTATCTCGAAGATTGGTCCAAGGCTTTTTCGAGTCTGGCCGACAAGGGGCTGATCGATGGCACGGCGCAAGGCTACCGCCTGAGCGAGACCGGGCGGCCCTTGGCCGAGGCCTATCACCGCGAGCGGTCGGACATGTACTGGTACCATTATCAGCGCCTTTACCCGGCCGCCCACGCGAGCGCCGCCCATTCGCGCTTCTGCGAGCGCGTCTATGGCAAGGACCTGTGCCAGGAAGGCATGACGGACATGGCCGCGCTCGGGGATCTGCTGCAACGCCTCGACCTGAAGCCGGGCGACCATGTCCTCGACCTGGGCTGTGGGTCGGGCGTCCTCGCCGAGTACATCTCCGACCAGACGGGGGCCAAGGTGACCGGGCTCGACTACGCCGTCTCGGCGATCGAGGAGGCCAGGAAACGCACCGCGGGCAAGACCTCTCGTTTGACGTTCCTGCAGGCCGACATGAACGCCCTCGAGCTTCCCAGCCAGTCTTTCGATGCGGCGATCTCGATCGATACGCTTTACTGGGTCGCCGATCTTGCTGAAACCCTGTCTCAGGTGGTGCGGATCCTCCGGCCGGGCAGGCAGATCGCCATCTTTATGCTGGAGGAACTGCGGGACGGCGACCCGCCGGAGAACCTGGAGGCCGACAAGACGGCGCCGGCCCGGGCGCTGGCAAAGCTGGCGCTGTCTTACGAGGCCGTCGATTATACGGCTTCCAATGCCGCGTTTTGGCGGCGAGTGAAGGACACGGCGACAGCCTTGCGCGATGACTTCGAGGCCGAAGGCAACGCGTTCATTTGCGACAACTGGCTCCGGGAGGCCGACGAGGAATTCCTGCCGGCAATCGAAGCCGGAACCGTCGCGCGCTATCTCTACCACGTGCGCCTTTGAGGCGGTTCGTGCCGGCCGGCGGACACAGCGGCCGGTCCCCTCAGTCTTCGGGGTAGCCGAAGGCACCCACCAAGGGCTGTAGCACCGGGAGAATGGGCGACAGCTCGCCCTGGTAGCGACGCCAGCGTCCCGCCGCTCTCGTGTCGATCGCGCGAGTCACCTGCCGGTAGCTCGGCGTCGTGATGACCTGATCCTTGGCCCTCTTGCCATAGGCCATGACGTCTTCGTGCCAAGGCAGGCCGATGAAATCCAGCACATCCCGCAGCGTGCCTTCGAAATCTTCGACCAGATCCTCGTATCGGTACTCGTGCCAGGGCAGGCTCAGGGCCTGCCGCAAGTGGAGCCAGAGCTTCATCACCGCCACATAGGTCGTCGCGGTGCGCTCGAGCTCGAAGAAATTGACCATGGCGTCGCTGAACTGAAAGCGCTGCATGAAACAGCTCAGGCAGGCGTCCCGTGGGTCGCGCAGGGCGACCAACACCCGGGCGTCGGGGAAGAGGCAATTCGCCAGACCCAGATTCACGATGTTGAGGGGCATCTTGTCGACCAGCAGCCGCTCTTCCAGCGGCCCCAGATTCGTCTCCGCCCCCGCCCAGAAGCGGTCCTGGAGCTCTTTGACTTGCCCGCCGGTTAGGTGTTCCAGATCCTCGGGATAGGTGCTGTTCTCCGAAAGCTCGGCCAGGATCGGAGCGAGCGGCGAGCGTTCGTCGGTGGTGACGATCCGCGGATGCGCCTTGAGCGCGCGCTCCATCAGCGTCGTTCCCGAGCGCGGGAATCCGACGAAGAAGACTGGCGGAAGCCGCTCGCAGGCGGGCGCCCGTGCCGCTACCATTCGGATTCTCTCACGCGTGAATCCCTCGTGGGCCTGCGTGACGCGCGCGAGGAAGCGCGCGCCGTCGGCTCCCTGGGCGGCCGGGCTTTGGGCGCGCAACGCGTTTCCGCTCGCGATCGCCCGGAAGGCATTGCCGGATTCGCCCAGCTTGTCCAAGACCTCGCCCAGCTCGAACAGGGCCTCGCTGCGATGCTCCTGTGAAAGTTCCTTGGATAGCATGTCGTCGAGGTGACCGCGCGCCTCGGCGAAGCGCCCGAGGCGATGCGCCAGGCAGGCCCGCATATAGAGCAAAGCCGGCGCTTGCGGCGCCAGCGCCAAGGCCTTCTCGATTGTGGCTTCGGCGCCCGGCAGGTCGTTCAGCCTCTCCAGGGCGCCGGCCAGGTTTGCCAGGAATCGGAGATCCTTGGGATATTGGCGATGGCCCTCGCGAAAAAACTCCGCCGCCTCGCGCACGCGAGTCCGCTTCAGCATGACCCGGCCGAGCTCGTTCAAAGCGCCGGCATGGACCGGCTGGCGCTTCAGGATGTGGCGGAAATCGGCTTCGGCCTCGGTTAGGCGGCGCAGGGCGTAATAAGCCGCGCCCCGGTTGAATCGGGCCTCCTGGAATTCGGGCCGGCGGGCGAGCAACCCATCGAGTTCCTCGACCGCCTCGGCCGGCCGGTCGGTCCGGGTCAGGACGGCGGCCAGGTTGTTGATGGCTTGCGGGAAGTCCGGCCTCGCCGCCGCGGCCCGGCGATAGGCCGCCTCGGCGTCCGCTGACCGCCCCCGCGCTTCGCAGCACATGCCGCACCCGAACAGAGCGTCCGCATGATCGGGGTCCAGCGCCAGGGCCTCCTGAAAGGCCGTCTCGGCGCCTTCGAGGTCGCCCTCTTGGAATCGTGCCTGGCCAAGATTGACGTGGTGGCGCGCATCTCTGGGATCGAATTCGGCGGCCTGGCCGAAATGCTTTGCCGCCTCCTCGGTGCGGCCCGACTGAAGCGTGAGCTGGCCCAGGAGATCGTGGGCGTCCGCATTGCGGGGATCGGACTCCAGCACTTGGCGGCAGAGGGATTCGGCCGCCTGCAGCTGGCCGTCCTTACGATGGCGATGGGCGCTGGCGAGAAGATCGGTCATGAGGTGCCGCGAGAGCCTAGTCGAAAACGATAGCCGGCCCAACACGATACCGCCGATCCGCGTGGGGGCACGTAGATTCTGTCATCACTCTCGGGTATCCTTTCGCCTGAGGGGAGCGCCGATGGAACTCGTCTCACGACCATCCTTGCCGCCGACGTGGTCGGTTACAGCCGTCTTATGAGTGAAGACGAGGCCGCAACCCTTACGGCGCGCAAGGATCACCGCAAGGACCTGTTCGACCCCAAGGCGAACCAGTACGGCGGCCGCACGGTCAAGCTGATGGGCGACGGCGCGCTGATGGAATTCGTCAGCGTGGTCGATGCCGTCTGTTTCGCGGTCGAAGTGCAAGGCGCCATGCGCGCGCGCAACGCCGATGTCCCACCGGAGAGACAGATCCTGTTCCGCATCGGCATCAACATCGGCGACATCATCGTCGAGAGCGACGACATCTATGGCGACGGGGTGAACATTGCGGCGCGCCTCGAGGCCCTTGCCGAGCCGGGCGGTATCTGCGTCGCGCGCAATGTCTACAACCAAATCAAGGGCAAGCTCGATCTCGATTTCGAGCATCTGGGCGAGAAAGAGGTAAAGAACATTCCGGAGCCCATATCGGTCTATCAGGTGGCGATGAACGAAAAGGCGGCAGCGCTCGTTACGGCCGTGGTGCGGATAAGGCGATGCGCAAACGCCGGTGGTGGCCGGTTGCCGCGGCCGCGGTTGCAGTGCTGGTCCTAGCAGCCGGCGGTGTACTTTGGTGGCAGCCTTGGAAGCCAGACGTGGAGCCCGCGTCGGTCGAGCGCATGGCATTCCCGCTGCCCGACAAGCCTTCCATTGCGGTGTTGCCCTTCAACAATTTGAGCGGTGATCCGAAGCAGGATTACCTCGTCGATGGAATCACGGAGACCATCATCACCGAACTTTCGCGCTTTCGCGGCCTATTCGTGATCGCTCGCAACTCCGTATTCGCCTACAAGGGCAAGCCCGTCAAAGTGCAACAGGTGGCTGAGGATCTGGGCGTGCAATATGTCCTCGAAGGCAGCATGCAACGCTCGGCCGATCGGGTGCGAATCACCGCGCAGCTGATCGACGCCACGACGGGGAACCACGTCTGGGCAGAGAGCTACGATCGGGAACTGGCGGACATCTTCGCGGTGCAGGATGAGGTGACCGAGAGAATCGTTGCGAGTTTGGGGGCCTATCAAGGAGAGCTGGCGGAGGCCGCGAGGGAGCGCGCAAAGCGCAAGAAGCCGGCCAGTCTCAGTGCCTACGAGGCCTTCCAGCTCGGGATCGAGCACAAGCACCGTTTCACGAAGGAGGACAATGCGGCCGCGCAGGCGTTGTTCAATAAGGCGATCGAACTCGATCCCCAGTTTGCCCAGGCTTATGTCGGATTGGCCTGGGTTCACATTCAACGGTTCTGGTTCGGATGGACCGATGAGCCCGGGCAAGCCGTGGCGCAGACTCGCGAAGCGGCGCAGAAGGCCATCGCGCTCGACCCGTCGGAAGCCGAGGCCCACTGGCTCCTGGCCGAAGCCTATCTGGCCGACAGCCAGTTCGAGCAAGGTGAGGCCGAGTACGAGAGGGCGCTGGCCCTCAACCCGAACAATGCCGATCTCCTCGCCGGTTGGGGATATGCATCGGTCCTTCTCGGAGAGCCGGAAAAGGCGACCAAGTTCATCGAGAAGGCGATGCGCCTCAACCCGCATTATCCCGATTGGTACGACCGGGGTTTAGGCACTGCATTGTTTATGGCTCGGCGATACGAGGAATCGATCGCGGCCTTCAGGAAGGTCACGCAACACGTCATACAGAGTCGGCTGTACCTGGCCTCGAGTTATGCTCAGCTCGACCGTCTTGCGGAGGCCCGGGCCGAGGTGGCGGCGGCCATGGAGTTGGACGCCGACATCTCCGTCGAGAAGTTCAGCAGCATCGAATTGTATAAGAATCCGGGCGACCTAGAGCACTTACGCGGCGGCTTGCGCAAGGCGGGTCTGCCCGAGAAGCCTCCGCGTAAGCTCCCTGATAAGCCGTCCATCGCCGTACTGCCGTTCGACAATATGAGCGGCGACCCGGATCTGGATTATTTCAGCGACGGGATGACCGAGGACATCATCATGGAGCTTTCCAAGAATCCGGATCTCAAGGTCGTCTCCCGCAACTCCAGTTTTACCTACAGGGACAAAGCCGTGAAGGCGCGGCAGGTAAGCGAGGAACTGGGAGTCCGCTATGTTCTCGAGGGCAGCGTGCGCAAGCAGGGGGACCGAGTCCGGATCACCGCACAGCTCATCGACGCCACGACGGATGCCCATGTCTGGGCCGATCGCTTCGATGAGGAGGGTACAGACATCTTCGCCTTGCAGGACCGTATTACGACCAAGATCGGGGCGACGCTAAGCGGCGGCGAGGGCAGGATTCGCAAAGCGGAATACAAGCGTGTGTGGGAGATGGATGCGGCCAAGCTGGAGGAGTACGACTACTACCTGCGCGGCCATTCGATCTTTTTCGACTACTCGCCGGAGGCCATGCTCAAGGCGCGTGCAATCTGGCAGGAAGGACTCGAGAAATTCCCAGAATCCGGACTCCTGCGCGTGAAGATCGGTTGGACCTATTTTCAATTCTTTATGTTCGGCTGGACTGCGGAACCCGAAAAGGAATTGGAACTCGCCTCCCAGTGGGTGCAGGAGGGTCTTTCGGATTCAAATTTGCCGGCCGTCGGCCAGTGGAACGGCCATTGGTTGAACGCGCTCGTTCATCTCTACTATAAGAACGACTACGATTTCGCGCTCGCGGAGGCGATCAAAACCCTCGAGATCATTCCTAACGATCCGACCACTCTGGTTTCCGTTTCTGCCATTCCCGTCTTTGCAGGCGAACCGGACCTTGCCATCGAATGGATCAACCGCGCGATGAGCCGGGAAGCTCAAGTACCAGACTGGCATCATATGCAGCTGGGCCTGGCCTATCACAGCAAGGGAGACTGCAATCGGGCCGTCGAAGAGCACGAGAAAGTCGCCTGGGTCGGGCTAGATAAGAGCGCCTCCCTGGTTGCCTGCTATGTCGAACTCGGCCGAATGGACGATGCCAAAGCCGAGCTGGCAAAGCTGCTGGAAGCCTGGCCCGAGGTTACTATCGCAGGCTCGGACCGTTATTTTCCCCATAAGGATCAGGCCTTTTTAGACCGCCTGCACACGGCCCTTGGACAAGCGGGCCTGCCGGAATGAAACGAGGCGAAGGGCAGT
>PVMK01149168.1_pt1 | contig 23661 bp, 33 predicted proteins | sample 1853481 | NCBI WGS metagenome assembly PVMK01 (sample SAMN08533507, study PRJNA380276) | Marine sediment metagenome, whole genome shotgun sequencing project. | reverse complement strand
AAGGTAATTTTTCAATCTCTTCAGATAAGGTTTCTGAAGTTGTTAAAAGATCAAGCATTAACGCCAAGGTCATACAACCATCTCTTACTTGATTATGTTTCCCATACATGAATCCACCATTTTCCTCAAATCCTATCAAAGCATCAGTCGGAACCATTTTTCTTGAAACCTCAACACTCCCAACTTTTGTACGAATAACTTTTGAATTAAATTTTTCAGCTATAATTTCAATGTTAGAACCAGAATTCAAACAAGTAATTATCAAAGAGTTTGGATTTTTCTTCAGAATATGCTGAATTAATACTAGTGCAGATTTATCACCGGTTAGAATAATACCTTTGTTATCACAAAAAATACTTCTATCACCATCTCCATCAAACGCAATTCCTACATCAGCGTTATTTTCAATAACAGTTCTTGAAAGTTCTGAAAGATTTTGCGGTGTTGGTTCTGAACCACGACCTGGAAAATTTCCATCAATATTTTGATTAATCAAAAATGTTTCACATTCCATTATTTTACAAAAATCAGGTGCAGATACTGCTTGTGCACCATTTCCCAAATCCAAAACAACTTTAAAATTTTTTGATTTTATTAATTCAGAATCAACATGTGAAATAATTCCTTTCAGATATGTCTCAATTGTTCGTTCTTCTTTTCTAGTAATTCCCCAAATTTTAGAATTTTTTATCCAACTTTTTTGTAGATAAATATCTTCAATGATTAATTCATCTTCTCGTGAAATTTCAACTCCATCTTTTGCAGCAGGTTTGATTCCGTTGTACTGAGGAGGGTTATGAGAAGCAGTGATCATTATTCCACCAGAATATCCCAAAGTCTTTACTGCAAATTCAAGACATGGTGTTGGAACAATTCCTGCAACGTTGCAGTCAATTCCTATTGAATTTAAAGCAGAACTTACAACTTTACAAATTACTGGACTAGAATCTCGTCCGTCAAAACCAATTAACACAGGTCCTTTTTCAAAATAAGTTCCAATAGCTAAAGTCATATCATGAACAAATTCTCAAAGTAAAATCTTCAGAAAATATTCCACGAATTCCATTGGTTCCAAAAAACTTTGCCATGGTATTGTTCAATAATAGATAAATTTGTGTTTAATGGCAAATTCGTTGCGGGAGTCGCCCAGCCTGGTCAAAGGCGTAGGGCTTAGGACCCTATCTCTTAGGAGTTCGTGGGTTCGAATCCCACCTCCCGCACCATTTTGATTTCTATGAATGATTAATAATGAGAAAACACTCATCAAACAAAGTCATGAAAAAGACAGTAGTAGGAATCACAGTAGTAGGTAAGGACAAAGAAGGAATTGTAGCTGCATTTACAAACTTTGCATTTTCAAAAGGCGGAAATATTGAAAAAGTAAATCAGAATGTAATCAAAGGTCTTTTTGGAATGTATCTTGAAGTATCTTTTTTCAAAAACTGTAGATGTAAAAAGATTTGATGCAGAAGTACAAAATTTAGCTAAAAAAGAAAAAATGGATGTAAGTACACACCACGAGACAAATTAACAAAAAAATATTGCAATATTTGTAACCAAAGAACCACTTTGTCTAGAAACAATTATTGCAAATGTAAAAACACTCAAGGGGAAAACGACAGTAATTATTGGTACAGAAAAAACACTAGAATCATTAGCAAAAAAAGCAAAGATTCCATTTGTTTTAGTAAATGAAAAAAATCAACAAAAGGCTGAAGAAAAAAATTATTGAAATATGTAAAAAATATGAAATAGATTTGATATCACTGGCAAGATACATGAAAATTCTTAGCCCTAACTTTGTTTGGAGATACCCAAATAGAATTATCAATATTCATCCATCATTACTACCTGCATTTCCAGGAGCATTAGCATATGCACAAGCTTATGAAAGAGGTACAAAAATAGTTGGTGTAACTTCTCACTATGTAACTGAAAATTTAGATCAAGGACCCATCATATTCCAAGATTCTTTCAAGGTTGATCCAGATGATACTCTAGAAAAAATTAAAACAAAAGGACAAAGATTGGAAGCTAATACATTAGTGAAAGCAATGAAGATGCATTTAGAAAATAAACTTGATGTTCGTTGGAGAAAAGTTCACATCAAATCAAAGTGAATCAAATGACAGATATCAAGGCACAATTTGATCCAAATCTAAGAAAATTAATTAAAAAGAAAAATCAAATTGCAATAATTCCAGTTGGTTCAATTGAACAACATGGTCCACATTTACCTATTTCAACAGATTCTGATATTGTAACTGTCATTGCAAAAAAGATTTCTGAAAAGAATGGGATATCTTTTACTTCCAACAATTACTTTTGGAGTTTCATTTGAACATGCACCATTTTTTAATTTGAGTATTAAAGAATCAACGTTACGTACAATTCTAAATGATTTGTGTTTATCACTTTTAGAAAATAACATCAAGACAATTTTTATTATTAACGGGACATCACGGGAAATTTAAAACCAATCAAAAACATAGATGTAAAACTTAAAAAAATCTCAAAAAATAAACTCAAAGTGTATCCACTATCTTATTGGCATTTTATGGAAAGAGAGTTTGATCATGCAGGATTTGTTGAAACATCACTAATGTTAGCAATTTCAAAAAACGTCAAAATGAAATTTGCGAAAAAGGGATTAATCACTGATGGAATGACAAAGCAAGAAATCAAAAAACTGGGAAAACTAGCCAACCAATCATTTCCCAAAGCCACTAAAAATGGAATTTGGGGCGATCCTACACAGGCTACAAAGAAAGATGGACAGGTAATTTTAGCTGAAATCGTCAAAAATTTAGGAAAAAAGTGTCAAAATTGCCTCACTGAGCATAGCTCATAGTTACACTAATGAAATTTTAATATAATCCCTCAACATCAGTGTCAATAAGTGATTAATGATGTCCGTTGATATGGCAGTAAAAGTATTGGATGAGAGTATCAATCAAGTTGTATTGATAAAACTCAAGGGTAACAAAACCATTAGAGGTAATTTACTAGGTTTTGACCAACACATGAACCTGCTACTCGAATCTTCAGAGGAAATTCCTGCTGAAGGCGATTCTAAAAGTCTTGGAAGCATCGTAGTAAGAGGAGATAATGTAGTTATGATATCTCCTCCACCACCACAAAAATAGGTGATTTGAGATGGTAAAAGGCACAACTTCAATGGGTGGTTTTACAAAGAAGAAAGTACACATTAGATGTAGACGATGTGGTAAAAACTCACTTCACAAACGTCACCACCAATGTGCAAGCTGTGGATTTCCAGAGGCTAAACGCAGAAAGTATTCCTGGATTAAATGGTATACATAGATGCAAGAGATTGTTCTAATTCTTAGTTCGTTAGCAGGTGTTGCTGCAGCTGCTGCCGTTCGAAAAATGCCAAGAGACAAAAATCAATTACTTAGTCTTGGTGCTAGTTCACATATTAAAAGTCAAGTTAGTACACTAAAAATTGAAAAAGATATTCTTACTAAAACAATTACAAGATTATATCAAGCAGAATCTGAGTTTTCTAAAATTCAAAAAGATAAACTATTACTAAAATATCAACATCAACTAGGAATTGTTTTAGCTAAACTAGAAAAACTAGAACAAGCAAGTAAACACCCAGACTTGGGTCCAGTGGGTGATGGTTTGATTGCTTTAATGGATCAAAAATTATCAAAATTAGATGATAGATTGTATGAATTATCATCAAAGATATCAAGTGTTAAAATTAAAACTCCAGAAATTAAAGAAACAGAAGTAACGAAACAAGAAACAAAACAAAATATTTCAAAATCATTTACAGATACATTCAACTTTGATAAAAAAGAAACAAAGATTGAACCAATTGTAGTTCCTTCAACTAAATCAAGACAATCATTTGAATTAACAACATTAACCAACATTTCAAAAACAGAACCAAAATTCTCATTATTTGAAAAAGAGCAAGTAATAAAACCAATGCCACAACCAAAAATAATTCAAACTGAATTAATTAAACCAAAAGAAGAAATTGTCCAAGAAATTATTCAACCAAAGCCAAAAGTTGAAGATAAAATGGAAATTATCCATTCAGTAATTTCAAAACCTGAACCAACAAAAGAGATTAGACCTGATATTAACAAAGAAGTTGCAAAAATCACAGAACACAAGGCACTACCAGAGCCTGAACAAAAATCAAAATCAATAACACTTGATGATGATTTTGATGATGATACAGATGATTTAGATAAAATCAAAGGTGATATCATGAAAGTTTTATCAAAGCTTGATCAAGCAGAGGTAGAGTAATTGTCATACGATGATGCCATCTCGGCATTATCAACTAATGCATTAAAATTTGTTAAAGATGATTACGTGATCGGATTAGGGAGTGGAAGAGCAGCTACTACACTTGTTAAGTCACTTGGAAAATTAATCAAACTAAAACAATACAACATTAAAGGAATTCCAACATCATTACAAATCAAATTAATTGCAGAAAAAGCAGGTATACCATTAGTAGAGGCTGATCAAGTAGATCACATTGATGTAGTATTTGATGGTGCAGATCAAATTGATTCTCAAAAATTTGTGATAAAAGGTGGAGGGGGAGCTCTACTACGAGAAAATATTTTGTTTAGTCTTGCAAAAAAAGTTGTAATCATGGCAGACAAAACAAAATTTGTGAAAAATTTCACAAGAACAGTTCCAATAGAAATTCATCCCATTAGCTAGAAATTCAGTAACAAAATCTATCAAAAAATTAGGAGGGAAAGCACAATTACGTTCACTCGATAGAGGTTATCCATTCTTTACAGAAAATGGTAATATTATTTTAGATTGTGATTTTGGAACAATAAAAAACCCAAAAGTCCTTACTCAAAAAATTAAACAGACGACAGGAGTTTTAGAATCTGGAATTTTTCTTAGAAAACCTGATGTAATTTACAGAGCCAAGACTAACGGTAAATTCGATATTCTTTAAAATTTATCAATTCAATTTTTCTTTCCAAACTTTCCCAATAAGGGAACAAAAACATAGTTTGATTCATTTTTAACTTCAATAATTCCTTTTGAAGTCTTTTTTAGTAAAACTAATGATTGTGATGTGTCCCCTACAGGTGCAATTATGAGCCCATCATCAGATAATTGATCAAGTAAAGGCAAAGGAATCTCAGTACATGCGGCAGTAATAATTATCCTATCATAAGGGGCCGCTTTAGAATATCCCATGCTACCATCACCTAAAATGACATTAACATTATTTATACAAAATTTCTCTAAATTTTTTCTTGCAAATTTTTCTAGTTCTGGATGGATTTCAACTGAATGCACAGTTCCACTTCCAACTAAATAAGAAAGAATTGCAGTTTGCCACCCAGAACCAGTACCAATTTCAAGAATATTTTGTCCATCTTTAACATCTAAGCATTCACTCATTCTTGATACAACACCAGGTTGAGAGATAGTTTGATTTTTCATAATTGGGAGAGGTTCATTGTAATACGCTCTATCTAATTCAGATGATAGAATAAATTCATGTCTTGGAATATTTCTAAATGCAGATTCTACATTATTATCAGTTAGAAATTTCATATTTTTTAAAAAATTAATTAAATCATCTAGTTGAGACTGATATTTTTTATCAATTTTCATTTTTAATCAATATAATTTACATTTTTTACCATTAAAACAGTTCAGATATTATCTAAAATGATTTTCACATATTTTTAAAATAATACTATTTTGAAATATTGTTGTGTCGTATAGTATTCATAAAATCAGAATGTTCTAACATTAAATTCATCATTTGTTGACGTAGATTCACATCATCCATTATTGCATTAAGCATAGGCTCCATCAGATGTTCAGACATTTGTGCCATATGAGAAGTGATCTTCATCATCATCATATGCATATCTTGAGTCATTTCAGGATTTATCCACATATGATGAATCACATCCATCATTCTATCAGGATTTGTAAATTCTTCAGAATGTTCATGATTAGAATTCATTTGATAGTCTGGACACCAACCACATTCAGAATTATGCATTCCCTGCCCCATATCAGAACCATTCATTGTGTGATGAACTGAATCCATCCAGACAGTATTCTGTTTTAGAGAATTTTCCATTTGAGGGTGATTTTTCATAATTTCAATCATTTTTTCACGTAATTTAGGATCACTAGTCATTGGGGCCAACATATTTTTCAATAATTCAGGATTATCTTTAATTTGAGAAACTAAATCACTAAGTGTTTGCATCATCATTGATGGGTTTTTTTGTAACATCTCATGCCAATGATACATTAGTTTATCATTTGATGCCATATTTTCCATTAATTGATTCATCATTTCAGGACGTTTGATCATAATTGATGAATCATATTCACCATATCCTCTATCAATTAATTTCAAATATGTAGATGGCATAACACATGAAGGATTTCCATTATTTTTTTGTAATAATAAATGGCCTTCCTTACAAATTATAGTATCAAAATTTGCAAATTTTTTCCATTGATAATGTGGAGACATATTTTGTTGTGCAAAAGAATTTTCAAAAAATATAGAATTAATAGAAAAACTAAGAATAAGTACAAGGATGAAAATAAATCTAAAATACACTAGTAATAATTTAAATTTAAATCATAAAAAGTAATCGTAAAAAGGTAAATATCAATATGTGAAATTTATAGATTCATTTAAAGTTCAATTGATTTTTCGTTCAACTAATTTTCCATAACCAAGTTTACCAATCACTTCAAAGTCATCAGCAATTATTTCTCCCCTAACAATTGTTTTAACAGGCCATCCCTTTAGATTTCGTCCTTCATACACAATATAATCAGAAAATCCACCAAACAAATCAGATGTCACTTTCTTTTCTTTTTTCAAATCAATCATAGTAATATCTGCATCAGAATTTTTCTCAAGTGAGCCTTTTTGAGGATACATTCCAAAAATTTGAGCAGCATTTTGACTAGTAATTTTCACAAACTGATCCAGAGTAATTTTATTTTGATTTACACCATCATTAAGCAATAGTGGGATTCCAGTTCCAATTCCAGGAAAACCCGCAAGTGCACTCCAAACATTTTCACCATCTAACTTGAGTTTTAGTTGATTTGCAACATGATCAGTGCCTATAGTATCAATTTGATTCTGAGAAAGAGCAGCCCATATTGCTTTACGATCATTTTCAGTTCTAATTGGCGGCATTACTTTAGCAAGATATCCTTCTTGTTTTTCATAAGACAATGTAAGATAATGAGGACAAGTCTCAACAAAAATTTTTGTTCCAAGTTTTTTCTCTTCTTCAATTTGGTCTAGTGCTCGTTTTGAACCAATATGAACAAAATAAATCACACAACTATAATCTCGTCCAAACTTTGAGATAGTCTTTATTGCTTTTGCTTCAAATTCAGGAGAACGACTTTCAGACCAAGCATGCAGTCCATCTTGTTTTTTTTCTTTAGCAGTTTTAATTCCACATCCACATGATTCATAGTCTTCTGCATGAACAAGTACAGGACAACCAAGAGATGCGGCAGTCTTTACGGTTTGTTCAACTATTTCATCAGTAACATCTACTTGTGCTGCATCAAGATGAGAAGAATTTGGTGGCACATCCATGTATACATGTCCAATTTCACCACCAAGATTCATGTAAATTTTAAAAGATGTGATTCCTTTTTTAATGCAAAAATTCATTTCGGAGATTTGTTGTGGAGTAAAAATAGAAGCATGAATTGCATAATCAATATAATGATTTTGAGATGATGCATCAAGCTGAGATTGTAATGAACTAGAAAATGAATTTTTTAATCTAAGCATTCTCATCATAGTTGTAATTCCACCAATAGCTGCTGCATGAGATTCAGTTTTTGCTGCTTCGTTTATTGGAGAATACACACCATAATGAACATGTGTATCAATTGCACCAGGAACCGAAATCAAACCATTCCCATTTATTTTATGATCACATGAAGGAATATCACTTGTAAATCCAACAATTTTTCCCTCATCAATTATGATGTTTTTATCTATCATTCCTTGAGGAAGTATAATGTGTGAATTAGTAATCACAGTATCATACGTCATCTAAAAATTTTATCTTCTGCAGTCTATTATGCGTTAAGATACATGAATATCTTCAAATATATTGATTCAGAGATTATCTACAAGAGTTATAGACATGAAAGAAGACATATGTGATTTTTGTAAAGGAATTGGTTCAAGTTCTTCAAATATTTGCGTATATTGTAATGGAACAGGTGAATGGAATAAAGCTGCACAAGCATATGTAAAAAATCATATCTGTCAATGTATAGTATTAGATAGAAAATTTTGCCCAGTATGTAACAAACCATGTCATCATGATACAACATTAAATCCAAAACAAAAGATTGATCCAGGTTTTGGTGGTGTGTCACAACCAGACATCACAGTTAGTATGTGATTCATAAAGATTTTAATTATTTTAAAATTCAAAAATTATTATGAAAATAACAGTAAAAGAAGGATGGAGTGAGAAAAGTAGGATGGCAATTTTTGCGATGATAGTAAGTGCAGTAGCAATTGTTGCAGTAATTATTCTAGATTAATCCAATTAAATATTCAAATCAATTCATCTTAGAATTTATTCTAATTAAAAAATAAAAATATGCTTAACTAAGTTGTTGATTTTAACTAATTTTCTTGAGAAAATGAATAAAAGAAGAACACTAAGAGATTATTCAAGGGCCGGTGGTTTAGGGGTATAATGCCTCGTTCGCAACGAGGATGTCGAGGGTTCGATTCCCTCCCGGTCCACCTTTATTTTTGATTAAATTTACTAAAAATTACCATTCATCTTCATCGTCGTCATCAATAACATCTCTACGTGATGGTCGGATTGGAACGTAAATTTTCATATTGATTTTAGAGTATAGACGTACTTAGAATTGTGTTTGTGCAACTTGAAAAACTAGGCAGGTATTGAGATGGCTGGAAACTATTATACATAAACAAAGAATTCTAACGTCATGGAAGTTTTTGATGGCAAAAAGGCTGCACAGGACTATATGTCAAAACACACTCTAGCATTTTCTACTCCAGAATTAACTTTAATGAGATTTGCATTTTGGTTAGGAGATTCAGTTCCAGATCCTAAAAATGAAAAGTCTGAAGGAATTCCTAGGATGATGACATTTTTGACAGAACAAGACTTTGTACCTGTTTTAATTGATGATGAAAAATACGAACCATCTGGTGCGGTTAAAAGTTCTGCATTTATGGGTAATGCCTACAAAGAAGAACACAGTGACGGAAAGTTTTGTTCTGAATGTGGTACAAGCCTTTCAGCAACAGCAAAGTTTTGTCCTGAATGTGGTACAACACAAGACTAAGAAAATAATTTTTGATTTTTAATTTTATGCTCGAGATCCACACTTCGTGCAAAATTTAGAATTGGGTCTTAGTTCAGCACCACATGAAGAACATCCATTTCCACTAGATGGAGCAACAGTTGGTCTAGGCATCAAACGTGGATCTGGTGTTGGTAAAGTTCCAGGGTCACCAAATGTTTCTTGTGCAGATACAATTCCAGGTGGACCACCTCCAACTGGATTTTCTGCAGTTCCTGATCTTGGTGGAATTCCACCTGGCGTCATTCCAGCAGTTCCCATTCCAGGCATTAAACCTGGAGATTGTGTACTTCCAGAACCTGAACCCATCGCTTTTTTCATTTCAAATAATACTTTGATTGCTAAAAATTCTAATGCAGAATATGCTACCGTGTAATCACCTAGTTTTTGGAAAAATTCTTTGTCACTCAATTGACCTTTTTTGTACATGTTATTAGTATCTAGAAAGGTTTCATAGTATCCTTGAGATTCATCAAACAAACTTTCTAGTTTTTCATATAGCATTCCCAGTGTATCTACTTCACCAAATGACATAATCTGTCTCAATTTTTGGAATATTAATTACTTTAGGATCAAAAAAGAAGAAAAACGTGTTGTGATTTATGCTAATGCTCTTTCAATCATATTTTTGTATGATTCTTTAGAAGCAGCACCTACTTGCTGGCTGACTAATTCACCTTTGTTAAGGAGGATTAAGGTTGGAATACTAAAGACATTGAATTTTGATGCCAATTCATTAGCCTCATCAACATTAACCTTGACAAATTTTACTTTGCCTTCATAGTCATTTGCCAGTTCTTCAACTACTGGACTTACCATTCTACATGGACCACACCATTCGGCCCAAAAGTCTACAAATACAGGAATATCAGAGTTTACCACATTGACTTCCCAAGACTTTGCGTCTGAAACTTGTGTAACTGTCATTGTACTGTTGTTTTATTGACCGTACCTAAAAATGTTCACCAGAATTAACACCAAATTTTTTATTAGGAAAATTAATTTTGATATATATTTAAATGACGTTTTGACAAAACTCAGATATGAGCTCAGAACTTAGACTCAAAAAATTGAGAGGTTCTGGAGGCTATGTCATGGCCACAGTTACTGATGAACAACAGATGAAGGGAAATCTTGGTGGTCCTGATCTGTTTTTAGCACCAATTGGTAGATTAGATGCAAAAACTATTACTAAACATTTTTGCAATACCTGTGAAAAAGAATTTGAGGGTGCTCCAAAAATTGAATTTGAGAATCCTAACGAAGAAGTTGCAGAAAATCTAATTCTTGCAGAAAAAGGACAATACATATGCAATTCATGTAATGCTTCAATTGCAGAATATAGAGAATTCAAAAAACAAGATGAAGCAGGGGAAATTGGAGACGCAAAACCAGTAGAGACAGCAGTTGAAAGTGTACCACAACAAGTAGTAGAACCAGTCCAACACAAACTCACAGGAAACAGTTACACAACCAGGTCCAGTAACTTCAGTTAGTTCAATTGAAGGAAGAGTAGTATATGATGAAAATGCTAACAAGATCGGAGTTGCAAAACAAGTGGGTATTGATTCTACACAGTCAATGGTTCTAGTATTAACTAAAAATGATGGCACAGAAGGTAGTATTCCATGGAATAGTATCAAAAAGATTGGAGAAGTAATTCTTTTAGGGAAATCCAGAAGCTGATGCTCAACCAGGAAAATGCTCTAATTGTGGATTTGGAAATAAAGAAGGTTCTAAATTCTGTGAAGAATGTGGAACCAAGATCTAGTAGCTAACAAATTTAATCAATGGATAATAGGCGATGATATAATTGGCAAAAAAGTCTATTTCAAAAGGAGTTATCAAAGATATCATTATTGTAGGTGTAGGAGTTTTAGTGATTTGGATAGGTCTACAAGTAGCATTTGGAACACAAAATCCATTTTATGTAGTTGCAAGTGGAAGTATGATTCCCAGAATTATTGAAGTTTATGATGTCTTGAGTAGTTCAAGGACATGAACCTTTTGAAGATATTGAGAAATTGGAGACATTATTGTATTTAATCGGCCATCAGACCATACAGAGTAATTGTACATAGAGTAGTCTCAGATAATTGATGATGATCCAAAAACACTTAGAACAAAAGGAGATGCAAATCCAGCATCAATTCCTGGAACTGACTTTCCAATTACTGAAGAAGAATACATTGGAAAGTAGTATACACACTTCCACAAGTAGGATATGTTACACAGTTACTAAAACCACCCAGTAAACTATGTCATAATTGCAATTGTGATAGGAGTAATGGTGTAAAACAGATAACAAAGAAGAAAAAAGAAAAGATGATACACATATCAGATTTCAGTATGATTCAGAAAATCCCAGATACAATTGAGGAATTATCAGATATTGATAAAATAGAAAAAGATTCGAATATTCTGAACATGTAGAAAAATCAGAATACAGAAGAAAAAAAGTGAATCTGAGAGAAGATAAAACAGAGAGAAAACACTGAGAAAGAAAAAAGAGTAAATTAAATTCTGTATAATTCAGGCAAACAGGTTCACATTATGCGTAGATGAAAGCACTAGATCGTCCTGTTTGCTTGGTGGCATAATTACGTCAAAATTACTAAAAAAGGATCCTGATGAAATCATCAGTTTCAAAGAGTAGAATCATTTATGAATTAGATATGATTTTTGTCAATTTCACAAATCCTATTTGTGAAAATTATTTCAATCTATAAAACAGAATCTTTTGTTTGGAATATTCGTTGGAAATATTCAGAATGTTCTGATGGTTCTTCAATATCATTAGTAATTCCTGCAAGATGTTTTGCAAGATTCTTTTTGTATCCAATTTGCATTTGTCTTTGAATTTGTATTCTTTGAGCTTGTGGAGAACCTGCACCATGCATAGATTCTGTAAGATATCCAACAGAATTTCTGCCAAGAGTCATGTTTTCAATTAGCCTTAAAATTCTCATTCTATTTTCAACGTCAACTCCTTTTCTTCCTACAAGGAATTTTTTAAGCATTGGACCAGCTATTGGATGTCTAAAGTCTTTTTCAGAAGGAAGAGTAACTACTAATCCACCTGCAATATCTTGTGCAAGTCTACTAATCTCATATGGAAATCTAGTGACATTATGTTTACAAACTTGTGCAAGCATATCTTCATTTAGATAAACACCTGATTTCAGTTTATGTCCTAGATGAGAAGATGCAATACCTGCAGCAAATATGGATTCATTGAGATGTGTCATCTCAATTAGTTTATCTTTAATGTGAGATACCTTTGGCACTCCATTGTAATCAGCAATTGTAGCTGCTGCACCAATTAACACATCACCAAGTCCTGTTTTGCACACATAACTACGTCTATGATAACAAGTAAAACGCTCAATTAGCATAGCTGCAAATTCGTGTTCTCCATTCATGAACACTTTATCCCATGGAATAAACACTCTTTCTAAAATCATCAAAGCTTCTTGGCCACCATATTTTGCATTACCATCATCAATGTCACCATCCTCCATACTTCGTGTGTCGCAAGATTGTCTACCGTAAATGTAAGTGACTCCTTTAGCATCTGCTGGAATTACGCCAACAAATGCCCAGTCTTTATCATTTTCTGTTAGTCTGACTGTTGGCATTAAAATTATCCAATGTGAATTAATACAACCAGTTTGATGAGCTTTGGCACCAGATACATAGATTCCTTTATCATCAGCATCTACTATTCTAGTAAACATATCAGGATCATCTTGTTCTGATGGTCCCTTACTTCTATCCCCTTTAGGATCAGTCATTGCACCACCAATTACAAGATTTTCTTGTTGAACCATTTTTACAAATTCTAAGAATCGTTTATGGTAATCTGTGCCATGTTTTTCATCAATTTCAAAAGTTACAGAATGTAAAGAATTCAATGCATCCATTCCAACACATCTCTGGAAACAGGTTCCAGTGTTTTGTCCCAATGTTCTTTGCATTTTATTTTGTAAAACCAAATCTTCTGCACTTTCTGCAATGTGTAAAAATCGATTAACTTTCAATCCAGTAAGTGATGAATTAGCAGTAGCTAAAGCCTCTTCACGTACAGCAAGATCATAAGTTTCTGCAACTGCATTAATTGACGGTCTAATCATGGGATGATCTACTGGTTCTTTAATTAATTCTCCAAATAGGTAAATTATAAGATCGCGTCCTCTAAGACTTTCGATATAATCATCACCAGTTCTAATTGTCTTTAAGACATTAGCCATGTAACCATGTTCGTTCTCATGTTGTATAAATATTCTAAATTAGTGTAAGCTAAATTTCAGGAATGAATTGAAATTATAGTCCTATCCTTACATCAAGAATACGACATCCCTTACCTTTCTCCATGACTAGTACAGGATTCATGTCTAGTTCTTTGATTTCACTAAAGTCCGATACTAGTTGTGATAGTCTTTGAATACATTCAGATAGTTTTGCGATATCCGATGGTTTCTCGCCTCTAACTCCTTGGAGTAATTTTTGAGTCTTGATTGATGCTATCATGTCATCAGCTTCAAGATTAGTTACAGGTGCTAGCTTGAATGTTACATCTTTGAGAACTTCAACATAGATTCCACCCATTCCAAGCATGATTACGGGTCCAAATCCAGGCTCTTGTTTTGAACCAATGATTAATTCTTTGCCGCCTTTAACCATCTCAACAATCAAAACACCTTTGATCTCAGCTTTCTTGTTGTATTTTTTAGCATTTTTGATAATTGTTTTGAATGCAGATTTTATTTCATCATCATTTGTTAAATTAACTTTAACACCACCTGCATCTGATTTGTGAGTAATTTGAGGAGATGCAATCTTCATTACAACGGGGTAACCAATTTTTTTTGCAACCTTTACTGCTTCTACTTCATTTTTAGCAAGTGCACTTTGAGGTAATGGTAAACCATATGCTTTGAGAACTTCTTGTCCTTCCTCTTCTAGAAGATTTGGTCTCTTTTCTTTTTTTACTTTATCAAAGATTTTCTTTGCTTTAGCTTTGTTTACTTTAAATTTTGTAATTTTTCCTTCTTTGGAATTTATCCAAATTGCAAATTTTATCATTGCAGCTAAAGTTCTAATTGCGCCTTCAGCGTATGTGTAATAAGGAACATTTCCTTTGGATAAAATTTCTCTATTTGTAATACCTTCGTCTAATCCCATCAAACTTGCTAACATTGTTTTTTTGTATTTCTTTGACATTGAAACAATGACTTCTGCAAGTTTATCATAATTCAGAGTTCCAGAAGGAGTACACATTGTAATAACTGAACCAACCTTTGGATGTTTGAGTACACGATCTAAAACATTATGGAATCTATTAAAATCAGCATCACCAACAATATCAACAGGATTTGCAGAGCTCCCCCAAGGAGGAATTACTTCATCGATCTTTGGACGAATACTATCAATTTTGGCCATCCTAATTTTTGATTTAGAGCAGGCATCAGTGGAAATAATTGCAGGTCCACCTGCATTTGATACAATAACTAAACCACCTGCTGTTGGAAGTGGTTGTTTAGAAAATGCAGTTGCATAATCAAAGAGTTCTTCCATAGTATCCACTCTGATTGCACCAGATTGTTTTAACAAAGCATCATAGATTTCATCAGAGCCCATCAAGGCTCCAGTATGAGACATTGCAGCCTTTGCACCCTCAGGACTGCGTCCAGATTTGAGGACAAGTACTGGTTTTTTGAGTTTTTTAGTAATATTTTTACAAACTTTAAGGAATTCTTGGCCGTTACCCATGTCTTCAAGATACATCACAATAACTTCGGTTTGTTTATGATTTGCAAGAATTTTTAAAATATCAACTTCACTCATCACAGCTTTATTTCCAAGACTAACAACTGCAGAGAATCCAATGCCCTGAGCACTTGCATCTTCAACTAGTGCTGCACATATTGCACCACTCTGTGATACAAGTGCGATTTTTCCAGACTTTGGTGTAATTTTAAGAAATGTAGAATTCATCATTGTCTTTGGATCAAGATTCATGACGCCAAGACAATTAGGTCCAATGATTTGGATTTTGTATTTTTTTGCAATGTCTTTAAGTTGTTGTTCTCGTTTTGCACCTTCTTCATCAACTTCTTTGAAACCTGCTGTAATGATAATAACACCTTTGACTTTTTTCTTGCCACATTCTTCTAAGACATCTGCAACAAGTGTATTTTTAATAACAATAACTGCAAGATCAATTGATTTTGGAACATCTAAAACGCTTTTGTATGCTTTTTTGTAAAAGACAGTATCTCGTGATGAGCTAATTGGATAAACTGTTCCTTTGAAACCATTCATAATGTTAGATGTAATGGTAGCTCCAACACTTCCTCTCTTGTCAGATGCACCAATCACTGCGATTGATTTTGGAGATAAAATCACAGATTCTGTCATGTTATGTTAAATCTGAGATTTTATATAATAAAGTTATTCATGGAAATTTCTGATCTATGATTTTTAGCTTCCCAGCATTTTTCCAGCTAGATTTTCTTTTCTAGGAATCCATACTATTGTAAGATTAGAAAATTTTCCAATAACACTCCAAGCTTCTCGTGCTAGATTTCGAAGTTTTTCATTATTTATTGCAAATTCATGATTTAGTTGATTTACAGTATTTTTAGAATCACTGTAAATTGTAATTTCTTCATCTGAATCAACATACTTGTTTAATGCAGAAATTATTGCTAAATATTCAGCCTGGTTATTAGTTAAATCAGGTTTTTTTTCATAAAATGATTCTCCTGTTTCTTTTACAAAATATCCATATCCACTATTAGAACCACCAGAACCATCAACATACACACTAATTCCCATCTTTATACAACCTCGTAATTTTTACACTCAAATTAACTACTATCATGTAAATGATTGTGGATATACCTTGCGATGCAATTGATGCCATGTATGGATCATAGTGTACTGTAAGGAAATAATATTGTAAAACCCATCTAACAACAGTATAAACTATTTCTGCAATTCCAAGTGATGTAATTAATTTTTTAAGATCATGTTTTAGTTTTACAGTATCAGTACCACCAGATTTTAACTGATACTTTTTTCTGTTATCTAAATAAAATAGTCCACTAAAAACAGAAAAGTAAATCACATAATCTGCAATTGTAGTATATGTTGTATTTAGATAATCTGTTTGATCAGATAGAATTTGAGCAATTATTGCAGAAACAATTATTGATGCTGCAAATGCAACTAGAATATTTTTATTGAGTTTAAGATATTCTTGTAACATATTATTTGATTATTTTTTGTTACAATTAAACTCAATCTAGAGTAATCTTTAGGAAAATTATCAATCCTGCAAGTTCTGCAATTCCTACTCCTAACATGTATGGAAATATCTCATTAGAGAAAAGCATCTCCATGAAAAATAAGCAACGCCACCAATTACATTATGTAAAAATAGCATGCCTGCAACAACAATCATACCTAATGGAAGTTGTGCTCTAGTCTTACTAAACATCCTTCCAAATATAGCAATTATAATTCCAAGTATTCCCATATTTGCAATTGAAACAATAGATAAGATTAGAGATGTAGATTCCATTTAGTGAGAAACACATCTTAAGCTTTTATTTACTTTTATCCAATTTTTGTTCAATTTCTTCAAAAGCCTCCATATTTACTTCAAGGAAAGAGGAAATAAAGTAAGTAACAGCATACTTTTCTCCAATTCTAGTTATCATGTTATTTTTTTCAAGAACCTTAATGTGATGTTGAATAGCCTTGTAATCAAGACCCATTTCATTTGCCAGTTGATTAGTGTTAAATGGATTTTCCTTTAATTTTGAAATAATTTTTAATCGATTTAATCCCCCTCGTGAACCTGCAAATACAAACCAAAGTAATCGCTTTGCATCAGGATCATTTGCCATGGGTAATGAAAATTATTCTAATTTGCTACTAAAAGGTATTTTGGGTTTGAACTGTAATAGAAAGTATAAAAAACATAATCAAGCAAATTCCTTTGAATACATATGATGTTAAATTATGATGCTCCGTTATACAGACCTCCTTCAGAAGCAAAATCATTAATTTTTCAAGTGACTCTAGGTTGTTCATTTAACGAATGTTCTTTTTGTGATATGTACAGATCAAAAGAATATTCTGAAAGAACATGGGATGAAATTAAAACAGAAATTGATATGATGGCAAATTATTTGCCTGACACTAAAAAGAGTATTTCTTGCAGATGGAGATGCATTAAATCTTGATTCAGAGTTTATGATAAAAATTGTAAAATACATTAGAGAAAAATTTGCAAATATTGAAAGAATCTCTTGTTATGCAATGCCTATGAATATTTTAAAGAAAACATCTGAGGAGTTAAAGAAAATGAACGAAGCTGGACTAGATATGTTCTATTTAGGAATTGAAAGTGGTTCAGATATTGTTCTAAAAAAAGTAACAAAAGGTGCTATTGCAAAAACAATCATCAAATCTGTCAACAAAGCAAAAGATGCAGGTTACATAATGTCATGCATGATAATTTTAGGATAGGTGGAAAAACATATTCTAAAGAACATATCAAAGGTACAGCTGAAGTGATTAGTGCATGTTCACCACAATATGTAGGAACCCTAACTCTCTATTTGGAAAACGGAATTAAACAAGAATTTATTGATAAATTCGAAGGTGAATTCATCAGAATTAATGATGATGAATCATTAAAAGAGCTTCATGACTTGATCAGTCAAATAGAGACTAAAAATGAAATTATTTTTAGAGCAAATCATGGTTCAAATGCATATACAATCAAAGGTACTTTTCCACAAGACAAACAAGATATGATAGATAAAATAGACTGGATGAAGCAACATCCAGAAATTATACGTCCACAAGGATTACGAGGATTCTAAATTAAATTAACTTGATTTAGATATACAACTTTGAATATTTTAACTGAATAATCACCATCAAATATTTTAGTTGTAAAGCCATTATCAGAATTTAGTACTCTAAACTTGTATTCATAATCACCATCATTTTCTACATTTGTTTGAGCAAAATGAATTGCGCCATCATTTTTAAAAATTTGAATGATCACAGGATATCCTTCAACATGATTTACAACATTTCCTTCAACAAATGCCCATGGCAATGTATTTGATTCAGGAGAATGAAAGAAGATAGTTGTTTTTTCAAGGCCCATCATTGAGTTTAGGGGAATAATTTCAGTTTGTGCTTCATGTGTATGACCATTTATCAAAATTTGACCAGGATGAGGATGAGCAAATGCAAAAGAGGTTGTTAATGAAAATACCAATACTAGTAAAACACTTGCAAGGAAAATTCCTTTCAAATTCATATTTTTGATCAAATAAAGTTCCATAAAAAATTTGTCAAAGTGCATCAATTGTAGATTTTAGATTATCTGGCAATTCTGGAAGTTCGGTATGACTTTCATTGTTTTGAATCACCTCAGGACCAATTCTTCTAACCTTTTGTGTGCCAATTAGTGTATCAATACTTCTTTGAATATCCTTTTCAGATAATATTGATTTTAATTTTTCAATAATTGTATCTTCATTTTCATATTTTTTTATTGCATATTGAATAATAATCATTTTTTCATTCATTGAGTAATCTGTCATTTGAAAATATCAATCTGTGCAGAGTAAAAAACATTACCTGTCATTCAAAAATTTTCTTTTCAAGTTCATCAAGTTTTGGAATACCTGTAAATTCTAATTTTTCATTAATTACTAATCCAGGAGCAGTAAAAATTGGATATTTTTGTAGATATTCTGGTTTTTCTGTAACATCAATTAAATCATATTTTACTCCCAGTTCTTCTAACATTTTTTTCTAAAACATTACAATTTGAGCATCCAGGAGTGGTTAGAACTTGTATCTTCATGATTCTGTGAATTGTTTTGGATTTTGTTCAAATGCCCATCTGCATGTTGCACAACAAAATCTATATTCTTCTCCATTATGAGTAAGAGATTCACCTTTTTCTCCAACTTCCACTCCACATACAGGATCTTTCATGTTATTGTCTCCGTTTTTTCTTAGTAAAATACCAGACTATTGGAAATAAAATTAGTAGCATAAACAAGACAGGTACAAGTTCCGAGGGTATTTTATTTTGATATTCATGTTCATGTGAACCAACATGGAATTCTGGAGGGATTAAAGTAGTTGAAACAAGATTGTTCCATCCAGTATGAATAATTGTACTTTCATACCATTCATGTCCACCAGGAATGCCATTGATTATCAAAAATGCACCAATGATAATTAACAACCATCCTGTAAGTTTTTCAATATTTTCACGATTTACTGTAATTCCTCGTGTATAATTCACTCCAATAATTGCAAGAACAGATAATAAAATCAAAGGAATTGCACGTCCTACACCATGTACTGCCCCTAAGCTTGCACCAATTTCTAGACTTCCAGTACTTGCAACATAAATTAAAAGCCAATAAAACATTGGGTTTGGACATCCAACACCAGCGTTACCTAATAACAATCCCATGAAAAATGATTTAGAATAATCACCTCGATTTTGGATAAATTTTGGAGTTCCAGAATATGTTGGTAATTTTAATTCAAATAATTTTAATTGTGATAATCCAAAAATAAAAGCTGCAACACCTGCAATCAAAAACATGTAACTTGAAATATCATCTAAATCAGCACTTTGTCCTAGTGCTCCAATTCCAACACCGTAAAGTGAAATTGTGATTGTTAGACCTGCACCAAATAGTAATGCCATTGTTAATCCCTTCTTTCCTCCTTTTCCCATACTAAGAGGAATAATGATGAAGACAAGTGGGAGTGTACAGGGCAAAATTATCATTGATAAACCTGCAAGATATGAAATTATCAACCAAGAAGGATAAGATAATTCTTGATTAGCGCCAATGGCAATTTCATTAGTAGCAGCAAAAATCACTCCAACAAAAATTAGTGAAAACATAATAAATGCAGCAAAAATTAGAGATTTTTTTGCACTTATTTGAGCAGACATGATAATACTAAGTTTAGCAGATATTTAATCAAAGATATGAATTTAGAGAGTAATAATTTGATAGTAATTATTCAAATTTTCAAAAAAAATACATGGAAAGTAATAATGATCAGTATGATCTAAATACTATCATATAGTACTAAAAATGATTGGAACTCTCACCAAATAACTAATCGTTGTTGGTCTTAAGATCCAATTATTTTATAATGAAAATGTTTAGTTTTGGTTTTCATAATAAAGTTTGATGACTTCATCTACAACAACATTGGTATTATGATCTTTTTCAGCACTTACAAGAAGTAAATAATCATCACCAAGATAAAATGAAAAACGCTTAACCTTGTCATATTCTGCCAAAGTGTATTTTGTTTTACCAAGCCATTTTGACATATCTTTACGTGCTTTCCAATCAAGAATAGAAATATTGACTAGTTCATTTTCTGCATGCTCTGAAAGAAAATTTTCTAAACCTTTTCGCATACCTCCTCCAACACGAACTGCCCATTCATCATAGACGGTTGCAAATCTAATTTTAGGATCTTTATCTAAAATTTGTGAACAAAATTTTTCATAATCCAATGATTATTCTAAGAATTCTAAATTATTAAAGTTAAAAGAATCATGATAAACTTAGGCTCAAAAAGGTAATGTTTGAGTGTAAAAATGGGCCCGCGGGGATTTGAACCCCGGATTTTCGCCGTGTAAGGGCGACGTCATAACCGACCTGGACCACGAGCCCAGAAACCTACTTTGTTAAAATCCATTTAAACTTTGAGACATATGAAAATCTAAAAATGAAGATTAAATGTTAAAAGAATCATGAATTGTTTTGATTTTTTTTCTAGTCCAATTGGATTAGGCCATGTAACTCGAGATATTGCAATTGCAGAAAATCTCAAAAACATTAGAATAAATTTTGTAACAGGAAGTGGAGCTGCTGAAATTCTAAAAAAAATAGATTACCAAGTGAAAAATGTTTACAGTCCACCATCATTTATTGTAAAAGATGGTACACTAAAGAATCAAGCAAAGTGGTTATGGAATTATTACCAATATTATAAAAACTGTAAAAACATTGCACAAAAAATTATTCAAACTGATAATCCAAATTTAGTAATCAGTGATGAAGATTTTGCAGCATTAAATATTGCACAAGAGATGAAAATCCCTACAGTATTAATCACAGATGTACTTGAAACTCATTTTACTAGAGGTATAGTATCACTTATTGAAAAAAAGATGAACAAATCAATGCAGGAAATTATTGAAAAATGTGATGTAGTAATTATTCCTGAACATGGAGACAATCAAGGTAATATTCAAAGAGTAGGACCAATAGTTAGACAAACAAATAATTCAAGAGAAGAATTAAGGAAAAAGTTTTCATTTGAGAAACAGACAATAATAATTTCAATAGGGGGAACAGATGCAGGAATATTTCTTGTTGAAAAAGCACTAGAAGCAATTTCAAAAATCAATCAAGATGTAGATGTAGTTGTAGTGTCAGGTCCTGCAGTGAATAAAGAATTTGAGAATGTTACAAATTTAGGATTTGTGGATAATTTACATGAATTAATTTTTGCCTCAGATTTATTAATTTCCATGGCTGGAAAATCAACAATAGATGAGGCTAATTTCTATGGAACACCATCCATATTCATTCCTATAAAAGGTCATTTTGAACAAGAAGACAATGCAAAACAAGAAGGATTTGTTTTTGAAGATATCAATAGACTAGATGTGTTAATTTTAGAAAGACTTGAACACAAAAGAAGCCAAGAAAACAATAATGGTGCAAAAAATGCAGCAGATATTATTAGAAAATTTATCCAATAATCAAATGCTTAATAGATGGTTAGCGGGTTTTGACAAGTTACCATGACAAAGTTAGTAGTAGCAAAGTTTGGTGGAAGTGCAATAGGTGCAGACGGTGTATTTATTCCAGAAATTATTAAACGAATTAATGATTTGAAAAAAGATTCTAAAGTAATTGCTGTTTTTTCTGCTCCACAAACAATGGACAATGGAAAAAAACGTTCACTAACTGATATTATTTTAGAACAAGGAGAAAATACAGAAAATGGGATCATTCCAAATTTAGATATTGTAAAATCAACTTATCAAAAAATTTTAGAAATGGTTAATTCAAAAAATAAGGAAAATTGTAGAAATGTTATTGATTTACAACTTGAAAAAGCACAAAAAGCACTTGATGTGGCATTTGGAAGCAAAGAATTTGCAGATGAGATACGTTCAAGGGCATTGGCATTCTCAGGAGAGATTTTGATGTCTCATGTCATGAACTATATTCTAAGGAGTAACGACATCAAGGCAAATGCCGTAGGATTTGATGATTGGCCAATTATCACAGATAACAACATAGAATCAACAAATTTTCTCACATCAGAATCGAGGGAAAAAATGGGCAAAACAGCAGAATTAGTAGAAGAAAATGAAGTAGTTACTATTGGGGGATTTATTGGAAAAACAGTAGATAATGTTACCACCACATATGAGCGTGGAGGTTCAGATAGGACAGCTGCAGATCTAGGAATATTATTTCATAAAAAATATGAAACTAGTATAGACTTTGAGAAAGACAGTGCAGTAGTTTCTGCGGATCCAAAAATTGTGGAATCAGGATTAAGAGAAGTGATTCAATTGTCATACAATGAAGCAAGATTGGCAGGAATGTTTGGAATGAAAATTTTGGATCCCATTGCAATAAAAGAAATTGTAGAAAATGGAGTAGATATTCCAATTACTGTTACAAATATGAAAAATCCAGAAAAAATAACTACGATAAAGAGAGTCGTAGATGAACTAAAGGGACATCCAATTAAGATAGTTACAGGAAAAGAAAATTGTGCAATTTTTAGAATTGAAACAAGCTGTATTCAAAAATTGTTAACATCATTAGAAAAAGACAAACGTTACAGCGAGTTTATAATTTTATCACCATTTACAAAAGATGGAATTGAATTTTCTAGAATATTGTTCTTAGATGGAGAATATGTGAAAAGAAATGAGAAATATTTGTTGGGATTTGATTCTCTTGCTAAAATTACATACAATAGAGGAGTCATTACGTTAATTGGAGATGAGATGTGGAGAGTTCAACAAGTTGCTTCAAGAACTAGTGCAAAGATTGGTGAGTCAGGATTAAACATTTTGAATATGGATGCACAAGAAGAGACTTCACGAATAATTATTGTTGTAGAAGATTCAGAAGGTAATATAAAAAAAGC
>PVMK01149440.1_pt1 | contig 23662 bp, 16 predicted proteins | sample 1853481 | NCBI WGS metagenome assembly PVMK01 (sample SAMN08533507, study PRJNA380276) | Marine sediment metagenome, whole genome shotgun sequencing project. | reverse complement strand
GAAGCCGAGCAATTCAAAATTCTAAGGACCAATCTGTTGTTTCCAACTTCCGGGGAATCACCGCGTTCGATAATGGTGACCAGTGCGTTGCCCGGTGAAGGAAACAACAGATTGGTCCTTAGAATTTTGAATTGCTCGGCTTCAAATGACTCCGGGTTGAATAACGACACCAGATTTTTATCGATTGCATTTTTGTCATATTTCGCCGTCGATTTTTTCAAAACAAATCGGCCTGCCGCAGGTGATTTAGGCGGTCCGGCAGCCGGCGCTGCATGTCTCGGTATCTGCAAATCATTTTTTTTCGGGGATTTGTCCGGTTTTGGCACGGCATGCGGTGTTTTATATGCAGGCGTCGATACGTGTTTTGGCCGCACTTCTTCCGCTTTCTTTTTAACCGGTTGCCCGTCTTCTTCAAAACTGATGATTTTTACTTTCTTTTGACCGGATTCTGCGGAGGGTGCCTGTTCTTCCGGAGTTCCGGGAGGCACCGGTTTTGCGGGTTTGCGATCCTTATATCTGCCGCGCAACTCCTGCAGCTTGGCGATGCCGGCCGGGGTCAACCTGCCTTCGGAATCGACTAACCGATAGGTCATCAAGCGTCTGAGGCCCCCGGAATCTTTTATCGCCGATGCGTCATCTGTTTCCAACCTGCCGGTCTTCTCATCGAACCGCAGAAGGAGGTCGTAATCTGAATTTCTGAGCTTACCGGAAACGCTGCTGCCACGCTCTTTGCGGAATTTTTCCAATGCGTCGAAGATCTTGCCCAATTTAATTGCTCCGTCTAGTTAATCGTTGATGCATCACAGATAGAATGTGTTTTTCGCATTTTTATTTTTAGACAGGATCAACAGGATATTCAGGATATTTTTTGTTGGTTGCACTCAAGCGGAATGGATTCTGTTTTTAAATCTTAGGACGCAGATTTGCGCAGATCAACACAGATTTTATGCAAGCTTATTTTTAGTAAATCTTTATTTTTTTTAACCAATCTGCGTAATCTGCGCCTGCCCAGTTAAATACTTGCCCAATGAAATGTGTAACCTATTTCATCGGGAATTCGTAGAATTGGAGCGCAGAGAATTTAACCGGGGAGCTACGAGCTACTAGCTATCAGCTATGAGCTATCAGCTGGCACCTGTGGTGCCTTACTATGAGCTATCAGCTATGAGCCACGAGCTATGAGCTACGAGCCATGTAAGCTACTCTTTGAAACGATACGGTTGCGACGGCGAGAGAGGGTTATTTTCAGCAGACCGCGGTGCTCGGTGTACTCGTCTGTCTCGTCGTTTGAGTTCAGCTTGTTAAAGGTATAGCCTAACCGTATTTCCATCCATCTTAGCGGTTCCAGTATAAAACCGGCACCGGCCCGGTAGCGATGGACATTTTCGCCGGTGTCTTCAGCGGCATTCCGGCCGGTATTACCGACGGTATCGGAATAACGATAGAACCCGTTGACATAGCCGCCGAGAATGCGCGCAAACTGATAATTTGCCGACCCCTGGGCGGCGACATATCTTTCAAGACCGACATTTTCCGATCCGAAATCGTTTTGATCCATTCCGGTCAGAGCAGCTAATGAAATCGAGCCACGCCTGTACATCCAGGTCTTGTCAATTTGGCTGTTGCTAAAAAATCCTTGATTGTCGTCATCGCCATCGATCTGTTGAATAAAATACCCGCCGACGAGCCGGAGGTTCAGCCCCTCTTCGCCGACGTATGTAATTCCGGCAGACGGTGCATACACCAGATAGTCATTGTCATCGGCATCGTTGCGGTCAAAGTCTCTGTAGATTTGATTATGCTGCGCAAAGACGCTAAAGTGGGTGGTTACGCGGTGGATCCCTCTGAGTGTCCCGGCCCAGTTATCAAAATCGCTGGTTCCCTCTCCAACAAAATCCGAGTCCTGGTCAAAATTCCCCTTTGTATAGGTCGCATTCGATTCGATGCCGAACTTGGGACCAAACCAGTAGTTCAGACCTACCTCGGGCTGATAGCGATCATTGTCTTCCTCCTGAGAATCATTGTTTCTCAAAAGGCTGTAAAGAAAACCGGCATAAACCAGATCATCCTGACCGAACTGGTGGGATATCCGGGTGCTGGCGGTGTTCCTGTAATATGTCTGCCGGCCTTGCCGAACAGTGGTATCCCCTTCCTGCACCACCCGCCCCTCACGCAGTGCCAGAATATCTTCTTCTGCAAGGGGATCCTGGGTTCTCAAAAATCGGTTACTGATATCAAAGCGGGTGCGTTTGGTGAGGTTGGAAAAACCCAACAATTTGGCATCATGGGTCCAGCCGTCGTTTTCATCAAAGTCGCGATAAAAGCTGTAGCCCGGGTCATAGGAAACTTCCAGTTCGCCGGTTTTGCCGATAGCTTTGGCCGTAAAGCCGGCCGATACGGTGGTGATATAATCATCCTTTTCGTTGTCGTCGGAGAGAAATACGTTGCTGGTGTATTCCTCGCTGACCGAAATCCGCGGCCTAAATGTGTACTGCAATGAAAAGGCTTTAGTAGTCATAAAAAACGAAATAGTTAATATTAAAAGGCAAGTGATTCTAAATTTCATTGTTAATGATCTAATCCTTTTCGTTTGTTGTCCGTTGTTGGTTGTTGCTTTTTTTAGACAGGATTTACAGGATTTTTAGGATAAGTCTTTTCGTCAATTTCCAGATGAAATTGACGAAACCCAATCAGCTTATGACTGAAAAAAATAAACTCAAATTGCTGCTATATTACTTAGAACCCAATTCCGACAATAATACCTATTAAAACAACATATAAGGTTTATTTCCGCTGAAAGCGGATTGTGTATTTTCAGTTTCTTCCGGAAACTGAAAATGAAAAAGAAAATCCAATTAATCCTGTAAATCCTGTCTAAAAATAAAATTAAGGAACGATGATGGTATCGTCGGCTTTGAGTTTGAGGTTCTGGCTGAAGTCTTTTCCTTTGGTGATGTCTTTGTAATTGATGCGGAATATTTTGTCCCGGCCGCCTTCGTGCCGCAGCAGGATTATTTCCTTTTTGGAGGCCCATTCGGTAAAACCGCCGGCCAGGGCAAATGCCTGCAAAACCGTCAGGTGCTTGATCAGCGGATATTCACCGGTGCGCATGACTTCCCCCAGGATATAGAACTTTTGGCTCAACGGGTTTGTTACGTGAACGGTGACCACGGGGTGGTCGACATAAGCCTTTAATGCTTTTTCCAGATTAAATTTGAGTTCAGTCGGAGACAGTCCCGGCTGCCGGAAAATCATTGACCAGCGGGAAGGAAATCTTCCCGTCGCTTCTGACCAGGACATTTTCCCGGGAAAAATCCGGCTCCTTCCAGGTGATAACTTCAAGGATGTCGCCGACACCGATCTGGTAAGGATCTCCAACGGTTCCGGGGGTCCAGCCGGTTTCCGTTTTCGCCGTTTGGTCCTGAGCAAAAACCTCTGTTGTTACCAGTACGAAAATCAAGGATAGAAAAATGCATAGTGTTTTTTTCATTTCTGTTTCCTCATGATGGAATGGATTCGATTTTATCTACTTTTTTAAGACAGGATCTGATTCAGCTCATAGCTCCATCAGCTGGGAAGCTGGAAAGCTGGGAAGCTATAAGGCTAAAAATATGCTTGGAAGCTCGGAAGATAGGAAGCCGGAAAGCTCTGGCAAGTTAAATGCCAATTGTTTATTTGCCTTTGATTGCTTCATAGAACTTCCAGAGTAATTTTCCCAACGTTTCGTAGCCCTTTTTTAATTCGTTATATGTATCTTTTTCGAAATATCCCAATCGGTTTGAAAAATACAATAAATATTTTGTCTCAGCTAAAGAACCCAAACTTATATTCACAAATCGAGCGAGTTCTTTATCGCCCTTACGTGAATACCCCTCAACAATATTCGTAGGAATTGATAATGCGGCCCTTCGGACCTGAGAGGTTAGCCCGTAGATTTCTTCTTTAGGAAAATCTTTAGTAGCTTTATAAACAAGAAATGCAAGTTCATCTGCATGTTTCCAGACTTCTAATTTTTGCCATCTTTCCTCTTCCATCAATCCCCCTCCCTCATTTACTCAGTTTGAACTATTAATTCTCAAGTTCTATTAACTTCCTCGCTTCCCAGCTTCCTGGCCTCCCAGCTGATGCCCTACGGGCATCAGACCCAGCTCCGCCTTGTCGATCCCATCGGCAAGTTCAACTTAACCTACTTAAATCATAAACTTTTTATTGAAAATCTCAGCTGAAAGCGATCTTTCGCTTTACAGCCTTCCAGCTTCCCAGCTTCCTGGCCTCCCAGCCTCCCAGCTTATTTGCCTCCCAGCTTCCTGGCATTCCAGCTTCCCAGCTATGTGAGCCTTCGGCTCTTATCTTGCTCCTTTGCGGAAGAGCACGATCTTGATGGTGCGCAGCACGATCATCAAATCCATCAGGATCGACATGTTTTTAATGTAAAAAAGATCGTAGTTGAGTTTTTCGATAGCGTCTTCCATCGAATCAGCGTAGCCGTAACACACCTGGGCCCAGCCGGTGATGCCGGGTTTTACAGAGGAGCGCTCACCGAAATAAGGTATTTGTTTTTCCAGCTCTTTAACAAAAACTTCCCGCTCGGGCCGCGGCCCCACAAAGCTCATCGCGCCTTTGAGCACGTTCCAGAGCTGTGGAATTTCATCAAAGCGAAATTTGCGGATAACTTTCCCGACCCGCGTAATGCGCGCATCATTATCCTGGGCCCAAACCGGCCCGCTCGATTTTTCGGCGTCTTCCACCATGGATCGAAATTTGTGAATGCGGTAAATTTTTTTCTTTTCACCGACGCGTTCCTGGGAAAATATCACCGGCCCCTTTGAATCAATTTTGATCAAAATGGCGATGACCATAATCAACGGCAAACAAATCAGCAATAAAATAAGCGACAAGATCAAATCGAGCGTGCGCTTGATAAAGCGCCGGGTGCGGGATTTTTGAAAGCCTTCCGAAAAAATCAGCCAGCCCGGATTGATGGTCTGGACAATTAATTTGCCGGTCAGCATCTCATAAAAAGTGATGCCCTCAATTACCTCGATACCTTCAATGCGGCATTGCAAAAGCTCATTTACCGGCAATGCGTTTCTGCGCTCCTTGAGGGCGACAACAATTTTTTGGATGCCCAGCGACTGGGCCATAGTGCACAGATTTTCGTAATTTTTCCGACAGATAATGGCCGGTGTCGTTCTTTGGGTGAAATCAACCGCGTCGTCTGACTCGGGAACCATTACCGAAAGGGTGTATCCGCAATCTTTTTTATCCTTGATTTCCTCCTGGATTTGATTGGCCAGATCACTGGATCCCAGTAAAACAATTTTTTCATTAAAGATGCCGCGATCCAAAATCAGGGTGTAGCAAAAACGCCAGGATACGATCAGCAAAATCACAATGCAGATGCTGATCAGAAAGGTGCCGGTGCCGATGATGGCCCGGGGTATGATAATATAAACGAAGGCTAAAAAGATGGCCGCAGCGCCCAGGGCCTGCAATAATCTTATGCCGAGCTCCCTGAAACTGTCCGTTACCTTGAAATCGTACAAATCGTTGTAATACAGGCAGGCCTGGCAGACAAAGGTAATCAGAAAAATCTTGCCCACCATAAACCAGCTTAAAAAAAAGAGGTCGCCGCCGAGAATAAGCCGGGAGGCAATCAATACCGAGAGATAGATAAACACCCCTTCTCCAAGCACAAAGAAGATGTTTCGAATGGGGTAATATTGTTTAAAAACGCGAAGCATTGTTAACCGAAAGTGACTAAAATGATCTAAAGTGATCTAAAATGCCTAAAGTTATTATAAATGGGACCCGGATTTACACAGAATTTATTTATTGTTAAATTTAGTTTTTCCTATCTGTGTGCATCTGTGTGCATCTGTGTCCGATTTAAAACATCCAATAGGACGCAGATTTTTTTTCAGCTTATTTTTAGTAAATCTTTATTTTTTTTAACCAATCTGCGTAATCTGCGCCTGCCCAGTTAAATGTTTCGCAGAAACGAGCGCAGCGAATTTAACCGGGGTAATCTGCGGACCTTTTTGAGCTTTTTGCTATCAGCTATCAGCCATTTTTAGCCTTCCAGCTTCCCAGCTTATTTGCCTCCCAGCCTTATAGCTTCCAAGCTTCCTGGCTATGAACTATGAGCTATCAGCTACGAGCTATGAACTAATGTAGCCTCCCAGCTTCCCAGCTTATTTGCCTCCCAGCCTTATAGCTTCCAAGCTTCCAAGCTTGCCTGCTATGAGCTATCAGCTAACAGCTATCAGCTCTTCTGGCTGTAATGCTTGCCGTAATATCCATAATATCTTTTAGCGTAGAAAGGTGAACTCATTTCAAAATTGTTGACAATGGCACCCAGCACTTTGTCCGGGCCTAATTTGTCGATCAGCTCGGTTACCATGTCACGGGGTGTGCTGGCATATTTGACCACCACCAGAATGCCGTCTACCTGTCTGGCCAGCGCACCGGATTCGGCTGCCAGCCTGGGCGGCGGCGAATCAATGATGATCAGGCGATCGTGGTATCTGGTGGATACTTCGTCGAGAAGATCATACATTCGCTCCGAAGACAGCAGTTCGGAGGGGTTAGAAGGCGGTCTGCCGGCCGGCAGGATGGTTAGATGATCTACGCTGGTTTTAAGCAACAGGGACGAAAGCTCGGTTCCCCTGGAAAGGTAGTCACCCAGGCCGGGGGTATCGCCGAACCCGAACTGCCGCTGAATAGAGGGTCTGCGCAGATCGCAATCGATCAGCAGCACACTGCGATTGATGTGGCGGGCAACACTGACGGCAAGATTGGCCGCCACAAACGATTTTCCTTCACCGGGCAACGCACTGGTCACCATTATCGAACGCGGTGATTCCCCGGAAGTCGGAAACAACAAATTGGTCCTTAGAATTTTGAATTGTTCGGCTTCAAATGACTCCGGGTTGAATAACGACACCAGATTTTTATCGATCGCATTTTTGTCATATCTCGTCGTCGATTTATTCAAAACAAATCGGTCTCCCGCAGGTGATTTAGGCGGTCCGGCAGCCGGCGTTGCATGTCTCGGTATCTGCAAATCATCTTTTTTCGGGGATTTGTCCGGTTTTGGTACGGCATGCGGTGTTTTATATGCAGGCGTCGATACGTGTTTTGGCCGCACTTCTTCCGCTTTCTTTTTAACCGGTTGCTCGTCTTCTTCAAAATTGATGATCTTTACTTTCTTTTGACCGGAACCTTTTATTTTTTTTATTTTGAGCTTTTCTTCGATGCGGGCGCACTCACGTTTGGCTTGCGGGGTGAGCCATCCGCCGGGTAAAATCATGTCGGCGTCAATCAACCGCTGGATAATAGCCGGATCTTTCAAAATCGCTGTGGAGTTTTGATCCGGCCGGCCGGTCCCGGCGTCATAGGTCAACAGATTGCCGGATTTGCGGTCAAATTTCATGAGAATCGCCCAATCCGAAGCGGACAATTTATCAAGTTTCGAGACCCGTGTCGCCTGCGGTGCCTGTTCTTCCGGAGTTCCGAGGACCACCGGTTTTGCGGGTTTGCGATCCTTAAACCTGCCGCGCAACTCCTGCAGTTTGGCGATGCCGGCCGGGGTCAACCTGCCTTCGGAATCGATTAACCGATAGGTCATCAAGCGCCTGAGGCTCCCGGAATCTTTTATCGCCGACGCGTCATCTGTTTCCAACCTGCCGGTCTTCTCATCGAACCGCAGAAGGAGGTCGTAATCTGAATTTCTGAGCTTACCGGAAACGCTGCTGCCACGCTCTTTGCGGAATTTTTCCAATGCGTCGAAGATCTTGCCCAATTTAATTGCTCCGTCTAGTTAATCGTTGATGCATCACAGATAGAATGTGTTTTTCGCATTTTTATTTTTAGACAGGATCAACAGGATATTCTGGATAATTTTATTTTACGATTCATTTTCGTGATTAAATTTTTATAAAAGCCATATAGGGTCGAACGATATCCATTGTATTCTCGACGCCGTTGAACACCAGCACGGCAAAGCCGGTCAGCAGACACGCTGCTACCAGAAGCGAGACAGCGGTTAGGATCCGGTTGAGCCTTTTGCGCCAGATATCCCTGGGTTGATATATTTTCGGCACCGTCGCCAGGACGGGAACCCCGAGATCGGCCTCAAGAGACTCCGGCTTTTTGAGGGACGAATCAAAAAAATCAAGCAACATGACCAATCCGGCACCCAGCCCCAAACCGGCGGCCAGCACCATCAAAAACAACCGCCGCAAGTCAGGTGATACCGGTTTTTCGGGCAGACGCGCCGGATCGATGATGGTGAATTGCTCACCCTTTTGCTTTTTTTCCATGTTAACGGCAATTTCGGCTTCCAGTTTGCGGCTTAACAACGAATCATAGGACTGCTTGAGATTGTTGTAATCCCGCTGGAGCGTTAGAAGATCCTGTTCGTGTTTGGGTATTCGCTCGACGCGTTGCTGATAATCTTTTATCTGACGTTCGACGTTCGCAATTTCCATCTCGAAGTTCTGAATCTCCTGCCGGATCTCCGATCGCTGCCGGATCTGTTCATCCAGGCTTTTTTGAACCATCAAAACAGCCGGATCCGCGGACGCCTGAACCGTCAAGTTGGCGGAGGATTTTAACTCGCCACTTTTGTATTTTTCTTCCAGATTGGCGATTTTGGCCTTGAGCCGGATAACGTCGGGGTGGTTATCGGTATAACTGCTCTGGAGAGAAGCCAGCTGGGCCCTGAGCTGCCCGAGACTGACGGAATCGCCCTCTTCGGACACCCCGCTGCCGGATTGCGTTAAATATTTGCGGTTGGCCTCGATCCGGCCTTCGATGGCACTGAGCCGGCTTCTTTCACCGCGCAGGCTTTCCTGTTTGTCGTTGAGCTGCATCTGAAGCCGGTCTAAAATTCGCAGGTTGGTTTCCAGCTGATCGGGCAGTTCGCCCATATATTGTTTGCGGTAATCTTTGAGCTGGTGTTCGACGCCCTCGAGCCGCTGGCGCATCGTTACCAGTTCGTCGTTGAGAAAATCACTGGTGCTGACGGCCTGGGCTTCCCTGACCTTGAGGTTTTCATCGATAAAAAAGGTTGCCAGCCCGTTGGCCACCCGCATCACCAGCTCGGGGGCAGTTCCATTAAAAGAGATCGAAAACGCATCCGCATCCTTGCGGCGAGTCCGGACCACCTCAATCTCGATTCGCTTGCGCAAGCTTGCAATTTTATCTTCCATAAACATTTTTTCCTGGCCCGGATCGGAAAAGAGATTGAACTGTTTAATGACCTTTTCGAGATTGGTGCGGCTTAATATTTGCTGGGAGATGGTGTTGATTCGTCTTTCAATATCGCTGTCGACGATGGAGCTGACAAATTTTTCCGGCACCCGCTGGGGCCGGACGAGAATCAGGGTGCCGGCCTGGTAGATCCGGGGAAGCGTAAAGACCAGAACAATGCCGACCATCATCGCCAGACAAAACGGGATAATCATCAGCCAGCGGCGTTTGAAAGCCAGATCGACATAATAACCGAGATTAAACGTTTCGTCTCTTTCCTGCATCGGTTTTCCTCAATAATGAGCACACCCTTTGCTCTGAATTTTGTTATCTTATCTTAACCTTATACAACTATCCATACCTATCTTCAAGGATCTTCTGCTGCTTTACCGGGGGCGATCGAAACGAGACGTAATCTTTTGGTGGTCGTTGCGCCAAATTGGCTTTTGGGAATGATCAAAATGAAAGATCCTGAACACAGATTTTTTGCTTTTTTTATAGGACACAGATTTGCGCAGATAAACACAGATATTATTCATTCATTAATAAAAAACCTTCTTGATCTGTGATCTGTGTACACCTGCCCGCCATGCAAGCAAGGCGAGGCGGGCGGGTCTGTGTTCACCTGTGTCCAATTAATATTATTAGCTTCCCAGCCTCCAAGCCTTATAGCCTCCTGGCTTCCAAGCTTGCCTGCTATGAGCTACGAGCTATTGTGCTTCCCAGCCTCCTGGCTTTATAGCCTTCTAGCCTATGACCTATGAGCTATCAGCTACGAGCTAATATTGTCTTGGGCCTTCAGCCTCATTGACTTTTTAATCTGTGTAATCTGCGTAATCTGCGGACCCCTTTGAACTATCAGCTATGTTTCCCCCGTTAAATAATTCGTATAATTGGAGCGCAGCGAATTAACCGGGGCCTGCCCAGTTAAATTCTTCGCAGAAGACGGACGCAGCGAACGTGCGAGCAATATCACACAGAGCCCTCGGAGGTCACAGAGAGATCAATTCTTTTAGTTTACCCCCTCCCCATGAACGCCTTGAATGCCTGTGTGAATCCCTGGTTAATTATTTTTTAACTTGTCTATGAATGTCCGTGTGGGGCCTGCCGCGGCGACTTGTCCGGCGTAGCTTTAGCGAAGACGGAAGCTCGCCAGAGCGAAGACGGGTCTGTGGCTAATTACCAAACTCTGAGCACTCTGTGAACTCTGTGAGAGATAACAAGCGGAGCGGATTTAACCGGGGCCTGCCCCGTTGAATGTGAAACCTGAAACCCGAATTACCTGACACCTTTTTTAAAAAACTATCTGTGTGTGCCTTGTGTCTTTGTGGTTAAAAAATTGGAAAATGATTTTCCCCCGCAGGAATGGAAAAGAGAAGTGCTTTTCGCAGGGATATGAAACGAATTTCACAGTCCCGAATGGAAGGGCTTTGCCAATGGATACAATTACAGTCTGGCTAAGAATTCAAGTTCGCGCGCCTGGGTATTTTTGGTGCCGATGGCCAGAACCTCGACCCGTTGTTCCTTCGTGTTGCGAAAGTAAAAGCGGCCTTTATAGCCGAAAATGACCTCCAACACAGTTTTATGCCCCTTGCCCCCGAATACCTTGCGTTTAATCGTAACGGCACCCGGGTCTGAGTTGAGCTGATGGATGACCTCTTCAGCCTTTAGTTTCAGCTCTTCGTTCAGGTCTATGTATCCGCTGATGGCCCGGTCGGAAATTGCCAGATTTTTATAAAGAACACTGAACCGTTTCTTTACGGTATCGGCGGCTTTGGCCTTTCGGGTCGGTCGCTTGCCTTTCTCATAGCTTTCTATTTTTTCTTTTAGCGCTGAAATTTCCTGCTGCTGCGTATCCCGCAGAGCGATATTGCGCTCCAGCTTTCTTTCAAGGGATTCAATCTCTTCGATCAGATCATCTTCGTCTCTTTCGGCACTCTTTTGCTCATCTGAAAAAATCTCTTTTAAAACTTCAAGCTCCGACTGAAGGTTTTCCCTTTCCGGTGCCAATGCGTCCAGTTGTCGAATATTTTCCGTCTCCAATTTTCGCAGCCGGTCTATCTCGAGGCTTTTTTCTTGATCTTCGATTGCGGCTTTTCGGGCGGCGGAGCGGTAGTGAAAAAAAAGAACCAGCAGGGACAGCAGAATGGACGTGATCAGAATGCCGTTTGAAAGCAGGCGGTTGTGTTCGAACCGAATTTCGACATCGACCGCGATGCCTTCGTTCATGAGTGTAAAATTTCCGGCAGCCACCGCGGCCGGATCCGAGATGAGCGGGGCCTCATCAGCCGGTTCGAAAGCAGCGGGATACAGAATTTGGCCATTTTTAGTGGACACCGAAACGTCGACCACCACGCCCAGAGCGACTAATGATTTGCTTTGCAGGAAACGGTCAATATTTTTGGAGATCGCTTGCTTCAGCGGCAGGGAACCTTGAAGCAACGGCTGCGGGTCGCCGATATAGGTTTCTTCAATTTCACGGGCATAGCGATCATGAACGTATCGCTCGATGAGCAGGGCGGCGGTGATGTATAAAATTGGCGGCAGCAAAATACACAACGCCAGTATTTTAAACGACAAAAAGCGCATTACCTGTCAGTTGTTAGTGGTCCGTAGTCCGTGGCTGGTGGTTGTTGACCAATATTTAATCACAAAAGCGCGAAAAAGGCTGGAAAGCTGGGAGGCTCGAAGGCTAGGAGGCTCGAAGGGATGAATTCTCCTTAGCCTTCAAGTGTCCTGGCTTCCCAGCCTTATAGCCTTCCAGCCTCCAGGCTTTTTTACTACGACCTATCAGCAATATGCTATGAGCTAAATAGCAACGGACGACGGACCAACGGGTACGCTTCCAGATTACATCTCAGCCAGTACCCGTTTTGCCTCATCTGCTCCGGGGAAATTTTGATTCAGGCTCAAGGCCTTTTCCATTTGTAATTTGGCGTTGTCGCGGTCTCCCTTCTTATAAAAAGCCATGCCCAGATGGTAGTTGACAATGGCGTTGCCCGGTATTTTTTCGAGGGAATCGCTGAATTCACTGATGGCGCTGTCGTACAGACCCTTTTTATAGTAGACCCAGCCGAGGGTGTCCATCACATTGGGGTCTTCCGGGAGTTTTTCCTTTGCCATCCGGGCAAAACCCAGGGCTTCATCCAGGTTTTGGCCTTCGTCTGCAAGCACAAAAGCCAGATTATTGGCCGCCGGTGCGAATTCCCGGATTGATGTCAAGGGCTGCCCGATAATGTTTTTTGGACTGATCAAATTGTTTTTGTGAATCGAAGATCGTCCCCAGCACCATGTGCGCACGGGTTTGTTTGGGATTGGTTGCCAGGGCGGACTGGTACTGGGCAACGGCCTGATCGGTTTTGTTTTCTGACAGGTAGATTCCGGCCAGGGCATAGTAGGGTTGCAAGTAGTTTGGGTTTGCTTTTAAAGCCGCCTGAAACGACGCTTCGGCCCTGGCTTTGTTTTTTTGAACCAGGTAAAGGGTGCCCTTTAAGTTGTGAACGATCGCGGAAATCGTGGACTGGTCTTGAAACTCGGCCAGTTTTTGATCACATTTCCGCAGCGCTGTGGGAACATCTTTCTGGGCAATGTGGACGGCAACGATGTTGGCAAACACATCCATCAGGCGTGGATTGAACGCTAACGCCTTTTCAAAATTTGTCAGGGCCGGATCGTACTGTTGCAACAGGCGCTGCAAATATCCCAGCCGGAAATAGCCGACCGGGTTGTCCGGTTGAAGTTCAATGAGCGATTCATAGGTTTTTTGGGCGTTGGCGATATTTTTCTGGAACAGGTAGGCATTGCCTGAAATCAGGGTTGCCGGGTAGTTTTTCGGATCCAGGGCCAGTATCTGCTGGCTTTCTTTCTGAGCGGCGGCAAAATCGCGTTCCCGCAGATAGATTCCGGCCAGCAGCAGCCGGCTTTTGATATGGTTGGGGCTTAATTCAAGGGTCTTGCCCAGATCGGTTTTGGCAAGCCTTGATTCTCCCTTGCCGATATGCGCCAGTCCCATGAAATAATGGGCACGGGCCGAATTCGGCTCTTCTTTAATGATCTGGTTTAGCAGCTCTATGGCTTCAGCAAACTGACGCTGTGCCAGCAGCAGTTCGGCTTTGACCATGCGCGCCGGAAAATAGTTGGGGCGTTTCTCCATGATCGCGTTGATGTATTCTTCGGCCTTATCAAACTCTTTGTATTTTAAGTGATGCCGGGCGATGGCGTTGGTGATACGGATGTCGTCGGGCTGGAGTTCTAAAGCTCTTTGGTACATGGCCAGGGATGTCTTCTTTGCGGTTTCTGTTGTCGTAGAATCCGGCCGTTACCATGTAGGGCCTGATGGTTTCCGGATCGGCTTCGATGGCGTTCAAATAAGCCGCCTCGGCGGCTTCAGGGTTTTGCCGGCTGAAGTAAAAATTTCCCAGCACTATGTGAAGGTTTGAATTCTGGGGGTCGGCCTCTATGGCTTCCTTAAGCTCGGCTTCGGCCAGTTCAAATTTCTTTTCATTGACCAACAGGCTAAAAAGTGCCAGACGCGGCTTGGTATCTTTTGGATTTACGCGGATGGCCACTTTGAGAATATTTTCAGCCTCGCCGAGTTTTCCCTGTCCCGTCAGGGCCCGGGCAAGTCCTAAGTAGCCACGGGTTTCATTACTGTCGAGCTCGACGACTTTTTCAAATACTGCGGCGGCTTCGAATAGGTTATTTTCCCGGGCCAAAAGACTGCCGGACAGCAAAAGGGCTTCGATGTTGTTGGGCTCTTTGGCTAAAATCGCATCGACTTTTTGGCGCGCCTCGTCAAATTTTTTGCCAAGAAAATAGAAAGTCGAAAGTTTCAACTGGGCATCGGTATTTTCCGGATCCAGTTCGACCACCCTGAAGTAAGTCTGGAAAGCGCCCCGGGCATCTCCCAGTTTTAAATTGGTTTCCGCCAGTTGAATATAAGCATCGGTAAATTGGGGATCGATTTGAACGGCATTTTTAAATTCGATGCGGGCACTCTTGTACTCGCCTTTTTCAAAATAGGCCTTGCCCTTTTCAAAGTGCGAACGCTTCTTTTCTTCCTCAGATGCGCAGCCACACACCACCAATGTCACCAGCACTGAAAAAACCAAAATTTGCTTCAACCGGCGCATATTAAACCTCCCCGCTAAATTAACCTGCTCTTTAAACAATTGTTTCCAATTTCATAACAAAATCTATCATATGGTTTTATCACGAAAACCAAAAAGGTTAAAGGTACTATATTGCAAAAAAAATTCAGCATGCAATCACACAACAATCGCTCATGGCTGATAGCTCCCCGATAAAATCCGCTGCGCTCTTTCTCTCGCGAAAAATTTAGCAAGGCAAGCAGGGTAAGAATTTAACCCTTCTCCATATTCCTTAAAACGCCCAAAAACAAAAAAGGCAGCGTCATTTCTGACGTTGCCTCTTTAGTAGTCAGATAGTCAAATCGTCAATTCGTCAATGGATTATTTCCTTTATATCCTAACGAATAACAAATAACCAATAACATCATTATCTAGACCATCGACTTCAATGTGGCCAGTTCGAGCTGATCGCCCGCATCTTCTGCCCGGTCGGACGCCTCCACTATTGAATCCAGGCAGAGTTTCAAATGCAGCTTGTGGGCAAAATCCATCTCCGATATAAAAATTTCTTTAGTCAAATCCCATTCAAGTTTATCCACCCGTGATTCCTGGAGGCCGATTTCTCTGGTATGGTCGCGCACCGTTTCGATTTTGCAGTCGCCTTTAAAATAGCACAAGACCGCCAGTTTGAGGGAAACCATAATCCCTAAAGACTCCCGGGTTACCGCAAGAAAATAGGATTTCATTTCCTCAGGGACCGCAGGACGTTGGTTCAGGAAAAAATCACAGCAAGCTTCGGCGGCATTGGCCACCCTGTCGATACTTTCGACCAGTTTATAGATATCCTCTCGCAACAGGGGCAAATAGGCCCCGGAATAGAGTTTATCCCGAATGTCATGACGGATTAAGTCGGCTTGTGACTCAAGACTTTGAGAATTACGAGCGTTGACCTTTGCCTGGCTTATGTCATCCTGCAAATAAAATTCTCCCGCTTTGCGACTGGTCTCCACGCAATCCTCCACCATATCAAGATGCTTTAAAATAAGCTCGTCAACCGCTTTTTCCTTTTTAAAAAGTGCCATAATCACTCCTTGGATTTGTAAGTGCTGAGGATGGATTTATATTATCCGACCCTGCAAACACAAGATCTAATTTATTAATTTATACAATAAAAAGGCGGATGCTGCTGCGAAAGTTGGTGTCAACAGCCATCCCAGAAGAATCGTCGCTATGGTCTTTTTGCTGATGGCTTGCATACCTTTCACGAGTCCGACCCCGACGACAGCACCGACAATAGCCGATGAAGTCGATACCGGAATTCCAAGCAAGGAAAAGAAATGCATACCAAAAGCAGACGATAATTGTGCAACAAATGCACCTGGTATATCCAGGGGCGTTATGCCCTTGCCGACCGTATCGGCGACTTTTCTTCCATAGGTCGCCGCGCCAACGGCGATACTTAAACCAGCCATGAGAAGTAGAAGCTTGGGATGAAGGATCCCAAGATTGGCGATCGGACCGACAGCATTGCCCGCATTGTTGGCGCCCATCGAAAAAGCAACGTAACATGCGGAGCCGATCGCCAACCAACCCAGAGCGTTCTGAAAGAGAAATGAACCGGCTTCAAATCTTCGGAGAATCAATCTTAACAAATGCATTAAGCCAAACGACAGAGCCATAACCATAAGAGGGCAAATCACCCAGCTTTCCACAATGACGATCAATTTTGAAAAATCCAATTCCGCATTAACCGCAAGACCGATACCGACAACACCTCCGACAATCGCCTGGGATGTGGATGTCGGAATTCTAAAAAAAGTTGCCAGGCTAACAAAAAAGCCGGAACACACCAGTGCAATAATAACAGCCAGATAGCTCAGATCGGTTTTAACGATCCCCCTGCCGATGGTTTTCATCACATATTGACCTTGCAGGAGGGCGCCCAGAATAGAAAAGACGGCCACCAGAATTACGGCATTTCTAAATGAAATTAATCCGCAACCCACCGAAGTGCCCACACAATTGGCCGTATCATTAGCACCGATGTTCCAACCGACATATGCGCCGGCACCCAATATAAATAGAAGTATTGCCTCGATCGTACTTACACCTCCGTTTCCTACCAAACACCAAACACTTGATGAATTCGACTTTTTACGAGTTCATCATTTTTATAGAAATTTATTGATAAGTCAAAATAATAATTTGCATCCGATGAATAATGACAAATACTATTTTCTGGTTATCCAGAAAGAACAAGTGGTATTGAATGTGGGAGCGGCTTCCAGCCGCGACAGTTGAATTCGCGGCTGGAAGCCGCTCCCACAAAAAGTTTATCTAATGGCAACTTGGACTTTCCAGATAAGCAGGTTATATTTTAATCCGATTAGCTGCTTTACGCCCAGATTCACTTTTTAATAGACCTTACGTCGTGAAAAGCCCTTTCCGATGACGTTGAAGGTACTTTCTGTAATAAAAAAAGCATCTGAATCAATTCCAAACACAGCTTCTTCAAGACGTTTCAGCTGATAATTATTCACTACAGTGAGCATCACCTTTTTAGGTTTACCCGTGTAGCCGCCGCGGCCATATAAGAAGGTGACGCCGCGCTGAAGCTTTTTTATAATTCTCTGAGCGATCGCATCGGATTTATCTGAAATGATGAGTACCAGTTTGCGCTGGTTGAACATACTGAGAAAGTAATCCATCACTTGAGAAACGATAAAGGTGAGAACCAGCGAGTAAAGAATAAGATCAAGGTTTAAAAATCCGAGGCTAAGACTGAAAAGAACCAGATTAAAATAGAAGAAAAACTTGCCGATGCGAATATTGAACTTCTGATTGAGTATGATGGCAATAATATCGCTTCCGCCGACCGATCCAAATGAGTGTAAATATATCCCCGCTCCTGCACCGATCAGCGTGCCGCCGGCGAGGGCCGCCAAAAATCGGTCTTTGATGGGAATAACAAATGGAATTAAATCAATGGCAAGCGTTACCACCACCATTCCAAAGAGGCTGTAAAAGAAAAATCGCCGGCTGAGAATCAGCCAGCCGGCGATAAACAGCGGTATATTGAGCACAAAATACCAGGTGCCCGGTGATAAGCCCTTGAAGATATAAAAAATGAGCAGGCTGAGCCCGGAAAATCCACCTGAAATAAAACCATTCGGAATGGCAACGGATTTAATGCCGATGGATAATATAATGCCACCAAATGTGATCAGAATCAGATTCCATCCGATCGAGTAAATTAGCGTTAGTTTTTGTGATTTCATATTTATCTCTCTTAATCAAATATAAGCTTACACCTTAAACATTACATTCTCAAAAACAAGGGACATAACGGCACTTCAGTAAAAATGAAGATTTTTAAATCGTTCTAGTATTTTTTGCCTTGCTCCACCTCTCCTATCGCCTCTTCCAAAATATCCAGCGCAAGGTCCATTTCTTGCCGGGTAATCACCAAAGCCGGTCTTAAAGTGATGACATTGCCCTCGATGGTTTTAAATGACAGGCCTTTTTCAAGGCATTTAAACATGATAATTTCGGCTTCATCCACCGCTCGTTCTTTGGTTTTTGGATCTTTGACCAAATCGATTCCGATGTGTAGCCCAACACCCGTTATATCGCCGATCAAGGAATACTGTTCTTTCATTAGGTTCAGCCTTTTTAGGGTGTATTGGCCGAGTTCAGCCGCATGTTCATGAAGCTTGTTTTTTTCAATATAATCGATTTCGGCCAGTGCGGCTGCAGCACACAGGGCGTTTTTTTCATGCGTGTAATGCCCGATTGACCGGTGCTGGAGCGTATTATACCTATCATGGGTGACAATCCCGGCAAACGGAACCAGACCGCCCCCTAATGATTTGCCCAGCACCAGAACATCCGGCGTTACATAATATTCACTGGCAAACATCTTGCCGGTTCGCCCAAAGCCTTCAATGATTTCATCAAAGATCAACAGAGCACCATAATCTTCACAGAGTCTTTTAACACCTTGCCAATATCGTTGTGTCGGAACCATGGGGGTCGCCGATATGGGCTCGCCAATGATGGCCGCCATTTCCGGCTCTCTTTGTAAAACGACTTCAATCTGCCGCAGGCATTCGGCATCCACATCTTCTTTGCTGTTAAAGCCCCATGGATTCCGGTAATAATTGGGAAACTCGACATGAAAGGCCCCCGGCAGCATCGGTCCCAGACCGCCGCTGAAATGTTCTTCCCCCCCCACACTGGCCGCACCCATCCCGGTCCCGTGATAAGAATCCCAGAATGAAATGGTTTTAAAATTACCGGTTACATATTTTGCCAGCATAATCGCCATTTCAATGGCTTCGGATCCACCGGGACAAAAAAGCGACCGGCAAAGATCACCGGGGGTAATCTGCGCCAGTTTTTTAGCCAGTTCGATCGCCGGAATATTTGTATACCTTCGGGGGCAAAACGACATTTCTTCGTCCAACTGCTTCTTAACCGCCGCAATAACTTCCGGATTGTTAAAGCCGGCATTGTGGATACCATTGCCGTGCATATCGATGTAATTTTTACCTTTCAGATCTTCGATATAAATTCCATGTGCCCTGGAAAGAACATTTATCACCGGCGTCGAAAGGCTTTGATGAAGGAAATATTGGGCATCTTCTTCAAACCACTTTTTTGTCGGCCCCGATAAATTCTGCTCCCAATATTTTCTGCGATTCGGTGTAGTGTTGATATCACCTTGTTCGCGTTCAAACCGTTTATTTTTTCTCATCAATTTTTCTCCTAATGTTAAATGGCATGCGCATGGTTTTTATAGTGGTTGTCAAAAAAACGTTCCGGTATTCAAACGTTTTTTTCTACAACCACTTATACCCCAATTCCGTAATTCGGAATATTATTATGGAAAGCGGTATAATTATCGTTATCTTTTCTTTGGATAATCAAAGCCAATGTAAGTTGGCCTATAGACCAAATCAAGCTTAAAAAAATTATTCATTTGACTTATTTGATACGAAATAGATAAAAATTAATCGTTCTCCCGTCTAAAACCGATGAAAGGGGATTTCAGTATGGCAAAACTACACAAATCCGAAGGCGATATTAATATTTCCCCGCAACGAGACAAATGGCAAAAAAAACAGATCGATGCCAAAAGTCGTGCTCTGCTGGATGAAGATGCCCGTTACTTTCTCAAACAGTCGCTGTCTACTCCCTGCCTGAACACCATGCGCGCGTGTGAGGGCATCTATATTGAAGATATGCAGGGCAACCGCTATATGGATTTTCACGGAAACAATGTCCATCAGGTCGGTTTTGGTAATCCGGAAGTCATTGCAGCCGTAAAAAAACAGCTTGATGAATTGTCGTTTTGCACCCGCCGCTATACCAATCAAATCGCAGTGGACCTGGCCAAAAAACTGGCCCAGATCACGCCGGATAAGTTAAATAAATCCCTGTTCTGTCCGGGCGGTGCGGAAGCGGTCGGTATTGCTATTAAACTCGCACGCATCGTCACCGGGCGGCATAAGACGATTTCGATGTGGGATTCCTTCCACGGAGCATCGTTGGATACCATCTCCATCGGCGGCGGAGCCGTCTTCCGCCAGCACATGGGGCCGCTGCTGCCCGGCACTGAGCATGTCCCCCCGCCCGACGAATATCGCTGTGTGTTTGGCTGCGGCAGCCGTGGCGGATGCGACCTGACCTGTGCCAACTATGTCGAATACATCCTTGAAAAAGAAGGCGATATCGCCGCTGTTATTTCCGAACCCATCCGCAGCACCCCTTATATTCCCAAACCCGAATACTGGCAAAAAATCCGTCAGGCCTGCGATCGCTTCGGCGCCCTGTTGATTTTTGATGAAATTCCCCATGCCCTTGGCCGAACCGGAAAAATGTTTACTTTCGAAAATTTTGGGGTCACGCCGGACATCGTAGTGCTGGGTAAAGGATTGGGTGGTGGCATCATGCCCTTCGCCGGAATCATCGCCAAAGAAGAATTAGATGTTGCCGCTAACCGGGCGTTGGGCCACTACACCCACGAAAAAAGTCCGGTGGCTAGCGCCGCTGCCCTGGCAACCATTAATTATATCGAAAAAAACAGCCTGGTTGAACATGCTCGCAAGCTGGGTCAGTATGCGCTGGATCGTCTTAACGAAATGAAGCAGCGCCACCCTCTGATCGGCGACGTCCGCGGCCTTGGTCTGTTTTTAGGAATCGAACTCGTTAAAGATCAAAAAACGCGGGAGCGAGCCACTGAAGAAGCCGAAACGGTTATGTATGAATCGTTGACCAGAGGGCTGAGTTTTAAACTTACCATGGGAAACATTATCGCCTTGACGCCTGCTCTTACCATCACAAAAGATGAGATGGATCAGGCATTGGCAATCATCGAAGAAAGCATCAATCAGGTAGAAACAAAGCAATAACCAGTATAGCATCCCGGCTCAAGTGCTCACATCTTCGGCCTTTGGTTTTTCGGATCATAAGGGGAACGAATGTGTGCTTTAGCAGGAATCATCTGGCCTTCGACCTCGACTTCATATTTGCCGGCTAAAATCCAATCTTCGGTGATGCCTTTCTCATTTTTCACATATCCCATGCCCACAGCGGAACCAAGCTTGAAGCCATAAGCCCCTGAAGCCAGGTTCTCCATCCATACGCCGTCTCTATAAATCGGTTCACTGCCGCAAAGCATGATATCCAGATCTTCCACCGTAAACATAACAAGTTTTCGCTTTATTCCTTCTTCTTTTTGCTGTATTAATGCTGCCTGTCCGATAAAGTCGCCCTTGTCCAGCTTTACACCAAAACCCAGGCCGGCCTCATAGGGTGTGTCATCCGGTGTGATGTCGGATTCCCAATGACGATATCCGGTCTCGAGCCGTAGCGAATTGACGGCCTGCATGCCGACCAGGCGCAAACCAACTTTTTTACCTTCGTCCAGGATGGCATCAAATACCGGTGCGGTAAACATGGTCGGGATGTAAAGCTCCCATCCTAATTCTCCTACATAAGACATTCTCAGTGCCCATGGCCTGGCATAGGCGATATTGATCTGCTGAGCCGTACTATACGGAAAGTTTTCATTGGAAAGATCGGCATCGGTTAGCGTTAACAGCAGATCTCTGGACTTGGGTCCCATAATCGCCAGCATGGCATAGGCCTGGGTCACATCGGTGATCACGGCATTGGCATCGGCCGGGATCCGCCGTTCGATATAATCAAAATCGCGAACCGAGGTTGCTCCTCCCGTAACAATAAAGAACGTATCTTCAGAAAACCGGGTCACCGTAACATCGGCTTCAAAGCCGCCGCTTTCGTTCAGTAACGGTGTATAGACGACCTGGCCGGTCGGAATACGGATGTCATTGGAACAAAGATACTGAAGAACGGCCTCGGCATCCTGGCCCTGAACCAGCAACTTGCCCATGGAAGTCAAATCATAAAGACCGACGCCATCTCGAACGGCCATGTGTTCTTCGCCCTGATATTTAAACCAGTTCGGTTTTCCCCAGCTGTACTCATAAACCGGTTCAACGCCTTCAGGTGCGAACCAATCCGCCCGCTCCCAGCCTGCATTTTGGCTGAAAGCGGCTCCATGTGCGACCAGCCGATCATGGATAGGGGAACAGATTACCGGCCGGGCGGTGGTTCGTTGCCGATTGGGATAATGGTGGTGATAAAGGACCCCGACGGACTCCACAGTCCGATCATGCAAATAACGGGCGTTTCGCTGCCAGGGAAAATACCGCCGGATATCAACAGGCCACAATTGTTCTTCCGGATGCCCCTTATCGATCCAATGGGCCAGCGCCCGGCCCACACCGCCGGCACTTTGAATACCCACCGAATTCATACCACATCCGATATAAAAGTTTTTAACTCCCGGTGCTTCTCCAATCATAAACGCCGTGTCAGGAGTAAAGCTTTCCGGAACAACTGACAGGTGGCGAATCTGGGCGGTTTCCATAGCCGGGAACCGTTTCAACGCACAATCCATAAACGCTTGAAACTGATCCCAGTCTTCCTGCAGCTCGTGATACATGATGTCTTCCGGGATCCCTTTCATCCCCCAGGGTTTCGACACCACTTCAAAGCCGCCAAAAAGGATGCCATCGGATTCTGATTTAAAATAGGTGACGCCGTCAAAATCGCGTACGGTCGGAAAATGTTTTTTTAAGCCCTCAATCGGCAAGGTCACCGCATGCATGTGCTCGGCGGCATGCAGCGGCACACTCACATTGACCATTTGACCGACTTGACGGCCCCACATGCCCGCACAGTTGACTACATATTCGCAGGTTACCTCACCCTGGTCGGTAGTCACACCGCAAACCGCGCCATTTTCCACTTTGATGTCGGTAACCATAATATTTTCCAAAATTTTGACTCCACGCATTTTGGCTCCTTTGGCCAACGCCCTGGTTGTCTCGATCGGATTCGTAACCCCATCTCCGGGAAGATAAAAAGCGGCCACCAGATCATTCGTCCTCATACCGGGCACCAGTTCGCCGGCTTGTTTGGGACTGATTTCATCCATATCGATACCAAAGGCCCGTGCCATAGCAGCAGCGCGCAGCAATTCCTTCCTGCGATCTTCTGTCCGACAGACGGGCACGGCACCATTTCTTCTGAATCCGGTAGCCACACCGGTTTCCGCCTCCAACCCTTGATAAAGATCGACCGTGTATTTCGCCAGATTGGTCATCTCCTGATTCTGTCTGAGCTGGGTTAATAGTCCGGCGGCAGCCCAGGTTGTCCCGCAGGCTAATTCTTTGCGTTCAAGAAGCAACACATCGCTCCAACCGATTTTTGTTAGATGGTAAGCAACACTGCAGCCTACAATACCCCCACCGATGATAACAACCTGAGCTTGATCTTTCATGAGCGTTCTCCTTAAAATTTTATCACACCGATTCAGAAGGGTAAAAGCTATAAAACCCCCTTAAAAAAATTGAATAAAAAGCTTGAACCAATCTTATTTAATGGCTAAATTGGCATGGTGTATAAGTCAAGATAATTATTTTCACCATATCAATTCTAAAAAGTTATAGTATATGAATCTTAACCAACTGAAAATTTTTTATTATGCGGCTAAAAACGGCAATCTCAGTACTGCTGCAAATGAACTTTTCATTACTCAACCGGCGGTGACAAAAGGCATCCAGCGTTTGCAAGAGCACTATGAAATAAAGTTTATTGATTTTGTTGGAAAAAAACTGATGTTAACGGATGCAGGGGAAGTCCTGTACCAAATAGCCGAAAAGATCTTTGAAATGGAAAAACAGGCCGAAGAAAGCATCCGTGATTTCCAGCAAAGGAAAAGAGGT
>PVMK01127447.1_pt1 | contig 23666 bp, 21 predicted proteins | sample 1853481 | NCBI WGS metagenome assembly PVMK01 (sample SAMN08533507, study PRJNA380276) | Marine sediment metagenome, whole genome shotgun sequencing project. | reverse complement strand
GAACGGTGTTTCTGAAGGAGCCAATGACAGTGATGCTCCTGTACAGCACGGTTGGAGTCGCCGATGAAGAGGTCGTGCGCTTCTACAATGACATTTATCAGCGTGACGCGCGCGTGCTCGAACCGCTGGACGGAGATTTCGAGTCAGTTTACCTGCAGATGCACCCGCCTACGTGAACCAGTGATATTTTCGACGCAATAGTCGTAGTCTGGAGTTAACTTGAACAAGGAGTGATTTTCATGCGCCGCCTCGTGAAACATCTCGTGCTCGCCGTTACGTACGGTTTGTTTGGCAGCGCCATTGTGATCGTTGGCTTGTACGTATATATGCTCGAGGGTCGGCCGGACCTCAAGATCTGGCACGTGGCGGAACTAGAAGGCGAATTCCAGGCTGAGCAGGCTGCGGATTTCAGCTCTCTCGATGATTACCTGGAACTCGAACGACATCTGTTTCAACAGTTGCAGGAACAAGTCTATGCGGGGGTCGACGAAACAGATCGGCGGCGGATCAATCGTTACTCCAGCGGAAGCCTCATGGACCCGACCGCTTATCCGCGTAACTGGAATCGTACCTTCGAGCTGAGACAGCAGGCAGCAAAGGCAGGAATCGTTCTGCTACATGGCCTGTCTGACTCGCCTTACAGCATGCGCACGCTCGGACAATTGCTGCATGGCAGCGGTTTCCATGTGGTCGGCTTGCGCATCCCGGGACATGGCACCGCGCCCTCAGGTTTGCTTAAGGTGACGTGGCAGGATTTCACAGCAGCGACTCGCCTGGCCGCCAGGCATGTGCGGGAGAAGATCGGGCCCGACAAGCCTTTATATTTCGCCGGTTATTCCAACGGCGCGGCGCTGGCGGTGGAGTATTCACTGGCTGTTCTTGAAGGTGAAGACCTGCCGGCTGCCGATGGCCTGGTGTTGTTATCACCGGCTATCGGCGTCTCGCCGGTCACCGCGCTGGCGATCTGGCAGTCACGTTTTTCTAACCTCACCGGGCTGGAAAAGCTGGCCTGGAACAGCATTACACCGGAATTCGATCCCTACAAGTACAATTCTTTCCCGGTCAATGCCGGAGACCAGATCTATCAGCTGACACAGAACATTGCGCAACGCATCGACCGGCTGGCCGGCCCCAACGGTATAAACGGTTTTCCGCGCACGCTCGCCTTTCAATCTGTGGTGGACGCCACCATACCGCCGGCCACTGTCATCGATAAGCTGTTTACGAATCTGGCACCGGAGGGACATCAATTGGTTCTGTTTGATGTCAACCGCAACACACAAGCCGAGCCCTTGTTGAAGTCCGATCCGGAAACGCTCACCGAGCGGCTCTTTTCTGAAGATGCACTGCCGTTCGATCTTACCCTGGTCACTAACGCCTCTGCAGACACTAATGATGTTGTTGCACGTCACAAACCGGCCCTGGCGCAACAAAGCGTCGATGTATCGCTGAATTTATCCTGGCCGCAAGGTCTGTTTTCGCTGTCTCATGTGTCCATTCCCTTCCCACCCGATGATCCCATCTATGGCGGACAGGCTGATGACGGGGACGATAACGCGATAGTGCTCGGCAGTGTTGTGATTCGCGGTGAACGCAACCTGCTGCAGATCCCGGACGACTTTTTTCTACGGCTTCGCTATAACCCGTTTTTCCCCTATTTGTCGCAGCGGCTAATGTCGTTTCTTCAAGCGGATATCGAAGCCGAAAACGAGATCCCGACTCCGCAGTGACAGCGGCCGTACGCTTTACGAGAGCATTCTGCAGGCAACAGAATACTAACCTGGCACAGAAGACGGCAAGCATGTCGATACTGTGTCGAGAGGGTGCTATCGTCATCGGGCTTGTGCTGGCTTTTTTTGTGCTCTACAAGGCTGTCCGGACTGCGGCCAAATCTGGAGGGGGATAACATGCGGGCATTACCCAGTTTTATCACCGGCCTCATCGCCGTCTCGGCATCTTCCCTGGCCTTGGCTGGTGGCGTTGAAATTCGCGAGTGGCAGGTGCCCTACGAGCAATCGCGTCCGCGCGACCCGTTTGCGGAAAGCGCCACATCAGTCTGGTTTGTCGGCCAGCGCAGCGGGTATCTCGCGCATCTTGATGCCAAAACCGGTGAATTTACACAGGTTGAACTGAAACACGGTTCGGGACCCCACAATCTGATCGTGAGCTCTGACGGAATCGTGTGGTACGCCGGCAATCTCAATCGACTGATTGGCCGCTACGATCCCGCCACGAAGGAAATCGAAGAGATCATGATGCCGAATAAGGCGGCACGCGACCCGCACACGCTGATATTCGATAAAAGCGAAGAGAACATCTGGTTCACGGTCCAGGGCGGCAATATGATGGGCCGCCTCAACATCGAATCGCGCAAGGTCGATCTCATCCAATCAAGGACACCGATGTCGCGACCCTATGGCATCAAGCAGGCACCGGACGGCTCGATCTGGGTCGTGTTGTTTGGCTCGAACAAGCTCGCCCACATTGATCCGGAAACGCTCGAGCACGACGAGATCGAATTGCCTCGCGCCGCTGCACGTCCACGGCGGCTGGAAGTTCTCGATGACGGGCGCGTCTGGTATGTCGACTACGCAAAGGGAATGCTTGGCGTATACGACCCTGCAGCCGAAGACTTCACCGAGTGGCAGATGCCGCAAGGGAGAGGCGCGCGACCTTACGGCATGGCGGCCGATGCCAGCGGAAATCTCTGGGTCGCCGCATCGGGCGTGCAACCGAACGTGCTGGTGGGATTCAATACGAGGACGGAAACATTTTTTGGCGCCACTGAAATTCAGTCGGGCGGCGGCACAATCCGTCATATGCATTATCACGAGCCATCAGGTGCGGTGTGGTTCGGCACGGACACCAACTACGTTGGCCGCGCAATCGTCGAACCTGACAAATAAAAGCAATTCGTGCGGGTCTTCATTACCCTTTTAATGATCGCTGTCGCGGCATTCACTTTAAACGCCGCGCGAGCTTTTCCGGACGGCGCACCCTGGGGCGCCGCCAATCCCGCCGCGGAACAAAACTGTGCGTCCTGTCATTTTGACGCTGATCCGATACGCGATTCCGAGGCGCTCGTTATCAGCGGACTGCCACTTTATTTCGTACCAAGCGCGATTTACGAACTGAATATAGTTCTTGAGGACCCGGACACTGTTACCGCCGGGTTTCAACTCATCGCACAGGCAGCGAACCATGAGGCAGGCACCTTTTCTTCTACAGAAGCCGAGGTTGAGTTTATCGGAGCAGTGATCCGCTCAACGGCGCCAGTCAGGAGCGATGCGCGTGTTTTATGGAAGGTCGAATGGCGCGCGCCGACCGCGATCGTGTCACCCGTTGTATTCTATCTCGCTGCTTCCGCCGCAAATGACGACGGGTCACCGTTCGGTGACACGATTCATTATCGGTCTTACCAATTAACAGCGGAGTAACGCGGCTTGCATAATGACCCGAATTACACCGGAGAAATCAACCTGCAATCACTTCCGGCAGTACTTTCTCGAATATTTTCATCTCCTCCGCAGTACCCATTGTCACCCGAGCCCAGTCTTTTCGTGGCGGAAACGGTCGCGCAATGCTAACGCCTTTGACCTGCATGCGGTGCTTGAATTCTTCGTGCGGCATGCCGGGATTAAAGAAAACGAAATTTCCCGCGCCACGCGCATACTCGAGGCCGAGCTCCTCACATAAATCAAACGTGAGCTGACGTCCCGATTTCGCGCTTGCACGACAAAAATCTTGGAATTCAGTTTGTTTAAGACTGACTGAAGCTGCCACTGAGGCCAGTGGCCCCATGAACTTACACATTTTGTGTGCCGTGATTCGCTCAGAGATGTCGGGCCGGGCGATGCTGTATCCGATGCGCATTCCTGCAAGACCATGGATTTTTGAGAAAGTCCTGCAAACGATCACATTGTGGTTCTCTTTGACGAGGTCGAGGACGCTGTCGCGCTCAAAGTGGTCAACAAATTCCAGGTATGCTTCATCGACCAGCACCATCGTTCGCTCGGGAACCGACGTACAAAAATCGCGAAGTCTGTTGCTGTCCACAACGGTGCCCGTGGGATTGTTTGGATTGCAGATGTACACCAAACCAGTATTAGCAGTCGTGCGTTGATGAAGGGCATCGAGATCGAATCTCAGCTCATCATCTAGCGGCGTAACAACAACGGCGTTACCGATCCTTAACGCGTAACCGGGAATGGCGCTGAAGGTCTGATCGGCAGTGAGCAGCGGTCGGTCTGAACCCGAAAAGGCGAGGACTGATGCGTTCAATACTTCACTTGATCCAGCCCCCAATACGATATACCCGCTGCTCACGCCTTCATGATCCGCGATCTGTTTCTTAAGCTCATTCTGCTTTCCATAGCCGTAGCGGTTGGTCGTATCGATCGCACCGCGTAAGGCAGCGGCTACCGCCGGGGCGGGACCATATGGATTCTCGTTTCCCGACAGGTCCGCGGGGCCGCCGGGAACAACTCGTTCCGCTAATGCAAGGCGAGCGGTCGAAGACGCAAGCGCCAGGCCGGCTGCCGTTGCCCCACCTATTTTGATCAATTCCCGCCTGCTAATACTCATGTGCTCCTCCGCTTACATTGACGAACCTGGTCTTTCAACGACAAGTCCAATGTGCCCGCATGCAGTCCAGGAATATTGTACCTGTGGGCGCGATATTCCATTTTGTCACATTGCACCGTGTGATTTCCAAATGCGGTTGCGCTGCTTGAAACACGCCCCGTCGATAATTTGTTATTCTCTGGCAAACCAGCAATTTATCGAATTATTTCTGCACGCTGGATTGAATTCAGTACTTAAGGAGCACCTTGCAGTGAATCTATTCGCGAAACTCGGGGCAGTAATGTACGTACTGTGGGGTCTCCTTCACCTTCAGGCAGCGCGACTCGTTTATATGCTCGGTTATTCGCTCGAAGCCGGCATGGTCCAGGGGCGGATTTACCAGGTCGCGTTTAATCTGCTCTTTTTCGCGTTGTTTGGTATTGCAGTTGCAGTAACGCTCAATTGGAAAAACAGCCGGCTCGGCTACTGGCTCAATTTAGTCGTCGTCAGCGCCGCTGATATCGGCTTCATCATCTATGTTCTCTTGCCGGGATATGTTCCGCTGGTTCCAGGAGGCCTTGGACCACTTCTTTGGGTGTTGGCACTGGTCTTTTCAACACTGGGTATTTTGCAGGCAAAATCTGAAACTGCTGGCGACTGAAAAATCTTTGATTTCGCGGCTCAGCGTCCAAGTATTAGCTACTCCTCCTGCAGCTGCCAGGAAAATCCCTCCGGAATCGTGCAATCGAAGGGTTTGACCTCCTCACCGGGTACCCAGACCAGGTAGCCAGTGAGCAAAACGGGCTCCGTAAAAATCTCCGGGTCGTTGGCCACCGCTTCCCAATCCAGGCGGGTCTCGTTCTCACTAAGGGTGTATCGCTCAACAATCTCCAGGTCACCACTCTGCGGTGTCCCGAGATCGTCAAAATAGGGGTAATTTATCTTGTCTGTGTGGATGACCAACACATTATCTTCCCAATGTCCCACCGAGTGACCCAGGGGTGATGGGGGAAAAGCGTTACCACCGGATTCATCATTCATGTGAATCCTGCGTAGCCCGTCAGACAACTCCAGGTGCATTATGATGTCACCACCATCCTCATAGAACTGCATCGGGTAAGGGTTATCCATGATGATGGGCATGCCTGCCGCAACGCAACGCAAAGCCGGATCGTCGAACAGCGGGTTATACGCCGCGACTGCTGCCTTGGCAGCATCGGTCAGCGGCCACTGTGCAATTCCCAGGCCTTCATCGAGGGTTGGTTTCTTACGCGGTGTCCAGACACGAAAAATTCCGCGGGCCGCAGCTTTGTCTGCGGCAATCTCTGCGGCGTCGCGTTGCGTGGATCCATCCGCAGTCGGAATTGCATCAATGAGCCCTGCCCTTTTCGCCGATCCGGGAAAGAGCGCCACCGTCTTGCCGTCCGCCAGGGTTAGCGTGGAGGCAACCATGGTTTTCAATCCACGCCTGGACACTGGCCCGGTCGCGACAACTGTGTCACCAACTTTGATGGCTTGTTCGTCAATGCCGAGTCGCCGCAACAAATTTACTGCACTGGCTTCCAGCTGCCAGACCTCCGCTTCACCGCTCTCACCAATCGTCTCAATTTTCAATTGCACATGCGGATTGACCCACCTGATCGATATGAGTGTTCCTTCCAGTTTGCGAACGTTGGTGTAGTCATAGAGCGAGGACACCGAATGGTGGGCGAGCGCACCAGACGCATGAAGGAATACAAAACTGAGAACGCGAATTCGAAACATGACGGTATTCCGATGTAATTAATCGCTGGCGAAGCAGTAGAAAAGCCCCACGCTGGCGGTCCTTTCTATGTCTTCCTGGCTGCAGCCGAGCGAATAATGCGCTGAATTCCACACCGTGCCTGGCTCGCCAACCTGGCTGTCGAAATGACCCACCCGGACGCGACCATCGCCGCCGGTCCAGTCTGCGCAAGTGGCGGGATCGCCGGTTTGGTGCTCGGCAATACCGGCCAAACCTTCCTGGACAAGAGCCAGCGTGCCATCCGCCTTGGTGCCCGTCAGCATGTCGTGAGTGGCATTTTCTTCGTCTTCGAGGCCCGGGATTTTGCCACCCGATTCAGTATAGGAATTGTCAGTGGTAATGTTGTCGTTATTGTCGTGCAGGTCTGCCAGATCAATTGCAATTAATTCCCCCTTAACGTTGTACCACGGACCCTTCCCAATGCGGTCGCGCGCGTTCACCGTCGATGTGCTGAGATACGCTCTCCAGGTTCGTCCGCCAGCTCCAACAGCTTTCGCTAACGACTGGCAATGCGCATCCGCGCCAGTCAGGCCACCCAGGTTGGCGCCTTTGCCGATATTCACACTGGTGAGAAAAAAGCTCATGGGATTTTCGTCGCTGTCCTGGGCAGAAGCGAAATCAAGATTCACGGCAAAAATCGCGAACAGCGAAACAACGATCCATACTCTTCTCATCTCTCTATTCCTTTTGTAACAGTCATCGACCGTACCGTTTTTTTGTTGCCCGGAATTTGTAGAACCAATCATTGGTAGAAATTTTTGCCTGGTCCCGGGTACTCGCCATAAGACCATCCAGGCGCGGTGCTTTTCTTCGATTGACCAGTGCTTGCTCAGGTCCCACCGATAACAGGCTGTGTCACTATTGGGCGATCAAACCGTCCCTGGAAAGATATTTGGCAATCGCTTCTGCTTCGTTGACAATGATCGAGTAGTCCTTGGCTTGATCAGAACCCAGGCTAAACTTGGACTTCGATTCTATTCCCCAAACTGTTTCCTGCGTGCGAACCGAGTGAAGCTCGGTCAGCAGCACCAGGGAATGTTCAAAATCTGCGGCCTGCGGTTCAACGTACTCGGTCAAATCGACGCTGAATACATTCCAGTATGCGGTCGGTCTCAGATTGAGGGTCGCTTCAGGGCTCATGTCCACAACAGTCCCTACACTTCTGAGACTCGATAGTTGCGTGACCAGTACCGCGTCGGCGTCAATATTCTCAACCATCTCCATGAAAGTGTCGCGGATCATCGGTGTCTTCGTGTTCATCATTGAAGTACTTGCCACCGCAGTGGTGCCAAGTGCCGACAATTGCGAGACCACCTCTTGTTCGAGATACCGGCGCGAATCGAATTTCGACAGCAGGGTGATGACCAGGATATTTTTGTACGGTGTATCTGCGGTTTCAGGAACTTCCTGCGTCCTCGTTACCTGCGGTCCCGTGGAGCACGCCGCGAGCGCGGCTACCATCCCGAATAACAGCAACGCCCCCGGTCGAACAAGCGTCCACCTCATTTATCTGCCGCCCGTTCGGCAACCAGCGTCTCGTAATCTTCCTGCTCGAGATAGGTCACATCGACCCAGGCATGCGCCATCTCGTCAACCGTTCGGTCACCCCATCCGACCCATTGTTCGGGATCAGGATTGTTGGGATTTTCCATGGTGTTGTCGTGCCAGGCGGTGATCACGAGGGTCGTTCCCTTTGGCAGCAGTGGCGCGACGCTGGTCAGCGTAGACATAGTTGACATGCCAGTTCCACTGAAAATTGTTGACGTGACTCAGGAGTTCCTGCCGGCCATCGGGGTAAATGGCTTCCATGGACATTGCCTTGCCGCGCATATGCATGTGCGGCTGAAAATTCTCGAGCCTGGCCGGCGCCGGCAATACGTGCATCTGTTGTGTCACGGCGATCTCGCCAGGTGGAATATCGAGGTTCTGATGGCGGCTGGCGTCCAGAAATCTCAACACCGTCCTGTTCTTTGGCACATAGTCTTTGGGATAGAAATAGATGCCGAGCTCGACCTGGTTATCCTTGATCTCCTCGCCAACGGCATGCATGTGCACCTCCCAGTGGATCTTCGATCCCGGGAGCATTAACTTCCCGGTGTCTGGCGGGAAAATCTCACCGACCTTGCCGACCGCCCATTCCATAAACAGTCCAGGACCTTGCTGGGCATCCGTCGCACCGCTGGCCAGACCGGTAATGCCTTCTTCATCCTGCTCGAGAAAGGCGAGCGAGTGATGCACAATCCTGCGGCCATCCGGATAGGATGGTTTGATCTCGATCGCACGCACCCACCGCGGCTCGGTGATTCCGGTCTCGACCACCGGCCGGAACCATTTGTCCATGGTGCGAGCCGGAAGTGTATACGGCGCCGATTTAATGATGAGATCCGGTTCTCCGAATTCCTCAGCAAACTGCCAGCGATTCGGATCCGGAAACTCGACCCGGGGTGGCAGGTCGCCCCGATCGCCAAATGGCGTACCGGCATCGACCCAGCGGACGATCGTCGCAATTTCCTCGTCGCTCAAGCCCCTGTTGTTTTTGAATTCCTGGATGCCGATCGATGTATCGATATGCCAGGGCGGCATCACGCGCGATTCAACCTTGGCTTTAATCGATTTCGCCTCCTTAATTGCATCCTGATAAGTCAGCAACGACATCGGTGCGACCGAATTCGGTTGATGGCACACCTGGCATTTCGCCTGGAAGATGGGTGCCACGTTTTTTGCATAGGTGATCTCTGCTTCGCCCCCCTGAGCGAAGCCACTCTGTCCGCAAAAAAGCAATACTGCCGGAGCGGCTGCAATTAACATCAGGCGATTGAATTCATTCCGGGTCATGATGCACGACTCCTCTTTTATTCGGTAACGGTGACATTCACGAATCCATTAGTCCAGCAGCATTGAGCATACCCGGCACCCGCAACATGCAGGGTTCCGTCGCTGGCAATCGCGGACGAATCAGTCGCGCGCACGCGCAATACGTAGTCCCCGGGCTCGCTGAACGTGACCATCGATTTCGCTTCGCCGCCGGCATAGCTGACCTCATGGGTCGCTTCGCTAAAACTCACTGCACCGGGGCCCTGGTGTATGAACCACGTCAGAGTCACTGGTGCGCCTTCATCCCCGGTCTTTCTAACAGCGCTTGACGGACTGCCATCATCAGACGCCCAGACAGTCACCGCCAACGGACTCCCGACAGTGGCCGTGAGTGATTTTCCGGTAACGCCCGCCGGGCCGCTGCCTTCCGCTCCCCCCGAATGGAAACTGATGCTGGGTGGTGTGTTGCCCGAGCCCGCCTCGCCACGCAAAGCGTCGATCTCCCAGTCCTTGTTCAGGCTGCCCGGGATGACGAAAGTCTCACCGCGGATTTTCAGGGTCCAGACGATTCGCTCGTAGCCAAAATCTGCAGGCACGTTGACAGCAAAAACGCCCCAGTGGCGGCGTGGCTGAAAGTGGCTTGGTTGTCCCTGGTTTGCAGGGCCCGGTTCCATGTAGTTGTTCGGACCGATCGGGATCTCCAGCGCTTCTTCGAGGTTGCGGTTGAAGTAACCGAAGGAAAGACTATAGGTCCCGTCCTGATTCCTGTACCAGCCTTCGAAAGCGGGGGTAACGGTTTGACCCTTCCCGCTGTGTGGTGCCAACGGCATCTGGGCAACAACCACGAGCGATGTGCACGCCGAGAGCAGCAGGACAATGGCGGCGACTAAACGGTGATTTGACATCAATCCCTCCCCCAGGGTTCTTGTACCGGCACGTTAGCATACTGCGACGGTGTGACAAGTCAGCGCCGCTACATGTAATAACTGTGACAGCAATCTCGGATATTCCTGCGCCCGAACAATATTCTCTTATTTTACAAACATTTACCTTCACAAGATTAAAAATTCCCGACCCCCGGCAATCACTCCAGGGACGCCAATGAGGCAGCAGCGCACCCATGAACAAAATTGCAGATGCTGCAGACCAGCCACTCGTTCTGGTTGCCGATGACGATGCTACGTACCGCAGGGTGCTTCAGGGCATTCTGGAGAAGGCCGGATTTCGCGTGGTTCTCGCTGAGAACGGCAAAATTGCGCTGGAACAATATTTCAAAACTCGACCCGATGTCGTGCTACTGGATATCGAAATGCCGGAGCTCGACGGGTTTTCGGTCTGCAAAACCATTAGAGCTCAGGAAGGCATACGTGAAACGCCCATTTTCATCATCACCGGACGGGAGGACAAAGAGGCCGTCGCGCGCGCCTACAGTGTCGGTGCAACGGATTTCCTGAACAAGCCCCTGGCACTACCGGTTCTTCCCCATCGCATCAATTATGTTCTGCGAATAAGCACGTCCCTGAATGATCTGAGAGGTTTGATCCGTGCCATTCCTGACCTGATCTTTGTCGTCGACGAAGACGGTGAAGTGCAGGAAGGATTGAGCCGTGGCGACGCCACTCATACGCAACAAATAAAGGCCCTGTCGACAGCATCCAAGATCAATTTCTACCCGTGTGAAAACGATGACGAGGCGAGAGCGTGCATCATGAACGCATTGGAAACGGGCAAGACGCAGGTCTACGAACACACGCTGGACGCGCTCGATATTCACCTTGAAACCCGATTTGTGGCACGCGACAGCAATTCCGTTCTAGCCATCGTGAGAGATATCACGGAACGGAAGAAGTCTGAGGCAAGAATATTCAATCTTGCCTATTACGATGAATTGACGGAGTTGCCCAATCGTCAACTCTTTGGCAGGAGCTTGAAACGAACGATTGAGATTGCAAAACGTGACGATCTGAAATTCGCTATTCTGTTCGTCGATCTCGACCGATTCAAACGTATCAACGATACGCTGGGCCATAGCATCGGAGACCAGCTGTTAAAGGACGTCGCAAACCGGCTCGCTAAGTGTGCCCGGTCTACAGATTCAATCTCCCGATTAGAATCGGGCGAGCGTGGCGGCGTCCAGCTTGCGCGCCTTGGCGGAGATGAATTCGTAATCAAGCTTTATGGCATAGAATCCGAGAAAGCGGTCTCGGCAATCGCAACACGCATAATTTCGGCCCTGCAGCCACCATTTAGTTGTGAGGGACATCAGTTCGTTGTTACGCCGAGTATTGGCGTAGCAATGTATCCGGAGGACGGCGTTACTGCTGAAGAGCTGCTGATGAATGCGGACTCTGCAATGTATCGAGCCAAATTTGCCGGACGCAACAACTTCAAATTCTATTCCGAGACGATGCGCACGAAATCGTTGCACCGGCTCGATCTCGAGAATGAAATTCGCAAAGCTCTGGAAAACGATCAATTCGAACTTCACTATCAGCCGAAAGCTGATGCCAATACCTGGTCATTAGTCGGCGCGGAGGCGCTGCTACGCTGGGACCACCCCGAGCGTGGTCCCATTGGACCGGAGGAATTCATCCCGGTTGCCGAGGAAACCGGCCTTATCGTGCCTATCGGTCAATGGGTCTTGCGCACGGCCTGCGAACAAATCAAAGCCTGGTCCGAATTCCCATTCGGCAACATACCAATTGCCGTCAATATCTCCAGTCATCAGTTTCAGTCGGACAGTCTGATCGACGATGTGCTTAACGCCGCAGTGGATGCCGCGATAGATCCGTCTTCGCTGGAACTCGAGATAACAGAAGGCGTGTTATTGCAAAATGTGGACAACACGCTGGTGGCACTGAATACGCTGAAGCGTGCAGGAGTTGCATTGTCGGTGGACGATTTCGGGACCGGCTATTCGTCGCTCAGTTACCTCAAGCGATTTCCAATCGATACACTCAAGATCGACCGCTCATTCGTAAAGGACCTTCATACCGATTTGGATGATGCGGCCATCTGCGCGGCGATACTCGCGATGGCGCAACAACTTGGCCTGAACGTCGTTGCTGAGGGCGTCGAGACCAAGGAGCAACTGGAGTTCTTGCGCCTTCACGGGTGCAACCAGATTCAGGGATTCCTGTGCAGCAAACCTTTATCGGCTGAGCAATTCGCCGTATTGCTGCGTGAACTCGCCAAGACAGCCGCCAACGGACCGGACGCAAACCAGATTTCCGCCTGATCCCGGGTCGGACCTCCGTAAGCGTCTAAAAACACTGGGAAATACTGCCTAATAAGCCGCCTGAGAGGCCCTAAATGCCCCATTTTGCATGCAAAATGGCGGCTTTGGAGATGATCATAGACTGCCGGTTTGCTAAAGCTTCCATTTCGGCATCGAAATCGCTGATTTAGCGCCCAAAATGCCTCGCTATCGGCGCGAATCTGGATATCATTCAGTGTGTTGAGCAGGTCCGACCCGGGCGGAGCATGATCATGAAATTCCTGAGTATTGTTATTGCGCTTTTGTGCGGCGCCAATGCCGGCGCACAGAATATCGAACGCATTAACCCCGAGGGAATGACGCAGCCCACCGCCTACAGTCACCTCGTGAAAGTCGACAATCTGTTATTCATAGCCGGCCAGGTTGCGCTCGACGGTGATGGCAATGTCGTCGGTGAAGGGGATATGTTGGCCCAGGTTCGCCAGGTACTTGAGAATCTACAAACCGTACTTGCCTCCGCAGGCGCAGACTTCTCCAATGTCGTCAAAGTCAATATCTTCACCACGGATATAGACAGCTTCCTTAAATCCTCGGCGGTGCGTCGCGAATATTTCGGGGATCATCCGCCCACCAGTACGCTGGTGCAGATCGAGCGGCTGGCGCGCCCGGTATTCCTGGTCGAAATCGAGGCAATTGCCATCGCCCCTGAGTGACGCATACTGTGTTCGTGAAACCAGTGACCGGATTGATGAAACAGTTCTCGATGAACTGCCTGGCGCTGGCCTGCGCATGGCTACCATTGTCGAACGCAGCCGCCGACATATTCGACCTCGGGGGCATGTATACCTATCACTATCACGATGGTCGTTATGCGGACTGGGGAGATTTCGCGCTGCACGGGGCGCAAATTGCGATCCTGGAAATGAATGCTTCGGGACTTCTCGGTGATGATCAGATTCGACTGAAGCCTGAGAACACAATCGACTACCACTGCTGGCCTGAGAATGCAGCGTTGATGGCCGAAACATTGATGCAAAAAGACATCCTTGTATTAACCGGCGCTGGTTGCAGCGGCCCCGCGGTGGAAATCTCCAAGGTCGCAGCGCGTTATGAAGTCCCGGTCATTTCGAACGGCGCCAATGCGTCGATGCTCTCCTCCAAACAGAATTTTCCATGGTTCGTTCGCGTCGTTACGCCGAGCGAGGCATATGAAGGCTATCTGATCGATGTTGCTGCACACTTTGGCGTCAAAGAGATCGGTTTTTTTCACACTACCGATGCCTGGGGTCTTGGCGCCCGTGACGTGATCCACAAATTCTCCGATCGAAACGAAATCGAAATTCTGCAAGAGTATGGTTTCGCGCGCGATACCGAGCTACGAGACGATTGAAGGGCTACCTTACACAGGTCAAGGCTGCCGGCATCCGGCACATTGTCATGACCGGGCCGACGCCGGACACCGTCAACTTGTTTCGCGCACTAAATGCGCTCAACATGAACACGCCCGGCAATACAATTTATGCAGCAGAAATGATCTCCGCCGACGAAGGAGAAGAGGCGGTGAACGGCAGCCTGGGCTATTTCGCACCAATGGCCATGCTGTCCGCAACCGAAAAACTGATCGCTTTCAGGCAAGCGCTGGAGTCTCGATTGGATCAGGTTGTCGATCCGAATTCAAAAGCGTTTTTTTATGGCGCACTAAGCTACGATCACATTCTCGCAGTCGCGCATGCTATTAGCGCCATCAAAAATGACGGAAAATCTGTAACTCGGCGAAACTTGATGGCCTACCTGCGGCGCATGGACTTCGAAGGCGCAACCGGCCACGTTACACTCGTGTCCGGCACTAACGACCGTGCCAATATGCCGGTACAGATCTTCAACAGCCACGGTTACAAGGCCGACGGCAAGACCGTAGATTTCGTTTCTGTTGGTTCTGTAGATCCGGCTACCGGTGCCCTGACGCTCGATGAAAGTGCAATTCTGTGGCCAGGCCGAACGACGGCTCTGCCAAAACCCCAGGAGCCTGCACGCCGCAAACAACCGTAACTCTCACCGCCATTATGGAGACGCTGACTGATCGAGTAACGATTCGTAGCGCTGGTCGGTCAGTGCCGTGAGAAACGCCACGAGAGCCACTACATAGTTCTCTGCCAAAGGTTGTCCTTCGCGCAGCAATTCGAGATCAACAGTCTCCGCCACTTCCGGAGCTCGCCAGCGCTCCCCGGTTTCCGGATTAGTCTGGCTTTGCGGGTTGCTCAGGGTGAAGCGATTGTAGAAAAGAATCGCAGTACGCAAGTCCTGAAATACGCCGTTGTGCATATACGGTCCGGTCACCGCAACATTACGCAAGCTCGGCACCCTGAATTTGCCGGCCATCGCCGGATCGTCTACTGCCGGATTCTGTAGCAGGCCGAGATCTCGGTGACTGACCACTATCCCATTCTTTTCCCGCACCTGCTTGTTAGTTGGCACGCCGATGTTGTGATAGCGGTGATTGCTAAAGACCTCATGCGGAGAAAATTCACGCGTATCGAGCAAATGGCAGCTACTGCAATTGATTATTTGGGAGAAGAAAAGCACGCGACCGATTTCCTCATCTGCCGTTAGCTCGTACTCGCCCTGCAGATAACGGTCGTATTTCGAATCGAACGGTGTGAACAGCGCTGTGCGTTCAAACGCCACGATGCTTTCGGTAATCGCAAGAAATGCCTTGTCAGAATCTAAAAAAATCGACTCACCGAAGTGTTTCCTCAAAGCTTCTACGTAATAGGCGTTCTCACGTACTCGCTCGACCACAGCGGCAGCATCGGGCAAGGCCATTTCAAGCGGATTGACGAAGGGTTCGGCTGCCTGGTCGGTCATCGTGGCAGCGCGGCCATCGAGGAAGTAGCCGCCGACGTATTCGCCCATTTCATTTTTGTGAAAATCGGGAATCAGTGAGGCGTAGGTCGTGCCCGGCGTGTTGCGATCGCCAAGCGAGCTGCCATCGTCGCCGAGTGACACTGCACCTGCAACGCCATTGTCGCGGCTGTCAGAAAATGCATGTCCCGAATCGTGGCAGGATGCGCAGGACTGATTGCGATTGGCGGAGAGGCTCGAATCGAGGAACAGGGCCTGGCCCAGGCTTGCAATGTCCGCTCCATGGGGCGCGGAAAAAGCATTGGTGCCCACGACAAGCATGCCTAGGCAGACCATAGCTGCCGAGACATATCCTGCGCGTCCCAGCGTGCGCATGCTGTCACTCCTCCGTCGTAAATAGAAAGAAACGGAAGGCGTTTTCAAAAAAATGTTGTCCTTCTCCACAACATGGAGATGTACATCGATCGCTGGTCTTGTCTGGAACACTGCGAAACCATTACTCAAGATGGACAACAAAAAAACAAAGTTGATTTCATACTGCTAGTCATCAGGCGACATTCATATCCGCGGGGTTCTTAATATCCGCAGGGTCCTTGAGCGCCTCGGCCAGCAGCCGCGCAACGTGCAGTGCTTTGCGGTCCGCGAAATCACTGATCTGATTGCGGCAACTGGTCCCGTCGGCAACAATTACCGTATTCTCACCGGCACCTCGCACCGCAGGCAAGAGCGACAGCTCTGCCATCTCTCGCGAAATGACAGCATGCTTCGCATCATAACCGAAGGCACCCGCCATACCGCAACAGCCGGATTGAATAGTCTCTACTTCGAGTTCCGGGATCATGTTCAGAACATCGTTAACGGCATGCATGACATCGAACGCTTTTTGATGACAGTGCCCATGGACCAGCGCACGCTTTAGCGGCAGCGGATCAAGTTCGAGTTGCAGCCGGCCGGCAGCCTGCTCGCGCGCGAGAAATTCTTCGAATGTCAGCGCCAGTTCTGCGAGTGCGGCGGATTCTTCACCCGGCAATAACAAACCAAACTCATCGCGCAGCCCGAGCAGACACGACGGTTCCAGCCCGACCACAGGAACACCCCGCTCAACAAATTGCTTCAGTGAAGTGAGCATGCGCTGTGCCTCGGCACGCGCCTCATCAATCATGCCAGTCGCCAGGTATGTTCGTCCGCAGCACAATGGTCGGCCACCATCCGCTGGCGTTGCGACAATGGTTTGATAGTTCGCAGCCGCGAATACAGTGACCGCGGCACGCAGATTTTCGGGCTCGAAGTAGGTATTGAACGTGTCGGCCAGCAGCACGACTTCGGGTCCCGTGGCGCCATCCGGCACCTCGGCCTGACCCAGAAACCGGTCGCGCCGCCAGACCGGGAGGCTCCGACCTGCCGACAAACCAGTGACCGTTTCACTTAAGGTGGCGAGCCCGGGAATTTGATTGCGCAGGTTGGCGAGCAATGGGATCCGTGCAAGTGCCGGCGCGTAACGCGGCAAGTGTGCGACCAACTTGTCCTTGATCGTACGCCGGTGCCGCTGGTGATATTGATACAGAAACTCGCTCTTCATCGCGGCCATGTCGACACCCGTCGGCCACTCGCGTTTGCATCCTTTGCATGAAACACACAGCTCCATCGTCCGATACATGTCATCAGAGAACAACGCATCGGGGCCGAGCTGGCCGGACATCGCGAGCCTCAGAGAATTGGCCCGGCCCCGCGTAAGATCTCGCTCGTTTCGCGTCACCCGATATGACGGGCACATCGTGCCTGCGTCGAATTTTCGGCAATGACCATTGTTGTTGCACATCTCGATCGCCGCAGCGAATCCCCTGTCACGATTCTCATCGCCAACTTCGTACCCGGACCAGTCGAGGCCCGATTTGATCGGCAGCGTGCTATAGCCGGGCTTGAACCTGAACAATGTTCGGTCGTCCATTTTGGTCGGTGCGACTATCTTGCCGGGATTCATCAGCCCCTTTGGATCGAATGCACGTTTTAATTCCACGAATGCATTCGCAAGTCGCGAGCCGTAGACTCTTTCGATCCATTCGGAGCGCACCAGGCCGTCACCGTGCTCGCCGGAGTAAGATCCTTTGTACTGGCGCACCATTTCACAGGCTTCTTCGGCAATGGCGCGCATCTTCTTTGCGCCGTCGGCAGATCGCATGTCGAGCACCGGACGTACGTGCAAACAACCTACGGACGCATGCGCGTACCAGGTTCCGCGAGTCCCGTGTTTCTCGAACACCTGGGTCAGGCGATCGGTGTATTCGGCCAGGTGCTCGAGCGGCACGGCACAGTCCTCGATGAACGACACCGGTTTACCGTTTCCTTGCATCGACATCATGATGTTGAGTCCGGCTTTGCGGACATTCCAGACGGCGTTTTGGAGCGTTGCGTCTTCGATCTCGACGACGCTATCGGGCAGGCCAAAATCGCCCAGGAGTTCGACCAAACGGCCAAGCCCTCTCTGCTGATCGGCCTTGTCGTCACCCGCAAACTCGACCAGCAAAATCGCATCCGGCTTGCCACGCACAGTGCTGTCGACTGTTTCTCGAAACGCCGGATTTTCGCGTGATAGTTCAATCATGGTGCGGTCCACCAGTTCGACCGCCGACGGTCCGAGTTTGACGATATGCTGCGTCAGCTCCATCGCCTTGTAGAAGGTTGGAAAATGCACGATGCCGAGCACTTTGTGCGGCGGCAACGGCGACAGCTTGAGTTTGATGCGCCGAAAATAGGCAAGCGTCCCTTCAGAACCGACCAGCAGATGCGCCATGTTGAATGGACCTGTTGCAGCCATATCCAGGTTGTAACCGGCGACGCGGCGTTGCACATCAGGCACGCGCGCTGCTATTTCATCCTGTTCACTGGCGTACAGTGCACGAACCCTGTCAACCAGTTGCCGATAGGGTGCCGGCCCTTCGGCCTGCTCGCTGACCGCAGCAAATTCCAGGATGTCGCCGCTGGTCAGCCATGCGTCCGCGGCGAGCACATTGTGCACCATGTTGCCGTAACGAATCGATCGGGCACCGCAACTATTGTTTGCCATCATGCCACCGATGGTCGCTTGCGCCGATGTCGATACGTCGACCGGAAAGCAAAGTCCGTGTGGACGTAGATACGCGTTCAGGGAATCGAGCACCACTCCGGGTTCGACCCAGACGGATTGCTCGGCAGCGTCGAAATCCAGAATATTTCGCAGATACTTACTGTTGTCGATGATCAGTGCTTCGCCGACTGCTTGCCCACACTGGGACGTGCCTGCACCGCGTGGCAAAATCGCAAGTCCGGCATCCGTGGCGATTTCCAGTGCGCGAATTGCATCGTCACTGCTGGTCGGAATCGTAATACCCAGCGGCTTTATCTGATAAATCGAAGCATCACTCGAATATCGGCCGAGCGAAAACTCGTCGAACAACACCTCGCCTTCGAGCTCGCTACGCAATCGTGCTTGCACAACTTCCATGACTGAATTATACGGCCACCATGGTGTATTGAGGGTACCTCTAAGTACCTCTCGTGAGCCGCGTTGCCAGTCGTGCAGCAGCCCTACGGCGCGACCACGCAGGGTATTTAGAGGTACCCTTAGCACCCTGATAGGGGCCCAACGACAGGATTGAGCATGAGTTACGCGAGCGGCCGGCATTTCCTGCAGATTCCGGGACCGACCAACATCCCGGATCGCGTTTTGCGCGCGATCGCCCAGCCGATTATCGATCACCGCGGGCCCCGTTTTGCCGCTTTGGGCCTGGAGGTTCTGGCCGAACTCAAGCCGATATTCAAAACCGGACAGCCGGTAATCATCTACCCTGCGTCTGGTAGCGGCGCCTGGGAAGCGGCGTTGGTGAACACCCTGTCGGCAGGTGACAAGGTGCTGATGTGCGAGACAGGCCATTTTGCCATCCTGTGGCAGCAAATCGCCGCTCGTCTAGGCATCGATGCGCAAATCATTGCGACGGATTGGCGGCACGGCGCCGATCCTGCCGCTATCGCGGATACGCTCACCAGCGATGTTGCGCACGACATTAAAGCCGTCTGCATCGTGCACAACGAAACATCGACTGGCGTCGTTAGCAGCATCCCGGAAATTCGCAAGGCAATTGATACGGCGGGTCATCCTGCACTGCTGATGGTCGACACGATTTCTTCACTCGCGTCGATCGACTATCGCATGGATGAATGGGGCGTTGATGTTACGGTCGCGGGTTCGCAAAAGGGTCTCATGATGCCGCCCGGATTGTCATTCAATGCCGTCTCGGACAAAGCGCTTGCCGCAAGCAAAGATGCAAAATTGCAACGGTCCTACTGGAGCTGGGAGGACATGCTCGCCGCGAATCAGTCGGGCTTTTTTCCTTACACGCCAGCAACGAACTTGCTGTACGGATTGCGTGAAGCAATCGTGATGATAAATGAAGAAGGACTCGACGAAGTCTTCGCCCGGCATACGCGCCATGGCACCGCAACCCGGCTCGCGGTCGAATCGTGGGGGCTGGAGATAGTCTGCAAGAACCCCGATGAGTTCAGCGGATCGCTGACCGCCGTGTTGATGCCTGCGGATCATAGTGCAGATCATTTACGCGAAGTGATTCTCGATCGTCTGGACATGTCGCTTGGTACCGGTCTCGGCAGGCTGGCCGACAAGGTGTTTCGCATCGGGCATCTCGGCAATTTCAACGACCTGATGCTGGCCGGGACGCTGTCAGGTGTCGAGATGGGTTTGGCGCTTGCCAGGGTTCCACATCAGCCGGGCGGCGTACAGGCAGCGCTAGCCTACCTTGCACGGAACAATCAGTGATGGATCCGACGACTGCTGTTGCAACGAGTCCGCTGCTCGCACTGATCGCGTTCCTCGGCGTGATCATCCTGTTATTGTTTCTCATCGCGAAATGGCGCTGGCATGTTTTTCTCGCGTTGCTAATTCCATTGTTGCTGTTCGGTCTGATCCCGGGCGTACAAACCAATAATTTCATCGATGCATTCGAAAAAGGCTTCGGCAACACCCTGGGCTCGATCGGCGTGGTCATCGTACTGGGATCCATCATTGCCGAAGCGCTGCGGCATACCGGCGCGATCCAGACCATTACGCGGACGATGGTCAGCATCGTCGGTTCTTCAAGGATGCCGCTGGCATTAACGCTGACCGGCTTCGTGCTGGGTATCGCCATTTTTTCTGACGTCGCATACGTGATCCTGAATCCGCTCGTGCACTCCGCAGCCAAAGCGATGAACGTTACGATCGGCGTCATGTCGATTGGTCTTGTCGGTGCATTGCAGCTAACGCACGCGATCGTCCCGCCAACACCTGGCCCTCTGGCAGCCGCTGCGTTGCTTGGGGCCGACATCGGCAAGACGATCATATTCGGCGCTATCGCCTGCCTCGCGGCTCGCTCGCGAGTTGGGTCTGGGGGCAATACATTGCCGGCCCGCGAATCAAGACGATGGCCTCCGACGAGTTCGCCAGCGAGGACCTGTTTGGCGGTGAACAGGGCCGGAAATTGCCGGGAGCATGGAGTTCCTACGCGCCGATTGCCATACCGATACTGCTGATCTCGGCACAAAGCGTTTCGCGGCTCACGCTGGAGCAGGACCACATCGTGCGGGCAGCACTTGCCTACATCGGTTGGCCGGTCGCAGCCCTTAGCGTCGGTGTGTGGCTCGCCTATAGAAATATTCAAACTGGCGAACAGCGGCAAGCAGCCAAATCCAGTTGGATCGAGGAGGCGTTGAAAATTTCGGCGATGATACTGGTGGTAACGGGACTCGGCGGGTCACTCAGCGAAATCCTGAAAGGCACGCCCGCCGTCGACTACATCAGTGGCTTTTTTGCAGACCACGCACTGCCGGCCATTCTGCTGCCATTCGTCATTGGCATTATCGGCAACATGATTACCGGTTCGACAACCGTTGGTGTAATCACTGCTGCGGCACTGGTCGCCCCAATGTTGCAAAACCTGGCATTATCGCCGGAAGCAGCCATGCTTTCTGGCGCCTGTGGATCCGTGATCATCAAGTACGTCAACAGCAGCTACTTCTGGGTCTGTACTTCGCTCAGCAAGCTGCGCGTCAGTGACGCGATTTTCGGCTATGGTGGGGCGACGCTTGTCGGTGGAATCGTATCGTTCCTCGTCGTGTGTGTTATGTGGGTTACAGGCCTGATTTGATGAATGCGATAGCCAGAAATTGGGAATCTTTCGCACTACTGTTGATCGATGTACAGAAGGATTTCTGGACAGAAAAAATGTCCCAGACATTCACCGACTATGAAAAGAATGTCCGCCGTTTGCTGCATGTGTGCCGGCATGAAGGAATCGATGTCGTGCATCTGCGCGCCAGGTTTCAGAAGGACGAGTCCGACTGGATGGTGAGATACAAATTTCTTGACCAGATACCGTGCATTGAGGGCACGCCGGGCGTCGAGATATATCCCTTCGCCAGGGAAGTTCCCGGAGAGTTCGTCATTTATAAACAATCGTTTGACGGTTTTCACAAACCTGCATTGCCCGCATACCTGGAAAAAAATCAAAAGCAGTTTCTGCTGGTAGCAGGCCTGGTTACATCAGTTTGTGTATTTCTTACAGCAGCCACCGCAGCACAGCGCGGTTATCTGGTTGGCCTGGTTGAGGACTGTTGCGCCGACAGTCCGGAAGCGCACGATCACATATTGCGGGGGTATCCATTTATCTTTGACCCCATTTCCGTGGATCAAATTACTGCCTGTCATGAAATGTGGCTGGCGGACCTCGATCATCTGAAGGATTGATAGATTATCGTTCGATTTTAGCTGGCAGACCACACCTTCGGAAACCATTTTTCGTTACGTGGCGGGTGACCTGGCTCAACGCCAACGCGATCCTGGCTCACGATCGGTCCGTACCTTCCCGCGGATCCCATATTACATCGTCACCGATATACCTGATTGACAGGGCGGCTCGCCTGCGGGACGTATCTTTGTTCTCCTGTGCGCCGTGAACGATTTCGGCACCGAAAACGATCGCGTCACCGGGTTGCATGTCCCAACACAGGATCTCGTAGTCATCGGGCGCTGCGTCGATATCGGGAATTTCCTCGTACGCGGGGTTTTCATCGAGAAATTCGGAACTGCCGCCTTCCTTGGTGAACGCCATAGGTCGAAAGACCTTGCGCCACGCGTGAGAGCCCCGGATAAATTGCACGGACCTGGAATCTTCATCGCAAGCCGTCAGGGCAACCCAGACGGAAGCAACCTGACTGCCCTGGAACGGCCAGTACGGACGATCCTGATGCCAGGGCGTGTTTTGCGTGGTGCCGGCATCCCGCACGAAAATGTGATCGAAGAACAATCGCGCTTCGCTGCTACGCATGAGTCGGCCGACGATTTCAGGTAGCCCGCTATTCGCACAAAATTCAAACATCCAGGGCATGGACGGCCACAGGTGCCGATCGGAGAAACCGCCACCACGAATAGTCGTCCAGCGATCATTTGTATCGGCAATCAATCCGTCAATGTTTGCTAGCACGGAAGCTGCAACATCCTTGTCGACGGCTCCCCGGATACATACCGCGCCATCGCGTTCGAATTGCGCAATGACATCATCCGAAATCAATTGTTCTTTCATTGGATTTGCCCCGATAAAGCACCTGCAGCGAAAATACCTGCATAATTGTAGGACGGATAGGCGCTGCCAGGGAAGATTGTTTGAACAACAAAAAACGCTTAACGCTTGTCAGTTTCCTGGCCTACTTCGTCATGTCCGGCATGCTGGCCCCGATGGGCATTATCTCAGGGGCAATGTCAGAGCATTTTGGCCAGCCCGTTACAGAGATCACTGCCAGGTTTGGCTGGCTAACCTTCGGTATTCTCATCGGCGCCGTTATCGCACTATTTATTTTTGAACGGATCAGGCTCAGGCATCTCATGATGATGGTCTACAGCGTGATTCTGACCTGCATTATCTCATTGTATTTCCTCAGTAATATCGAACTGATCGGGATAGCATTGGGCCTCGTCGGTGTGTGTTGCGGCATCGGTCTCGCCGCGGCAGCCCTGGTGATTTCGAGGACCTACGAAACCGAGCAGCGGGCATCGATGCTCATCATCACGGATGGCTCGTTCAGCGTCGCCGGCATCGTGTGCTCATGGATCGCCATCTTCCTGATTGCAGAGGAGTACCACTGGTCAGGCGTTTATCAATTTGTCGCACTCATAACGGCGTTTATTGTTTTTCTCAGTTCCCTGTCGACTTTTCCGGCGACGGATGCGAATGCGCATGAATCCTCGGATCCCGAAATTTGGCCAGTCCCGGTCTGGTTGTGCATTGCGACACTGTTTTTGTATACGCTCGGCCAGTGGGCTTTTCTTTTGTGGCTCCCCACTTATGCAGAGACTGAGCTGGGGACAACTCGCGAGCAAGCCGGGCAACTCGTCAGCCAGTT
>PVMK01188439.1_pt1 | contig 23669 bp, 18 predicted proteins | sample 1853481 | NCBI WGS metagenome assembly PVMK01 (sample SAMN08533507, study PRJNA380276) | Marine sediment metagenome, whole genome shotgun sequencing project. | reverse complement strand
AAAGCTATTCAACATAATGCGCAGTTATAGCTGGGCTGTAATTCTGAGTTCAAATCTGGACGTTATTTCCTGTTCTTTATATATAGAGCATCTATAATTAATAAATAATGTCCATATTGAAGTTGATTCTTTGTTGGATCATTAGTAGAGAATAAGCCCATACCAACAGTTCTCCAAGCTTATAAAATTTCTTGAAACAAAGTAATTCAATAGCAATTGAACCGTTCTAAAACCGGCTAATTTAAAGGAATTAGAAGATGAGATACTACAGAAAAGGTTGGAGAGGAGATGAAGAGGTTAAATGGGATAGATGATAAATAATATCAATTGACAGGTTTGACAACTTTTTTTCTACTTTTTAGTGGGTGGTATGTATGGAGGATCTGATTGGGTCCTCCTTTAATGTGGGGTAAAAAGTTGTCATAGTTGGCATTGTCAAGGTAAAAATTACTTAGAGGTTGGTGAAGAGATGAGGAGGATAAGGTAGGATAATAAATAGAATTGATAAGCCAGTTGCAGTATTGTAGCTGGCTTTTTTCTGTCAATAATTCCTATATTTACGCATCAGGTTGTCCAAGTAGAAACTGTTCTCTAGCAAAAATCAGTAATGCCAAGAGATTGTTGGAGTAATACATAATTACAAATAAACACTGTATAACGTTTATTAACTAGTTAGCTGCAATAACAACTCATCACACGAAAACAACAATTGAGAATATTTAAATTTATACAACTGAATAAAAATCTTTCTTTTTTTTAAAATTTTTAATTATGACAAAAACGCATTTATTTTTATTGAAATTTGGAACTCTTCAAACAATCCTGATGGGATTGTACCATTTTTATATCCCATTCCAATTCAATTGGAGCAATTATCTTGAGCAAAAAAGCCCCACAATTAATTGGTCTCTGATTTCACTGAACAACTATTTCAGTTTTAACTTGCTAATTATCGCGTTGTTTCTTTGCTATTATTTATTCAAAAAACAAGATAAAAAAGAAATTATCAAAATCCTTTCATCAATAATTCTTTTGTTTTGGGTTTTTAGCACTATATATCAACTTATAGAGCCAATGCCATTGCCTGAACATTTGAAGTGGATAGGATTTATTTTATTAGGAGTAGCTTTTCTAAATGGATTAATATTTTTCATCCCAATACTTTCTTTATTCAAGAAGAATAAATAAAGATACTGCAGCTAACATCGAATAAAATTAATTGCTAGTGCAAGCCTACCTACGAAAATCCTCGCGGATTTTCTACCTGCCTGCGGCCTTTAGGTTTGTATTTACTAAATTAGGTGCTTAAAACACGCAACTAATCTTATGCCAAACGTTGGTAGCAACTAATAAAAAACAGTCTTATGAAATATATTATTAGCGTAATTCTTGCTTGTTCATTAATTGTTTCTTACGGAACAGCAAAAAAAGTAGCAAGTAATACCAATAAAAAGAAAGTCTTTCTTTTTGCAGGACAATCCAATATGGACGGTAGGGCTAACGGGGGACAATTATCGGCAAACGATTTAAAAAGGCTATCCCAAGTTGCCGATAGAATTCAGTTTTATTACAATCATCAACCTGTAACACCACTACAACTAACCGTGCCAGCAAAAGATATTCAAGAAATATACAATCTGACGCAAAGTTTTGGACCTGAATTATTTTTTGGGATTGAATTGGCAGAAAGATACCCAAATGAAGAGTTCATTTTCATTAAGCGAGCTATAGGTGGGACATCATTATACGGTTGCTGGAACCCTTATTGGAGTATAGAAAAAGCTCAATTAATGAAGGAACTTGAAGAGCCCAAGTTATATGATGATTTTTTAGATTACATAGGTCAGGTATTGGGAAATTATAAACCTAATGAATATGAAATTGTTGGTATGCTTTGGGTTCAGGGAGAAACTGATAGCGGAGTGAAAAGATGGGGAGAAAAGCCAGCAAATGAGTATGGTTACAATCTTCGAAATCTTATTGAAAAGACAAGAACAGATTTAGGCATTCCTCAAATGCCATTTGTAATGTTTCAAGTAGGGAGAGGCAAGGTTGTAGAAGGAATGAAACAAATTACAAAAAATGATAATAATGCTTATCTAATTCCACAATCTAGCGACGAAAAATCAATCGATTTCTACGAGAAAAATCCACCACCAATAGGGCACTATACCGCAAAAAGTATGAAAAGAATTGGAATTGAATTTTTTAAAATTTACGAAGCCATTCTGGATAAGAAATAGATAGCAACCGCCAACATTTTGTATAAGTAATGGCAAGGAAAGTGCAAAATATAAAGGTTTGCTGCCCGCTCAAACTTCATCACGGTTTGACAAGAAAGTGGCACGCAACCTGCACTACTCATATAATTTACCGTTAATAATCCCCAAACTATTGAAATCAATGGGCATCTCTTTCCAAAAACCGCTCGGCTACTCTCATGATAAACCAGGTAAAAAAAGGGTTTTCAGACGTTGGTAGAATTAAGTTTGATCACTTTGGTGGATTCAAATGCCCATTCGATAATTTTGATAACATCAAGTGCTTGTTCTGGTGTAATGAGTAAGGGTTTGTTAAGTCTTAAAACTTCGTATACATTTTCGTAAAATTGACTATATGATCCTTCTTCCGTTTTAATGTTTTGAATTTCTTGGGTTTGGTTATTTGTGAGCGTACCATAATTTTCTGGAAAGTCTGCTCCTATTTCATCCCAATTTATAGGCTCTTGCGCCAATCTGCTTTCTTGCGGGTCAGCACCATACTTTATATAAGTACTTTTTGTTCCAACTAACGTGAAAGTAGGTTTTGATTTTTTGGTGAGCATATCTGAAACAATAGTTGCGGTAAAATCTTTATAAATCAGTGCCAATTCAAAATAGTCTATAACTGCCCCATTATTTCGCTGAATTTGCAAAACTGCCTGTAAATCCAAGGGCCAGCCAAACAAGACTAAGCATTGATCTATTAAATGTGATCCTATGTCATATAATATCCCTGCTCCTGGATACGTTTCTTCTTTCCATGCTTTGGGCCCTATATCTGGTCTATATCGATGTACTGCAAATTTGGAATTCAGCAATTCTCCAAGTTTTTGATTTACTAACAACTTTTGTACAGTTTTATAACCTCCTTCAAAGCGTTTGTTGTGATACACGGCCATCATTAAACTTTTCTCGTTGGATAGTGCTAGTAATTCTTGGCCTTCTTTGCTGGTGGCGGTCATGGGTTTTTCCAGCACCACGTGCTTATTTGCCAACAACGCTTGCTTCGCCATTTCGAAATGCAAATACGTGGGTGAATTAATTACAATAAGATCAAGTTCAACATCATTCAACAATTCATCAAAACTGCGAACAATAGTGGTATTTGGATACAATTCTTTTGACTTTGATTTTGTTCGTTCCAGGATTGTTTTTAGTTCAAAATTTGGATTTCTTTCAATAAAAGGCGCATGAAATATGCGTCCACTCATACCAAAAGAAACGAGACCAATAATTATTTTTGAATTTGTCATAAACTTGAAGTTATTGGGTTTTTAATTCTCACTTGTTAAAATTACATCCTGAATTTTCAAACAATAAATATATAAAATGAGATGTAGTTTTAATCTCCTAAAGACTTAAGAATTTCGAAAAACCAAATTTCACCGTATATTTATAAACGGAATTACTATGGTGGAAAAGGACGAGAGTCATTTTCCGTAACAAAACATAGCCAAATCCGTTGGCAGAATTAAAGAGTATTGCAAAATAGAAAACTTATGCACGAAAAAGACAAATCAAAAAAGCCCGGCTTACGACCCATGTGTGCACAAGACTTCTCGGAGATAGAAGACTGGCCGGGGTATTTCGATGCAGTTCTTGGAAAAAAAGCGCGAGATACACTCATTGCAGCCTTGGATTCGTTTGAGCAGGAGGGATTTAATAATGGATTTGCGGTCGATTTAGCCGCTGGTGAAGGACGTGATACGCTGGAACTGCTCAGTAGAAACTGGCGGGTATTAGCAACCGATAATCACCCAGAAGCATTCTCTTATTTATGGCCGAGGGTACCTGAGATATTGAAACCCCAATTGAAGGCCACAGAGGTGAACTTCTGTGATATGGAGTTTCCCGACTGTGACTTGGTAAACGCTAGTTTTGCCTTGCCGTTTTGCGAGCCACAACATTTTGAAGTGCTATGGAATAAAATCGTAGCATCAATCCGCCCCGGAGGCAGGTTTGCAGGTCAGTTCTTTGGAAGTAGAGATACCTGGGCATCACTTCCGAATCGGTCTCACCACTCTCGTAAAGAAGTTTTACAGTTACTGGAGGGTTTTGAGATAGAGATGATGAGGGAAGAAGAACGTGATGATCCGCCAGAGCTTAGAAAACCAAAACATTGGCAAATATTTCATCTTGTGGCGAAGAAACATTAACAATGGCAAGAAGATAAAATAACAGTATCTCCTGACCGCACCTATTATAGAAACTAGAAATTGTATCAGAATTATTAATATATTAGTGGGTTAATACACAAACTCCCGTTGGGCGGTATTCTATTAAAACAAGCAAATGTTAACGAAAAAAAATTTCAATATGGAGAAATTCATATTTCTTACTAGAGCACAGATAGTATTCTGTCTAGTTTGTCTTTTTCTAGCAGCTTGCCAAACGGAAAAAAACTCCGGCAAAGTAGATCCTGAAATCGCTTCAAAACTTCAACTACCCGATCGACCCAATATATTGTGGCTGGTAACAGAGGATATGGGACCATACATTCCGTCCTTCGGTGATTCCACCATTCTCACCCCAAATCTGAGCCGCTTAGCATCGGAGGGTGTACGTTATACGAATGTCTATTCACCTTCTGGCGTTTGTGCTCCAAGCCGGGCATCTATTGCTACTGGAATGTATCCATCAAGCATTGGCGCCAATCACATGCGAACGAACTCCTATAGCGAGGTTACAGGATTACCTAAATACGAAGCGGTACCTCCACCTGAAGTGAGAATGTTTAGTGAACTATTGAGAATGGAGGGCTACTATTGTACAAATAAGGCTAAAAATGATTATCAATTTAAAGCGCCGGTTACCAGCTGGGATGAAAATGGTGAAAATGCCCATTGGAGAAACCGTGATCCAGAACAACCCTTTTTCTCCATTTTTAATTTCGCGGTAACGCACGAATCTGGTCTATTTGAACCCTATCAAAGAACTGTTGTTGTCTCTGAAGAGACTCAATTTCCTATCCCGCCCTACCTTCCAGATAATGAAATAGTACAGCGAGACTTGTGGAAAATGTATAACAACATTGCCTTAATGGATAGACAGGTAGGAGCTATTCTTGATCAGTTAGAGGAGGATGGGTTGTTAGAAAAGACAATCATCTTTTTCTATTCAGATCATGGAGGGCCACTTCCTCGCCAAAAACGCCTTGTTTATGATGCCGGACTTAAAGTTCCTTTGATAGTTCGATTTCCAAATAAATTGCATTCTGGAACAACAAATGACCAGCTTATTAGCTTTGTAGATTTCGCTCCAACGATACTTACTTTAACGGGACAAACTCCACCCAAATACTTGCATGGCCGAACATTTATTGGAGATAAGCAAATTAAAAGAAAGTATATCCATGCCGCAGGTGATCGATTTGATGCCTTTACAGATGCAATTCGGGCTGTTCGGGACAATCGTTTCAAGTATATTCGAAATTATCGACCAAATCAGGGATACTATTTACCCGTATCATATCGCGAACGGATACCGACAATGCAAGAGCTCTTACGATTACGCGATAATGGTCAACTTAATGAAATACAGGCGCTATGGTTTAGAGAAAGAAAGCCGAAAGAAGAATTATATGATTGTATCAATGATCCGCACGAAATTGAAAATCTTGCACTTCAACCTGAATATGCAGAAAAGTTGCTAAAGTTAAGTGCTGAAATGGATCGATGGTTGAACGAAATTGGCGATCAACCTAACTTACCCGAAAGGGAACTAATTAGCCAGCTGTGGGAAGGTAAAGACACGAAACCAGTGACTTCCGAACCAATAATTGCATCTTCAGATGGAAAAATTACTATTACCTGTTCTACCGTAGGTGCATCATTAGGGGTTAAGATTATCGACAATGATGGTACCATTCCAAAAGCATGGACAATTTATCAAGAACCATTTGCAACACCGCAAGGAACTAATTTAATGGTAAAAGCTCATCGATTGGGTTTTAAGCCAAGCGAAATCATTGAGAATATGATTGTTGATTTAAAATAACGCCACCTAACACTGTAGCTAGCAAATTGGGCGTTCGGTAAGTCAGGAAAGGTCAGAGCTCTTTACAAACACCGCCAAATTGAATATTGCGCGACAGCGAAATATTCAATTTTGAGCTTTTAGAATGAAAAATCTAAAAACAAAATACAACGTTTTGGCTCAGTGCAAACTTGAAAGTTTATTGCTTTTCCTAGCCCTACTTGCCATATACTAATCGTTAATTCTTAAGCTAATCAAATTTGCGCAGTTATAATTCAACCATTGCACCCAAGCTGGTTACTAAGTAATAGAGACAGAGTTATGGGAAAATAATTCAGAAGAATGTTGAAAAGTTAGTTATATGATAGGTTAAGAGGATTAACAATATGTTGACATCTTTTTTGTTTGGCTGAAATTTACAGCCTATGACCTTGCAAATGCGAGCAAGGGTTGATAATTGTTTTTGTCTGCTTCTTTAACTGCTTTTATATAATTTATTCTAGAGTCATTTTGGTTTACTAAATTATCCGCACCCCATGAAAACATAGGTTTTTTGAAAATTTTATCCACAATTAAGTCTGCCATTAATCTACTATGCCTTCCATTACCATTAGCAAAACAATGTATACTTACCAATCTATGTTTAAAACGGATAGCAATTTCATCAGATGTATAAGTGGAATTTTTTACCCAATATTTGGCGTCCTCTATTAAAGTTTTTAAGGCTATGGGAATTTTAAACTTATCAATCCCAAGGTTTTTATTGGTTCTTCTGAATTTCCCTGCCCATGCCCACACATTACCGTACATTCTTTTGTGCAAATTAAGAATAAATTGCTCCGTAAAGATTGTTTCCGATTTTAGTGAACGGGTGAGGACCCATTGAATAGCTTCTTCGATATTTTGTTGTTCGAACTCGTCCAATTCTGCACGTTTAGCTATTGCTGGAATTAACAAACCATCTTTTTCATCCTCGTTCAATGGAGTCTGCCCATTGATATACTCGAGGTTTAATCCCATAATACTTTTGGCATTTGTTGTTTAAGTATGTTGGTTCTATCCTCAATGGCAATTAAGATCCTTTTCTCTGAATTTTCCTGATCTTCTAATTTCATTGTATTGGAAGTTCTACTTACTATCTTAGTAGCCAATTCTCTGGCCTTTCTATCGATCAAGGCCTCTAGTGAGCCATCTTTAGGAACAAAGCCGTAGACTAACTCCATATCTAATGCTCTTGCTGTTTCACGTAAGGATTTTAAGGAAATTGACCCTTCCATTTCCCTCTGCTCAATTTCTTGTGTGCTTTGTTTGGTGATATTGAGTCGATTAGCTAATTGTTGTAAAGACATTCCCAATGCCATTCGAATAGCTTTCGTCCACCCTGTTGGTGGAACTGCTATTTTGGACAGGGGAGTATAAATCCTAATTTTGGATTCTAACTGATCAATTTGTAGTTTATTTTTATTCATAATGTAAGGTTTTAGCCTGACTAATAATGAGCAAAAGTAAGGTTTTAGCCTGACATATGCAAGTATAAAGTCACACTATAGCCTGACAAAAACAGTTTTGATACGATTCTGAAATTAAGTTCTTATAATAAAAAACAATTAATTTTTGTTTGACAACTTTGACAGCTTTTTTTACATGTTTATGTACACATCCGGGTACTCCATTTTTAGCTTAAGGCAGATCCTTATAAAAACTCAAAAAAAACATAATAAGGTAGAGTATTTTGAAGTGTTCCCATAGCGTCTGAAAAATCTTATTGGAATAGATTTGAAGTAAGTGACTTGGAGCAAATTCTATGTAAAACAACATGTGAAGACCTTTATAAATTGCAAGCATAAGTGAGCTGATTACTCATTAAAAGATATAAAATTGCAAGTCTTGCATGATTTTGAATATTATTTAAAAGTGGAAAAGAAACAGAGAGAGAAGCTAAAGAAATAAAATACTGCCCATATTTATACAGTTAAGTAATTTGAAAAAGTAGAAGGAAATAAGAGCTGATAAATACAACCTGAAAATAGCGTTATCCATCAATTAACAGGTATAAACGTGTATATTTGTGAGTATATATCGAGTTAGCAATAATAGTGAAGAAAATGAAAAAAATATTAATCCTCTCAACTCTTATCTGGCTTCCCTTTTTGAGTTACGCACAAAACAACCCAACGCAAGATTTAGAAGCCTACTTTTCGGCAATGATAGTTAGCGATTTTGATTCTTCAATTAACTGGTATTCCAATACATTAGGGTTTGAGGTAATAAGTAGGATCGAGTCTGTAGAAAGAGGATTTAAACAATCGAACCTAAAAGAGGAGATGTATTGATTGAACTGGTCGAATTAGACAAGGTACTTGACCTTGAAGATATTGTCCCAAACTACAACAATAAAATGCGAATAATTGGTTTTTTAAATTAGGCTTTTTGGTTACAGATTTCGAAAAGTGGATTGACCATTTGACTAATGAAAAAGTTGATTTTTATGGAAGTGTTGTAACGGACGATACTACTGGAAAAAGGATGGTAATTATTACTGATCCTGACGGTAATCGAATTCAAATTTTTGAAAAATAAAAGTTGCTAACAAAACCTAAACTGCATAAAACGCAGTTTAGCCGGGACGTTATGGCAATTCAACAAAAAAGGATTAGTAACAATAAAATGAAGAATCTAGTATTGTTAGTAGTAGTTGTAATTGGGTCAATGTCATTAACCTGTTGTAATCAAACAAATACCTCATCAAATAAGATATTAACTCAAGAGACAATGGAGAAAGTTTACCAGGAGGTAAAAACTCCTTTTAAATATGGTATTATTTTTAAACATCCTGATACCACAAAAATGATTGACTCACCAACTATTTTTCGTGAAAATAATGTTTGGTACATGACTTATATTGTTTTTGATGGCATAGGATATGAAACATGGCTGGCAGAAAGTGTTGACTTACTCCATTGGGAATCGAAAGGCAAAATATTGTCATTTACCGATAATACATGGGATGCAAACCAAAAAGCCGGATACTTATCACTAGTTAATATTGATTGGGGTGGGGATTATTCCGTAGAAAAATTCCAGGGTAAATACTGGATGACTTACCTGGGTGGAAATTCAACCGGTTACGAAGCCGGTATGTTAAAAATAGGCATGGCTAATTCCGAAACTTTAACCGAAGCTCATAATTGGAATACAAATAACAAGCCTGTTTTGTCTCCGGAAGATGAAGATGTTCGTAGGTTTGAGAACAAAACAATTTACAAAAGTCTGGTCATACATGATAGCCTAAAAAATACAGGATACTCCTTTGTTATGTATTATAACGCCAAAGGCAAAGGTGACTACGAAAGCATTGGTATGGCGGTTTCCAATGATATGGTATCATGGAAACGGTATGGAGAAGATCCTGTCATTACCAAGCGCAAAGGGATTTGTGGTGATGCGCAAATAGCAAAATACAACGACCTGTATATTATGTTCTATTTTGGTGCTTTCTGGAAACCCGGTGCTTTTGAAAGATTTGCCTGTTCCTATGATTTAATAAACTGGACAGATTGGAACGGACCTGATTTGATATCATCTTCGGAAGACTATGATAAAGAATATGCTCATAAACCCTGGGTAATAAAATGGAATGGGGTTGTATATCATTTTTATAACGCCGTAGGCGAAAAAGGCAGGGTGATTGCATTAGCCACATCAAGAGATTTAACAAAATGACCTGCTATAACATTTTGTATAAAACATGGAAGCCTTGGTGCTTGCCTGAAATGTCATCAGCCTGCTGCTATTGTTATTGTCGGTTGACAATGACCCAAGCTGTAGACTGACACGTCTCATTCAATTTACTGTTGTAAGGCATGCTGAATTAAACATTTAAATTAAACAATAATGAAGAAATATTGACAATTAGTGCTTGGAATTTAAATGAGAAATTAAAACTGGCAATAATTCTGCCAAGTGAAGAAAATAATGGAAAAAATAAAGAATTCGATCAAATGAAAGAATTCTATAACCAATATGAGAATAGCCCAGAGTTTGAAGATTTGAAAAATCTGAATGAGTTTCTCGCAAAAGAATATACTCTTGATTTAGAAAAAAATAAATCAAATTACAAAATAACTTGTGCCTTCTCAAATTACATAAAAGACGAATTTTCCGATGTGGATGGAATTATCTACTCTAGTGTCAAATCCGAATATAAAGGAACTAACATTGTACTTTGGCCTGAAGTTGTTAATAAGAAAGTGGAATTCGTCGCTGCCCGAAAATCAATTTTCAAGAAAGTCAAGAATAAGACACTTGTAGAAGAACAGATAATTGAAAGCAAAAGTTATGAAAGCGATAAGGACAGGATTAATTGGTAATAAAGCCAGTGGGTAACAACGGTTAAAATTTATAGCTTGATTAAAGCTAAACCCGAAGCTAGTGGAAATTTATAAAGTTAATTATTAACGGAAAATAAAGGCCAAGTCTAATCTCAACAAATCTTAACCAAACCGTTACCTGCAAGCTATTTGAACATTATCTAGTTCAAAAAGAAAATAACATATTAAATCATAACCTTAAAAATATAAAACATATATTCCAATCTTAATAATTGAATTATAAGCGATGAAAATACTCAAGATGAAAATAAAACTAAGTATTCTAGTTCTATTGGGCAGCATATCGGTAATTTCTGGACAAAGCAACTTTGAAAATTTAATTGCTCTCCCAGTTATTAAGGGAACCTATTTGGAGGGGATCGAGAACGATTGGTTAATCAAAAGGCCATCTGAAAAAGCCCGTCTTTTCAGGAATGAAGAAAACAATGAAATGATACTTTCCAATGGAATTATTTCACGTACGTTTAGGCTGAGCCCCAATGCAGCGACTACCAGTTTGAAGGTGCTAAGCAAGCAAGAAGAACACATTCGTGCGGTTAAACCCGAGGCAATAGTTATGCTTAATGGTTTTACCGTGAATGTTGGTGGATTAACCGGACAACCCAACCTCGCCTTTTTATACCCTGATTGGCTGGATGATTTAAAAGCCGACCCACTTGCATTTAAGTATATAGGATTTAAAACCGGTACTCCCGAAAAACGCATGGAATGGAATGAAATAAGGCATCATGCACCCGAGGCAGAATGGCCACCAAAAGGGGTAAAACTTCAAATGGACTATAAGTTATCAGACTTTTCTCCCGAAGAATTACTTTCACTTTCACAGGGAAGTAACATTGGTCGCATCGAAATTTTCCACGACAATTTTGCTACAATGTCCGATATTTGGACAATCCGTACCAGTCCCAAACACAAAAGAAGTTCCTTTTTTAATGAAGGGAAACCTGGTGAAATTTATACTCCAAATAACACTGCAGTTTATGCAGAATATAAACTTCCGGCAGGAACAGGGATAGTTGAAACTTCGATTGATGCTGGAACCGATGTTAGCGGTTTTTGGGGGCCTGGAATTGCATTAGTTTGGGAAAATCGCACCATTAAATTTAATATGCGTCCAGGGAACGAATCGGGTTCTAAGAATAATGGAGCTTGGCGTTTTACTGTTTTCGATGGGAAAGGTGAAAACACTCGTGCAGGAGGGAAAGACAATGTAGATTTTAGCGGAACCTGGTTTTTACGTCTGAGAATTGACGGAACAAAAGTGTATTGCGAGGCTAAACCAAAAGACGGTAAATGGAAAAACTATCAGACAGTTGATTTTGAAAATGAAGTTCCCAACCCTATTTCAGCACGAATTGGTAAACTGGGTAAAAATGCAGAAGGTAAAGATTCTGATTTTCCAGGCGAATTAGTACGATTAAAAATGAACGAGTTTTCGGTTTATGGAAAGTTGGATGAAAAGGAAATTCAGAAAATAAATTCAAAATTAAAAGGTTTGCAGCAACTGGTAATTTCTGTAAACTATGAATTGTACGACGGAATTCCGGTAATATCGAAATGGGTAACAGTAAAAAATAACTCTGATGAACCAGTGAAGATTGACCAAATTATTTCTGAATTTATTGGTGTCGCAGACCATGATCCTTATGGAGGTTACCGCGAACAGCACGACTTAAAAGTAAAACCCAATATTCATTTTGAAACCGATTACGCTTTTTCTGCCGGAAGAGTGAAAGTTGCCAACAATCAAACTGTTCACTGGGAAACCGACCAGGATTACGAAACTCAAATTTCGTGGATCCAGGATATTCCAAATACAATGCGTATTTATCCAAAATACGGTTACCATTTACATGTTGGTGCGGGAGAATCGTTCGAATCTATCCGTGCCTTTATTCTGCCCTACGATTCATACGACAAAGAAAGAAACGGTTTGGCACTGCGCAAAATGTACCGGACTGTTGCACCCTGGATTACCGAAAATCCATTGATGTTCCATATTACCCGTTCGAAATGGGATGAATATACAAATGGAATTGATCAGGCGGCAGAATTGGGCTACGAAATGGTGAACTTTTCGTTTGGTAGCGGATTTAATCCGGAAGACGAAAGCGAAGCCAACTACAACAAAATGAAAAGATATGCTGAATATGCTGATAGTAAAGGAATAAAAATTGGAACCTATTCCCTTTTAGCTTCACGCAGAATTAGCGAAAAAGACGATGTTGTTAATCCGAATACAGGCAAAACCGGTGGCTTTGCAACATTTGGAAATTCGCCTTGTTTGGGTAGCGAGTGGGGACAAGAGTATTTTAGGAAAATGTATAGGATGTACACAGAAACTGGCTTTCTCACTTTCACTCACGATGGCAATTACCCCGGTGATATTTGTGCTTCAACACTACATCCGGGGCATGAAAATTTGGGTGATTCACAGTACAAGCAATGGAAAATAATTACCGATTTTTACAAATGGTGCAAAAGTCAAGGTGTTTATTTGCGTGTGCCAGACTATTATTATTTGTCGGGGTCGAACCAAAACGGTGTTGGCTACCGCGAAAATAACTGGTCGTTGCCACGGCGGCATCAATTAATTCATACCCGCCAAAATATTTTCGACGGAACATGGGAAAGCACGCCTTCAATGAGATGGAGTTTTATTCCGCTGGCACAATACCACGGTGGCGGCCCTGCGGCAACCATTGAACCTTTAAACGAACACCTCGACCATTACGAAATGATGTTGGTTAGCAACATTGGTTTAGGCATTCAGTCTGCTTTGCGCGGTCCCCGTTTGTACGATACCGAAACCACCAAAACAATGGTAAAACGAGTGGTTGTTTGGTACAAAAAATACCGCGATATCTTGGAAAGCGACATCATACATATTCGCCGTGCCGATGGTCGCGACATTGATTATATGATGCATGTGAATCCTGAATTGAAAAAGAAAGGTTTCTTGTTGGTTTTCAATCCAACTGATAATATCATTAAAAAGAAAATAAAAGTACCGCTTTATTACACCGGTTTAACCGAAACGGCAAAAATAAGGGAACAGGAAAATTCACCTCAGCAATTTAAACTAAACCGCGAATACGAAATTGAGATTGAAGTTGAAGTTCAGCCCAATTGGTATAATTGGTATGTGATTGAATAACTGAATATTGATCCGACAAGATCCATTTGTATTTTCTGATCTTATAAATGGTAATAAAGATTTCTTGTTAGATCAAGCATTATATATTAGAAAAAATAACAAGCAGGTAACAATATATAAAAATAATAGCCGAGATAGCAATAACTTCAAAAGTTGGAACCGGCTTCAACTTTTATGTATCTTAACGAACACTACGGAAATAAAAAACAAAGGACTATTTAGGAATAATGGATAAATTGGATGAAAAATAAATATTATGTCTAAACAAATAGAACATTATGTGAGTACAATTCTTTCAATCGTAATAAAATACAATCATCTGGAAGAATACGAACTATGGCTTAAAAAAATCTAAGTCGCATTGCTAATAAAAAAGGTTTTTTAGGAATTGAGGTTATCCGACCAGCGGATATTACAGATCCAGAATATTTCATTCTTCTCTGCTTTGAAAATGCCATGAGCTTAGAAATATGGAGGGCTTCAAAAACATTAGTCTACTTATTAAACCAATAGGTAATTTTTAGAGTAAGAGACCAGGTTCTCCCGGAAAAAGGTGGTAGCAAATGATTATTTGTATAGACTAAAAATAGATCTGATGCCGGCTTATATCGCCATTGAAAACGTGAATTCAGATTGAAATTTTTCGATTGTTCATTGTATTGAAATAAAGTATTAAAAAATAATTTATTCGTAAAAGTAATATCTATCTCAGAACCAATTAACCAAAATTCAGTTATATTCCATGGCTCGGGTAAACTGATATGATTATAACTTATGTTAGAGCTTAAAACTACATATGGTTGAAACCGGTAGGCCAGCTCACCCGTAATATTGGTCCTATTGCCATCTTCATAATAACCTCCAAAACGAGTACTTAAAGTATAGGTAAACATACTTTGTGGTTTGGACGTATATTTCAATCTCAAGGCATTCCATCTGTGTTTGCTTCCGGCGCTAAGAGAATCCTTACCTATCCCGGTTGGATCAAATGGCTCGAGTAATTCCACATACTCATCTACTAAAGAAATAGTCAAATCGCTACGATCTCTAAAATTTGCCAGATACTGAACAATATTCAAATGATCAGTGACTTCCATCTTTTCATTAAAGAAATAGCTCCCGATTAATTTGGGGCCATGGCTGAGTATTTTACTTTCTTTTGGAAAAAATAAATATCCAATGAAAGAGTTTATGTTTAAATAACCATTTCGTGGAACAAATCCCACTTCGGCAGTATAAGTATCTTGTACCGATTGTTCTTGTATTCTCCAATTCCAATTCTTACCCTTGTATTCAAGGTGTGCAGACTGAGTAATGCCATTTCCTGTTTTATCGGGAGAAAAAGATTTGAACAAGAATGCCTTACCGGTCCATAAATTATCGGAAGATGCTAAGTTGTATTCAATACCCAAATTTCGATTGAACTCAGGATAAATGTTACGAAGAGAATCGTTATCAACCGGATAGTTTAGAGATTCCTTATTTACAAAAAGAAAAGAAATATTAGATCTGCTGAATACTTGCCGTTGAATGGAAAATACACCGAAATTTTGGCTGGGAAGACCAATGTCTTCATCACTGACTGTTTGTATATCCATAACACCCAAACGCCATTTTTCATTTAAATTTCCGCTTATCCTTAGCCCGGCAATAATTGGAACACCAAGACCAATTCGCCTTGAAAAGAACGGACGAATAGTTGGATTTCCGAAATTGGCAAATAGATCAGCATTTTCTAAAAAGAATTGTCTTTTTTCCGGAAAGAACAATTCGTACCTGTCCAAATTTGTGATCTGACGATCCACTTCTACTTGAGAATAGTCAGGATTTATGGTTAGGTCCAGGTTTAATGATGGGCCAAGACTAAATTTTACATCTCCACCAATTTTTCTTTCAAGGGAAGTATCCTTACCGGACTCTTTCCTTCTTCCTCCAAGTACATAGGGGATCAAAGAGAAATTAGTTCGCGGAGCAGGCGGGGCCTCATCCCAAACTAAAACACCCGTATATGCTAAAGATGCCGTTGGAAATTGCCTTGGTATTGGTGTCCAGCTGGATTTTTCACTGGTATTTAAATCCAGTCTGCTAAAGTTTATGCCCCATTCCGTGACACCTTTTTTATATCTAATTGATTTAAAAGGAATTGCCATTTCAAAAACCCATTTTTCTTCATCGTATACAACTTCAGATATCCATTTGCTATCCCAGTTCAGATCTACTTTGCCACCACCATACATTGTACCATCCCATTGGGCGCCTACTGCATTAGAACCAAATGAAAAACCTGTAGTTTGATTATTGAATGGGTCAATGAATACTAAAAAGTTATCATTCTTGCCAAAAGAAAAATCCCGTCTTAAGGACTCAACGATGTAAGGGCCCGGAGTACTTTTATAGAATATACCTATAAGATAAAGATTCTCATCGTCATAGGTCATTCGAATCTCTGAATGTTGAACGGCCATTGCAGTATCCATTGGTAATACCATGAAAAAATCATCTGCAACATCGGTGTCCTGCCAGGCTTCATCATTTGCTATACCGTCAATGGTAATGGGTAAATTGGTTTTTCGAATATTAAGACGAAAATTTTCGTTCTTTTTCTGCGCAATTGTTTGTAAAACGAACGTTCCAATAAATAAGATTAATAGATATTTCTTCACCGTTTATTTTAGTTTTTTATCAGAAAATCCATCACGGATAAAACGGATGGACCCATTGTTCTATCAAAGATAGAAATTGTAATTATCTAATCTCAAAATAGCTGGAATATTATCATTTAAATATTAATGGCTCTTTCATGGTTTTTGTAAAAACTGCAATGATGATGTTGCTGCCATTCTCAATCAAAGGCGTTAACAATTTCCTAATTGTTAAGAAAGAATTTAATACTTTGTGATGATGAATCGAGATAAAGAAATAGAAGGTGAACACAATATACTTACTAACCAGCCTATCATATAACTAACATCTCAACGTTCTGATATTAAAGCAGTATATTTTCTGTTTTTCCTTTCGTCTTTCAGTCATTGTTGGTGTTCTTCACCAACAATTGATTACTCAAAACCTATCACATAACTAAAAATTACAGTTATCAAAATAGATAATATGTGCTTGCACATTGAAGGACTGAGTTCGATTATTTATAATTACTATTTATTCAGTTCATTTATTGTTAAATAAGTGATGTTATCCCGAAATTATTTCTGATAAATAACTATTTTAGTGCTGATATAACGAGTTGGGCATAATGCAAAAAGAAACAAACTTAAATTGATAGAATATGAAAAATTTAGCAATGATGTTTATTTTGATTTTAGCAATTTCCTGTGATCAAAAGCCAGACAATGGAAATTTAGTAGCATCTAATCCGTTTTTAATAGGGATATGGGCTGGAGAAGGTAGATTCTTAGATATTGATCTTAATAATGAAGTTGGAGTTGTAAAGATTGAGATTGAAATAAAAGAAGATAATACAATTCTTGGTAAAATTGGAGAAGCCCAAATTATCAATACAAGTATTATCGAAGCCAAATATGGTTTTGAAATTAAGGGGGAATTGGACTCTAAACTTAAGAAGGGAAGTGATCTGGATAAAGATCATCTAATAATTCTCTTGGTTTTACCTGAGGAAAACAGGGTAGATGTGGCTACATCTGACGCCAATTTTCACTTGAAAAGTAATTATATTTTTGATTTTAGCATGCGAGTAGGTGGTGTAATACTTAAAAAAGAACTATAAAAGACGATTCACATACGCCCAACAATGTAAAAAATAATAACCGAGATAGTAGTAAACCTGCCTACCAGCATGTAGGTTCAAGGCTTGTAGCCTGCTTCAACTTCATCGTAAATTGAAAGTGAACTGCTCCGTATTCGGCTACTATTCTTATACGAGCCGTAAGTAATGTCACAGCACTATAATCAAGTTAGTTTAGGAATCTGAACATCATGAGTGAAATAAAAGATAAATGGAACAGTGGAGACCCTTATGAATATTTCATGGGAAGGTGGAGTACATTAATGGCTCCTGTATTTCTTAAGTGGCTGAATGTTCCTTCGGATATAAATTGGCTCGACATTGGTTGTGGCACGGGCGCTTTAAGTGAAGCTATAGAACAAAATGGGCGGCCCAAGATCCTGTCATGCATTGACCCTTCAGAAAATTTTATAGAAAAAGTAATGAAAAGAATCTCTGTAAAAGGAGAATTCAGAGTTGGTAGTGTCGAAAATATACCCTTTGAAAATGAAAGCTTTGAAATTGTGGTATCCGGACTCGCTTTAAATTTCTTTCCAAATTTGGAAAGGGCATTATCTGAAATGAAAAGAGTTTTAAAACCGAATGGAGTTGCAGCTGCTTATGTCTGGGATTATGCAGGAAGAATGGATTTCTTAAGATATTTCTGGGATGCAGCCTATCAAATTGACTCAAAATCAAAAAAGCTTGATGAAGGAATTCGTTTCCCCATTTGTAATTCTAATAAATTAATTGAGGTATTTCAAGAAGCTGGATTGGTGGAAATCGAATCATCATTTTTAGACACCGATACTATTTTTGACGATTTTGACGATTATTGGAATCCGTTTTTAGGAGGACAAGGACCTGCACCAAGTTATTTAGCTTCTTTAAGCCATGAATTACAAAAGGAGTTAAAAAACAAACTTCGCGAAAGACTATATTGTGAACCCGATGGCTCGATAAAATTATTAGGACGAGCAATAGCTATAAAAGGAAAATACAAATATTAACTCCATATAACAAAAAATAGAAATGAAATGACAGAATTAGAATTGTTAATAGACTTTCATAAAGACGCAGAAAGACAAGGCCCGGGAAGTTATTCAGAGACAATGAAAGCTTTGAATTTAATTGACATTAATAAAACCATGGAATTAAAAATTGCAGATATTGGTTGTGGTTCAGGAGGTCAAACAATTACACTTGCTAAGAATATAGAAGGACAAATAACCGCAGTTGATTTGTTTCCTGAATTTTTAGATAAATTAATTTTAAAGTCAGAGGAATTAGGATTTCAGGAAAAAATAAAAACATTTGAAAAATCAATGGAAGACCTGCCATTCGACAATGAAGAATTTGATATTGTTTGGTCAGAAGGGGCAATTTATATTATTGGATTTGAAGCAGGAATTAAGAAGTGGAAAAATTATTTAAAACCAGACGGATATTTAGGTGTTAGTGAAATTACTTGGACAACAAATTCACGACCGAAAGAAATTGAAGAATATTGGAATGTGGAATATCCTGAAATTGATACGGCATCAAACAAAATCAGAATATTAGAGAAAAATGGATACTCACCTGTTGGATATTTTATTTTGTCACAAAACAGTTGGATAAATAACTACTACAAACCAATTGAGAAAAGATTTTCTGCTTTTCTTGAAAAACATGACAATTCAGAGATGGCAAAAAAGATTGTAGAAGAATATAAGGAAGAAATCAGAACATACCATAAGTATAAAGACTATTATAGTTATGGATTTTATATTGCTAAGAAAATTTAGACAGAATAGAAATGACAACATACTAAGTGCAAGGCACATTACAGCTGCTCAAATTTCATGTATAGAGGCAATGAAACTTGATAAATAGCATGATTTAACTAATTTAAAACTCCGCTTGCACATTGGTGGTACAGAAACCCAACCTCGTAGTTATGCACAAGATGTTAATCAATATTAATTGAAAAAAATGAAATCAAAAATATCAATTATCCTATTTGTAATATTCATCTGTAATGCCGTTTGGTCTCAAACTACAAATGACAGTAGTAAAATTGTAAAAATCCTCACATTTAATATTTTTCACGGAGCAACAATGAAAGGTGATTTTAATTTGGACGCAATAGCTAAAGTAATAATAGATGCTGATCCGGATTTTGTGGCATTACAGGAGGTTGACTATAAAACAAATAGAGCTAAAAATTATGACTTGGTAACAGAGCTTGGGTGGAGGGTGAAAATGGCTCCACTATTTGCTAAGGCAATGGATTATGATAGTGGAGAGTATGGTGAAGGAGTATTATCTAAATATACCTTTCTCCAAAGCAGGAATATTGCTCTGCCTTATACTCCCGGAAATGAACCCAGAACAGCTTTAGAAATAGTAACAGTGCTTCCCTCAGGTGATACAATAGCATTTGTAGGAACCCACCTGGATCATTTGCAAGACGAAAAAGACAGGTTAGCTCAAGCTGAAAAAATCAACGAAGTATTTTCTATAAATAAATACCCGACTATTTTGGCGGGAGACTTAAACGCAATACCAGGGAGTACACCGATTAACATCCTCGAGGAAATATGGTCTGCCTCCTACGATAAAAAGAATCCTGAACCTACGTTTCCGTCAGATAACCCTGCAAAAAAAATTGATTATATAATGTTTTATCCGAAATATAGATGGAGGGTACTTGAGACAGAGGTTATTCAAGATTCTATAGCATCAGATCACTGCGCTTATATGGTATCCATTGAATTATTAGCAGAATGATAAAATTGGGGTTCAAGCGGTAAAAATAATGTCCATATTTAAATTGATATAGGAGTTTGGTTATGTAGAAGGAGATGAGATGAGGAGGTTTACAAAGTAAGGTACTAATTAAGTGATTATTCTCTTGCAAAAATAAAGAATCCTTTTGACACTATTTTTGAATAAAAAGACAATATATAAGGTGGTTTAGAGAATAGTATTTGTAAGAATACAAATATTAGATATAATTTTCACGGGAGTTATATTTCATTTTGAAGAAACCAACTATGTAGATCAATTAGAAGAACAGATATAATGCTTAAAATTGGAATAATTTTTATATGAAATATTTTGGAATTGATATTGGGGGTACCTGGATAAAAGGTACCCTTGTAGATGAAACATCTTTTATTCAGGGAAAATTAAATAAATCAAACAATTTTGAAATAAAGAAAGTAAGAAGCCCTTTACACGAAAGTGCAACCCCAAACGAATTAATAGAATCATTAATAGAACTGATTGCCAGTTTTGGTGGGGGCATAGAAGAAATTGGTGGAATTGGTATTTCTACCGGTGGAATTGTTAATTATCAGGGTACAAAAGTGTTAAAAGCAGCCGCTCATCTAAATGTATTGAAAACCGATATCTGGCAATCCGAATTAGAAAAGCAATTACATTGCAGTGCGATTATAATTAACGATGCCGATTCTGCCACAATTGGAATTGCGGAATTAGGCCTTCTTAGCGGAAATAAAGCTGTAGGAATTATGCCAATTGGTACCGGTCTTGGATTCACGGTCTGGAGAAACGGGCGCAGGTGGAGACCAGGAAAGGTACTTAATTTGCTAGGGAGTATAAGAACACCTGCAGGGTTCTATGATGGCATTGCAAGTGCATCAAAATTAGCATCTGAGGATATTGAAAATAATTTAATTGAAGTTTTGACTAAGGATTTACACAAGCGTGCAAGGGAAGATTATCTAAATAATCTGGTTCAAATTATCAATACTTCAGCAATTATTTATAATCTCGATGAAGTAATTATTTGTGGTGGTTTAGCCGATGCTTCTGGTATGTGCAACTATCCTCTCGAAAGTGAGCTTAATTCTCGGCTTGCTGTACAGCAAGTTGAATTGGACAAAGTAATTAAGGCTTCGGTTCTAAAAGAGGGCAATAAACTACAGTTACTTGGGGCTGTTGCTTTAGCTAAAGGAGAGTCGGTTTCGAGGGCAAGGCAAATCTCAAAAAGTTATAACTCAATACCAACAGAAATTCCATATCAAAAAGACATACAATTACAGGAATTATCTACTACAGAGATTGTGAAATTATTATGGAAAGCAGAACAGGAGGCCGGTGAATGCCTTGAAAAAAGTTTTCCATATTTGGAACAAGCAATAGACAAAATTTCAGACAGGATTAATAAAGGGGGGAGGCTTATTTATGTTGGTGCCGGTACCAGTGGTAGAGTAGCCGCGATGGATGCTGTGGAAATTCCATGTACTTATGGATTTGCTGAAGATAGGATTTTATGTCTTATTGCTGGTGGTATTGCGGATGCATCCATTGAAATTGAATCGGATTTTGAAGAAGATACGAGTTCTGTTCCTGAAATGTTGCTAATGAATGTTTCCTCCAAGGATACAGTCATCGGAATATCGGCTAGCGGATCCGCATATTACGTGCAGTCAGCTCTTGCTTTTGCAAAAGAAAGAGGAGCATATTCAGTTATGATACACAGTGAAAAATTGCAATGTGAATTGTCATTTTGCGACACTGTTATTCCCTTAAACTCAGGGTATGAGGTGGTGGCGGGTTCAACACGAATGAAAGCAGGTACTGCAACGAAGAAGTTATTGAATTTTATCTCTTCTTCTGTGATGATAAAAATGGGTAAAGTTGCTGGTTCGTATATGATTGATGTAGCATGTATAAATAACAAACTCATAGAAAGGGCACAATCTATTCTTGGAATATTATTCGATATGGACAAGACGGAAGCTCTTTTGCAATTGAAAAAAGCAGATATGAATTTAAGCGAGGTTATTAAAAATATTCAATCAAAATAAAAAACAAAGTATGGACAAACCTATTGGATTGGGGAAGTGGAATAGTTTTGTTCTTCCCATGATAATTATTGCCACAATGTTCTCGGTATTGGGCTTCGCTGTTGGAATTAATGCATTTTTTGTTCCTTTTGTTAAAGCTGCATTCCATATCAGTACTGCAAAGGCTTATTTGATAACTACTGCCACCTTTTCTGCATTTGTACTTTTTGGAATACCATCAGGCAGAGTTCTTATTAAAGTAGGATATAAAAGGTCTATGTTTTTTTCTTTCCTTTTAATGTCTTTAGGTATGGTATTAATTATACCAGCCGCCAAATGGATAAGTTTTCCCATTTTCCTTTTTGCATTATTTGTAAATGGAATGGGGCAGACATTGCTGAATACCGTTGTTAATCCATACATTACTATTCTTGGACCGGAGGATAGTGCAGCAAAAAGAATTAGTATAATGGGAGCATGCAATAAGTTATCGTTTGGGCTCGCACCGGTTGTCCTTGCTGTTTTTATGGATACAATTAATGTACAGTTAAGCGATGTAATTATTCCGTTTTATGTTATCTCAGGGATCTTGATAATATTAGGAGTCCTTTCTTATTTTGCTCCCCTTCCTGAGGTGAAAGCTACCGGCGAGGATGAAAAAGAAATAATATCCGATTATGCCAATTCCAAAACTAGTATCCTTCAATTTCCTCATTTATTGCTAGGTGCATTGGCTATATTTTTCTACGTGGGTGTGGAAAATATTGCACTGGTTTCAATTAATGATTATGCACTTGAACTAGGATTGTCATCGCCTGAGAAATTTGCATTTTACGTTTCTACCGGATACTTTGTCGGTTATTTTTTAGGAATTATCTTAATCCCAAAAATAATATCACAAATCTATGCAATGAAGATTTGTGCTGCATTAGGTATCGGGTTGTCATTGGCAATTGTCTTTTTTCCTCCGGGGATGTCTATCTATTTCGTAGCAACTTTAGGATTGGCTAATTCGTTATTATGGCCCGCTATTTGGCCATTGGCACTTGCAGGTTTAGGTAAATTCACAAAAAAAGGGTCGTCTCTGCTTGTAATGGGGATTGCAGGAGGTGGTTTGCTACCACCTGTATTGGGTCTGCTGAAAGACTCTTTTTCATCCTATCAACAGGCGTACTGGATGTTGTTACCTATTTATGCGTTCTTTCTGTTTTATGCGGTAAAAGGATATAAAATCAAGGCATAAAATGTAGTATACTTTGAACCTTTTTTTATCCAATGAAACCATTTTAAGACATGGAGAATTGAAACAGCATGAGCCCACCAAAAGCCATTGAAATTGTACTCCCA
>PVMK01123861.1_pt1 | contig 23669 bp, 23 predicted proteins | sample 1853481 | NCBI WGS metagenome assembly PVMK01 (sample SAMN08533507, study PRJNA380276) | Marine sediment metagenome, whole genome shotgun sequencing project. | reverse complement strand
TCGGCTGCCAGCGGTGGGTGGACGCCGGCCCGCATTTCCTCGCCGTTCCGGGAATGGATCATCCAACCGCACATCAGCGTACCCAACCCGGATGCCGCATAGTCGATGCCCGTGAGAACCGACAGCACCCCGCTTTGCTCGAGCGCCGCGGAAACGTCGATCGACTCGATGCGGGCGTGGGCGTAGGGTGAGCGTACAAACTGCGCATAGCACTGGCGCGGTAGCGTTAAATCGTCGGTAAAATTGCCACGCCCGGTGATCAGGCGCGCATCTTCAGTGCGCACCTGCGATGCGCCAAAAACGCGTGGCGTTCGCCCTTCGTTCATAGTTCCTCCAACACGGATGATAGGGTGGACTCGGGGCTCGTGCAAAGCTGTTGATGGCAGCGTGCCCTGCAAGACCAGCGGAACGCCGACGCTGGCGCCCGCGTCCTGTATTGGGGAATAATCCAGGTTCCAAAAACGAAAGAGCACCAAGTGACTCTGCAAGATGCGCAAAGCATAGACGTTCACGCGCACGCGGTGCTCGAAGAGACCATGGGCGCGGCCGGCGAATACGGGCCAGAGCTTGGCCGGGAAGCTGCACCCCGATTCCGCGTCGGCAGCTACGAACTACACGGCGTGCGCTATCGCGGCAGCCCGTTCATGGACCCGGACCTCAGGCTGCAAGCCATGGATGTGGCGGGCCTCGACTATCAGGTGCTCTCACCCAACCCGCTCACCTACTTTCACTTCATCGAACCGAGGGCCGCGCAAGCGTTCTGCCGCACCCACAACGATGCACTGGCCAGAATCGTGTCCGAACGATCCGACCGTCTCGGCGCGTTCGCCGCAATACCCATGCAAGATCTGGGGTTCGCGATGGAAGAAACGGAGCGCGCGGTGACCGAACTCGGCATGTACGGTCCATACATCGGCACCGATTTCGGCCGGCCGCTGAACGATCCGGCGCTGGATGAGTTCTATGCCAAGCTCACCGAGCTCAACGTGCCGCTGTTCATCCATCCGGCCCCGGCCGGCATCGATGGTCCCGCTGGAGACCCCAACCTCAAACAGTTCGATCTGGACCTCATCATCGGCTTTGCCAGCCAGGAAACCATCGCCACCTGCACCCTCATCTACGGGGGCGTCCTGGAGCGCCATCCGGAGCTCGACATCTGTCTGAGCCACGGCGGCGGAGCCACCGGTTATGTGTTCGGGCGCATGGCGAGCGCCGCGCGAAAGCGTCCGTGGGCCAGCGAAAGCCTGAAGCAGGATGGGGCGTTCGAAGCCTTGCTTCACCGGCTGTGGTTCGACGTCCACGTCCACGATGAAGATTCCCTGGCTCTGCTGAAACGCAAAGCGAATCCCGACCGCTTGCTGTTCGGCACCAACTTTGCCGGGTGGGACCAGCAATCCGGCGATGTGCGCGACCAGGCGCGCGCCTACGCAGCCAACGCGCGTCGTCTGCTACGTGCCACCTGATCGAGATCATCAACCACAGCGACCTCCAACGTTATGACGGACAACCCTCTATCCAACCCCCTATCCGAAGATGAACACCGTCTGAGCCTCGCCGTATTCGGCATCAATGTCAGTGGCGGCTGCTCGATGACCAGTGCGCCGGGCACCCTGGGCATCACCTGGAACGAAACCCGGCGCGTCGCACTCGCCGCCGAAGCCGCAGGATTCGACGCGTTGGTCCCTGTGGCGCGTTGGAAAGGCATGGGCGGCCAGGTGAACTTCAATCACCGAAGCTGGGAGCCGCTAACGCTGGCCAGCGCCCTTGCCGCAGTAACCGAGCGCATCGCGATCTTCGCGACCTGCCACGTGCCAACCGTGCACCCGGTGCGGTTGGCCAAGGAAGTCGCCACGATTGATCAGATTTCCGGGGGCCGGTTCTGCCTGAACATCGTTGCGGGATGGAACGAACAGGAGATGGCGATGTTCGGTGCGGCACAGCGACCGCACGACGAGCGCTACGACGCCGCCGAGGACTGGATCAGCCTCGCTAAACGTCTCTGGTCCGAACCGGAAGAATTCGACTATGCCGGCCCCTACTTCACCTGCCCCGGCGCCTATTCGGAGCCGAAACCGGTGCAACAACCCCATCCGCTGATCATGAGCGCGGGCAACAGCCCGCGAGGGCTGGAGTTCGCCGCCCGGCACGCAGATCTCAACTTCGTGGTGGCCCCGGATCTGGCAACCGCGGGCGAGAACGCACGCAGCGTGCGCGAACTGGCCGCGAGCCACCCCGAACGCCCCAACAAAGCGATCAAGGTGTTCGGCCAGGGCTACATCGTGTGCCGCGATACCGAGGCCGAAGCCGTCGCTGACCGCGACAAATACGTCAACGAACTCGGTGACTGGGAGGGCGTCCGCAATCTGCTCGACGTGCTGATCCCCAACTCCGAAAGCGCACTGGGCGATCAGTGGGAGGCCATGGCCGAGAACATGATTGCGGGATACGGCGCCTTGCCCCTGGTGGGCACGCCGGATCAGGTGGTTGAGGGCATGCAGGCCTTCGCCGATGCTGGCCTGGATGGGTTGACGCTAAGCTGGGTCGACTACCCGGCGGGCATCGAGCAGTTCGACAAAGTGCTGCGGCCACGGCTGGTCGAAGCCGGATTACGCGCTTCGTAACTACCCTATCCGTTCGGCAATTCGAGCCAGCGGCTCCAACGCGCCGGCCTCGTGGGGCGGCGGCAGGTAGAAGATCAGCAGATCGAGCCCGGCGTCCTTGAACTGCGCCGCGCTCGCTTCCACACCATCGAGATCGTCCGCCGCATACGGCTGGTGTATCGACGTCATGATCTCGCCGGGATCCCTGCCCGCTGCGTCGCACAATTCGTGCAGCACCGCGCGCTTGGCCACGAACCCGTCGAGGTCGAACCCCGCATAGTTCCAATGATCAGCCCACTTCACCACGTTCGGAAACGTCCGCCGCTCGCCGTTTCCACCGATGCAGATCGGCGGGTGTGGCTGCTGAATCGGAGGCGGATTGCAGCGCGCATCTGCCAAGGTGAAATAGTTGCCGGTGAAGTCCGTGGTGGTCGTGGTGAGCATGCCGTGAATAACAGCACACGCCTCATCGAACCGATCGAAACGCTGGGTCAGCGTGCCAAGATCGATTCCATAGGCTCGGCACTCCTCTTCGCTCCAGCCGGCGCCCAAACCGATCTCCAGGCGACCACCGGAGATAATGTCCATTGACGCGATCATGTTGGCTAATACCGCCGGATGCCGGTACACCACCCCACTGACCATACATCCGACACGAATGCGTTGCGTAGCCTGGGCAAGCCCCGCCAGCGTGGTCCATGCTTCCAGGCACGGCCCGGTGGTATCCGGAACGTTGATCGGATAGAAGTGATCGAAGTTCCAGATCGAGTGGAACACCTCCATTTGATCCGCCGCCTGCCAGACCGCAAGCAAATCCTGCCACGTGGTGTATTGCTGGGCGGTCTTGATTCCATATTTCATAACGGGTGTCCTCAGCGCAACTGGGTCCTCAGCGCAGCGAGGCGCCGAGCAATTCGCGTGCGATCACATGGCGCTGAACCTCGCTCGGGCCCTCGCCGATGCGCCGGATGCGCATCTCCCGATACCAGCGCTCGAAGGGGAAATCCTTGGTCACGCCGTAGCCGCCGAAGATCTGCATCGAACGGTCGACGACGCGGCTGCCCGCCTCACTGGCGACCAGCTTGGCCATCGCGGCTTCCTTGCGAAACGGCTCGCCACGCTCCGCCTTGGCCGCCGCTTCGAGCGTCAGCCAGGTCGACGTTTTGATGTCGATCTCATTGTCCACCAGCATCCACTGAATCGACTGACGCGACGACAGAGGCGCGCCGAAGGTTTCGCGCTGGCCGGCATACTCCAGCGCCAGCTCATTGGCTTTGACAGCCACGCCAATGCACCCCGCGGCATAAGGAATTCGTTGGCGTGTCAGCCTGTCGTTGGCAATAGCGAAGCCCTTGTTCACCTCGCCGAGCACATTGGCGTGTGGCACCCGCAGATCTTCGAACTGAAGTTCCGTGGCGTAGTTGGCCGAGCGTAGCGTGTGCACCACGCGGCGCACATGAAACCCCGGCCACGAAGTCTCGACGATGAAGCAGGTGATGCCATTTCGGCCTTTCTCAGGATCCGTACGCGCAAATACAAGCCCGTAGTCCGCACGGTCCGCGCCGCTGATGAAGATCTTGCTGCCGTTGATGATCCAGTCATCGCCATCGCGCACGGCCTTGGTCTGAATGGCCCGCGCCGGATCGCTGCCCCCGGACGGCTCGGTGAGGCCGAAGAAGCCGCGCATCTCGCCACGCAGGGTCGGATACAGATACTTCTCCTTCTGCGCATCGTCAGCTTCGAAAAGCTGCGCAAGCCCCGCGCCGCCGAACACCCCATAGCAGGGCGCATACAGCCCGGCGCGGTGCTGGGACATTTCGATCGCCAGCAGCGTCCGGGTGACGAGATCGACCTCCGGCCCACCAAATTCCGCGGGTATACCCAGCCCGTACAGGCCCATCTCCTTGGTCTTGGCAATGAGTCGCTGGCTGTCGGCGGGGGCCAACTGGTCCGCATCGGGGTCGAGGTCCAGCTCCAGCGGCAGAATCTCGTCACGGACGAAGCGTCGGACCATGCCAACGATCAGTTCCTGTTCCTCTGAAAGTTGCAAATCCATGGTCTACCCCGGACTCAGCCGCCCGAGACCCGCGACTTCCTCGTTGTGCAGCGGCAGGGCACAACGTAATCCGCCACGTGAACCATCAGCAACTCTCGCCAGCGGCTGTGGTACGCGGTGGTGATCTCGACACGAAAGGACACGACGTCGTCGAACTCCTCGACCCGTTGCCGGACGGCGCTGCGTAATCCGAACAAGGTGCGCGCATCGGCGCAGCCGATGTAGAGCGTCTCCCCTGGCTCGTTGGCAAGTTCGAACACGCCGAGCTGACCGGGTAGTGCTTCGATGCTCGCCGCATCGCAGGCAGACCAGGCTTTGTTCATGCGGACGGACACTTCAGCCCTTTATCCTGAACCCACAGTGGTCGAGCGCGTCACGCGGCCGTTGCCGTCAGCGTGCTCAAATCAATGTTGTACAGATCCGCCACATTGCCGCACAGAATGGCCTCGCGTTGCTCGCCTGTGAGGTGTTTGGACTGCTCCGCGAGCATTTCCTGAGACCAGGGCCAGGTCGAGTCGCTGTGCGGGAAATCGTTGGCCCACATCAGCCGTCGCCAATTCATCTGATCTGCGGACCGAAACGCCACCCAGTCATCCTGGAAGGTGGTGTAGATGTTCTCGCTGAAGTATTCCGAGGGCAGCTTCGACAGCTCGATTCCTTCGCCCAACCAATTGCGGTGCCGTTTGTATGCATGATCCATGCGATAGAGGTAGTGCGGCACCCAGCCGGCGTCGGCTTCCACGCAAACGACCTTCAGTTCCGGGTAGCGTTCGAACACGCCGCCGAAGATCAGTGTGCCCATGATGTCCTGGTTGCCTCGAATGATGGACATAAAGCTGTTCAACCGCGGCCCGCGATGCCGGCCGCCACGGGTCGTGAGTATGTGGAAGGACAACGGAATCTGGAGCTCGATTGCAGCTTCCCAGACCGGATTGTAGATTTCCGAATCGTAGTCTTCCTCGGCCGGGTCGCCCGGCATCATCACGCCACGCAACCCGGCATCCTTGATCGCGTGAAGATCGGCGACACCTTCTGCCGGCGTGCGCATCGCTGTCTGCCCGCAACCCAGCAATCGATTCGGGTGGCGATCACAATATTCGGTAATCCAGCGGTTGTAGGCATCGAAGCAGGCTTTCTTGTAGTCGAAGTCCTTGTGGTTGCACAGCATCATGCCGACGGTCGGATAGATGATTTCAGCCGCGACCCCATCCCGATCCTGATCCGCAAGGCGTGCATCGGGGTCCCAGCCTCCGCGGTGCAGGTCCTCGAACAACACCCCGGCCTCGGTTAGTTCTTCGGCCGGTTTGCCGGCCGCGGCGACCAGCCCCATTGCAATCGGTCGGTCCATGCCATCGATGACGAACACGTCACCGTGATTTTCGGTGCGCACCATCTTCGGCGCCTTGTCCTTCCAGGCGGGATCGATGTACGCCGTGTACGTATCCGGATGCTCGGTGATGTGCGAATCCGCCGATATGATCGGGTAACTCATGGTCTGCCTCCCAGGCTCTCCCCATCTCTCGCTATGAGAGGCAACGACTATTGGACGCCACAGACGCGGCGTCAAGGCCTGCGCACTGCTCGACGTTGCAATGTGCGCGCCATGGCGACAAGCTCGTCGGACGAACTTCGTTCGGTAATTTCCATGCAGACACGACGACTCGGCCGCAGCGGCCTGGAAGTGCCCGGCCTATGCCTCGGCACGATGACGTTCGGTTTCCAGGTCGATGAACCGACCAGCGTCGGCATTCTGGACGCCGCGTTCGACGCTGGCCTGATCTTCCTCGATACCGCGGATGCCTATCCGCTCGGTGGCAGCCTTGCAACCATCGGCGAAACCGAACGCATCATCGGCCGATGGATGGCCGAACGGGGCAACCGGGACCGGATCATCCTCGCCACCAAATGCTGGGCGCCGACTCGTCCAGGACCCAATGCATTCGGGCTATCGCGCCAACACATCATCGAATCGATCGAGGCCAGCCTCAGCCGGTTGCAAACCGATTATGTGGATCTCTATCAGGCACATGCCTTCGACCCACGGGTGCCGATTGATGAGACGCTGCGCGCCTTCGACGATTTGGTGCGAGACGGCAAGGTCCGCTACATCGGCTGTTCGAACTATCCGGCCTGGCGTCTGGGCCAGGCAACGGCTCGCGCCGATCAGTTAGGACTCACGCGCTATGCGTCGCTGCAGCCGCGCTACAACCTGCTGTACCGGGATATCGAAACTGAGCTGCTGCCGCTGGTCCGCGCCGAGGGGTTGGGCGTGCTGGTTTACAACCCGCTGGCGGGCGGGCTGCTGTCCGGCAAGTACAGCAAGGGCCAGGCGCCCCAGGATGACACCCGGTTTACCCTGGGAAGCGCCGCCGAGCGCTATCAGCAGCGCTACTGGCACGAGGCGCAGTTCGATGCGGTCGAGACGTTGCGCGAGGTGTGTCGGGCTCGAGAGATCGACATGGTGAGCCTGGCCGTCGCCTGGGTGCTCAAGCAACCGGGCATCACCTCGGCCATCATCGGCGCGAGCCGCGCCGAGCAGCTGGATGCAAATGTCGCCGCATGGGAAGTCGAGTTCGATGACCAACTGGACCAGGCGTGCGACGCACTCTGGTGGACCCTGCCACGCCAACCGGTAGTCGAAGGTTATCGTTAGCGTGAGACCTTGTTGAGATGAACATCGACAGTTTCTTCACCGACCACTGGCAACACATCGAAGACGAGCGTGTGGCGCGCTACGAACAGATGTTTGCCTGGCGCCCGGAACAAGCACAACTGCTCGCCCCCGCCGGTATCGAAGCAGGCCACACGGTGGCTGATTTCGGCTGCGGGCCCGGCTTCATGACCCGGGCCATCGCCGAGCTGATCGGCCCGGCCGGACGTGCCTACGGGCTCGACATCAACGCGAACTTCATCGCCAACGCCAGCGCTCGCGCCGACAACCCGGACAACCTGAGCTACCACCTGATCGAAGATGGGAGATTGCCCCTCGCCGATTCGAGCATCGACCGGGTGCTGTGTAAGAACGTATTGGAGTATGTGCCGGATCTTGGCGCGACGCTGGCTGAACTGCACCGGGTGTTGAAGCCAAATGGACGTCTGCATGCCATCGATAGCGATTGGGGCTTCGTCATCGTCGAACCTTGGAGCAAGGCCGAGATCGACGAATTCTTCGCCGCAGCGGCGCCCGCGTTCAAGGAACCCTATATTGGCCGCAAGCTACCGGGCGCGCTACGTGCCGCCGGCTTCGGCAAGACGCAAGTTGCGGTGGTGACGGCAGCCGATCGCCAAGGCCGCGCGTTCCCCGTGCTGCGCAATATGGTCAGCTACATCCGCCAGTTCGAGACGTTGCCCATTGCCACGACGGACGCTTTGATCAGCCGCGCGGAACGCGCAGTCGACGACGGCACCTTCATGCTTTGTCTACCGCAGTTTCTGATTACCGCCGACGCCTCGAAGTAGCACCAACCGATCAACCCCACGGCCAGCCGCTGCCATCGACCGTTTGTGGTTCCGGCGTAGCTTCCGTGGAGTCCAACACGCATTCGAGAACCCCAGAGCAGATATCTTCGATCATCCGGGCGACGGCCACACGATCGGCGTCGCTGTCCATCAGCTCCTCGGCGCGAAGAAACGCGCGCTTAGCCGAGCGGGCATTGGCCGTCAGCGCGTAGGCCTTGCCAAGCTGCAGGTAGAAGTGCATTTCGTCAGGTTGACGTTGTGTCGCGAGACGCAGCTTGCTGATAGCCTGCGGGAGGTCACCCGCCTGAATCGCCATCACCCCTTCACGGAACAGGTAGTAGGGATTGCGACCACGTTCCCGCTCGGAGCGTTTACGATACGCCGCGGCAAGATCGTGGCGCCCCATTCGGTCATAGAGACTGGCCATCTGATTGATCGCAGAGACGTCATACGGAGCAATCCGCAGTGCTTCCACAAACGCCCATTCCGCTTCCTCGTGTCGCCCCAGCAGACTGTACGTGGTCCCCAGGTTGGTCCAGACGTAGCTAAGTTCCGGGTCGATGAGTATCGAGCGATTGAAGAACGCGACACCACCCTCGACGTTTCCGTCGGTGAGCGTCTCCGCGCCGAGATTGTTGAAATGCTGGGCACGGGCGCGATCATCAGAAACAATTCGTCCGAAGCGCCTGCTGGTTGGCACGACCTGCCCAAAGTCGACCGCGAACGTACCCGACTGGTCAAAGTTCCCGTACGCGGCAATGTGACGGTTAAGCACGACGAAATCGCCCACGGCATCCCACTGCTCCACGCCAAGTACTTCCTGGTAGCGGACGCGCATACCCAGCGCGCGTGCCATGGCAATGAACAGGTGAGTGTAGGTGAGGCAGTTGCCGCGCCGCTCCGCAAAAGCATCCGCGGCGCTGAGCGTCGCGCTGACGTCATACTCCATCGACAGGTCGCCCTTGCTGCGGAACAGGTTGGCGACCCGCTCGAGATTGTGATGGGTGTCTCTTCTGACCCTGACGTTGCGTATGTACACGTCCAGCTCCGGGGACACCGACAGCACATCGATCTCCGCCGCCGCTCCGAACTCACTGTCGAGGACCAGCCTTTGCAGCGTCTGATCCGTACCAAGCGGCGGGTACACGGGGTCGATGACAGGAATCTCAGCACATCCTGCAACCAGCAGACTGAGCGCAACAACGGCCGTTTTGCGCAAAAGGACCTCCTGAGACGGCAGCCGTCAGTCAGTCGCGAACCGACGCAACAATTCGATCATAAACCGTGTTCCCTTTTTGACATTTTCAACTGAGATACGTTCATCGTTGCCGTGAACGCCAGAATTTTCGCCAAATGGCGCAACGAACGGTGAAAAACCGTAACTGACAATACCGAGATCGCGGAAAAAATGGCTGTCAGTGAAGCCGGTAGTGACCCCGGAGATCGTCAGGGCACCCGGAAACTGCTTCGCCGCAAGCGTTTCGATCGCGACAAACAGGTCGGTGTCCGTAGAGCTGATCGCGGGTGTAAAGCTCATCAGCACCTCCACGGAGACGCGTGGATCACCAATGAGCACCTCCAGATCCCGAACAAACGCCTCGGGGTCACGATCCGGCAGTAGCCGGCAGTCCACCTCGGCGTGGGCTTCGGTTGGCACTACGTTGATCTTGTCACTGGCGCTGAGGCGGGTAACAGAGCATGCATCGCGCAACAACGCATGACTCCACGGCGCTTTGAGCTCCAGCAGACGCAGGAAGTTGCGATCCTGGGACGCGGTTTCGAGGTCGGCAAACCCCCTCGCAAACTCCGCGCTCTGGTACGGTGCGACGCCACCGAAGGCGATCCTCACAGGCTCGATTATTCGGACCGGATACTGAGTTTCGGCGATTCGAGAGGCGGCCCGCAGCAATCGCGTGACCGCGGTTTCGCTTCGCCACATCGAGCCGTGCCCCGGCTCACCATGGGCGACGATTCTCAACCAGAGGGGTACCTTCTGGGTGACCTCGACGCTGAACACCGTCTGCTCACCGTAGCGCGTCCCACCGCCGCCTTCGTTCAGCAGGAAGCCCACGTTTTCGAACAACTCCGGCCGGTTCTCTACCAGCCAACCCGCGCCAAACGCGCCACCCGCTTCTTCATCAGCGGTTGCCATGAAAATCACGTCGCGATTCAACTTGACGCCAGCGGCATGCAGGGCCAGAAATGCCTGTAGCTGCACGATCCCCGTGCCTTTCATGTCACGCGCACCGCGGCCGTATATGTAGCCGTTGACCACCTCGCCCGAGAGCGGCGGCACGGTCCAGTAGCGTGGGTCCGCGGGGACCACATCAATGTGATTGAGCAGCACCAGGGCCGGTTCGCTGCCACCCTCAAGGCGTGCCCAGATGTTGCCACGCCCGGGAGCAGACTCAGCGGTTTGATAGGCAATGCCCGCGGCATCGAAGATCGCGGCGAGGTAATCGACGCCGCGCGATTCGTTACCCGGCGGATTGGTCGTGTCGATCCGGATGTACTCGATCAATCGGGTGACCGCATCCGCCTCGTGGTTCTGCGCCAACGCATTCGATCCAGCCAAACCCCACAGCGCGGTCAGCAGCGTGATCAACGACCAACGTCTCATACTTTTTTCCTTCTCCAAAGCCCCATGTTTGCAGTTTTCCAGGGGCGGTGCGACCATGGAAAGCTGCTTAATGAGAGGTTGAAGGATGAAGTTCGGCATATTCTACGAGCACCAACTGCCCCGCGACTGGGACGAAAACAGCGAACACAGGCTGTTCAAACAATCGCTGGACCAGATCGAGTTGGCGGACGGGCTGGGCTTCGATTATGCGTGGGAAGTGGAACACCACTTTCTGGAGGAGTACTCACACAGCTCTGCCCCTGAAGTGTTCCTCGCCGCCGCGAGCCAGCGCACCAAAAACATTCGCCTGGGCCACGGCATCATCCAACTCACAACCAATCATCCGGCGCGGGTCGCGGAAAGAGTCGCCACCCTGGATCTGGTCTCGGATGGTCGCGTCGAACTCGGCCTGGGTGAAGGCTCTTCAGTGACGGAGCTGCACCCGTTCAACCTGCGCTTTCGTGATAAGCGAGACGTCTGGGAAGACGCGGTGAAATGCGTGCTGCCGATGTTCTGGAACCACGGTTGGGAATATGACGGCGAGTTCTTCAAGTTCCCGCTGCGCGCCGTGCTGCCAAAGCCACTGCAGAAGCCGCATCCGCCGTTGTGGATCGCCTGCTCACAGCTCGACACCATCAGGTATGCAGCGCACCGCGGCATGGGCGCATTGTGCTTCAAATTCGTGGACATGGCCGCGTCCCGCGCCTGGGTGAACGCCTACTACAACACCTTTATCCACGACCAGGAAAAGCTCTGCGACTACCAGACCAACCCGAACGTGGCCGTGGTCTCGGGTTTCATGTGCGCCGAGACGGACGAGCTGGCCTGGGAAAAGGCTGACGGGTGGACCTTCTTCCAGTTCGCGCTGCAGCTGTACAACAAGGAAGGTCCCTTCGAACCGGGTAAGGTCAGTCTGTGGGATCGCTACCTCGAATGGCGCGAGACCCCAGCCGGCCAGAAGCGCACCGGTAGCGAGTTGATCGGTTCTCCAGACACCATTCGTGAACGTCTGCTGGAACTCGAAGCAGCCAACGTCGACCAGGTGATCCTGCTCAACCAGGCCGGCAAGAACACGCACGAGGACATCTGCTCCAGCTTGACGCTGTTCGCCAATGAGGTGATGCCTGAGTTCCACGGCCGCGAAGACGAGCACCAGGAGTGGAAGCGAGGTGTGCTTGCGGGAGACATCACGCTCGAAGATATCGATACGGATCCGTATAACTTCAAGGCCCGCGGCAAGCCCTCGCTGCCGTCGTCGAAACAGCGTCAGAACATGGTTTCAGGCGTGGCGGGTCGCCCCGACGCGGAGAGCGTGGCCTAGGGTCCGAACTGCGTTAAGCGGGTCCGAACTGCGTTCGGACCCTACTAACCAACAATCACGCGATTGCGCAGCACGCCGATCGGCTTCACGTCGATCTCGATCAGATCGCCTTCATCCATGAATACCGGTGGCGTTCGCGCGGCCCCCACGCCGCCCGGCGTACCGGTAACGATCACATCGCCCGGTACCAGCTCGGTAAACGTCGAGCAATAGGCGATCAACTCGTCGAAGCCGAAGATCAGCAGATCTGCGGTCGCGTTCTGCATGACCTCACCGTTGAGCCGGGTGGTGATTTCGAGTGCGTCGAGATCACCAATCTCGTCGGCCGTCATCAGCCAGGGCCCGAACCCACCCGTGCCAACGAAATTCTTGCCCGGCGTAAATTGCGTGGTGTGGCGCTGAAAATCCCGCACGCTGCCATCGTTGTAACAGGAGTATCCCGCCACATAGTCGAGCGCTGACTCACGCGGAATGCGACGACCGGCACGGCCGATGATCAGTGCGATCTCGCCCTCGAAATCCAGCTTCTCCGATTCCCGCGGCCGGATCATCGGTTGCTCGTGGCCAATCTGAGCCGCGGCAAAGCGCACGAAGATGGTCGGCTGAGCGGTCGGATCCCTTCCGGTCTCCTCCATGTGCGCCTTGTAGTTCACACCCGCGCAGAGGATCTTGTCGGGCGCAGTAATGACGGGCAGAAATTCGATGGCGTCCAGCGGACAATCGGCGTCGAGCCCGCTCACCTGCGCACCCAGTTCCTGCAACGCCTGATCGGCCAGAACATGCTTCAAGTCAACGTACTCGGGATGTCGTTGGCCGACATCCACCACACCGGCCCCAGCATCCGAACCGACCACCACGCCGAAGGTCTCTTCGCCGTCGCGAACGAAGCTCAGCCAGCGCACTGCAACACCTCAGATGAACCCACTCAACTGTCGAACATGATCACGCTGCGCGCGACCTCACCCGTCTCGAGCGCGGCGAACGCATCATTGATGTCTTCCAGCTTGATGCGGCTGGAAATCATATCGTCGAGATGCAGCTTGCCCTGCAGGTAGAAGTCGACAAATCGTGGCATGTCCACGCGGAACCGGTTTGATCCCATCATCGAGCCTTGCAGCTTCTTTTCCATCAGGAAGTCGGCGCCGTGCACCTCCACCATCTGCCCAGGCGGGATCATGCCGATGATGGTCGCCGTGCCACCACGTCGCAGCATCTGGAATGCCTGTTCCGCCGACACCTTCAGGCCGATCGCTTCGAACGTGTAGTGAGCACCACCGCCGGTCATCTCCAGCACCGCGGCAACCGCGTCCGTGTCCTTGGCATTGATCACATCGGTGGCGCCAAACTTACGCGCCAGATCCAGCTTCGAAGCGACCATGTCTACGGCGATGATCTTGCCTGCCCCGGCAATTGCTGCACCGTTGATGCACGACAAACCAATCCCGCCGCATCCAATTACAACCACCGAGGTACCCGGTTCAACGGCCGCCGTATGGATCACCGCACCTACGCCGGTAGTCACGCCGCAACCAATCAGCGCCGCGCGATCCAGCGGCATGTCCTCACGGATCTTCACGATCGCATGTTCATGGACCAGCATGTATTCGGCGAACGACGACAGATTAGCGAACTGATTGATCAGGTCGCTGTTCATCGACAAGCGCGGCTCTTCCCCCTTGTCGCGGCGCAACTCTGGTTCCTGGCACAAGGACAGATGGCCGGTCAGGCAGTATTCGCAATGCCCGCAGAACGCGGACAGGCAGGTAATGACGTGATCACCCGGCTGCACGTAGCGCACATCGGAACCGACTTGTTCGACAATGCCCGCCGACTCATGACCGAGAATGATCGGCAGCTGGCCTGGATAAGTGCCGTTGAAGAAATGCATGTCGCTGTGACATACCCCGGCCGCTACGGTACGTACCAGCACTTCGCGCGGTCCCGGCTTGGAGATGTCGACCTCCTCGACCTCCATCGGTACGTTCACTTCCCGAAATACAGCTGCCTTCATGCGTCGTCTCCCCAACAAACAAGATGAGCGAGTGTGCCAAATGCCATCGACTCAGCGCAACTCGCCGCCGGCAAGCATCACCGCAACATCCACTGCCGCATCCAGGCTGGTGGAGTCTGCACACCCGGTCCCGGCGATGTCGAATGCCGTACCGTGATCGACCGAGGTACGGATGAACGGAACACCCATGGTTGCAGTCACACTCTGTTCGAAATCGTGGACCTTGATCGCGATGTGACCCTGATCGTGATACATCGCCAGCACCACGTCGAACTCCCCGGCAATTGCACGATTGAACACCGAATCCGCGGGAAACGGACCCAACACGTCCATCCCCTGGCTGCGAGCATCCGCTACCGCCGGGGCAATTTCGTCCAGCTCTTCACGGCCCAGCAGCCCACCTTCGCCACCGTGCGGGTTGAGTGCCGCAACCGCGATGCGCGGACGCATCAAGCCCCAGCCCTCCAACGTGTCGACGGTAATCCGCAACTTCTCCGTAACGTTGTCCCGCGTTACGTAACGTGCGGCTTCGATCAGCGACTTGTGGGTAGACAGGTGCACGACCTTCAGCCCCGGCGTCATCAACATAGTGGCGGTCCATTCGGCGCCACTGAGTCGCGCCAGAATCTCCTGGTGGCCAATGTCGTCGATGTAGCCCGCCGCGTGCACCGCTTCTTTGTTAATGGGGCAGGTCACCATTGCTGCTACCCGCCCCGAGATGGCCAGTCGCGCGGCTTGTTCGACGGCGAGCACCGCTGATTCACCGCAAGCGGCGTTGACCTGACCGTAGCAGAAGTCGCCCGGTCGCTCGACGCCGACATCTATCAACCCTACCGATGCATCCCGCGCGATGAAATCATCTATATCGGCACATGCATCAACCTCGAATTCGCGACCGATCAGCACCTGAGCATCCTGAAATGCCCAGTCACTACCAATCAGCAGCAAGCGGCCACGCTGCGCAATGGCGCCGTCCTCAAGACACCGCGCCAGCACCTCGGGACCAATCCCGGCCGGGTCGCCCAGGGTCACTGCGATGATGGGTCGTTGGTCGGTCACTCTCGGTATCCACAACACAATCCACAACTAGGCAGATTACTGTATATATATACAGTATGAAGCTGGTGGACCTGATTAAACACTTCGAGCTGTATGGCGTCTGTATCAACTGTCGGCGAATGGAACAGCTGGACATTGCATCGATGGTCGCCGCCGGCGGTAGTCAACTCGATGTTGAAACCATCCGTACCCGCGTCCGGTGTCGGCGGTGCGGCCTCCGGACGTGTGACATTCGCATCGTCTACTCGGGTCCGTGCGGTCATGCTCGCGGATTCCATTATCGCGACTGAAGAATGTGGTTAGTCGGTCAGTAACTCTGTGGCTTCAAGGGTCAGGCCAAAGCCCTCGATGCCGACGTAGTCGACTTCGCGGCCCGCAATGATACGAATCCGTGACACCCCGAGATCTCTCAGGATCTGCGCGCCCACTCCGATTTCCAACCACTCGGCCTTGCGCTCGCCTTCCTTGGTTTGGCCTTCCGGGTTGGTCAGCGTATCGAGCGGAACGCCGACGAAGCCGCTGCGCAGATAGATCACAACGCCGCCACCGAGGTCGTTGATGCGCTGCAGAGAGATGTCCAGCAAGCTGCTCGCATGGTCACCTTGAGGACCGAAGATGTCTTCAATGAGCTTCTCACGATGGATTCGCACCGGCACCGACCGGTCGCCATCGATCCGTCCAAATACCAGCGCGAGATGTTCCGCGTCTTCGAATTCAGTCTTGTAAGCAAAGGCCTGGGCCGAGCCGATGGACGTATTGACGCTGAACTCCCGGACCCGTTTGACCAGCTGTTCACGTCGTTGTCGATATGAAATCATCTCCGCGATGGAGATGATTTTCAGCTGGTGCTCGGAGGCGAACTCGAGCAGCTCCGGCAATCGCTTGACCGAGCCATCGTCATTGACCACCTCGGCCAGCAGGCCCACCGGTGGACAACCGGCGAGCACCGCCAGATCGACTCCGGCTTCAGTGTGTCCCGAACGCACCAGCACGCCGCCCTGGCGCGCGACCAACGGGAAAATGTGGCCAGGACGAACGAAGTCCCGAGCGCCAACGTTGCTGGAGGTGAGCGCAAGGATGGTATTAGCACGTTCCTCTGCCGAAATACCGGTGGTGAGGCCCTCCCGGTAGTCGATCGAGACAGTAAACGCGGTGCTCATCGGCGCATCGTTACGCGCCACCATCGGATCGAGGTGCAGCGCCTTGGCCTGTTCTTCCAGAATCGGGGTGCACAGGATGCCACTGGTGTGGCGAATCATGAACGCGACCTTCTCCGGCGTCGCTTTGGACGCGGCCATGATCAGGTCGCCCTCATTTTCGCGGTCATCATCGTCGACCACGACCACGATCTCGCCATCGGCAATGGCCGCGATTACATCTTCGATCGGGTCAAATGCCGTAGACATCGAGTCCCTCCGCTATCGAGCGCAAATTGATCCCCCACCGCCCGGCGGGGAGCCCTCTAGGTTACCACGGCTGGACCAGCCGACGCCCGATGCGCTATAAAACGGGCCCGCTTGCGGCGCCGCGTGTGCCCAGGCAGCAGGTTGCGGGAGCCAACATGCGCGCCATCGTCTGCACCGCCTTCGACGAACCCCTTGCGACGGTCGAGCGCGACGACCCCATGCCGGGGCCGGGCCAGGTACTGGTCGAGGTAACTGCAGTCGGCGTCAACTACGTCGATGCGCTGATCGTTACCGGCCGTTATCAGATCAAACCCCCAACGCCATTCTCGCCCGGCTCCGAAGTTTCCGGACAGATCGTTGCCTGCGGCGAGGGCGTTGATCAGTTTACTTCCGGGGATCGGGTGCTGGCGCTTCCGGGTTTCGGTGGCTACGTGGATCGGTTAGTCATCGACCAGGCGAAAGTCAGCAGAATTCCCGATACGCTCGGCGATCTCCAGGCCGCGGGGTTCGTGCAGAGCTACTGCACCGCGTTGTTCGCGTTGCGCAACCGCGGCCGCTTGCAGTCTGGCGAGCAGCTGCTGGTACTGGGCGCCGCCGGTGGCGTCGGTAGGGCAGCGATCGACGTCGGCAAGGCGCTGGGCGCGCGCGTAATCGCCGCCGCGTCAAGTGCCGAGCGACTCGCCGCCTGCACAGCACTGGGCGCCGATGCGACCATCGACTACAGCCATGAAGATCTCAAGGAGAAAGCGCGTGAACTGAGCGGCGGCGGAGTGGACCTGGTGTTCGATCCGGTCGGCGATCACCTCGCAGAGCCCGCGCTGCGCGCCATGGGTTACGACGGCCGCTACCTGGTCATCGGCTTTGCCGGCGGCGAGATCCCACGGCTCCCGATCAACCAGGTACTGCTACGCAATCGCAACATCGTCGGCGTCGATTGGGGGGCCTGGAGCAGTGCGTTTCAGGAGGCTCAGAAGGCGCTGCTGAGTGAACTGCTGGAGATGGCCGGATCCGGAGGGTTGAATCCCGGCGAGCCGCATCCGTACCCATTTGACGCGGCATCCGAGGCGCTGGACGACCTGATTCACCGCCGGGTGCACGGCAAGATCGTGTTGCTGCCCTCAACGCAGTAGTAGTTTCACTGGGCCAACTCGGAACTGCTCGGGTCGGAGCTGCTCGGGAAGTCCTTCAGCAGTCGCTGGAACGCCAGATTGATAGCGGCGCGGGCGCGTTCGTGCATGTAATCACCGGTCGATACGCTGTGCACACGAGTCAGCACGCCCGACCAGACGATCTGGTTCGAATCACCGGCGCGCATCTCCATCACCACTCGGGCCATGAACCGTCCCGGCGTTTCGCTGCCCATCGACTGCTGGAACGCATCTCTTTCGGTTCGCGGCCGCGGCGTTTGAACTTGCTCGCCAGGATCCACCGTGATGGTAATCGGGCTTGCGCCGTCGAGTTCACCACGCTCGAATTGCAGCACCACGTTCAGCTGAGCTGGCTCCGCCTCCACCAGGCCCTTGCCACGCAGCACCGCAGCGAGTTCTTCCGAAAAGTAGCTACGGAGAAACTTCGGTACCCCTGAGCTGTCGATGGCGAAGCTCTGGTAACTGGAATCGAGCTGGCAACAGACGCCGGGTTCGACAGCGACCTCCGTCTCGATGTTGGAGCATCCGCCGGACAACACCACGGCGAAGCAGGCTGATCGTGACAGCCAAACCCACCCTCGCGACGCAACGAAACCTCTCATTCGGCAACCGAATCCTGAAACTGCAGCGAATACAGTTTGCGGTAGATCCCGCCTGCTGCCAACAGTTCGTCATGGCTGCCGATCTCGGCGACCCGGCCGTCGTTCAGCACCAGTATCCGATCCGCCTCCCGAATCGTTTGCAGGCGATGCGCGATGATGATCGAGGTACGGCCCTCGGTAAGCGTGCGGATCGCCTTCTGAATCAACAGTTCCGTCTCTGTGTCGATGCTGGCCGTTGCTTCGTCCAGCACCAGGATTTCCGGATCCGCGGCGAGCACCCGCGCAAACGCCAGCAACTGGCGTTGACCCTGGGACAGGTTCGCGCCCCGTTCAGCCAGGGGCGTGTCGTAGCCCTGCGCCAGCCGTCCCGATAAACCGCTCCGCATTGACGTGCCGTGCGGCGTCGATGACCTTGGCACGGCTGATCCTGGGATCACCCAGGCTGATGTTGTCGGCCACACTGCCTGAGAAGACGTGAAAGTCCTGCAGCACGATGCCGATGCGACGTCGAAGCTGGTGGCTCGGAATGTTCGTGATATCGACACCATCCAGGAAGATCTGCTCCGATTCGATGTCGTAGAATCGCCCCAACAAACGAATTATGGTGCTCTTGCCCGACCCCGTTGCACCCACGATCGCCAGCTTCTCGCCGGGCGAGATCTCGAAGCTCACATCGTTCAATACGTTCTGTCCGGGCGTATACGCGAAGTTCAGGTGCCTCACTTCGAGCGCACCGCGCAGCTCACCAGATATCTCGACCGGGTTCTCCGGTTCACGCACCGACTCATCCCAATCCAAGGCCTGGAAGATCCGCTCCGCGCTGGCCATCGCCCGGAACAACACATTGTACTGTTCACCCACCGCGACGATGGGGCGGAACAACATATCGATGAACTGGGTGAACAGCACCACGCTGCCGAGACTGATGGTCTCCTGCAGGACGCTGCCGCCGCCGAACCAGAGAATCACTCCGACCGCGACCGAGGCCATGCTGTCCATGAAACCGCCGTACAGGGTTTCCACCCCGACTGCTCGGTCCTCTTCGCGCCGATTCTCCCGATTGATGTCGCTGTAGCGGTCGAGGTTTCTCTCCTCGCGACGGTTCAGCTGAACCACCTGAATCCCGGCGATGTTCTCCTGCAGGTTCTGGTTGAGCTGCGAGATGCTCTGGCGGATGGCGCGATACACGGTCCGGGTCGCTTTGCGAAACAAGTAGGTCGCCAGCCCAACGACCGGCAGCGCCAGCATCAGAATGCCGGTGAGCTGTGCGTCGATCAGCAGCATCAAGGTGAGGGCGGCCAGGAACGGCACGAACTCACCAAGCAATACGCCGAACCCGGACAGCAGCTGGAACAGAACCTCAACATCGTTGGTGACCCTGGTCATCACCCGACCCACCGCAACACGGTCGTAGAACGCCGCCGGCCGCGTCTCCAGATGCGCGAACAGGTCGTAGCGTAGATCGCGCAGCGCGCCGAGCACTGCCTTCGCCAGATACACCCGATGATAGTGCGCGCTGACCGTCCAGCCGGTGGTCACCAACATGTACAGCAGACAAGCCGCCAGCAGCGGCTGCAAACCAATCGCCTGAGCCAGCCATGCAGCCAGCGCATTCATACCAAAGTCCGGCAGCGTGAGTGGCTGTGCGGAAACGAGCAGCCCGTCGATGACGACCCGGGTCACGATCACCGGCATCAGGATGGCCAGCACCGAGGCGACCAACACCAACACGCCACTCCATGCCGCCCAACGCCAATGCGGACGTAGCCAATGCAACAACCGCCGCAGCAGGCGCCCGTCGAACGCCTTACCCGCGAGTTCGGCATCGAACAACGAATAGTCGCGAACCGCGCTCATCGCAGCGTTTCCTCCAGATGCGGCTGGGCGATCTCGTCCAACAGCCGCCCGCGCTGGCTCTGAATTCGGTCCAACTCCGCATACCAGCCACCCGCGGCAAGCAACTCGGCGTGGCTACCCTGCTCTGCCACCCGGCCCTCATCCAACACCACGATCCGGTCAGCGTGTCGCGCCGTGGATACCCGGTGGGAAACCATGATCGTGGTCTTGTCGCCGCGCGCTTCGTGAAGACGCCCGAGGATGTGCTCCTCGGTTTCGGTATCCACGCTGGAGAAGCAATCGTCCAGAATCAACAGAGGAGCTTCGCGGATCAAACCTCGAGTCAACGCGCTGCGTTGCTTCTGGCCACCGGACAGGGTGACGCCTCGCTCGCCCACAATCGTCTCCAGCGCGTCCGGCAGGCGCGCAATCGTGTCTTTGAGGTCCGCATCCTCCGCGGCCCGCCAGATTGTCGGCTCTTCCCGTTCGGGCTGGTCGTAGCTCAGGTTGTTGCGCAGCAGATCGCCGAACAGAAACGGATCCTGGGGCACCATCACGATCTGCTCGCGCAACCGCGCAAGCGGATAGCCGCGCACATCCTGTCCGTCGATCAACAGGGTTCCGGGCGGCGGGTCGATCAAACGTACGAAGCACTTCAGCAAGGTCGTCTTGCCCGCGCCGACCCGGCCCAGGATCGCGATCGTCTCGCCCCGTGCAATCTCCAGGTCCACGCCGCTCAAGGCGTCGAATCCAGCACCCGGATATCGATAGCTGAGCCCCCGTATCGATATGTTGCCGCGTATGTCGCTCGGCGCATCCGGGTGCGGCGCATCTTCGATCTCGGGCGGGTGGTCGAGAATTTCGAACAGCCGCGCCGTTCCCGACGCGCCCTGCTGCCACAGCGTCACCACCTGACCGGCCTGTCGCACCGGCCAAAGCATCATCGCGACATAGGTAAAGAACGCGGTGAAGGTACCCACGGTCAACTGACCGTTGGTGACCAGCCAGCCGCCATAGCCCAGAATGGTCACCGTGCAGAATGCGCCCAGCCAGGGCATCACCGCGCCGATCAACGAATTGGTGCGCACCAGCGTCAGGTAGCGTTGTGCGTAATCGACGTTCACCGCATCGAATCGCTCGACCTCTCTGGCTTCCTGGACCAGCGCCTGCACCGTGCGAATACCGTTCAAATTTTCCTGCACCTGCTTGGACAGATCCGCAAAGCCTTCCTGAACCCGCATCGACCGTGCGAACACCTTGCGCGACATTCGCCAACCCAGAAACGCGATCACCGGCATGGGGATGAGCAGCATCACGGTCAGCTGCGGCGCCAGATAGAGCATGCAGATGAACGCAATCAGAGCCGTGAATATGATCACCACGATCGTGCGCAGGCCGCCGCCGATCAACTGGCGGATCAGGTTGATGTCGTTGATGGCCCGCGCCATCAGATCGCCGGTGGCGTGCGCGGCGAAGAAAGCGGGTCCCTGGAGCTGCAGGTGATGATAGATACGCTTGCGCAGATCGTAGGCGATATGCACCCCGATGCGCCGGATCAGACGCCGACCAACGATGATGGCGCCGAACCGCAACAGCACGCAGCAGACAATGGCCAGGGCCGGCCAGGCGAGCGCGCCACGGGCGCCGACAAAGTCGAGTTGGGTCAGCTCCATAGCCTGCTGCCCCGCCACCATCGCATCGATTCCGTCACGCAGAAACAGCGGGATAGCTGCTTCGAAAGCCCTCGCGACGACCAGCGCGAACATACCGATCCAGAACGGCTGCCGGTAGCGATGGTGATACGGCATCAGCCGCCGCAATGGCGTGGCCACCTGCGACTCCGTTGGTATGTTTGTTGGATAAAGTAAAGGGTGTTGCGCGTGCTCTCCACAAGCGCGGGATGAGTATACACCCGGTGTCAAGACGTCACGTCACCTTGGCCCTGCTGCCATGAGCACGCTGCCACGTCACTTCCACCCGCGAACGCTAGAGCAGTCGGGGTGTCGTCGGGTTGGTGTACCTGTCGCCCCGCTTCAAGCCTTTGATCGCCCACGGCTTCAACCGGGACGGGTGTGCGGATCGCTCAGATTGGGGTGGCTCCATTGGGTTACCGGCGCCTTCAGACCGGCAACCGCATAGTCGAGCAGCGCTTCGATGTAGGCGCGTTCGGTTTCCTCGGTCCACTGCGCAGGCTCTCTTGGTCCAGGTTCGTGTCCCAGATGGACGGTCCTTGCCCATTGCCCAAGCACCATCTCCGTCATGATGAATGTCCAGCGCTGATCGAACACGCGATCCGGCAGGCCCGGCACTTTGGTCCTCACGGCAGCACGGAAGCAATCCATAAGCTCATCGGTGCAGCGCTTGGCCAGGGCACGAATCTGCATATCGGGATTGAAATGGCAGTAGGCGAGGCAATCCCTCGCGTCACCACCCCAGGGAAAATCGAACACGGTCATCTTTGACGGCCAGATCCCGAGGATCAGCAATTCGCGCAGATCGGCGTCACGCTCGATGGCCTCTTCCAGTCGCCGCTGCGCCGGGTCCCACACCTCGCGGCGAATGAACCCAAGCACCGCTTCGACGAGGCCAAGCTTGATCTCGAAGTGATAGTGAGCGGCCGCGGTGTTGCGTGAACCGGATTTGGCGCTGATGGCGCGCAAGGACACCTTGCCGACACCGTCCGCCGCGAACAAACGCATCGCGGTCATGATCAACCGCGTCCGCGTCGATGCTTCCGAAATCTCTACAGCTGGCCGCGCCGTCGCCATAGCATCCCCCTGGAACGCAACGATTGTCGGACCGGAAGCAAGTGTTGTCTAGCTCTACCCGTCGCTGTCAGCCCTGTTCAAGGATAATTCGCATTCGAACCAGCGCCGCCAGGTTGCGGGCCTGCATCTTCTGCATCACCTGGCTGCGGTGGATTTCGACGGTGCGCTCACTGATCCCCAGCTCGATGGCAACCACCTTGTTGGCTTGACCGTCCGCCACGCGACCGAACACCTCGGACTCTCGCGGGGTCAATGAGTCGGCACGGGATCGCAGTTCCACCAGATTCTCCGCTGCGTCACGTTGGTTCTGCTCGACCAGCAGTGCTTCGTGAATCCGGTCAATCAGTTCCTGGTCCCGAAACGGTTTGCGGATGAAATCGACGGCCCCGCGCTTCATGGCCTCGACCGCCATGGGGATATCACCGTGACCGGTGATGAAGATGATCGGAACTTCTACGTTGTGCTCGGCGAGATAGACCTGCAATTCCAATCCGCTCATGCCCGGCATGCGGATGTCGAGGACCAGACAACCGCGCCGTGAGACGTCATAACTGTCGAGGAATTCCTGAGCGTTGGCAAAGGTTTCGCACTTGACGTCCACGGTCTCGAGCATAAAGGCGATCGCATCGCGCACCGGTTCGTCATCGTCAACCACGAACACTGTGGCATCGTTCAATTTCGGATCACGCATCTGTGGTTCTACTCATTCAGGGTGCCCGTCGGTAGTGTAAAGAAAAACGTCGCGCCAGCCCCCTGGCCACTATCCTTAGGCTTCAAGTCGAC
>PVMK01137387.1_pt1 | contig 23676 bp, 24 predicted proteins | sample 1853481 | NCBI WGS metagenome assembly PVMK01 (sample SAMN08533507, study PRJNA380276) | Marine sediment metagenome, whole genome shotgun sequencing project. | reverse complement strand
TGGGCGCTTGTTCGACGACGATGACCGGACGCCGCCAGCTGACGCTGATTCACGAAGACAAAATGGACGCGATGGGCATCGCTGCGTTCGCGAGTTTGAAGCGGGACGGGGAGCTCACTCAGGATCCGGCGATCAACGAGTACGTACGGTGCGTGGTCGTCGCCATCCTGGAAGTCATTCCCCGGGAGTACGGCCCCGACGATGGACGTTGGGAGGTTTTGGTCTTCGAGGACACCACGCCCAACGCGTTTGCGCTTCCCGGGGGAAAGATCGGGGTCCACACGGGCATGCTCGACGTCGCGACGACGCCAGGGCAGCTCGCGGCGGTCCTCGGCCACGAGATTGGACACGTCCTGTTGCGCCATGGCAACGAGCGGATGTCGCAGGCGATTTTGGCCGATGCGGCCATGCAGACTGCGTCCGTCGCGGCGGGTGCTGCGGCGCCCGAGTACCAGGAATTGATCGTCGGCGGGCTCGGGGTCGGCGCGCAGTTCGGGGTGCTCCTGCCATTCAGCCGCAAACACGAGAGCGAGGCCGACCAGGTGGGGCAGATCTTCATGGCTGAGGCGGGGTTCTATCCGGCGGAGGCGATCACACTGTGGCAGAACATGGCTCAGATGAGTGCCGAGGGGCCTGCGCAGTGGCAGTCGACACACCCCTCCGACGAAACCCGAATCGCGAAGCTCCGAGCAAACCTTCCGCGCGCCATGGCGCAATACGAGAAGGCGCGGGCAGCCGGCAAGGACCCCGCGTGTACGCCGCCGCCCGACGAGTGGATCAACCCCGAAGCGTTGCCCTAGGCGGGTTCGCGCTCAAGCGTGCGCCTGCACGAACCGGGCGACTGCCTCGCCGATTTCGGTGGGCGAATCCTCTTGAATGAAGTGGAGTCCTTTCACCGTGATCTCTTCCTGGTTGGGGAGCTGCCGCGCGAACTCGCGCTGGGGGCCGATCAGGATGATGCCGGGGTCGGCGTTGATGAAGAGCTTCGGAAGCGAGTCGGCGCCTTGCAGCCATTGCGCATACGCGTCTACGATCTCGTGGACGTCTTGCGGCTCGCCACCGATCGGAATCTGTCGCGGCCACGTGAGGGTCGGGCGACGTGATTCGCCTGGCTCGGTAAACCGGGCGCGGTACCGGCTCATCTCGTCGTCGCTGAGCTGCCGGAGGATCGAAGAGGGGAGGATGCGCTCGACGAAGACGTTCTTCTCGAGAATGATCTCTTCGCCCGCAGGGGATCGCATCGCCTGGAAGATCTTGCGCGAAGCTTCGGCCCAGCTGTCCCAGCTCTCGAGCGGTTGCACGATGGCCTCCATGTACGCGATGCCCTTGACCTGTTCGGCATGCCGCCGGGCCCAATGAAACCCCAGCGCCGAGCCCCAATCGTGGATCACCAGGAAAACGGGTTTGTCTCCGACTACCGCGTCGAACCACGCATCCAGATAGCGGCGGTGGTCGACGAACCGGTACCCGCTCGAGCTCTCGCCCGAGTCCCCCATCCCGATGAGATCAGGAGCCAGGCAGCGTGCACCAGGAACAACCTCTGTGATTACGTTGCGCCACAAATAGGAAGACGTCGGGTTGCCGTGCAGGAACACGACCACGGGGCCTTCGCCGCCGGTATCGACGTAGGACATCTCGGCGTCCTCGACGGCGATTCGTTTTCTCGGATGTGTGTCGGCGGCTGAGATGGTGACCATGGTGTATACTCGGCCGAATGACCGCAGACCGCAATGAGTGACGTACCGCCGATCGTATTGACGGTCGCGGGCTCGGACCCCTCCGGCGGCGCCGGGTTACAGTCGGACCTCAAAACCATTCATCAGCATGGTGCGTACGGCGTCGCGGTACCCACACTGATCACGGTGCAGAGCACCGTCGAGGTGTTGCAGGTCGAGTTGCTTTCTCCAGATCTCGTTCGGGCGCAGCTCGGTGCGCTGCTTGGGGATATCTTGCCGGCTGCGGCCAAGACGGGCGCGCTCGGGTCGCCAACCGTCGCCCACATCCTCGGGGGTGTTCATGGAGGAGACTACTTTCCCCTGGGTGGTCGACCCGGTCTGGCTCCCGACTCGCGGACGGCCGTTGGCCAAGGGCGACGTGGTGGAGGCCTATAAGGACGCGGTTCTTCCGCGGGCGGCGCTGCTGACCCCAAACGCACAGGAGGCGGCCTTGTTGGCGGAAGTTCCCCGTCCGCACGCTCGACGATGCCCGAGGCGCCGCCGAGCGGATCGCTGGGCTCGGCGCGTCGGCAGTTCTAATCAAGGGTGGCCACCTCGAGGGTTCGTCCAGGGGTACCGACTTGCTGCTGTACGAAGGGGAGGTCACCGAGCTCCCGGTTGCCGAAGTGATCCCCGGTCGCTTTCATGGCACGGGGTGCGCCCTGTCGGCTGCCATCGCGACTCGCCTCGGGTTTGGACAGGACCTTCCGACCGCGGTCCGGGAGGCCAAGGCGTGGCTCACCGGGTCGCTTGCCCATGCCTTCGCAGTCGGTAGTGGCGCCCTGCCCGTGAATCATTTCTGGCCCTTTGAACGAGAAACCTTAGCTCTGATCGAAGTTTTGCAAACGCTTTAGTTGCCCGGCCTTTTGCGAGGCTGCTACATGCGAGCAGGTTTCGAATGGCGCGGCGTCGGAAGAAGAAGGGGGCTCCGCAGATCGAGCTCCCCATGGACAGCATCGAGGACGCATCGCTCGTCGTCGAAGCGCGGCGCCGGTATCTCAACTACGCGCTGAGCGTCATCACGTCGCGCGCGCTGCCTGATGTTCGCGACGGGCTCAAGCCGGTGCAGCGGCGAATCTTGTACACGATGTACCACGAGCTTCATCTGCGGAGCGACGTCAAGCATCGGAAGTCGGCCGCGATCGTCGGCGATGTGATGGGCAAGTTCCATCCGCATGGGGACACGGCGATCTATGACGCCCTCGTCCGCATGGCACAGCCCTTTGCCATGCGGGAGCCACTGGTCGATGGCCGCGGCAATTTCGGCTCGCCGGATGGCGATTCTGCCGCAGCGATGCGCTACACCGAGGCTCGCCTTCAAAAGCTCGCCGATGAGCTTCTCGTCGAGCTCCCGAAGAAAACCGTCGCCTTTCGACCCAACTACGACGGGCGGATCTTCGAGCCGATCGTGCTGCCCGCGCGCTTTCCAAACCTGCTGGTAAATGGCTCGCAGGGCATTGCGGTTGGGATGGCAACCTCGATTCCGCCTCACAATTTGGCCGAGGTGATTCAGGCCTGTGTGGCGCTCATCGACGGGGACCTCACGACCAAGCAGTTGATGAAGTTCGTCAGGGGCCCCGACTTCCCGACCGGCGGGGAGCTGATCAGCACCAAGGCCGACTTGGCGTCCGCGTATGAGACCGGGCAGGGGTCGCTCAAGCTGCGGGGCGAGTGGAAGACCGAGAAGCCTCGGAGCGCCAATCCGACGATCGTGATTCAGTCGATCCCTTATTCCGTCGAGCGCAGCACGGTGGTCGAGAAGATCGCCGAGGTCATCATCGCCAAGAGGCTGCCGGGGCTACTCGATGTGCGCGACGAGAGCACCGACGACTGCCGCATCGTGTGCGAGATGAAGAAGGACGCCGACCCGCAGCTCATCATCGCGTACCTCTACAAGCACACGCCGCTTCAGACCAGCGTTCAGGTCAACCTCACCTGCCTCGTCCCCACCTCCAATCCCGACGTGGCGGCACCGCAGCGCATTGGCCTCAAGGCGATTCTTCGGCACTTCCTCGATTTCCGGATGGAGGTGGTCACCAAGCGGCTCGAGTTCGAGCTCGATCAGCTTCTAAAGCGCATCCACATTCTCGAAGGCTTCGTCATCATCTTCGATGCTCTCGACGAGGCGATTCGGATCATCCGGCGGTCGGAAGGGAAGCAGGACGCGGCCCAGAAGCTGATGAAGCGGTTCAAGCTCGATGAGCTGCAGGTCGATGCGATCCTCGAGCTCAAGCTCTACCGTCTGGCAAAGCTACAAATGCTCGAGATTCGGTCCGAGCTGGGGCAGAAACAAAAGGAAGCCCACCGCGTGCAGAAGTTGCTCAAAAGCCCGGCGGCGCGCTGGAACCTGGTGCGGGCCGAGCTCCTGGAGCTGGCCTCCACCTATGCCGACCCGCGCCGCACGCGCATCACAGCCAAGCTGGACGAGCCCGAGTTCGACGCCGAGGCGTTCATCGTCGATGAGGACGCGATGGTCGTGGTGACCGAGCAGGGCTGGGTGAAGCGCCAGCAGCGGGTGAAGGATGTCGCGTCGACGCGCGTGCGCAAGGGCGACAGGGTGCTGGCGGTCCTTGCCGGCTCGACCAAGAGCACGGTGGCGTTCTTCAGTAGCCACGGCGTCTGCTACGTCAGCCGGATCGTCGACATTGCTGCGACCACAGGGCACGGCACGCCACTGCAGACGATGTTCAAGATGGCCGACGGGGAGCGGATCGTCGGTGCGCTGGGCTTCGATGCTCGCTTCTTGGAGGTGCCGCCGCCCGATGAAGAGTCGGAGGAACCGGAGCCGCCGTACGCCGTCGCCGTGACGCGGGGGGGGCTCGCGTTGCGCTTCTCGCTCCGTGCCCATCGGGAGCCTTCCACGCGTTCGGGTCGCAAGTTTACCCGGCCGAAGCGAGGCGACGAGGTGATCTACGTGGCGCCGGTCTTCGAAGAGGACTGCCTCACCTGCGTGACGAAGCAGCGCCGGGCACTCGTCTGCGAGGCGGAGGATGTATCGCTACTCGCCGGCGCGGGACGCGGAGTCATGCTGATCAAGCTGCAAAAAGATGACGAAGTCCTGGCGGCACGTGTGTTGTCCTACGACGATGACGTTCTGATTGCCAAGCGCGAGGGCGGAAGCGACTATCGAATCACGCTTCGCAAGTACGAGGTCGTGTCGCGCGGCGGAAAGGGCTTTCAGCTCTTCACGCGCGGGGCCGTCGAAGGCGAAGTCTACCAAGAACCTGAGATTCCCATCTTTGCGGAGGACTAGTGGCGTACACGGCCAAGGACATCGATGTTCTCGAGGGGCTCGAGCCGGTGCGCAAGCGGCCCGCGATGTACATCGGGGGCACCGACGCTCACGGCTACCACCACCTGCTGTGGGAGATCCTCGACAACTCGGTCGACGAAGCCATCAACGGGCACGCGTCGCGCATCGAGGTGGCGCTCGATGCGGATCACCGCGGCGCCACCGTCACCGACAACGGTCGCGGCATTCCTGTCGACACCCATCCCAAAGTTCAAGAAGTCGGCGCTCGAGCTAATCCTCACGACCCTGCACGCCGGCGGCAAGTTCGAGGGGACGAGCTATCAAGTGGCCGGGCGGTCTTCACGGCGTCGGGCGCATCGGTCGTGAATGCACTGTCTTCGGATCTGACGGCCACGGTTTGGCGCGGGGGCAAGACCTACTCGCAGTCCCTATGAGCGCGGGAAGGCGAGCGCGAAACTCAAGCGGGGTGGGAAGACCAGCAAGCGCGGCACGTCGATTCATTTTCGACCTGATACCGACATCTTTGGAAAACGCGAAGCCTTCGACTCGAAGCGGGTTGCCGAGCGTCTGGAGGCGAAGACCTACCTTCATCGAGGCCTCAAAATCGTATTCGTCGACGAGAAGACCGGCGAGCGTCAGGAGTTCGAGCACCCAGGCGGGATCGTCGACTTCCTCGACAAGCTAGTCGTCGAGCGCGGAAAGCCGGCGGTGCACCCGGAGGCGTTCACCGCCGAGAATGAGAGTGAGCCGCGGCTCGAGGTTGCGTTGCGTTGGACCGAATCCACGGATGAGCTGATCCGGTCCTACGCGAACGGGATTCCAACGGAGTCAGGCGGCACACACGAGAACGGTTTCAAGCAGGGGCTTTCGAAGGCCATCCGCAACCACATGGACGCTCAAAAGCTCACGCCCAAGGGCGTGAAGATCACCGCGGAGGACATCCGTGAAGGGCTCGTGGCCCTGGTGAGCGTGTACGTGGAGGAACCGCAGTTCCAAGGGCAGACCAAGGATCGGCTCAACAATCCCGAGATCACTGCGCAGATCGAAACCTCGGTACGAACCGCGTTCGAGCAATGGTTGCTCAACAACAACACTTCGGCGGAGTCGATCATCGCGCGAGTGATCATCTCGGCGCGCGCAAGGGCCGCCAGCCGCGCAGCAAGCCAGCAGGTCTCGCGCAAGACCGCGATCAGTCATCGGTTGAACCTTCCCCGGAAAGCTCGCGGACTGTTCGAGCACCAATCCCCGATGACAGTGAGCTGTTCCTCGTCGAGGGGGACAGCGCCGGCGGCAACGCGAAGCAGGGGCGCGACCGCAAGACGCAAGCCATCTTGCCGCTTCGGGGCAAAGTATTGAACGCGGAGCGCGCGACGCAGGCGCAGATCCTCGGCAATCGCGAGCTCCAAGATGTCGTGAGCGCGCTCGGGTGCGGGATTGGGAAGGATTTCGACATTTCGAAGCTGCGGTACGGCCGCGTATTCTTGTTGATGGATGCGGACAGTGACGGTCATCACATCGCTACGCTGTTGCTCACTTTCTTCTTCCGCATGCTGCCCGGGCTCGTGAAGGCGGGGCATATCTTCTTGGCGCAACCGCCTCTTTATCGCATCGACATTGGCAAGCAGGTTTATTGGGCGCTCGACGATGAAGAGCGCGACCGCATCATTGCCGACGCGGCGAGCAACGCGAAGGTCGAGATCAGCCGTTTCAAGGGCCTTGGCGAAATGACGGCCGAAGAGCTTCGGGAAACCACGCTCGACAAGACCCGTCGAAGGGCGCTGCGGGTGGTGGTCGAGGGGGAGCTCGAGGCGGACCGCGTATTCAGCGAGCTCATGGGCAAGGACCCTGCGGCTCGCTACCGGTTCATCATGGAGGAGGCGCCGCAGGCCGATGCCGTCGAGCTCGACGTGTAGGCGAACAAATCGCGGTCCGGTTTTTTTGACCGGGTGACGGCGTTCTGGTTGAACCACTTCAGGAAGTACTTCGATAACTCGAGGGAGTGGTAATGCAGTCGACTTGTCATGTGTGCGAGAAGAGCTTCGAGGCGCGCTTTCGCTACCAGGTTCGCGAGGAGAACGGGCAGTACGTCTATATATGTTCGACGGCGTGTCAGCAGAAGCTGCTCCTAGGGGAGGATGGCGTTCACGCCTGCGACACCTGCGGCGCTACGTTCGAGATCGAATTCCCATACCAGATGAGCGTAAGCGACGGACGTCGCCAGTACTTCTGCACGACTGCTTGTTGCGAGCGAGGGCAGCAGCGTCATAGCGAGGTCGGAATCGTGCGCGCGACACCGAAGCGCATCGCGGTGTTCAATCACAAAGGCGGCCCCGGCAAGACTACCACGTCGATCAACTTGGCGGCGGGGTTGGCAGAATCGGGGCGCCGCGTGTTGCTGATCGACGCGGACGGACAAGGCAACGTCGGCGCGTCGCTCGGGATCGTCGGGCAGCGCACGCTCTATCACGTGCTCGTGAACGGAGCGAAGGCGGCTGATGTCGCGGTGCCGGTCCGGGACGGTTTGGACGTGTTGACGTCCAACGAATCGCTCGCCGCTGCTGAGCTCTATCTCGCAGAGCGTCCGAACCGCGACCGTATCATGCGCGAGCGGTTGGGCGATGCGTGTCGCGACTACGATGTCGTAGTCATCGACTGTGCACCGGCGCTGTCGTTGATGAACCAGAACGCGATGGTATATGCGGATAGCATCGTCGTCCCGGTGGCGTGCGACTACCTGTCGTTGGTCGGCGTCAAGCAAGTCTTGAGAACGATGCGCAACGTTCGTGAGCTGCTCCAACACGACGTGCAGCTTCTGGGCGTGCTGCCCACCTTCTTCGATGTTCGCAATCGGATCTCGCGAGAGACGATTCTCACGATGCGCCAGCACTTCGAAGGCCGCTGCTACGACCCGATTCGAATCAATACCAAACTCCGGGAGGCTCCGAGCGCGAAGCAGACCATCTTCGAGTACGCGCCGAAGAGCCATGGCGCGGAGGACTACAGGCGTCTGGTGCAACGGGTGACCGCCGTTGCAGCGACTGGGCAGAGAGCGCAAACGCGAGCCGCGCTCTCGGTCGCATCTTAGGGGGGCACATGAAGAGACGCGAAGGATCAGGGCTAGCTGGAGTTCTCGAAGATGATGAAGTGAGCGCGGTTCTGCGCGACTCCTTCTACGGCGGCAAGACCACAAAGCGTGGTCGTGCGAAGCCAGAAGAAGAAGAAGCCGGACCACTACGACGTCATCTGCATCTCCCTCTACAAGGAAGATCTGGCTCAGCTCGACAAGATGGTCGCCAAGCTGAAAAAACAGGGCCATCGGAGGATCAGCCGGAGTGCCCTCATCCGCTTCGCCCTCGACGAGGTCGAGATCCGGGACTTCCCGCGCGCCTACTAGCGTGCCGTCACTGGGGCGCTATACTCGGCGCCAATTTTTAGGGTCCTTGGGAGGTTCCGGTGACTGACAGCATCCTACGGGAAGCACTCACCTTCGATGACGTGTTGCTCCTGCCGGCGTACGCGGATTTTCTGCCTGCAAACGCGGACGTTTCCACACGCTTCACCCGCGAAATCGAGTTGCAAATCCCGTTCGCGTCGAGCGCGATGGACACGGTGACCGAATGGCGCACCGCCGTGACCATGGCGCGCGAAGGCGGGATCGGCATTCTCCACAAGAACATGAGTCCTGAGCTTCAGGCGCTCGAGGTGACCAAGATGAAGCGGGCACAGACCGGCATGATCGTCGACCCTGTGACCGTGGGCCCCGGAGAGGCGCTCCACGATGCCCTCGAGCTGATGCGGCGGCACGAGATTTCGGGGCTGCCGGTGGTCGAGGGCGACAAGCCCGTCGGCATCCTCACCAGCCGTGACATCCGCTTCGAGCAGAACCTGAACCAAAAGGTCGCGCAGCTGATGACGAAGGACCTCGTCACGGTGCCTCCGGGCGTCGAGCAGAGCAAAGCGCGCGAGCTTCTGCACAAGCACCGCATCGAGAAGCTGCTGGTGGTCGGTGAGGGCGGTGAGCTGGTTGGTCTCATCACCATCAAAGACCTGATGCAGGCGGATCGCCATCCGGATTCGATCAAGGATTCGCTTGGCCGCCTCTGTGTCGGCGCCGCGCTCGGCGTGGGTCCCGATCGGGAGACGCGCACCGAGGCGTTGGTGCAGGCAGGGATCGATGTGTTGATCATCGACACCGCACACGGACACACCAAGGGCGTGATCGACGCCGTTCGGGACACCAAGTCGACGTATCCGAACCTGCAGGTCGTTGCAGGCAACGTCGCGACGGCCGATGCGACGAAGGCGTTGATCGACGCCGGCGCCGACGCGGTGAAGGTCGGCATGGGTCCTGGGTCGATTTGCACAACGCGTGTCGTGGCCGGCATTGGCGTACCTCAGGTGACCGCAGTCATGGACTGCGCCCGCGTAGGACGCGAGCACGGGGTTCCCATCATCGCGGACGGTGGTGTGAAGTACTCGGGTGATGCGGTGAAGGCGATCGCCGCTGGCGCGAATAGCGTGATGATTGGCTCGCTGTTCGCGGGCACCGACGAGGCGCCCGGAGAGCTGGTTCTCTATCAGGGGCGAACGTACAAGTCGTACCGTGGCATGGGCTCGCTCGGCGCAATGCGCCAAGGGTCGTCGGATCGGTACGCGCAGGCGGACGTGTCGGACGTTGGCAAGCTCGTTCCCGAGGGGATCGAGGGCCGCGTGCCGTATCGCGGTGCGTTGTCGACGGTCGTGTACCAGCTAGTGGGGGGGTTACGCGCCGGCATGGGCTACACGGGTTGCCCGTCCATCGCTGAGCTTCAGAAAAACGCGCAGTTCATTCGCATCAGCGCGGCTGGGCTTCAGGAAAGCCACGTGCACGACGTAATGGTAACGAAAGAAGCACCAAACTACCGCGTCAGTTAAGAGCCGTGCCCCTCCATACGTCGACCCAAGAACGGGATGGACCCCCATTCCACCTAGCATCGCCTCATGCCACGCCCCTTCGTACGTAGACATCTACGGAGGAGAACGGCTCGGGATGGGCAGCACAGCGATTGGGCGGGAGGCTAGTCGTGTGGGGCCTTAGGGAGACGGCCGAGCGGGCCCCGATCGCGAGCACGCCCGTCGCGAGCCGTTCTCCGGTTGTGCAGTTGCGATTCGCACGGGACGCGGCCTGCCTCGACCCGTATGGGTCGTCATGTTAGACACGCGCATGATCGTTGATGGGGTTTTGATTCTCGACTTCGGGTCGCAGTATACCCAGCTCATTGCTCGGCGGATTCGGGAGCAGCATGTCTATTGTGAGATTCAGCCGTGCACTTATTCGCTAGCTGAGATCCGAGACATTGCGCCTCGGGCGATCATTCTGAGCGGCGGGCCGGCGAGCGTGTTTGCCGAAGAGGCGCCGAGTGTTGACCCGGGGGTGTTCGACCTCGGGGTTCCGGTCCTCGGTATCTGTTACGGGATGCAGCTGACCAGCTATCTTCTCGGAGGCAAGGTCGAGCAGGCCGATGAGCGAGAATATGGTCCGGCGAGGCTCGAAGTGCTCAAGCCCGAGGGGCTGCTGCACGGCTTTCACGTGGGCTCTCACGTCGACGTCTGGATGAGTCACGGTGATCGCGTCGAGAGTCTGCCTCCGGGGTTCGAGACCATCGCGCGAACCTCCAATAGCCCTTTTGCGGCGGTGGCGAACCTCGAACGGAACATTTTCGGGGTGCAGTTCCATCCCGAGGTGGCGCACACGCCGCGCGGCGTCGAAATGCTTCGGGCGTTCCTGTTCGAGGTCGCGGGGTGTTCGGCGAGTTGGACGCCTGGCTCCTTTGTAGAGCAAAGCGTGGAGTCGATTCGCCGCCAGGTCGGTGATCGCGCTGCAGTCTGTGGATTGTCGGGCGGCGTCGATTCGTCGGTTGCGGCCATGCTGATGTCCAAGGCGATCGGCGACAGGCTCACCTGTATTTTCGTCGACAACGGCTTGCTCAGAAAAGACGAAGGCGAAGCAGTAGTCCACACCTACGGCACCCATTTTGGGCTCAAGCTGATTCACGTCGACGCAGCGGACGAGTTCTTGGATGCGCTTCACGGGGTGAGCGACCCCGAACAGAAGCGGAAGATCATTGGCCGCGTGTTCATCGATGTGTTCCAGCGGGAGGCCGAGAAGCTCGAAGACGTGGGCTACCTGGTGCAGGGGACGCTCTATCCCGATGTGATCGAGAGCCTGTCCTTCAAAGGGCCGAGTGCCGTCATCAAGAGTCACCACAACGTCGGTGGTTTGCCCGACACCTTGCATCTGGACCTGATCGAGCCGCTGCGGCTGCTCTTCAAAGACGAGGTGCGCGAGGTCGGCGAAGCGATGGGGATGCCGCACGACCTCCTTTGGCGTCACCCATTTCCGGGCCCCGGTCTTGCGGTTCGTTGTCCGGGCGCGATCGATCAGGAGAAGCTCGACATTCTCCGCGAGGCCGATGCGATCTTCATGGAAGAGCTGCAAGCATCGGACCTGTACGACAAGATTTGGCAGGCGTTCTGCGTGATCCTCCCGGTCCGCACCGTCGGCGTGATGGGCGACGAGCGGACCTATGACTATGCTATCGCGGTTCGCGCGGTCGACTCGCGGGACGGCATGACCGCGGACTGGTCGCGGATCCCGCACGAAGTGCTGGCTCGCATCTCGACCCGCATCATCAACGAGGTCCGCGGCTGCAACCGCGTTTGCTACGACATCTCCTCCAAGCCCCCGTCGACGATCGAATGGGAGTAAGAGCCGCCGCCCTGGTGCTCGCGCTCGTCGCGTGCAGCTGCGCAAAGAGCGGGACGGTCGCTGCGGAGCCGGCGCGGCTGAAGGTCGTCACAACTCCGCCCAACGCTTCGGTTTACATCGACGGCCATTACTTCGGGCGCGCGACGGTTCTATCCGCAGAACCCAAAGCGCTCACCCCCGGCATCCACCTCATGACCATCCAAGCCGAAGACCACTTCCCCCACGACATGGAGCTGGATCTGCCGGCGGGCGAAACAACCATCACCATCACCCTCCGCCCCATCCCGCCGTAGACAGCGACAGTGCCAGTGTCAGTGTCAGTGCCGGCGAGCGGGTTAACGCCTCCGAGAAGGGGACTGTCGCCTTTTTAGTCTTGGAGGGCGCCCTTTAGTTCTTGGCTGGTTTGGAATTCTTCTTCGATGGTGGGGCCGGCTAGTCTGACTACGAGGTGCGTGGGGCTCAGGGCCTTGAGGGCTTGGAGCTCGGCGTATTTGTCCTCGGTGCTGTCACTCACGAGGACTAGGTTTGCTTGGGCTCGGACGAAATCTGGCCGTTTCGCGAGGGTTTCTTTGAGGAGCTTCTCGCATCGAGCGGGGTCGACGTATCGTTCGAACGCTTCCATTGCGCGGAGGTAGGTGCGAACCGGAGGGTCTCCTTCGCCGTCGTCGGCGTATCGCATCATGCGATCGTACTCGAGCCAGTGGCCTCGCAGGCGGAAGTAGTTGGCGTTGGCGAGATACGCCAACTGCGCCTTTGGATCCTGTCGGATCGCTTGCTCGGCGAGGTCTGAACCAGAGCGCAGGGGCTCCTCGGACAAGATACGCAGCGCGCGTACGACCTTGCGCAGGTCGGCTGTCTTGGCTCGCAACTTCGCGGCTCGGGCCTGGTCTTCTTTGGCGGTCTCGTTACCTTCGAGCGGGCGGCTCATGGTCAGTTGGCGGAGCTCGGTAAGATCCTGCCGGCGTTCTTCGTCGAGAATCCACGCGGCCGTCATGAGTGCCCCGGCATAGGTGAGGTCGAGGTAGGCACGCAGGGTCAACGCTTCCGGGCCTTGTCGTCCCGCTGCAAAGCGTCGTGCTTCTTCGAACTCAGGAAGCCGATCGCCTCGAATGATCTCTAACACCTGCGCCATCGAGGTGACGGGTGTGCCCGGAGGAGGTACGGGCGGCATGCCGTAGGCCTTCTGGAACTCCCGAATGACCAGGGCCGCTTCGGGCGGTCGCATCGATTCGACGTCGATGCCCTTGCCGATTGTCGAACCGTCGCTCGTCGAGGACTTGGAAGACGCGCAAGCGCCCAACACAAACATCAATAGGAGTGCGCAGACCGTTCGTTTCATGGCGCGGAGGCTAGCACACGCCTCCGGTGGCCCCTAGAACCGCACGAAAACGTCGAACTCGGGGGAGACGCGGCTCAGCACATCCCGGGGGACAACGAGCGCGAAGCTCTCGACGAAGAAATCCCCGTAGCCCACTCCGAGCCGGATGTTGGCGCGTTTCCACGAGAAAACAAAGCCGGGGATGACGGCGAACGTGTTGGTCAAGTCGGTCACATCGATCTGGAGCTGGATGCCGATGTCCGGGTTGTCGCTGTCCAAGCTCCCCCTGACGATGCTCGACGAAGAAATCCCCGTAGCCCACTCCGAGCCGGATGTTCGCGCGTTTCCACGAGAAAACAAAGCCGGGGATGACGGCGAACGTGTTGGTCAAGTCGGTCACATCGATCTGGAGCTGGACGCCGATGTCCGGGTTGTCGCTGTCCAAGCTCCCCCTGACGATGAGGCCGCTCACCCAGGGCACCCATCTCACGGTGAAGGTGAACGCGACCACGCGAGAGAGCCGCCACTCCACCATCCCCCAGAACTGAAGGATATCGACCACGGTCGAGCCCGCGATGTCGGTGGCTCCCGGGCTGGTGTCGACGTCGCCGCTGACGCCCGTGAACATCCCCCCGATGTGCGTGCTGACATCAGAATTGATCCGCACGGACGCGGCAAGTGAGGCCGGGACAAGAAGTATCTGACTTTCGTGCGCTCGACACCCTCGACCTGCTCAATAGTGCCCGACAAGAAGCCAAGCGAGGCGCTCAGCGCAAGGCGCTTCCGGTTGTAGAAGGTCGATTTGAGCTCGATGTTCGGAGCTACATCTTCGAAAATCAAGCCGAGGAGCCACGGCATCGTGTAGGTCGTGACCTGAAGCTCATCGATGATGCCGTAGCTGAGCTTGAAGAGCCCTAGGCGGACCCGCCGCCGCTGGAGGCTGTAGGCCGTGCTGTCGAGGAGTCGCGCCTCGTAGGTGTGATAGGCCCGCGCCGAGCTCGGAGCGAGCCCGCTGCCCCCCAAGAGTGAATCCCACGACGATCGCTACCAGGAGAAGCCGGTGCATTGACGCTCCTCGAGGTTGCAAGCAAATGTGCCGCTCGCATCACGAATCCCTTGAGTCAAGTCCCCTTGGAAAAAGTAAACAAAGCTTTGCGTCTCATCGAGCTCCACGAGGATGGCGAGCCCGTCGAGGTCCGCGTTCCCCTCGTCATCAAACTTGAACGTCACTCGAAAGCTCTGTTTGATGCGGACCTCGTGTCCGTCAATTCCGATGGTCCCGTCCGAAATGAAGGTGATCGGCAGCTCGTGCAGGTTCTGACTTGACGACACGAATGTGCCTAAGTGCACCGCAATTTTTCCATCGTAAGAGTCTTCGGAACGGAGGGGGCCGATCTCCACGGGGAACCGACAGTCGTCGATGTTTCCCCAGATCAGGGGAGCGATCGTGCCGCCGGCTAGCCTCATCGTCAGCTTCATGGTGCCATTCGCGGGATCGGGAACAGTCGGGCTCGGAACGTCCCATCCCTCGCAGATGAAGTCGACCGTGACGCCGCCGTTGGGCGCTGGGAACGTCACTCCTCCCCCGATATCCAAGTTCCCGTTTTCATCGGTGGCTGCATCGATCTCTGCCTGGACGTCGATGATGACCTTCAGGATCTCGTCGTAAAAGTCCGAATCCTCGATGTCATCTCGAATCTGAGCGATCTCGTCGGCGATCGCCTCCATGATCGGACCAGTGACCACCGCGGTGGGTTTTTCGAAGGCATCGAGCACGGGTTGCACGTCCGGGGCAGGGGGCAGGTCGAGCGAGTTGCACGAACTGAGCAGTCCGACAACCGCCAATGCAGTGACTGAAGATAAGCATTTCATGATTTGCGCACCATAGCGTATTGCCTCCGGCGCTCCAGCCGGCCCCGCGCGGTGACCAAGAAAGCGGGAATCACGAACCAGCCCGCTGTCCACGCGCCGGGTCCGATGAAGGCGAAGCCGGTGTTCAGTAATGCCGTGACCGGCTCGATGATGGCGTTTCTGAGGACAGCGTTCTTTTCCGGCTCGCTCAGGTCGGCGCGAGTGAGCCCTGCCTTGCGGGCGTAGGACCAGCCTCCAATGCCGATGAACCCTGATAGTGCGAGGCATAGGCTTTGACCGACGGGCGAAGAAAGGCTTTGCAGCGCTGGGTCTGCAACCGCGAAAAACAAGAACAAACAAACAAAGATCAATTGCAGCAGTGTCAGTAGCGTGTGCCTCGCATTGGTTCGTTCTAGCGGTCCGAGGAGCTTGTGCGTTAGGTTCCATGAGATCAGCGTCAATCCCACGGCGATGACGAGCCGCATCAGGTCGACGGAATTGTCTACGAGCAGCGACGCCAACCCGAAGGGAAGCTCGGTCCAAGCCATGTCCTCCGTCTGCGGGAGGTACATGATGAAATCAACGAACAGCACCGCGTAGGCGACATCTAAAAACGTCTCCAGGCGTTTTAGCTGCCTGCGTCCACTGGCGGCAGTCGCTTCGTCCACGGTAGTCTCCATTGCTCGACGATTGGGCTTGATGATGCCGGATTGGGAGCCTCGCCTCACCCATAGGCAATGTCAATCCGCCCCTCATGCTGCCAACCAGCACGACCACGCCGTGCGAAAAATAGCTGGCGCAGGCCGGCGAGGGACGGCATAACGTCTGCTGTGTTCGGACGCCTCCTGATCATTGCGCTCTTCTTGCTCACGGCGACCGCCTGCAAGCACAACAAGCGCGCGAACACGACCGTTGGGCACCGCGCTGCCTTTGATTTTCCATGCGAGCAGAGCGAGCTGACGCTCACGGTCCTCGATACCGAAGGCGCTCGCCACATGGCGTCGCAGATCGGCGTGCATGGTTGCGGCAAGAAGGCCGTCTACGCCTACTACCCGGACTCCGACACCTGGCTTCTCGATGGTGCCGTCTCCGCTGCACCAGATGGCTATCACGTGCCGGCTCACATTACGAAAGGCAAGGATACGAAGAGGTCCGAAAAGAAGTCTGGCAGGCAGGCCACCAAGGCCGAGAAGCACGGCGGCATGGGACCTGCCGAAACGGCGCCGGTGGAGCCCACGCCGGTCGAGCCGACGCCAGTCGAAGCAGCGACACCCGAGGCCGCGGTTCCGGATCCTTCCTAACCTCGACGCGCGCCTGTGCGAATTAGGTCGTCCAAAACGTGGCGACCCGCTGGATCATCCAGAACGAAGCGAGAATGCCGACGGCGTACGCTGCAGGGGTTTGGAACCCGCGTAGTCGATCGAGCGACAGCTCCGGCTTTCCAAACGCCCGCGCGGCAAGTCGCACGAGCTGGTACACGAGCATGACTCCGGCCACGAAGATGACTTGACCGACTTCTACTCCGAGGTTGAAGAAGAAGAGGGCGGCAGGGATCTCGGTTTGAGGAAGGCCGGTTTCACCGAGCACGGCAGCGAAGCCGAACCCGTGGAGTAAACCAAATGATGCCGCGACCGCGATGGGATAGCGGTAAGTCAGGCTGTTCTTGTCGCCGCGCACGATCTCGATCGCTAGAAAGACAATGCTCAGCGCGATGGCTGCTTCGACCGGCGGGATGGGCACGTGTACGATACCAAGGGCGCTGAGGGCGAGGGTGATCGAGTGAGCGATGGTGAACCCCGTGATCGTGATCAAGATTCGGCGACCCGTACCGGCGATCAACAGCAGACAGATGAGAAACAGAAGATGGTCATAGCCTCCGAGGATGTGCCGCACGCCGAGCCTGAGGTAGTCGCGCGCCACTGCGCCGAAACTCTCCGCGTAGGGAATGACTACTTCGGTTTCTTCGGGGGAGGCTAAGAGCGAATGACTCTCGCCGGAAAGTCGCGAAATGCGGACGAGCGCCGAAACCGAAGGGTTGAAGAGCGGGTAGCGAATCTGCAGAGGCGTACCGGCCGGGTCCGATTCACATCGAAAGGTGCGGTGCCGGACATTCCCCCGCGCGGCTCTTGTAGGGGCCTGGGCCGTCGTCGAAACGCATCCCTCGGCCATCGAGACTTCCGGCGCATTGCGCACCTTCACCGAAGGCGGGATCTTCCAGCGCACCGAAAACACGAGAGGTGCTTTTTCCGTGACCTCGATGTAGAGAGGACGGCTTTCGTGTGCCTGTGCAGCCGGGGCGAAGGTGGCCGCGGTGGCGAGTCCCAGTGCCAGGATGAGCAGTGCGCGTTTCATCGAGTCACCGCGCTCTCGGTTTCAGGTTTCGGCGCTGGGTCACGTTCGTACACGACCCGCACGTCGTAGGCCCGGACGATGTCGGCGATGGCGGCTTCGGTCTCTTCCCGAATCATCGCCCTCCGCGCGTCCTCGTGTACGCGTCCTTCGAGCTCGGCGAGCTCCGGCTCCCGTCCCGGCTCGTTCGTGGTCAACATGACGAGGTGCACGCCGTAGGCCGAGTCGAAAGGACCGCGCCAGATGAAATCATTGGGCTCGAGCTCGAACAGAGCCTTGGCCATGGGAACGCTGAAGTGGCTGGCCACGTACTCCGGCGTTCGTTCGACATAGTTCAGGTGATAGAGAAAACGGTCGCCGTGTTGCGGCGCGTCGGTGAAGGGGACTCCGTCCCGATTCAGCTCCGCGAGCTTCTTTTCGGCCATTGCCCGGGCCTGCTCCCGCGGTCGCTCCTCGGTGTCGAAGAAAACGTGCGTGAAGGTCACGTAAGGCTCGACGTAGTAGTCCCTCTTGTTGGCGTCGAAGTACCGGCGAAGCGCGGCTTCATCCACGTCAGCTCCCGCCTCGGCGAAGCCTTCGGTGATGAATTCGAGCTTCTGCACCAGCCGCCGCCGGATGACGTAGTCGTTCTCACCGAGGCCGAGCAGGACCGCTTCACGGTGCAGCACCTCTTCACGCACGTAGTCGTCGATGAGGCGCCGCAGCTCGTCGTCAGACAGCGAGTCGAGCTTCTTTTCGGCCAGGGTAGGGTTGAAGGCTTTGATTCGATACTGAATGAAAGTGAGAAGCGCGTCGTGGTCCACCGTGACCACGTGCGGATCGGCATCGCGATCGCCTCGATTCACGATCCCGAACAACACGAACAGCCCAAGGCCCGCCGCAAGGAAGTGGACCAGCGGTTCTTTCAGAAAGCTCCTCAAGTCGCGGTTAACCCTTTCAAAAAGGGGACTGTCCCCTTTTTCGAGTTACGGCGTATACCAGATTGGGGATGAGTAGGCTCGCTCTTGGATCGTCGGCGGGTGGCCGGTCTCGTTGGGATCCATGCCGAGTGCGATGGCGTCGTAGAGGGTATGGCGTGGCGTTGGGATCTGGAGAACTCGGAGGTAGTAGAAGGCGCGCACGCTAGGATTGAACTCCGGGTCTTCCCAGACGGTGGAGAGCTGTGCGTCGCCGATCTCGTTCGTGTAGGCGCCGGTCGCGAGATCGACCGTATTGCCGACTGGCTGCAGCGAGCCGTCGTCTTGGAGCTTCCGGTTGTCCGACCAAGCGATGTTGTAGACTTTCTCCTGTGCCGTTCCGTCTGGGTTCAGCCAGCCCTTCACCATTTGGACGCGATCGAGGTTGGCATCCCGCGGGTCTTTGATCGCGTAGACCAAGAAGCGGGGAGCCTTGCCCTCGGGGGCATGGGTTAGATCGCCGCCCATGGGCTCGCCATGGGCGTAGCCGATCTGCACGAGGTCCTTCTTTGCCGCGTCGCCGTCCGAAAAGCCCCAGCCGCCAAAGAAGCGGACCCGGATGCGCGGGCCGGTGGATGCGTAGACCTCCTTGCGTTGGAAGGCCTCGAAGAGCGCGTCGCGGTTGTTGGCCTCGGCCCAGACACCCGCCATCCCGGCGGCAGACATGTCGGCGCCGAACCCTTTGATCTCGAGAAACGTGTCGAACGTATTGGCGGGAGTCGAATCAAAAGCAGTCTTGCCGTGGAAGTTGTCTTCCTCAGCGGATGACATCCCCGTGTGAGAATCGGTCGAGCCGATCATGCCGAACTTGTACGGATTGACGCCGACCTTGGCTTCGATCTCGAGGCCCCGCAAAAGCGCGGTGCGCGCGAAGTCGCCTGGGCCGATCGGGGCCTCGTGCCCCGATTTCAGGGCTTCGGTATCGATCGCATGCTTGAAAGGCTCGAACGCGGCGAACTCGTCGTTCGGAGAGAGAATGGGATCGGTTTCGGAATCACCTTTGATCTGCGTGGCTTCGATCACAGGTTCCCACTTCATCCGCGTGCGTGCGTACTCAGTGGTGATGGGCCGGCCCTCGCTGTCTACGTCGTTGAACATCAGGCCACCGCTGATGTTCGAGTTGTGAGGGATTGCCACGAAGTCGGCTCCCGTTCGTGCAGACGTCTCTTCGAGCCACGCCCAGAGGTCCTCGGGCTTGTCGCTGTCGAACGAGCTAAAGGGGATGAACTTTGCAGCAACGTCGCCTCCCTGAGGCATGAAGACCACGCGGTGGAGGTTCTTGCCTCCAGGCGTGGAGGTCCATTCCCAGCCGATGAACGAGGTGAAGTGCCCGGGGGCGTTGTGGCGTTCCGTGATCGCGACCATGTCGCTCCAAACCGACCGCCGGGTGTCCTCGCTATTCAAGTCCTCGTAGGGCTTGTTGTTGTTGATGGCGGTGATGAACTCAAAGAAGGCCTCTTGGTTCTTTCCCGCCTCGAGCATCTTCACGAACCGTTTACCGCTCGCGGTCTTCGTCAGGCGCTCGTCGCCCTGAAAGAGTCGCAGCGGCACACCCATCATCTCCGCATGGTCGGCCACGACGAGGAAGTCGAGCGGCGTTCCAATTTGGATCTTCGCTCTGTGGTACGGATGAATGACCGGGAAGCCCTTCGCATAACGGTAGGCCGTTTCGGGGTCCGCGGTGGCGTTGCCGAAGAAGTAGGCGTCGGGCGAGTAGCTGGTGTGAAGATGGGTGTCGCCCCAGAAGACTTGGGACGGTTCGGCCCTCACAGCCGCCGCCGTGGTGTAGCTGGGTGGCCCTCCGCTGGACTTGCATGCGGCGAGAAGCAGCCCACAGGCCGAGATGAGAACGAGGGCCATTGGTGCGATTGGCAGCTGCTTCATGCTTTCCTCCGGGTGCGATCGATCAGAGGATTCGTAGGCTAGGTCCGCCGGCGCCGCAACCCCTTGTGACGCTGGATCATAACTGGCACTCTGCCGGCTGAACGTGCCATCACAGCGTCTTTTCATTTCCATCCTGCTTGCACTCAGCCTTGTGGGGTGTGGTGGCGCGGGCGAATACCGGAAGACGGGCGGCACATACGCCGCACGCGGTCCCCAGTGCGACTATCGCGTGATCCGCAACCGCATCGTCGAGCCCTACGAAGAGCTGGGTGTCGTGGATATCGAAGCATTTGCCGTTGGGCAACTCCCCAACAACGAGGACCGGTTCCGCAAAGTCGTGGGTGACCACGTCTGTAAGTCGGGCGGCCACGCCGTCATCCCGTCGATCAACATGCAGGGCCGATGGGTCAACGGCACGATCATTCGATTCCGTCCGTCCGAGTGCCAGCGCTGCAGGACCGAGGGCATCATGCTGAAAGCGGATGAGGGATAGCGGCCTATGTTCATGGCTCTCATACTGATGCTCCTCAACTCGATGGGCGTCGCTCCTAGCCCGCAGGACCTTCAAAACTACAAGCTCAAGTTTCGAGAGCGCGGCCACCACGTCCACATGGATTGGGGCTCCACCCGCCCGGGGGGCGGCGGCAAGGCGCTTACCTGGGGCGCCGGCTACGAATACTACATCGACCACAAGTACAACGGCGTCTCGGTGGAAGTGCTCGGGCAGAAAATCGGCGACTTGTTCACAGGGCCACAGGACTGGTGGGTCGGCGGGGGAATTGGCTGGTGGCCGATCCGTGAGGTGAAGGTCTTCATGCAAGCAGGGGCTCTCTTCGACGACCTAGGCACGGCAGTGCAGGCACGCGTGGGGGTGGGGTACCGAATGACGTTCTTCATGATAGCCGCGATGCCGTTCGTTTATGTTCAAACCACCGACGATGGGCGATTCAGTTGGTCCATCGGCATACGAGTGCAGTACTAGATGCGGGATGCAATGATGCGACTAGGGACCCTCCTCGCGCTCGCTTTGATCATCGCGAGTTGCAAGGGCGTGCCTCCCACCAGTCCCGGCGTCATGGCCAAAGAGCCCACGCGTCTGTACTGGGGCGACACGCACCTGCACACCAGCTACTCGGCTGATGCGTACTTTCTGCGAAACCGTTCCGCCGGTCCCGACACGGCATACCGTTGGGCCAAAGGGCTGCCGGTCGTGCATCCGTCAACGCAGTCGCGCGTACAGATCCACACGCCGCTCGATTTCCTCGTCGTGGCCGACCACGCGGAGATGCTCGGGGTGCCTCTGAAGCTCATGAGGGGCGACCCCGAGCTCAGCCGCACGGAGACCGGCCGCAAGTGGGCTGAAATGATGAAGGCCGGGAAGGGTGCGGAGCTCTTCGAGCACGAGTTTGGCGCCGCGATCAACAGCAATACGCCGATTGCCGACTTCGATAAGGAAAGCATCAGGCAGGCCGCATGGGGCGACATCATCGATGCGGCAAAGCGTCACTACGCGCCTTGCTCGTTTACTTCGTTCATCGGCTGGGAGTGGACCTCGACGCCCAACGGCAACAATCTGCACCGGGTGGTGTTCATGCCGGACGGCGAGGAGAAGGCGCGCCAGTTCATCCCGTTCAGCTCCTTCGATGGCGACAAGCCCGAGGACCTGTGGGCTTGGCTGGAAGAGACCAGCAATCGAGTCGGCACAGACTTCGTCGCGATTCCTCACAACTCGAACATCAGTGGGGGCATGATGTTCGACGAGGTAGACAGCGAAGGGCGACCGATCACGGCCGAGTACGCGCGCATGCGGATGCGCTGGGAGCCGGTCGTCGAGGTGACACAGATCAAAGGTGATTCGGAGACGCACCCCAAGCTCTCGCCGAACGATGAGCTTGCCGACTTCGAGACCTATTCGCATCTGCTCAAGGTCGGGGGTGGCCAGGCCGACGCAAGCAAGGGCGACTACGTTCGCTCGGCGCTGCAGCGTGGCCTGCAGATCGACAAAGAGGTCGGCGCCAATCCCTACAAGGTCGGCATGATCGGCTCCACGGATTCCCATACGGGGTTGGCGTCTGCCGAGGAGTCCAACTTCTGGGGGAAATTCGCGATAGATTCGACGCCTGAGACCACCTTCGTCGACATCGCAGCGAGCATTCGCGGCGCCGACATGAGCGCGTCGGGCCTCGCCGCCGTGTGGGCTGAGGAGAACACCCGCACCTCGCTGTTCGCGGCATTTAAACGAAAAGAAGTCTATGCCACGACCGGACCTCGCATCAGGGTCCGCTTCTTCGGCGGGTGGCACTTCAAGAGCAAGAACGCCACTCAACCTGGGATGGTCAACATCGGATACACCTACGGACATCCGATGGGCAGCGACCTCACCAAGGCGCCCGAGGACGAGGCGCCGAAGTTCCTGATGTATGCCGTCCGGGACCCCGCGGGCGCCAACCTCGATCGCATGCAGGTGGTCAAGGGCTGGGTGGACGCCGATGGACAGGCACACGAGAAGGTCTACGACGTCGCGTTGGCGGGGGCCCGACAGTACGACGAGCAAGGCAGGGCGCTACCGATCGCCAGCACGGTGGACTTCGAGACGGGGACGTACAGCAACGTATTTGGTGCGCCCTCGCTCTCGGCATACTGGGCAGACCCGGATTTCGATCGTACGCAGCGAGCTTTTTACTATCTCCGGGTGCTTCAGATCCCAACGCCCAGGCACACGCTCTCCGATGCGATTGCGCTCGGCATGGACCCGAACGACACGGGGCATCCCTCGGTGATTCAAGAGCGCGCGTACAGCTCGCCGATCTGGTACACGCCCTAGACGAAATATGCACGAATTTCGCTTAGCCTCGCAAGACATGAACCGGCGCTTGGGGTAGAGTCGGCGCCATGAGTGGAGGCATTGGGAGGGCCCTGGGCATTGCGATCGTCGCGGTATGTCTCGTGCCAATGGTGTATCCGCGCACCGCCAGCGCAGACAGCACCCACTATCAAACTCTGCAGCTCGGCGAGCGCTCTCGGGGCATGGCGGCGGCATTCACCGGATTCGCCTCCGACGGTGCAGCGATCTGGTTCAACCCGGGCGGCTTGCCGTTTCTCGAAGCGAGGCTCCTTCAGGGCAGCTTGTCGTTGATCCAGCGTCGTACGCTCGACATCGAGGGGGCCATCATTTCGGACGGACCCGACGGCCCCGGCGGGGAAGACCAAGTCGAGGACTTCCGGCTCAAGTCCAGCCCCTCGCTTCCCGGGTTCGCGGTGGCGAGCTTCGCGCTCGGCAAGCGAAAAGAGTCGCTCGACAACCGCAAGGCGTTACAAATGGCAGTCTCCGCGTTCCAGCTCTACAACAGCGAGCTTGGCGGCGACATCAATTTCCAAGACGACTTCGGGCGCACGAATAGCATTCAATTCTACCAAAAGGATCGCATCACCTACTTCGCCGCAGCGATCGGCTACCGCCCCACCCGCAATTTCGCGTTCGGCTTCACCTTGCTCGCCAGCGACCGCAAGATCGAGCATGTCGAGACGTCGTCACTCGTGCTTGGGGGGACCCAGGACCCGAGCCAGGGCAGCCCGTGTCCAACGAGCCCCACCATTCCTTT
>PVMK01189511.1_pt2 | contig 23680 bp, 22 predicted proteins | sample 1853481 | NCBI WGS metagenome assembly PVMK01 (sample SAMN08533507, study PRJNA380276) | Marine sediment metagenome, whole genome shotgun sequencing project. | reverse complement strand
AGATGCGGTCGTCGCTGCAGAATTTCCGAGCATGGGCTCCGAGGACTTTTCATACTATCTTCACCAGGTTCCCGGCTGTTTCGTCCGATTTGGAACTCGCCATCCCGACTGGGATCCGATACCGCTGCATAGCCCGGCTTTCGATATCGACGAAAGGGCGTTAGCTATCGGCACGCTTTTCTTCGATCGAGTTGCCCGTGTTGCTCACGAGCGTATGGAAGAAATACACGATGGAGTTTAATGCGTCCTCGAAACCGACGGTCGGGGTCGAGTGGGAATTGCAGTTGCTGGATCCGGATACTCTGGACCTGATAGACGGCATTGTGCCGCTCATGGAGTTTTTCCCGAATACCGAGTTCGTCAAGCCGGAATACATACAATCCTGCGTTGAACTGAACAGTTGTGTTGCCGAAACAGTGACATGGCAATCGCTCACATCCATGGATCACTAACGCAGTTGTTACAGCGGTGTGCAGCGCTAAAAATGGGCGCGTGCGGATCTGGAACTCACCCTTTTTGCCGCAGACTGGCGCTAATTACGCCGCTGCCTCGCTTTCAGCGCATTGAAAGGGACGTGGGTCACCTGGCGCATACGCAAATCACCTTCAGCACCCACGTGCACATTGGCATGAATTCCGGCGATGAAGCCATGCGAGTCATGTCACTGCTCGCTCCGGCACTTCCGGCAATCATCGCACTGTCCGCGAATTCTCCGTTTTGGCGTGGCCATGAAACCGGACATGCCGCCTATCGCCACCGTATCCTGGCGGCTGCGCCAAGCTACAGTTTGCCGCCGAACTTGCCGACCTGGGCGGATTTCGAAGACTTGATGAGCGCGGCTCAGCGAGCCGGCGTGGTCCACAGCATCAAGGACATTCACTGGGATATCCGGCCGCACCCCGACTTCGGCACGCTCGAAATACGTGCAATGGATGCGGCTTCTGACCTGACTACGCTGCATGCCCTGGTGGCATTTACACGCTCACTGGCACTCTGCCTCAGGGATGCACCGGTCGAGGTTGTCGGCGAGATATTGCCACCCAACTTGCCCCACTGGATAGCAAAGGAAAACCGCTTCCGCGCTGCACACCTCGGCCTGGCGGCCGACTACATTATCGACGTAAAGGGAAATTTGCGTCCAATGCGTGAACTCATCGCCGACCTGATCGAGTTTTGTGGCCCGACTGCGGCAAGCACAGGTGAGGCACGCGGACTTGAACTCGTGAAAAAATTACTGGCTGGCGCACCAGGCTATGAGCGCCAGCTGCAGGTATACGAAGAAAGTCGTTCGGCCCGTGCGGTCGTCAAGATGCTAACGGGCGAACTAAATTCGTCCTGGACTGAGGAGACTTCTACTCTGCCATGAAAGTAATGCCAATCTCGGAGTGGATATGGAAGTCGAAGTATCGCCATGCTCGGGAAAACTCGAATCCAGAAGCTGATGTGTCCGAGACCTGGCGCCGCGTTTCGCGCGCGGTCGCTCGCGCGGAGCAAGACCCGGATCGATGGCAAGCAACATTCAATGCCATTTTGTCGGATTTCCTTTTTTTACCGGGTGGTCGCATATTGGCCGGGGCAGGCACTGGCAAGCGCGTAACACTTTTCAATTGCTTCGTGGCAGGGCCACTCCTCGATTCAATAGAGAGCATTCTCGATTCACTGAAGGAAACCGCGGTGACCATGCAGCAGGGGGGCGGCATTGGCTGCGACTTTTCGCGTCTGCGCCCGTGCGGCGCAGCGGCCGTAGCGACAGGATCGGTTGCTGCGGGGCCGCTGCCCTTCATGCATATCTGGGATTCGCTTTGTGAAACGCTGCTTGCGACTGCATACCCGGCGTGGTGCGATGATGGGCACCTTGCGCTGCGATCATCCGGATATAGAGGCGTTCATTGCGGCGAAACGGCAACAGGATGTGCTCAGAAACTTCAATCTGTCCGTCCTTATCACCGACGACTTTATGAAGGCGGTGTCGGACGATGCCGAATGGCGGCTTGTCTATCCGGCGAACAGTGATTGTGTCAGCCAGTCAGACACTGCATGTAAATTCTATCGGCGGCTGCCAGCGAGGGACCTGTGGCAGCAGATTATCCAGGCTGCGTACGACACTGCAGAACCCGGGCTGTTATTCATCGACAATATCAATCGCAACAACAATCTTTACTATTGCGAGACCATCAGTGCCACGAATCCTTGCGGCGAAATTCCGTTGCCGCCGTATGGAGCCTGTAATCTCGGTTCAGTCAACCTGACCGCACTTGTGCGGGCTCCGTTCACTGCCGACGCAGAATTTGACTGGGCAAAGCTCGATGACACCGTAAGGGTCGCAGTCCGGTTTCTCGATGACGTAATTGACGTCTCTCAGTTTCCGCTGGATGAACAAGCATGCCAGGCCCGCAGTACACGGCGCGTCGGCATCGGCGTTACGGGACTTGCGGACATGCTCGCCATGCTTCAGTGGGACTACGACAGCGATGACGGGCGCGCGTTCGCACAAACCGTCATGGAGTTGATCCGCGATACGGCGTATGAGGCATCGGTTAACCTGGCGCAAGAAAGAGGAGTATTTCCGTTCTTTGACAAGGACAGGTACCTCGAAGCAACGTTCATTCGTCGGCTGCCGGAGCAATTGCAGGAAAGCATCGCAAAACACGGCATAAGAAACAGTCATCTTCTTGCCATCGCCCCGGCTGGCACAATCAGCTTGCTTGCGGGAAACGTCTCCAGCGGAATCGAGCCAATCTACGCCCTGACGGCTACACGGGAAGTTCGCGGCCGTGATCTGAAGATCCGGCGCCTCGAGGTGCATGACTATGCCTACCAACAGTGGCAAGCGAGCGCCGGTCAAAAGGACATCTTGCCGGAGTCGTTCGTTACCAGTGACATGTTGTCGGCGAGGGCACATCTCGCGATGCAGGCATGCTTGCAACCGTTCGTCGACAACGCCATATCCAAAACAGTGAACCTGGCAGCCGATGCAACTCTGAATGACGTCGATGAGGTCTTTTCAGATGCGTATGCATCAGGACTGAAGGGTTGCACCGTATTTCGACCGGGCGCGCGATGGGGGCAGGTAATACGCAGTCGCGACGATGCGCATTGCTGTCATGTCGACAGGGAGGCCGACTAACGACGATTCTGCCATAGCGGCGGGTTCAGAAACTGGAGCAGACAAATGACCGATTTTTTCGAATTGCGTGAGGGTATGGTTGCCAACCAGGTCGCTGCGCGTGGCGTGCGTTCCGAGAAAGTTCTCGATGCCATGAGGAAAGTCCCGCGAGAGCAGTTTCTGCCTGAAGGCGTGAGGGAATTCGCGTACGAGGACTCGCCACTACCGATCGAGGCCGGGCAGACAATCTCACAGCCGTACATCGTTGCATTCATGATTGAGGGACTCGCCCTGCGTGGGGGTGAGAAAGTACTGGAGATCGGCGCCGGATCCGGATACGCGGCCGCGGTGCTGGCCGAAATTGCCGCCGAGGTCTACACGATCGAGCGCATCGAGGAACTTGCAACAAGCGCAGCTTCGACGCTTGCCGAGTCCGGTTACGACAATGTCCATGTTCTGCACGGCGACGGGACGCTCGGCTGGCAGGAACACGCACCATTTGATGGCATCGTCGTCGCTGCAGGTGGCCCGGAAATTCCGGATTCGCTGAAGCAGCAGCTCAAGATCGGCGGGCGCATGGTCATTCCCGTTGGCGACAACCGGGGATTTCAGGAGCTCGTCCGGGTCACCCGGGTGTCGGAAACGAAATTCGAGACCGAAGATCTCGCGGCTGTGCGCTTTGTTCCACTCATCGGCGCCGAGGGCTGGGAAACCGAACGCGCAACGGCCACCGCCGGCAGGCCTCGTAAGGCCGGTGACGCGGACGAGACACTAAAATCCGATATCGCCGACGCTTGCGAACCGTTCAACTCACTCGAGTCCGCCGATCTTGATCCTTTACTCGAACGAATCGGCGAAGCAAGACTCGTATTGATAGGCGAAGCTAGCCACGGAACGTCGGAATTCTACAAAATGCGTAGCCGCATTACGTCCGAACTCATCGCGAAAAAGGATTTCAAGTTGGTCGCGATCGAGGGCGACTGGCCGGACGCGGCACGTATCGATCACTATGTGCGGCATTTCGACTACCCGCCCTCGGAGTGGACGGCCTTCGCCCGCTTTCCGACCTGGATGTGGCGCAATAACGAGGTACGCGTATTCGTCGACTGGCTGCGGCTGCATAACGCCGGCATGGCGCACGATGAGCGGGTCGCGTTTCATGGCCTGGACCTCTATAGCCTCTACAGTTCCATTCGCTCAATCCTGGAGTACCTTGATGAAGTCGATCCGGCAGCCGCCAACCTGGCACGACAACGATATGGCTGCCTGACACCCTGGCAAGCGGATCCCGCAACATACGGCCGGGCGGCACTCACCGGTTCCTATCGCAATTGCGAAAAGGAAGTCGTCCATATGCTGATCGACCTATCGGGCAAACACCGTGAATATGCCGAACATGATGGCGAGCGCTTCCTCGATGCAGTCCAGAACGCGCGCCTGGTTGCCAATGCCGAGCGTTACTATCGTGTCATGTATTACGGCTCTCGCGAATCATGGAACCTGCGCGATACGTACATGTTCGACACGCTCAAACTGGTGCAGGGTTTTCATCGTCCCGACAACAAGGCGATTGTCTGGGCGCACAACTCGCATGTTGGGAACGCTGCCGCGACGGAGATGTCTGCGCGTGGTGAAATCAACATCGGCCAACTGTGTCGCGAGGAATTCGGCGACAGTGTGTATTCCATCGGCTTTGGTACGGACAGCGGCACGGTCGCAGCAGCGTCGGACTGGGATGGTCCGATGGAGGTCAAAGAAGTCCAGCCGTCGCAACGCGGAAGCTACGAAAGACTGTTTCACGATGTTGGACTGCCAGGATTCCTTCTCGGACTACGGCATATTTCATCTTCTGCCCTGCGAGATGCTTTGTCGAAACCGCGACTTGAGCGAGCTATAGGTGTCATCTATCGGCCGGAGACGGAACTCGCCAGTCATTACTTCCAGGCCGCACTACCGCAACAGTTTGACGAATATGTCTGGATTGACAGGACACAAGCCGTGCAACCATTTGAAACCGCCGAACTGGAGGGGCTACCTGACACGTATCCGTTTGGATTGTGAATACTTCGAATTCAGTAAAGCAGGAAGCACTCGATTTCGTCAGGGACAGGCTCCTGTGGATGCGATCGAAGCGCATCTGGCCAAACGGCTTGCGCTACCTGTGGACGGACGCTTTTGGTGTGGTACTGCTGGTTTCACTTTTTGAAGAACTCGACGATGACTCCTATCTCGACGTCGCAGAGTGGCTCGTCGCCGATGTACAGCGTGTGCTCGGCAGGCGGCTTGGCATTCGCATTGGCGAAGAACCGGACAGGGACGGTCAGTACTTTCATTACCTGGCCATGTGGCTTTTCGGGCTTGCCGTCCTCGCTCGTTACAGGCCGAGGTACCGGCAGCAAGGCGTGGAACTCGTGCAGCAGATCCACGAACCATTCCTGGTTCCGGGACGCGGCATCATCTGGAAGATGCAGGAGGATCTCAGCGGACCTTATCCCGGGACAGGACTGGGCGCACTTGATGCATTCGATGGATACGTGTCATATCGTTTGCTGGATGAAAGTGCACTGTCCTCCGAGATTGCCGACATGCGGACACTCATTGATATGAGCTATGCCGAACTCGACATTACGCAGGACCTGGGATTGGGCATGATGTTGTGGCTAACCCACTTCTTCTCGGCTGAAGAATGGGCGAAGGTGCAGAAGCGGCGCTGTCTCAATACGCTGGATGGAATGTGGAACCCCGACGGCTATTTCTGCCGGGAACCGTACCTACCGCACATGAAATTCGCATTTACTAACTTCGGCGTGTCTGTTGGCTTGCAGGCCGTTGGCGAAATGCAGGGCCGCGTATACAAACTTAACGAGTACTTCGAAACCTATCGTTCAGGAGACGACTACGATACCGCGGCAATTACTCATGTCATGGCGTGCAACTCACGCCTACCCGGATGCCTGCTCAACACAGCGGCCTGATCGACCCACAAGCATTCGGCTATTCGAATTGGCAGATAATTTAATCGGTCAGTACGAATGTTACCTTCAGATGCACCCGGTACTCTTTGATATCACCATCGTCAAGAATCAGTTCCTGATCCTGAACCCAGGCACCTTTGACGTTTTTTAGCGTCTTGGTTGCTCTACCAATACCGGCCTTAATCGCATCATCGAAACTTTTCGGTGACGCAGCGATTATTTCTGTAACCCTCGCCACGGTCATTTTGTTCTCCTTGATATAAGACGTGCCGGGAAAAGCTAACACACCCATCAATCGTGGGCGATACGGAGAACTGCCTACGAACACTGTCAGCGGATCACACGCCGGGGATCGGCCATAGCTCACGTAGTTCCTCGGGAAATGTATGTCGAACCTGCTCGAGCTCGCCACCTGGCATCTCGCTTTCAAGCGTCTCAAATACCGCGGTTGCGGCCCGCTCGAGCTGCGTTTGATCCAGAGTGGGCACTCTCCTGTGAATTTCCTCGAGAAACTGTGCTTTGTGGCGGTATTTTTTGGGTTTGTCGTGCGGATGCCAACCCTCGTAGTAGAAACCGCGTATCAGCATCGGAAGTTGTGCGCCAAACTGGGCTGCTTCCTCGGGTCGCAATCGATCCCTGGTAGCGTGCAATACGGCGCGCAGAATCGTGTAGGACCGCTGCATGTCCGTCGATCCCATACTCGCGGAAATGCTTTTGATCCAGTGCATTGTCTTTTGCTCGGTCTTGTCGAACACAGCTATATGAGTCATCTGGAGCCCTCCTCATTCATGTCGCGTCAGGGGCCTTCCCTGCATTGCTTGCGTTACTTGGATTGATGATGGCATCTCGCGATTCAGGTCGAAATTCGTATAAACCGCACATTCGCCCGCTGCAGACAAGCAGCAATTCGCAGGTCGGGAGCGCTTCAGTGGTCGTTTTCTTCCGTGCGCATTTCCGCAAGGAGTCTCGCGATTTCCACTTCGCCTAGCGGTTCGGGACGTTTGACCCGTAGGCTATCTGCCCACTCGCGGGCAAAGTCACGATCCAGCATGCTGTTTACCCCGCCGATCAATAAAGTCGCGATAATACTGCCAGTCGCTGCAAGCGTCATGTCTTTTTGGGTGTCCCACACATCACCCTGTGTTGCCATGAAAGCGATGCCCAAATCACTGCCGAATACGAGAGCGGCAAGCCATTCAAGCAATTCAAAGATGGTAGATGTCGATATAAGCATCAGTAATGGCAAAAGATAGGACCAAAATCCCCTCGCGCGGGATACGCGCAACACAATTTCCCGTACCGGATAGGTAATCAGCAAACCGTAGAGAAAATGCAATGCGCGATCGTAATGATTGCGTTCCCATCCGACTATTTGATTGAGACCTGTGCCGATTATTGATTCGAACCACTGATCATAAGGAACCTGTGCATAGGTATAGTGCGCACCGATCTCATGCAGGCACAGAAATACGAAGATCAGGCTGTAGGAAATTTTTGAGAGCGGCAAGATTGGATGCAATGCCACCAGTAAAGGAATGGCTACAAAAACCAGCGCGTTCTCAAGCAACCAGTCTGACCGGTACAGTGGTTGAACAGCGAGTAATGCCCCAGACGGCAATGAAGGCTGCCAGCAGCAGCAGTGCGAAGCGATCGTGCTCGTTGCGTGGAATCAAGCGCATACTGTGCAACTATAATGCGGCGCTTCTACAAACACTCACCTTGGAGCTTGAAAGATATCAAGTGGCAGAATCGCCGTCGCGCCTACGTTCGGCACATCAACCAGTTGACCAATTCGAATATCGACTGCGACACTGGCGATCATGTATGCCTGGGTACGGTCGTAGCCGTATTCGTCGACGATGTAATCGATCATCGCGACCAAGGCGTTCTGCGCGGCCAGGTTGATGTCTTTGGAGAGATTACTCAACTCGGCGACTTTGGCAGATGCGAGATACGCAATGTCCGGGGGTACTTCGCCAGCATTCTTTAGTGGAAAACCGGTCGTCGCGTAAAACCGCTCCGACGGTATCGAAAGCATCGACGACGGGCCAGCGTAGTGCGGACCGTGCGACAGATCCTGGCCGTCTTTGATCACCCTGGTCGTCACCGTAATATCGGCATCCATCTCGATCGCCGTGCCGGAAACTTCGCCATCACCTTGCGCATAGTGAAAATCACCAATGGCAAGACCGCAACCCTCAACCAGGCAAGGAAGGTAAATCGTGACCCCCTCCCGCATGTAGCGAATGTCCATGTTGCCGCCGAACTCGCGCGGCGGAATGGTGCGCAGACATTCTGCGGATTTTGTTCCTTCGGCACCGCACAGTGACGACGGTTCGGCCGTGTCCGGGTCCGGGCTGAAAACCGCGCCACCAGCGTCGGCCAGCTGTTGCTCTCTTGCAAGAACCTGCTGCAGTTGTTCGGGTCCCGGCATCGTGGTCACGACGCCTGGAAAACTCGCGTTTGGAATTCTTACGCCGGGCAAATCATCACTGACTGCATAGTCGTCGTTTAGCCGCCAGACGATAAAGCGATCTTCGCTTTCAACCGCCACTCCGGCGAAGCCGAATGCCGAAGCACTCGTCCAGCCAACCGGACCCGGATCGATATTCTCGATCGTCACCGCCAACACGTCACCGACTTCAGCGCCCTCGATGTACACCGGGCCTGTCAGCGGATGCACAACGCCAAAACTGAGTCGCGGGCTGCTGTTGCCGCTCGCGAATTCGTCTGGATCGATGTTCAAATCACCGGCATCGCGGCCAATCATCAGGATTCGTTCCCCCGGCTTCGCGCGCGCCGCCATTGGAATATCCGGATGCAGTCGGTTGATACAGGCGGAATCTTCGCTACACATTTCACCGTCGCCGCCAACTGTTATGTCAGCCATCACCGACGTGACCGGCAGGCAGAGAATCAGGCACAGGAAAAGTCGAATTGCAGGCAGGCTTGGATTCGCTTTCATTCTTGTCACTCTTTATAGTCGCGATGATCGTGACGCTTACATTGCGTTTTGGAGAAAACAAAAGCAAGCCTATGGACAAGAATAATACCGAAAATTTCGTCAACCAGATGTGGGACGACTCAATCATTCCGGAGTTGTGCGAATACATACGAATCCCCAACAAATCGCCGATGTTTGACCCGGACTGGGAGCAACATGGCTACATGGAGCAGGCCGTAAAACAGTTCGAGCGCTGGTGCAGGGAACAACCGATCAAGGGAATGCAAGTTGAGGTTATTAGGCTCGAAGGACGCACGCCCATACTGTTCATCGATATCCCCGGCGATACCGAGGACGTGGTGCTCCTATACGGACACTATGACAAACAGCCCGAATTTAGCGGCTGGGCCGAAGACTTGAGTCCATGGGAACCGGTCATCAAGGACGGCAAACTTTACGGCCGCGGCGGCGCGGATGACGGCTATGCCGTTTTTGGATCGCTGACTGCTATTCGCGCATTGCAGGAACAGGGCATTGCTCACGCGCATTGCGTCGTACTGATCGAGGGTTGCGAGGAAAGCGGCAGTTTTGACCTGCCCTACTACATCGATCACCTCGGTAGCCGGCTCGGTACGCCGGACCTCGTGGTGTGCCTGGATGCAGAGTGTGGCAACTACGATCAATTCTGGTGCACGACGTCCCTGCGTGGCAACCTGACCGGCACACTGCGGGTCGAAGTGCTGACCGAAGGTGTCCATTCAGGCAGCGCGACCGGCATCGTGCCCTCGAGCTTCCGCATTTTGCGGCAACTGATCAGCCGCATCGAGGACGAACAGAATGGCAAGATCCTGCTTGAAGACCTCTATGTCGAGATTCCCGAGCAACGACTCGTCCAGGCCGAGCTTGCTGCAGACGTGCTCGGTGACTCCGTGTACGAGAAATTTCCGTGGGTTGACACCGATGCCACGCCTTCAGAGTCGGTTTACGAACTGATATTGAATAACAACTGGCGGCCAGGGCTCACGGTCACCGGTGCGGATGGCATGCCGGAGCTAGTGAACGCCGGTAACACGATGCTGCCAGGTACGACCTTGAAGCTTTCGTTCCGTTTGCCGCCGACCAGTGACGCGGACCAGGCCTCCATTGCTGTGAAGACCGCGCTGGAATCAGATGCACCTGCGTTTGCGAAAATATCATTCGTGGTCGAGTCGACGATGGCGGGCTGGAATGCCCCACCGGTGGCCGACTGGCTCGAGGCATCGATGGAAAAAGCGTCGCTGGACTATTTTGGCAAATCATCGGTGTACATGGGCACGGGCGGCACCATTCCATTCATGGGCATGCTCGGCGAAAAATTCCCGGAAGCACAGTTCCTGGTGACCGGACTATTGGGCCCTAATTCGAATGCGCACGGACCGAACGAGTTTTTGCATATCGAAAAGGGCAAGAAGCTAACCTGCTGTGTGGCCCAGGTGCTCGAGGATCACATGAACCGGTAAACCCCGGATCTTCCCCATGATTCCGACACACGTCCGGCGAATTTTCTCATTTGCATGGTGCTGGTATCTGTACTTGCGGCGTGCGGCGAGCAGCGAGCGGCTGAATACCAGTTGTCGGGCTCGGCGATGGGCACGAGCTTCAGTGTTGCCGTCGTCACAGAACTGGCATTCGACCGGCAGCATCTGCAAGCGCAAATTGTTGCAACGCTCGAGAATGTCGAACAACGGATGTCGACCTATCGTGGCAATTCGGAACTGTCGCAATTCAATCATTCATCATCGACCGACTGGACGCCGGTATCGCGGGAATTGTGCGAAGCCGTAGACGAGGCGATTGATTTTGGGGACTTTACCGACGGCGCGTTCGACATCACCGTCGGACTACTCGTCAATCTCTGGGGCTTCGGACCGGACGATTCCCGGAAGGAACCGCCATCCGCTGAGGCGATAGACGCAGCGATGTTGGCAACCGGACGCGAGTATCTGCACGCAGACTGTGAAGTCCCCGCCATCCGCAAGGATCGTGCAAAACTTTACATCGACCTGTCTGCTTACGCGAAAGGACTAGCGGCTGACGATATTGCAGCCTTGCTCGATAGTGAGAATATTGCGAACTATCTGGTCGAGATTGGCGGCGACCTGCGTGCGCGTGGCCACAATGCCAGTAACGCGAAATGGCGCATAGCGATCGAAAGACCGGACCAGTCCGGCAACACAGTGGAGAAGATCATCCACGTCCACGATCTCTCTGTGGCGACGTCCGGCGATTACCGAAACTTCTTCGAATTCGAAGGGCGGCGGTATTCACACACCATCGATCCCCGCACCGGTTGGTCAGTAACTCACAATCTCGCATCCGTGACCGTACTCGGCGAAAGCGCCGCATTTGCCGACGCGATGGCCACAGCATTGATGGTGCTTGGTCCCGAGGCTGGAATGGCGTTGGCCGAGCGGGAAGACATTGCTGCGGACCTGTTGCTCCGCGACGGTGACACTATCACCGAGCACATGAGTAGCAAGTTCAAGTCTCTGACGGAACTTTGATTCAAGGATACCTCTAATTATTTCTCATGAACCGCCACTCTGACAAACGTGATATATAAGGCGTCATCACCGATCAACGATCAATTACAACCATCGGACCCGACATGCACTCGAATCGCTTGCTGAAAATCTCTTGTATCTTTGCCGCACTATCCTGTCTGGCCATCGCCACGGCCACTGCGGATGAGGACAAGCAAGAACCCGGCCTGCCACTTGAGGGCAAGTCCGAATCGCTCGCATTTTCGACGGACGAAGGATCCTGGCTGTCGCTCGACCTAACGCGGGATGGCGAGACTATAATTTTCGACCTGCTCGGCGATCTCTACGCTCTGCCGATAATCGGGGGCCAGGCGAGGCGGATTACTTCGGGACTTGGATTCGACAGTCAACCCGTCGTTTCACCCGACGGCGAGTGGCTCGCGTTCATCAGTGATCGCAGTGGCTCGAACAATCTCTGGATCGCGAAACCAGACGGCAGCGACGCTCGTAAGCTCAGCAACGATAAACAATGGGGCGGCATTTCTCCTGCCTGGATGCCGGATAGCAAATTTATCGTCGTAACACGAAGAAACGTCAAGAACGAGTTCGTGATGTTTCATATCGACGGCGGCAAGGGCGTCAAACTCAGTGGCGCCGAAGACGACGCCGAAGTCTGGGGCATAGGCGCTGAAATATCGCCCGACGGCAAATACCTGTATTTCGCACAAGGTGTCGACAGCAACGGGCCAGTCAAAAATTTTCCGGTGACTCAAATCAGTCGTTACGACTTCGCAAGTGGCGCCGTCGATCAAATAACGCATGGTGAAGGTGGCGCCGTCAGGCCGGCCCTCTCACCGGACGGCAAGTTGCTTGTCTATGGAACGCGCGATGAAACGCAAACGGGTTTTCGCATCCGGAACCTGCAAACCGGTGCGGACCGCTGGCTGACCTTCCCCGTGCAGCGTGACGCGCAGGAAAACTACCGGCCACCGAGTCGTGATCTACTGCCGGGCTATTCGTTTACGCCTGATGGCAATGCGATTGTCTTCAATGCCGAGGGAAAACTCTGGCAAGTCGACATCGACTCTGGAAAAAAGACCGAGATTCCATTCACGGCCGACATCGAGCTTGATGTCGGACCGGACCTCACGGCGGGCTACCGTGTTCCACAGGGACCGCTGACCGCGACCTTGATTCACGACCCGCAACTGTCGCCCGATGGCGAAAAAATTGTCGCATCCGTACTGACAAAACTATACGTTATGGATGCAGAGGTCGGTGCCGAACCCCGTCGACTGACATCCGGCGATACCTGGGAATTCAAACCAGTCTGGTCTCCCGATGGACGCTGGATCGCCTACGTTTCCTGGTCAATGAATGACGGTGGACAGATCTGGCGGATGCGATCGAACGGCAGCGGTCGCCCGCAGCAGCTAACCGATGTCGCTGCTTTCTATACGGACCTTGTTTACAGTCCCGATGGGCGGTCACTCCTGGCGATGCGCGGCAACGAGTTTATGCGTCACCAGACCTTTAGCGAATTTTCGGGTCATGGTATTCCGCTTGAACTCGTGTCTTTGCCGTCCAATGGCGGCGACCAGGCGGTAATCATTGCGGCGCGCGGGGCCCGCAACCCGCATTTTGCTGCGGATTCCGAGCGTGTTTACCTTTACGACGAAAGCGGGCTCTTTTCCATACAGCGAGATGGCTCCGACCGCCGCGATGAACTGGTAGTAACCGGCCCACGCGGCATTAGTCTGGATGAGGAGCCGCCCAAAGCTGAAATGGTGAAGATCAGCCCTGACGGAAAATACGCCCTCGCGTTTTTGATCAAGCAGGTATGGCTGTTACCAGTGACGCAAACCGGTGGCAAGGCGCCGACAGTCGATGTCAGGAAACCCGCATTGCCTGTCGCACAACTGACGGATATTGGCGCGGACTTCTTCGGCTGGAGCCGGGACGGATCATCAATCTACTGGGCAATCGGCAACACTTTTTTTGAGCGGCCACTCGATAGTATCGAGTTTCCCACAGATGAAGAAAAAAACAGCGCCGATGAAAACGGGGATGAGGAAGAAGACGAGCCCTATGTTCCAAAGGACGAACACGAGTCTGTGCGGAATTACGCCTTCAATGTCGTCTTGGCCAGAAACACGCCATCAGGATCAATGCTGTTGCGCGGCGCAAATATCATCCCGATGTCGGGCGCGACGACGGATGAGTTGAACAATGTATTGGCAAATCAGGACGTGCTAATCACTGACAACAGGATCGTGTCGATCGGCGCCAGCGGTTCCGTCGACATGCCGGAGGGAACGGAAGTCATCGATGTCGCCGGCAAGTATGTCGTTCCCGGTTTCATCGATACGCATGCACACTGGGAATTCCGTACTGGCGATGTGCTTGAACCGCAAAACTGGACGCTCACTGCAAACCTGGCTTACGGCGTAACCGCAGGCCTCGATGTACAAACTTCCAGCAAGGACTACCTCGCCTACCGGGATTTTGTCGACACCGGCCAGTCCGTTGGACAACGCGCATTTATGACGGCCCGGGGCATTTTCGGCGAAAATGATTTTCAATCATATGAAGCTACCTTGTCATACCTGCGCCGTTACAAGGACCATTACAATACGCACAACATCAAGTCCTACGTCGTCGGCAATCGAAAGCAACGGCAATGGGTAGTGCTTGCGAGCAAGGAACTCGAACTGATGCCGACTACGGAAGGAGGCGCCGACCAGAAAATGGATATCACGCATGCGATCGATGGCATGCATGGTAATGAACACACACTGCCGGACTCACCCATTTTCAGGGATGTCGTGGAACTGTTTGCACGCACTCGAACCGCCTATACACCGACCCTGATCGTGCAATACAACGCGGAAAGCATGCGCGAATATTTCTTCACGCGCACAGATGTGCATAGCGACCCGAAAATACAGCGCTTCTACCCACACAACCGGCTCGACGAACTCACGCGACGGCGTCCGGGCTGGCAGAACGACGACGAGTTTCAGTTCCGCCAGGCAGCGGCGCAGGCGGTTAAGATCCAGCGTGCCGGCGGGCTGGTTGGAATCGGCGCCCATTCGGAGCTGCAGGGACTTGGCTACCACTGGGAGATGTGGGCCTTCGAAATGGGTGGCATGAAGCCGGTCGAAGTGCTGCGTGCAGCGACCATCGATGGCGCCAGGATTATTGGCATCGATCAGGATCTCGGCTCTATCGAGGCCGGAAAACTCGCCGATATGGTGATACTGGACGCCAATCCGCTCGAAAATATCCGGAACACGGAGGCCATACATCGGGTCGTACAAAACGGACGCCTGTATGATGGCGACACCCTCGATCAAATCTGGCCGGACGCTGCACCGCTGGCGCCGTCCTGGTGGTGGTCCGAGGATGATCTCCGGTTCAACGCAGGAGCAACGACGCAATAGACCTCGTGGAGAGCAGCAGATGAAACTCAAGGTGGCAGAACTCATGATCAGCGGCACTGCGCTGTTGTGCGCCTTTTCGACCACGGCAATGGCCCATCACTCTGTGCTGCACTACGACGGCAAGCAGGAGGTCACGATCTCCGGCGTCGTGACAAAAGCGCGCTTCGGATACCCGCACAGCATTTACCGCATTGAGGTGACTGCCGACGACGGCTCAAAGGAGGAATGGGTCCTGTCCACCGAGGATCCGCGAGACGCCAAGCGACTGGGCTTCGATGAAGAAATCAAAAACCTGAAGCCCGGTGACGAGATCACTGTTGTCGGCTGGCCGCACCAGTACATCGAACGCGAATTACGCGGACATCAGTTGCGCTACCCGGATGGCCGGGTCGTCATGATGCGCACGGGAAATTACATCTGGCCAAAAGACATCCTGCGGTTGGATAAATTCGTCATGAATCCGCAGAACATTCCGAATTTCATTAACGATATTGATTCGAGCTTACCAATGTCGGAGCAACTCACACTCTGGATCGATGAAGACGACCACATTGCACGGGCTGCTTATGAAGTTAGTCAGGATCGACCACGGCTTATCGGGCTTATCGCGGACGGCTCTACGGAATTTCCTGGCGTCGACGAATTACTGTCCTGTCATACGACCCGCGACGGATTCACATTCAGCCTTGCAATGGACCAACTCGACGAAGACACCGGTACCCTCATTGCTGACCACGGCGAGTACATATCGGAATATAGCCGAGTGCTGTCACGCTGGTGGGAACAGGAACGCTCGAGTTGTCATTAAATCATTCCATTTTGGTACCGAGATGGCAAGTTATGACGCCATTTTTCTAGATCCTTATTGTTAGGCGTCATTTCAATAACAACTTACATTTATAGCCCAAGAATTCCCGGAGGCGTCGCTGTGGTCTTGTCAATGATAGCGTTCGTTTTGGGTACAGCTCCATTTACGCCAGCCATGATCCTCTCTGTAATCGCGTTACCCCTGGCTGTTCTCTCTTACTTTCTTGAGGCACGGCGTTTGGCTTTGCTCACCGTCTATTGGGTTACCGCGTCATTCCTGGTAGTCCCAATTTCCCGAACACTGCAAATTAGAATTGACTATTTACTTGTGTTACTTGGAATTAGTGGACTAGTTCTGACAACAGTAGCATTTGTTACATACAGCCGCACAAAACCTGGGAGCTAAAGTGTTAGGCGGTAAAACAAGCAGATTCGCACGTAGCATCGGTGCTATCGCCCAGTCAATCTGGCTACATGAAAGTGAGGGCGGTGCTTCGAATTCTGAAAGAAGATGGCTGGGTGATTCAGAGAACTCGCAGCAGTCACCGACAGCTTAAGCATCCCACCAAAAGATGAAGCCGCGCCAGGCGATGGATTTCAATCGATATCGCGGCGTGGCCTTATCGTCCGCAAAAGTATTCGAACCGATGCTAGCGGTGAATGTATTTCCATGGGCTCGTTTCGGAGCCTCTCTCGATTAGTACTTCGATAATCGCCGGCTTATCCTCATCTATCGCCTCGGTGAGGGCGGGCTTTAACTCGTCAGGTGAATTTACCCGGTAACCATTAACGCCGAATGATTCGGCGAGTTTCACGAAATCCGGATTGTCGAGGTCGGCACCTATCAAATTCGAATCGTATTTCAATTGCTGGTCGCGGCGCACGTTGCCGAAAGAATGATTGTTGAAAATAATCGTGATGAGTCCGATGTCATGTTGCGCCGCGCTCGCGAGCTCCGGCATGCCAAACATGAAACCACCATCGCCAATTATTGATAATACGGCCCTATCCGGCATTGCCGCCTTGACACCGATGGCGGTAGGGAAGCCGTAACCCAGCGTTCCCTGGTAACCGGTCGTTACATAGGTTCGGGGCTCGTAGACGTCGAAACCGAAATTTGAGGTGAAGCCCACCTGGCACAACTCTTCGACGAAATAGCCGTCGCGCGGCAGTACTTCGCGAATTATGTCGAGATAGGACATCTGCGGCTGAATTTCCTGGATGTCCTTGCGTGCGCGTGCCTTGGCTTCTGCAATACGATCCAGGTCGCCGCTTTTGAATCCCTTCCTGCCTGCTTTTTCGATCAACGCGCGCGTGGCGTCCAGCGCATCGGCGACCACCGCAACATCAGGCTTGAATCGCTGCATTTCCTTCGGGTCGATATCGATCCGGATCAACTTCGCCCCGCCTTCCGGTGGTCGATCGATGTAATGCTCCATCGACTCCCAGCGCATGTACTGCATTTCCAGTCTTGAACCGATACCGATCAAAAGATCTGTCTCCAGCCAAAGCTGATGCGCGGCTGCACACGATACACCCCAGATACTGTCCTCGCTGACGACACCACGACCGCTGCGAAACGAAGTGACGGATGCGCCCAGCATCTCGGCAAGTTCGCGTACTTCCGCACTCGCATGTTGTGCGCCGCCACCACACATGATCATGATATTTTTGGCGTTTGCGATTAGCTCTGCCGCATCGTCGATTTCGTCGTCGTTTACAGCCGGCTTGTCGATCGTGTCATTTCCTGGACCGATCTCGACGTCCCAGTACTTGGCCATCGTGTCCCAGCACATCTCGATTGACACAGGTCCCGGCCGGCCGCTTTGCATCTGGCGAAACGCCTCGTTCATTTGCGCGGACGTGTTTGCCACATCGTCTATGCGATCCGCATGTTTGACGATACTTGCGAGCGTAGCCAGTTGATCCGGCAGCTCGTGCAGATGGCCACGGCCTTTTCCGAGAAACTCCGACATCACCTGGCCGGTCATACAGAGCACCGGTTTGTTACAGGCCTGCGCGGTACACAAGGCGGCTGATGCGTTCAGAATGCCGGGCCCGGGCACCACCGCAAACGCTCCGGGCTTGCCGGTCGCGGCGGAGTATCCGTATGCCATGTAGGCGGCACCTTGCTCGTGACGGCTGATGATCGCATTGACATCCGGCGACCGGTAAATCGCGTCAAACAATGGATAGACCTGCGCCCCGGGGAGCCCGAAGACCGTGTCTATGCCGTTGGCTTTGGCGGCACGAAGCATCGCCTCGCCGCCAGTCATGTTCTTAATTTCTGACATTAGCTAATACTGTTCCAAAGAAATGCGACGGCGATTGACGTCAAAATGATGATACCAATCCAGTTCCAGGTAATTAGCGCCTTGCCCGGTCGAAACTCGGCGGGTACGTCGCTCGAGGTAATGGCTCGATAGTTGTAGTAGGCGATTGCAGGCCCCGCAATCAACCCCATGCTGGTCGCGAAGAAGATGAATGTTCTGAAATTGCTCATCAGAAACAACAGCATGATCGATACGCCAACGACCTGCGCCGCCAAAAACAATTTGTAGCGACTCGGCGCATCCGCCGCCGTCCTGCAAGAATGCCGAACAGGCGGTCCGTCACGCGCGGCACACCGTCCATCAACGCGATCTGGGTTGACCAGATGACGGCAATGCCGGCCGAGGCGATGAGCGGATAAGACCACGACCCAATGACCGTTGTGAATATGCCGAATAGTTCTGTGGCAAAACCGGCGGCCGTCGCCGGCACTTGCCGACCGGATTCAAATAGCACCGCTGTACCCATCAGCACAAAGCACAGTGCGAGGACCAGGGTCAGACCATAACCGATGCGAAAGTCACTCAGCGCGCGGCTGTAATCGAACCCGTCACGATCAATTTTTCGCCGCTCACATACCCATTTGGAATAAAGGATCGCGCCATTGGTCGGCATCGGCATCCAGCCGGCCATCGCAATGACAAATATTGCAAGCGAGCGATCGGGCGTCAGCGTGGCCATCAAGCCCCGGTCATCGCTGCCGAGTAACGGCAACGAGAATAACGTGGCTACGACAACCAATAGGGAGAATACGATCACAAGAATCTTTACAATCTTTTCCGCCTTGCCGTATTGACCGTTCAACAAGACGACCGCGGAAATAACCATCAATCCGACCGCAACCTGTGGGCCGGACAACGGAATCTTGAACACGCTGATGATCAAGCCCGCGGTGACCAGCGAAACGGCCCCGGTCGCAATGAACATATCAACAAAAAAGCCCACCGCGAGCCATGCCAGCGCTATTTTGCTGATCTTCGAGTATGCAGTGACAAGGCTGCGTTCGGTGGCGCTTGCATAATCGACCGCGAAGCGAAAGGCCGGATACTTGAGCATCACAATCAGGACAATCACCCACAGCAGGGAGAAACCATAATCGGCGCCTGCCTGCGTCGAATATACAAGATGGGAGACGCCAACGGCCGTGGCGGCCATCATCAGTGCCGGGCCGAACCGGCTTAGCAGACCGTTCACGCTAACATTGCCCTGAAAATCGGCTTGGAACGGTAAATGGCCACATCTGGATGCTCTTTCTAATTATTGTTGGCCTGATACTATCGAACCCCGCAGCATAAGAACAAGCTTGACACTCCGGACAAGCAGATCCTGTTGCAGCATACGATCGATTCAACAAAGGTAGCTCCTTCATGACGACGATTGCACGTTTCCAGGCCCTTGTTTGTCTGTCTCTCCTGGCGCTGCCGGGCCTGGCGGATGAGCGACCGAATATCGTCCTGATCGTTGCTGATGATGTCGGTTTTTCAGATATTGGCGCCTACGGAAGTGAGATCCACACGCCCAATATTGACGCACTGGCGCGGGAGGGCGTTCAGCTGACCAATTATCACGCAGCACCAACCTGTGGGCCCTCACGTTCAATGCTGTTGACCGGCGTTGATCATCACCTGGCCGGTTCGGGCATCAATCGCGCCGGCCTGTTTCGTCTTCCCGAATTACGCGGCCGGCCAGGCTACGAGGGATATCTCAATGACAGCGTCGTCACTTTTGCAAGCTTGCTGAACGATGCCGGCTATCACACCTATGCAACCGGCAAATGGGATCCGGGCACACGGCCAGGACAACTCCCCGTCGATCATGGCTTCGACAAGTCTTTCATATTGGCTGCGGGCGGCGGCAGTCATTTTGACGATATGGCTGGCACAACCCGCCCTGTTGCAGTTGTGCCCTACTACGAGAACGAGAACAAAGTCGAAAAGCTGCCGGAAGATTTCTACTCCTCGGCGTTCTACACCGATCGCATTATCGACTACATCAAAAGTAACGACGACGAGCAGCCATTCATGGCCTATTTATCCTATACGGCTGCACACTGGCCGTTGCAGGTTCCGGACGATTGGATGGACCGCTATGCGGATGATTACGAAGAAGGCTGGCATGAAATTCGGGAGTCACGTTTCCATCGGCTAAAAGACCTGGGGGTCATCCCTGCTCACGCACAATTGTCCGAGGGACATCCGTCCGTGCAGGACTGGGACAAGTTGTTGCCAGCTCAGCGTCAGGTGGAATTAAAACGCATGCGGATCTACGCCGCGATGATCGAGAACATGGATCATCATATTGGCCGGCTTCTCCAGGTTCTCAACGAAAGAAATACGGATCGCGAGACTGTCATCATTTTCCTTTCCGACAACGGCGCCGAAGGCAACGCCATTGACAGGGATAATGGACAACAGCTACTGGATCCCGTCCAACTTCGACAATCGACTGGAAAACTTGGGGAGGCAGGGGTTCATATATGTGGCTCGGTCTCGGCTGGGGCGACGCAGGCGTTGCTCCTTTCACATTGTTCAAGAGCTACACAACAGCGGGTGGACTGCGCACGCCAGCCATCATCCACAGCTCGAGTGGCAGGATTGGTAGCGGCATGAAGGATGCCATCGTGACCGTTCGTGACATTACCTCAACGATTCTCGAACTCGCCGGCGTCGAAAAGCCGGACGGCAGTTACGATGGCAGGACCGTGCACCGAATGACGGGCACGTCTTTGCTCGACTACTTGAGTGGCCAGTCGGAAACCGTGCATGGCGATGAACCATTGGGCTGGGAACTTTACGGCAGCCGGGCGTTGATCAAGGGAGAATGGAAAGCAGTAAGGATATTTCCGCCTGCTGGAAGCGGCGATTGGGCAACTCTTCAATCTTAAGACGGACCCGACGGAAACGGCAGACCTTGCTCCTGATTTCCCCGACGTTATTGCGGAGCTCACTGCTGACTGGGATGCGTATGCAGAGGCAAACGGCGTTGCCGTTTATGAAAGGGACCTCGGTTACGGGCGCTATTGAGGCACGCGCTGAGCGCATTATCATATGTTTCGCCTGCTGCTTTTAGTACATCGCTATCTTGGTATCGCATTCGGAGTGATCGTCGCACTTTGGTGTTTGTCCGGATTCGTCATGATGTACGTGCAATATCCCGACCTGAATGATCGGGAGTATCTCGCCGGACTGCAGACGCTTGACACAAGCAGTTGCTGTATCGCCGACGAGAATGTGCTCGAGCAACTGGCTGGCGTCAATGAAATATCCGTCGAAATGCTGGCGGGCCTGCCGGTACTTCGCGCGTGGTATGGCCAAGATCAGAGCCTTGTCGTCAATCTACGGACGGGCCGGTGGTTATCAAGCATCGATCAGGATACGGCGACGCAGCAGGCAGATGCATTCCTGTCCGCTTCTGGCAGGGATGGCGAGGCGAGATTCCTGGCTCGGATAACGCGTGATCAGTGGACGGTTGCAGGATACTTCAACGCATGGCGGCCCTTGTACCAGTTGGCTGCGGATGACACCGCCGGAACCCAGCTCTATGTTTCGAGCGTCAACGGGCAGGTGGTCCAGACGACGACGTCGACCGAGCGATTCTGGAACTGGTTCGGTGCGGTAACTCACTGGATCTATCCGACGGTATTGCGACAAAACACGGCGCTCTGGAGTCAGATCGTTATCTGGCTGTCGATCGCCTGTCTGTTTCTGGTCAGTGTCGGCATCTATCTCGGCGTCGTGCAATACGGCGCTCGCGGCGATGGTTCCAGGTCTCCGTACCAGGGACTCAATCTCTGGCATCACTACGCCGGGCTGATATTCGGTCTGATCACGGTGACCTGGCTGTTCAGTGGTCTGCTTTCGATGAATCCCTGGGGCGCGTTGGAAGGCCACGGCAGCTTTGAGGAAAGAAGTCGACTGCAAGGCGACCCGATTTCTTCGGCAGAGCTAATTGACTTTGTCGGGGCACTTGGCAATAACAGCTTGCCCACGGGTACGGTACAAATCAGATCGGCACCGCTTGACGGAGCATTCGCAATGATCGCAAAGGACTCGGCGGGTCATGCAACCCGCTTGAGCGCCTCTACATTGCGTCCCGACCCGCTACCCGAGAATGTCTGGTCGCGGGTTGCGGAATTAGTCGGGCCCGACAAGACGGTTCGGGAGTCAGGAATGATTGAAGCGGGCGATAATTACTATTTCAGTCACCATGAACCGGTATCTTTCCCCGTATACCGGATCGTATTCGATGATGCGGAGCGCACCCGCTATTATTTCGATGCGGACACGGCAGAATTGATTCAAAAATATGATAGCGATCGACGCTGGAATCGCTGGCTGTTCCTCGGCTTGCACCGCGGTGATTTCACGTCGCTGATGCGCCGGCGCCCGCTGTGGGACCTGATCCTGCTGCCGTTGCTGATCGGTGTGACCGTTGGGGCGCTCAGCGGCGTATGGATGGCATACCGGCGTCTCGCGAAATAGAACACGGTATTCCCTCCTCCACACACTTCGGTACAATTCGTGATTCGATCGGCGCCTGCGTTGGCGCAATACACCCAGGAATAATCGATGAACGAAACAGATAAACAGGAATCACAGTCCGCACCGTCGCAGGGCAACCTGCTAAAGGGCGCATTGCTCGCGCTGGTTGCGGCCGCCGTCGTAACCGTTCTGTTTGTATTGCCAGCAGAATTCGGCGTCGATCCAACTGGTATTGGCGCGAAACTAGGCCTGCTTGACCTGGCGGACACGGCGCAGCCTGCAGAAAACAATGGAGCATCCGGCACCAGCACCATTGTCGAGGGAACCTGGCCGGGGATTCCCGAGGAATTCGATTTCTACGAACCGGAAATCCTGGGCGATCCGTACTCGCGTACGCAGGCGGCAAAGTTTCGCTCAGACACCATAACGATCGAACTCGATGTCGGTGAGCAGACGGAATACAAGGCAATCATGAAGCAGGGCGAGGCGTTCGTGTATCACTGGAAACTCGAAAAAGGGATCGTCTACACCGATTTTCATGCCGACCCTGGCGAGAACGCTGCGGCCGCGGGGTACCCGGACCGGTATTACATTCGTTACGCCGAGAGTGAGACCGCAGAAAGTTCAGGTTCTTTGGTTGCACCCTTCGATGGCAATCATGGTTGGTACTGGTTAAACATCGAAGAAGAGCCGATTACGATCACGCTCGAGGTTCACGGTTACTACGACCGGATCGAAGAACTCATGCGCTCTTATCAATAGTAGCGTAGCGGGGTCGAACCCCGAAATCAGGCTGCTCCGAAGTAGTAACCGGATATCTGATAAGCGGCAAGCGCGAACCCGGCAAACATCAATAACAGGTTGAACGCGTTGGCGTGGCGGTCGAACGAGCCAGCCGCACGCCAGGCGTTGATTAGCACCAGCAATACAACCAGTGCGAGTAGCTGCCCGATTTCGACTCCGACATTGAACGAGCTGATGTTGGCGACGGGCCTTCCTGGGACAAAGTCAGGTCCTGCAATTTTGTTGCCAACCCGAAGCCGTGCACCAGCCCGAACGAAAACACGGCGA
>PVMK01140969.1_pt1 | contig 23683 bp, 19 predicted proteins | sample 1853481 | NCBI WGS metagenome assembly PVMK01 (sample SAMN08533507, study PRJNA380276) | Marine sediment metagenome, whole genome shotgun sequencing project. | reverse complement strand
AGCTCCTGGGCTGCGGCTCGGGCTTGGTCGGTGACTGTGATTCCGCCTAGCATGCGGGCGATTTCTTCTAGGCGCTCCTTGCTCGACAGCAGGCGGATGTCGCTCTTGGTCCGTTCTCCCACGACTTCCTTGTGTACGCGGTAGTGCGCGTCTGCGTATGCGGAGATCTGTGGGAGGTGCGTGATGCAGAGCACCTGGCTGTGTTGAGCGACTTCGTGGATCTTTCGGCCGATGACTTCGGCCACCGCGCCACCGACACCCGCGTCCACTTCATCGAAGACGTAAAGGCTTGCGGGTCCCAAGCCCGCTAGCACGCGCTTGATCGCCAACATCGCGCGCGAGAGCTCGCCGCCGCTGGCGATCTTGTGGAGCGGCTTGGCGTCTTCGCCACGGTTGGGAGCGATCAGAAGCTCAGCGCGGTCGATTCCGGTTGGCGAAAGGCGTGCGCCCTGAACTTGAAGCTCGCGTGTACCGCCTTCGAGCGCGGCGAGCTCCACCGTGACTTTGGCCTCCCCCATGCCGAGCGACGAAAGCTCGTCGCTGATCGCCTTGCTCAGCTCGGCTGCTGCGGCTTGTCGCTTGCCGCGCAGCGCGAGTGCGACGCGTGAGGCCTCCTCGAGCGCCTCGTCGTACTCGCGCTGATAGCGGTCGAGGCGTTCCTCGTACCGCTCGAGCGAGTCGAGCTCGGCCGCGGCCTGGTCGCGGTAGGCGAGGATCTCGGTGGCGTTTCCACCATACTTCCTCTTGACTCGCGATAGACGATCGAGCTGATCTTCGAGGGCGTCCAAGCGGCCCGGCTCGAATGAAAGGTCTCGCGCGTAGCTCCCGAGCTCGGATGCTGCGTCTTCAAGCTGCACGAGGGCCTCGCGGATCTGTGCCGCCATCGGCTCGAGGCTCGGATCAAAGCTAGAGGCTTGCTCCACCGACGAAGCGGTTCGTGAGAGCGCACCACAGATCGAATCATCGTCCGAGTAGAGATGAGCTTCGGCTTCTCCTGCCGTGGTGCCGAGCTTCTCGGCATGCCGAAGCCGCTCGCGTTCAACCAAGAGCGCCTCCTCTTTCTCGAGCGCTTCCCGCAAGGTGTCGATCTCGTTGACCTGGAAGCGAAGCAGATCCTCGCGATCTGCCTTGCCGCGTTCTTCGGTGACCACTTCTTCGAGCCGTGTCGTCGCCTCTACGAGCGCTGCATGGGCCTGCCCCACCTCCTCGACGACAGACGCGTGGCTCGCGTATGCATCGAGATAGGTCAAATGGTGTCGCGGGTCGGCCAACGAGTGGTACTCGTGCTGTGATGAGATGTCGGCGAGACCCTTGGTCACTTCTTTGAGTTGAGCCAGCGTGGTGAGCCGCCCGTTGACGTAGGCCCGGGTTCGGCCGGTGGCGCTCACGACCCTGCGGATCAAGAGCTCGCCATCGGTCTCTACGCCCTGATCGCGGAGGGCATTGAGCACTTCGGGCTGATCGGTCAGGTCGAAAAGCGCCTCCACTTCGGCGGCCTCGGCATTGGTGCGCACCACCTCGGGCCGCCCTCGGGCCCCGAGCACCAGCTGCAGCGCGTCAACCAGGATTGACTTTCCCGCGCCGGTTTCACCGGTGACGATGTTGAGCCCGGCGTCGAGCTCGACTTCGAGCGCTTCGATGATGGCGAAGTTCCGGACGCGCAGGCACGTCAACACGGCGACACCTCTAGCACAGGCGTTGCGCTGGCGCTGCACAAGCGCTAGCAATCGTTGCGAATGGCCTCGTCATCGGAAATTCGGGAATCGTTCCTGCAGTTCTTTGCGGAGCGCGAGCATGAAAGGGTCGCGTCCGGTCCGCTGATCCCGCCTAACGACCCCACTCTCATGTTCGCGAATGCGGGCATGGTGCAGTTCAAGGACGTCTTCACCGGAAAAGAAGACCGGCCGTACTCACGCGCCACCTCATCACAGAAGTGCATCCGTATCAGCGGGAAGCACAACGATCTCGAGAACGTCGGTGTCACCGCGCGGCATCACACATTCTTCGAGATGCTTGGGAATTTTTCGTTTGGGAACTACTTCAAGCGAGACGCGATCAAATTCGCCTGGGACTACCTCATCGATACCCTCGAGCTGGATGCGGAGCGCCTCGTCGTCACCGTCTTTGGAGGCGAGGAAGAGCTTGCGCCGGCCGACGATGAAGCCGCGGCGATTTGGAAGGATGTCACGGGCTTCTCGAGCGAGCGCATCATCCGCTGCGGCGCCAAAGACAATTTCTGGCAGATGGGGGACACCGGCCCCTGCGGACCGTGTTCCGAGATTCACTACTGCCTCGGCCTCGATGACGTCGACCCACGCACCTTCGGCGAAGAACCGGCCGCAGACGGTCGGGGCTGGTTTGAGCTCTGGAACCTGGTGTTCATGCAGTTCGAGCGCCACGCGGACGGCAAGATGGAGGCGCTGCCCGCTCCGTCGATCGACACGGGCGCGGGCCTCGAGCGAATCGCCGTGCTCAAGCAAGGCGTCTTGAGCAACTACGACACCGACCTCTTGCGGCCGGTCGTCGACCTGGCCGCCGAGATTTCGGGGAAGCGCTATCAGTCGAGCCAGTCAGAGGACGACGTCAGCATGCGGGTCATCGCGGATCACGCGCGGACCGCGGCGTTCTTGATCTCCGAGGGCGTGTTTCCCGATAAAGACGGGCGCTCGTACGTCCTCCGCCGGGTGATGCGACGGGCGATTCGACACGGGCACCGCCTTGGCATCGGGGAGCCCTTCCTGCATCACTGCGCTCTTCTCGTCGCCGACAACATGGGCGACGTCTATCCTCAGCTCGCCGAGCGCCGCGCCCTGATCGAGGAAATCACGCATCAAGAAGAGGAGCGCTTCCGGCGCACCATGGATCGCGGCCTTCAGCTCATCGCCGACAATGAAGAATGGGTCGAGCAGGCTGGCACTCGTTCACTCCCCGGCAAGGTGGCGTTTCGCCTCTATGATACGTACGGGTTTCCGCTCGGTCTCCAACAAGTCATCGGCCAAGAGCAGGGCTTTGAGGTCGACCAGGCAGGCTTCGAAGCAGAGCTCGAGCAGGCCCGTGTGCGTAGCCAGGGCTCGAAGATCGGCAGCAGCGCCGTCGCGGCCGTGTATCCGTCGCTCGCCCAGGAGATCGGCGCGGTCGAGTTTCTCGGGTACGACACCGAGGCCGCTCGAAGCGAAGTGCTGGCTCTGGTTTCGGAGGGCGGCGCGGTCGACGAGCTCGGAGCAGGCATGTCAGGCGAGATCATCACGCGCGCCACGCCATTCTATCCAGAGCAAGGTGGCCAGGTAGGAGACCAAGGCGTCATCGAGCTCAACGGCTCGCGCTTCGAAGTCGAAGACACCCACAAGCCGGTCGAGGGCTTGATCGTGCATCGCGGCACGGTTGTGTCGGGCTCGTTCAAGCTCGGCGTGGAGGCCGATCTCCTCGTCGACCATGAGCTTCGTAGCGCGACCCGTCGCAACCACAGCGCGACGCATTTTCTGCACTGGGCCCTGCGCCAGGTCGTAGGCGAAACCGCGGCGCAGAAAGGCTCGCTCGTCGGCCCGGCCCGCCTTCGCTTCGACTACAGCGGCACCCGCCCGCTCGAAACGGCCGAGATCGAGCAAATCGAGAACCTCGTCAACGCTAGGGTGCTCGAAAACACAGACATCACCACCGAGGCCCTGCCCATGGAGGAGGCCAAAAAACGTGGTGCGATAGGCATCTTCGAGGAGAAGTACGGGGACGTGGTCCGCATGCTCGCCATCGGTCCTTCGCTCGAGCTATGTGGCGGCACCCACGCGTACCGCACCGGTGACATTGGGCTCTTCAAGATCCTCTCCGAAACGGGCCTTGCCGCTGGCGTCCGCCGCATCGAGGCGACGACCGGGCTCAACGCGCTTGCTCATCTGCGTCGCGTGGAATCCGAGCTCACCGGAGCGGCGTCGTTGCTTAAGGCGCCTGCCCCACAGCTTCGCGATCGGGTCGAGCGCCTCATCGTGCAGCAAAAGGAAAACCAGCGCGAGATCGAACGACTCAAACGCTCGCTGATGTCCGGCGACAGCGCTGACCTCTCGGCTGATGCGCGCGAAATCGACGGCGCCCGGGTGCTAGGGGCCACGGTCGAGCTCGGCGACGCGGGTGCGCTTCGCGAAATGGCCGACCAGTTGCGAGACAAGCTCGCGCCCGCGGTCATCCTCCTCGGCTCTGCTAGCAAAGACGGCAAGAAGGCCCTGCTCGTTTGCAGCGTCTCGAAGGCACTCACCGGCCGGTTCCGCGCAGGAGACATCGTCAAAGCTGCGGCCTCGGTCGTCGGCGGAAGCGGCGGTGGGCGCCCGGACTTCGCGCAGGCCGGAGGTCCCGATCCGAGCAAGCTCGGCGAAGCGGTGACCAAGGTCTACGAGCTAGTGGGAGCCGCCTAGGTGTCCGCCAAATCGCAGGTCATCGCAGCTGGGATCAACGCCTATCTCAATTCGCGGCCTGCGAAGTACGCACTGCACACCGTCGGCCGGTTGCTCCGCGGCGGGCGCCGGCGCGTGCGCTTCTACTACCGCGCGGACGATCCTTACAGCCATTTGCTAGCGCAGGTCGCGCCGCGCTTGGCCAGCACCTACGGGCTCGCGATCGAGCTCATCCCGGTCGCGCACCCGAGCCTCGCGGCCAATCCCGCGCCCGACATGTTGATTCGTCACGCCATCCGCGATGCCGCGCTTCTAGCCGAGAGCTATGGGCTCAGTTTCCCGCGCGACGCCGAGCCCCCGCCCGAAGACCGCGTCCGCCGCGCCCATGCGGTACTTCTCGAACGTCGCTCCGCCGAGGAACAGCTGCAGCTCGCTGCGGAACTGGGGGAGGCCGTCTGGCGCGGCGACGGTGAAGGGCTCGCCGCCATCGTGGATCGCTACGGGGGCGTCTCGGGCGAAGTGCTCCGGCCGGCGCTCGAAGCCAATTACGCCGCCCTCGAGCGCGCCGGGCACTACCAGCCGGGAATGCTCTACTACGGTGGCGAATGGTACTGGGGGATCGACCGCCTCCACTATCTCGAGGAAAGACTCCAGCAAGAGGGGCTCGAAGGGAGCCTGGATCTCAGCCGCGGCCCCGCGCCGCATCTGGCGTCGATGATTCGCGCGTCCGACGGCAACCAACTGCGCATGGAGGTCTTCGTTTCGTTCCGCAGCCCGTATTCCTATCTGTCGATTCCCCAGCTGATCGATCTTCGAGATCGCTATGGTGTCGACATCGTTGTGCGACCGGTTTTGCCGATGGTGATGCGCGGTCTTCCCGTTCCGCGAGCCAAGAAGCTCTACATCGTGCACGACACGAAGCGCGAGGCCGACCGCCTAGGGATCTCCTTTGGCCACGTATGCGACCCGTTGGGGAAGGGTATCGGTTACTGCATGGCGGTGTTCTTCAACTGCGCGGTCGACCAGGCCGTCGAGCTCGAGTTTTCGCGTTCCGTGATGCAGGGCATCTGGTCCGAGGCCCGCGACGTGGCGCACGTTCCCGACCTCGTGTTTCTGGCCGGACGGGCTGGGATCAGCGAACCCGACGTGCGGGCGGCCATCGAGGACCGGAGCTGGAAGGAAAAGGGCAAGACCAACCGCGAGACGCTTACCGAGCTGGGGCTCTGGGGGGTGCCCTCCCTTCGAATCGGCTCGTATTGCACCTGGGGCCAGGACCGCCTTCCACTCCTCGGCACCGAAATCGCTCGATTTTCTTCCAAGTCCTGAGCTTCTTTTGGGGCGAAAGACTTTACGGGGCGGCGATTTCCTGTGACATTGATTCAGTGACCGTTCCTGAGGAGAAGCTGGCTGGGCTGGACCAGGCACTCGCGGAGCTCGGCAAGAGCGACGAGGAGATTTCCGAGGTTTGCAATCGTTTCGCGAGCGCGGAGCCCGTCGATCTGCAGGCGGTGGATGGCGAGCTCAGTGCGCTTTCCGAGGAAGCCTCGATCGAAGTCGTGCAGGCGGACTGGGACGACGAGCACACCGAGGTCGAGATCATCGACGAGTCCGACTTCGTTTTGCTCGTCGACGAGGATGAGCTCGAGGAGCTCGAGAAGATCGGAGAAGACGACGCCCTGAAGACCTCCCCGCCTCCGCTCCCGCAAGAGGGCGAAGAGGACGAGGGGTTCTTCAAGAAGCTCTTCAGCAACCGGCGAACCAGCAACCGTCCCTAGTAGTCGTCCCAACCCTTAGTTTGCGGGCGAAAAGATCCGCAAACTAGAAGTAGAACGTTGCGCCGAAGGTGAGCACTGCGCCGCCCGACGTGTTCGTGCTGCGCGCTCCGTCGATGAACTCCGGCCGTGGGTCGCTGTCGATTCGGTGGCGAAGAACGCCTCGAACATCAGCATTCAGCGCGAACGCCGGCGCGATCCTGAGCTCGAGCCCAATGCCGGCCTGTCCACCGACGTGGGTCATGCGGCGAACCTCATTGAAGGTGTGGACGCGCCCAAACGAGAGCCCTGGCCCGAGCAAGAAGTAGAGCTGCAATTTGTGCTGCGGATTGACGAAGAAGAGAACGTTTGCGGTGACCGGGACCTCGGTGCGGTAGAAACCCTGGTAGTCGTTGCCAGCGAAGTAGCCCGACCCCAAGTCGATTCCGATGTGCTCCTTGGGTCGGAATCGGAGCGCACCAGAGAAGCCGCCCATCAGGACTTGTGGTCCGAACGTGCCAGCGACGTCGAAGTGAAGCCCTACTTTGCGGTCGCGTTTGGGCGGCGGGGGCGCCTTCACCACTTGTGTTTGCGGAGTCTGTGTGTGTTTGATGACCACGACCGTCGGGGGACGGGTCTTGATGACGATGTGGGACGACGTGTCTTCGGGTCGGACGACGACGACCTCGGCGCGCGCGGCCTCGGTGCTGGTCAGCACGATGGCGAAGGCGATGACAGGCAAAAGTATGAATCGGAGCATTGGGCCACCTCTCGTCCTTTTCTACGAAGAGGCCGGGCACTACATTCAAACGCTCCGATTCAGCGCTTGGTCTAGCGCGCAGAATCGACGCGATTTCAGCGCATTACGGTCGTCAGCGAACGGCTCGCCGGTCTTCGAGCGCGCGGCTGAGCGTCACCTGGTCGGTGAACTCGAGCTCTCCGCCGTGCGGCACACCGGCCGCGATCCGCGACACCTGAACCGGCGTAGACGCCAGTGCATCCGCGACGTAGAGCGCCGTAGCTTCTCCCTCGACGTTCAGCGGTGTAGCGACGATGACCTCTTTGACGTGCTCACTTGCGATGCGGCGCTCGAGGGCATCGAGCGGGAGCTGATCCGGTCCGATGCCATCGAGCGGAGCCAATAAACCGTGCAAGACGTGATAACGGCCTCGGAAGCTTCCGAGAGATTCGAGCGCGATCAAGTCAGGGACCTTGGCAACTACGCAGATGAGGGATTCGTCACGGCGCGGATCTTGGCAGATCGCGCATCGTGACTCGGCGCCGTAGTTTCCACAGAGCTCGCAGCGCGCGACCTCTGCGTGGATGGTGCTCAGCGAGCGGCCTAGCGCATCGGCGTACTGCGCCTCTCCTTCGAGAATGTAAAAAGTCAGTCGCGCCGCAGTTCGCTCGCCGATACCTGGAAGGCGAGACAGCAACGAGATCAAGGATGCGATCGGGTCGTTGGCTGTCATCGTTCAGCCGAGCCCGGGAATCGAGAGGCCTCCCGTGATCTTTTCGATCTCTGCGTCGACGTGCTCGCGGGCCTTTGCGAGGGCTGCATTGGCGGCCGCGACCACGAGGTCTTGTACCATTTCGAGGTCTTCTTCTTGGAGCAGGTCCTCGTCGATTCGGATCTCCGCGAGCTCAGGGATGCCGTTGGCCACCGCGGTCACCTTGTCATTCCCCGCGCTTGCTTCGAAGGTCTCTTCCTTGAGCTCTTCCCGACGCTTCTCGACCTTGCGTTGGACGCGGCCAGCCTGCCGCATGAGCTCTCCCATTCCGCCACGAAAATTCATTTGACCCTCTCAGTCCGCCTCGATGTGTACTTTCAGCTTTCCAGCCGACTCGGGAAACACGTCCATAGCGTCGCGCACGCGGGGGTGGTTGAGGGCCTCTTTGCGCTTGGCCTCGACTTCCGCCTCTTTTCGTTGCGCGGCGACCGCCGCCACGGTCTTTGTCGCCGCCTCGCCCTGCGCATCGAAGCGAATCTCGACCTTCGGGCGCGCGCCGAGCTGTTGTTCGGCGACCCGCACGATTGCCGCGATGGACTCGGGCGATTCTGCTTGGCGCCCGTAGAACGAGCCGTCCTTGAAGGACAGGACGATCCGGTCAGGGCCAACCGCTTTGGGAATCCCGTGTTCGAGGACCGCGGCGAGTGCTGGTTGCTGCTGCTCGAGCTTGCCGACCAACTCTTCCCACTCCTGAAGCGCCGCTCTGCGGATCGGCGTCAGCACCTCGCCGCTGCTGGTATGAAAACCGCCCGCATGCTTGGTGGCCGGCATGATTGGCTGGTCGGGGTCCTGAAGCTTGGGCTCAGGCTTGGCCTCGGGTTTGCTTTCGGGTTTGGGCTCAGGCTTGGCCTCGGCTTTTGGCTTCGCGGGACGCGGCGCGGCCTTGGGGTTCGGTCTGCGTGGGCGAGGACCACCCGAGGATCCTCCCGTAGCGTCTGGATGTCCCTGGAGCGCTTCGAGGCGGGCGAGAAGCTCCGATACGGATTGAAGGGGAGGCCGTGTTGCGACGCGTACCAATCCCATTTCGAGCATGAGCTTCGGGTTCGGGCTGTGGGCCATCTCGTCCATGACGATTGAGGTCGCTCGAAAGGCGCGCTGGAGCTCGAGGATGTCGATGTCGCCGACGAGGACTTCGGCGGCCTCTCGCTCTTCGGGGACCCATTCGGCCGGGTCGCCCGCTCCTAGCTTGAGCACGACGAGGTCGCGCATCAATTGAAGCAACTGGCGAGCGAAGTGCTGCATGTCGACGCTCTTGTCAGCGAGGCCGTCAATGGCTCCGACTACGCTGGCGCCATCGCCTTGTAGCACCGCGCGGGCTACGTCGTAGAGCGCCTCGCGCGCTGCAATTCCCAGGCTTGAAGCTACGGTGTCCGCGGTAATCCGGGTGTCCGAGACCGCGACGAGTTGATCGAGGAGGGTGAGCGCGTCGCGCATCGAGCCGGCTGCCTCGCGAGCGACTACCGAGATCGCCTCGTCGTCTGCTGACAGAGCTTCTGCGTCGAGAATCGCGCGGACCCGCTCGGCGATCAGCCGGTGCGGGATCAGCCGAAAGTCGTATTGCTGGCATCGCGAGCGAATCGTCACCGGGACCTTGTGGCCTTCGGTGGTCGCGAAGATGAACTTCACATGGTCCGGGGGCTCTTCGAGTGTCTTCAGGAAGGCATTGAATGCGCCCGCCGACAGCATGTGAACCTCGTCGACGATCACGATCTTGTAGCGGTCCCGCTGGGGCCGGTACGGGAGAGATTCCTGCAGCCGGCGCACGTCCTCTACACTGTTGTTCGAGGCGCCGTCGATCTCCTGGACGTCGACGTCGATGCCCGCAGTGATGTCGAGGCAGGGGCCGCATTCGTTGCAAGGGGTCGGCGTCGGGCCCTTTTCGCAGTTGAGCGCCTTGGCGAGCAGGCGTGCGGTCGTGGTCTTGCCGACGCCCCGAACCCCAGTGAATAGGAAGGCGTGCGCGACGCGATCGGTGTCGATGGCGTTCCCGAGCGTGCGCGCAACATGCTCCTGACCGACTAGGTCTTCGAAGCTCTGCGGACGGTATTTCCTCGCGAGAACGGTGTACGCCATCGAGCGAGCGAGCCTATCACGGCTGTGTGGCTGGCGCAGCCGCGCTCACTCGGTGGCGTCGGTCTCCTGCGCTTCGTCGGGCTCCTGCCCCTCGTCGGCGTCCGGAGCCTCGTCGGTTTCCTCAGCCTCGGCCTCCTCAGCCGCTTCGTCCTCGTCGTCCAGAAGCTGTTCGACCTCCTCGTCGTCTTCGCCTTCCTCCTCGGCCATGGCGGCTTCGCGCATCATTTCCTCCATGGTGGGCATGCCGCCAACGCTCTTGCCATCCTCGTCGACCATCTCTTTCGGATCGCCGCCCATGATCGCGTTTCCGAGGCCGATCGACACCTGCGGGTACCATGTGATGATCGCGAGACCGATCAACATCAGGCCTACGAAGGGTGCGACGCTTCGTATGATGTGACCCAGGCCCTTTCCATAGAGCGCGCTGGCGACGAAGAGGTTCAGGCCCACCGGCGGTGTGAGGTAGCCGATCTCGAGGTTGACGATGAAGATGATGCCGAAGTGCATCGGATCGACCCCCATCGAGGCTGCGATCGGAGCCAACAACGGCACGAAGACGAACATCGCGCTCAGGATGTCCATCATCATGCCGACGGCGAGGAGCAGCGCGTTGAGCAAGAGAAGGAACTGCCAGTACGCGAGATCCTTGCTCTGAATCCACTCGACCATGCGGGCCGGAATCTCTTCCTTCTCGAAGAACTCGCCGAGTGCGAGCGCCATGACCATGATCACGAGGAAGGAACCGAGGAACACACCGGTCTGGCCGAAGATGCCGGGGATGGCCTTGAGCTTGAGCGCACGGTGCAGCCAGACCTCGACCACGACCGCGTAGGCGACGCTGACGGCGGATGCTTCGACAGCGTTGAAGATGCCGCCGTAGATGCCACCGAGGATCAAGATCGGGAACATCAAGGCCCAGAAGCCGTCTCGGGCGGCGGCGGCCAGCTTCTTGAACTTGAACGGCGAGGTCGGGACCTTGTCGACGATGCCCTGGTAGAACGAATAGCCGATCAGAATCGAGCCCATCACGAGGCCGGGACCAAACCCCGAAGCGAACAGACGCTCGACCTCGATCACCGCGGTCTGGTTGACGATCGGGTACACGATCATCGGGATCGACGGCGGAATCAGAATGCCTAGCGAACCCGCCGATGTGAGCAAGCCATGGGAGAAGCGCTCTCGGTAGCCCTCCGCGATGAGGGCCGGTCCCATCATGGTGCCGATCGCGACGACGGTTGCCGGACTCGAACCGCTGATCGCGGCGAAGAGCATGCATGCGAGGACGCCGCTCATCGCCATGCCGCCGGGGACCCATCCGATGAAAGCATGCGCGAAGTCGATCAAGCGCTGGCTGATCTGGCCCCTGCTCATGACCGCGCCGCTCATGATGAAGAACGGGATGGCGAGCAGGGTGGGGCTGTCGGCAAGGCTGCGAATGCCTTCGATGACGATCGTGAACTGGGTGAGGTCTCTGAAGCCGCTCCAAAGGAAGAGGCTGCCGAGCGTGGCAATCCCGATGAGGACGAACAGTGGCGAGCCTACCAGCGCCGCACCGATGATGGCAGCCGCCAGCAGGCCGCCCTTGCCGAGGAACGGCAAGAAGACGATGATCGCCATGATGATGAAAAAGGGGAGCTTCCGCTCGCGAACCGCGGTCATCCTTCTGCTCCCTCCTTCGAGGCCTCGGACGTCGCAGCGACTATGGCCGCGTCTTCGGGAGTAGCGCCGTACGAGCCGCCCAGGACGGAGCTAAAGGCGGCGCCGATGTAACGAAGCATCGTCATGGCGAACGCGGCAGGAACCGCGATCGTCGCCACCCAATCCGGGATGTTGGTTTGCTCGAAGCGGCCCTCGAGCATGAGCGCTTCCGTCGCGTACTCGTAGCCGAGCATTGCTATGAAGAGGCAGAAGGTAGCGGTGACGAGGAAGCCGAGCGCGTCCATCCAACGCGACATGGACGGAGGGACGACTCGTTTCAGCGCGCCCACTTGAATGTGCTTGCCTTCGTGCGCACACACGCTTGCACCAAGGAAGCCGACCCAGAGCAGCATGATCAGGGAGAGCTCTTTGGACCAGCTATAACCGTCCGGAAAGTAGTTGAGCGTGATGTAGACGTAGATCGCCGTGACGACGACGAAGCCAACAAGCTTTGCAGTCCAGTCGGGCGCGCGCTCGCGAAACAGGTTGAACAGCCAGAAGCCGGCGCACAGCGAGTAGAGCAACAGGTAGAACCAGCGCGACTCGACGTCCGGCCGAATCATGATCCACCCCAACAGGCCGAGGCCGACACAGGCAAAGACCGTTTCGATGATCGGCTTGATGCGCGATCGCTTTCCGGGTTCCGCCGCGTGTTTCTCCGCGGTCCAAAACGCGAAATACACGAGGGCCACGCCGATGGCCGCGCTGGCGATCGGAGCGGCGGTCGTCAGCGTTTCCATTGCCTCGGGACTCTCGATGCCGAAAATGCGAGCGGTGAGCTCGGCGACCTTGCTGTCCGGTGCGGCGAGGCGCCGGTACACGACGTCGAGAAACACCATGACCGCCGATACACCGAGGAACGTCCAAAGGATCCCCATCTCGACGGTGAAGATCCAGTCGTCTATCCGTCGGAGTATGCCAAACCGACCCTCATAGGGGTTCTCCTTGCCCGCTTCCGCCATAGCGTCGGACGGTACGTTTGATCGCGCTGGCGATCAAGACTTGTTGCGGTAGGGTCGCAAAAGAGCACATGCGTACCGTCATCCACTTCGACATGGACGCGTTTTTTGCGTCGGTCGAGCAACTGGACAACCCAGATCTGCGCGGGAAACCGGTTCTGGTTGGTGCGCGTTCGCGCAGGGGCGTGGTGACCGCCGCCTCTTATGAGGCGCGCCCGACAGGGGTGGGTTCGGCGATGTCCATGGTCGAGGCGCTCCGCCGTTGTCCCGATGCGATCGTGGTTCCACCGCGGCGAGCGCGTTATTCCGAGCTGAGCAGCCAGGTTTTCGAGATATTTCGCCGCTATACGCCGCTGGTCGAGGGCCTGTCGGTAGACGAGGCCTTCCTCGATGTGACCGGGAGCCGGGCTCTCTTTGGGGATGGGCCAGAGATCGCCCGTCGCATCAAGCAGGATGTCCGCTCTGAGATCGGGCTAACCGGGTCGGCGGGCGTCGCGCCGAACAAGTTCGTCGCCAAGATTGCCAGCGACCTCGACAAGCCCGATGGGCTGACCATCGTCCCGCAGGGCGGTGCGGCGGCATTTCTTGCTCCGCTTCCTTTGGAGCGGATGTGGCGGGTTGGTCCCAAGTCGAGGGTGAGACTTCATGCTGCTGGTCTAAAAACGATCGGAGACCTTGCACGCGCTGATGTGCTCACGCTCGAACAGTTGCTCGGGACCTGGGGGCCCGTGGCGCGGGAGCTCGCGCAGGGGCTCGACCAGCGACCCGTGATTGTGGGCGCGCCACCCAAGAGCCTCGGAAGCGAGGCTACCTTCGAACACGATCTGACGACGACCGATGCGCTCCTCAAGCCGATTCTACGACAGTCGATGCAGGTGGCCGATCGTCTCGTGAACAAAGGGTTGTGGGCGCAGGTGGTGACGCTGAAGATCAAGTACGGGGACCATCGCATTCGCACACGTCGGGCTCGCCTCGCGCGGGCGGTGTCGGACACAGACGCGATCTTCCAAGTGGCCAGCGATTTGCTCGCGCGATTCGATGCGCTCGACTCGGGCGTACGTCTTACGGGGGTTTCGGTTTCGTCGCTGACTAAGCTCCCCGATGCCGAGCTGTTCCCCGATCCCGAGCGGGCGCGGCGGGAGCGTTTGGCAGCGACGACGCAAGCGCTGCGGGAACGCTTCGGGGCGGCGGGCGTGACACGCGCTTCCTTGATCGCCGACCCCGGCGATGCGGGAGATTCGCAGCGCTAAGAAATTCCGCACAATCACGATATCCGCAATGCGATCGAGAGTTGCGTTGACACCATTGGGCCGGGCCTTTAGGGTGCGCCTGTTGCGTGCGACACGCAATGCTCTAGGAGCCCCATCGGATGAACGCGCGACACACTAAGTTCATCTTCGTCACAGGGGGTGTTGTCAGCTCAATCGGAAAAGGCTTAGCTGCCGCTTCGATGGGCGCGCTCCTCGAAGCACGAGGATTACGGGTCACCATCATGAAGTTGGACCCGTACATCAACGTCGATCCCGGCACGATGTCGCCTTTCCAGCATGGAGAGGTGTTCGTCACCGACGACGGCGCGGAAACCGATCTCGACCTCGGCCACTATGAGCGCTTCACCAAGGCGACGATGACCAAGGCGAACAACTTCACGACCGGACGCATCTACGATTCGGTGATCTCGAAAGAGCGCCGTGGGGAGTATCTCGGGGCCACCATCCAAGTGATTCCGCACATCACTGACGAGATCAAAGCGCGAGTCCGCGAAGCGACCCGCGATGTCGATGTGGCGATCGTCGAGATCGGCGGCACGGTGGGCGACATCGAATCTCTGCCGTTCCTCGAGGCGGTTCGTCAGCTGCGCGGAGAACTTGGTCCGCAAAACAGCGTTTCGGTTCACGTGACGCTCGTCCCGCACATCGCGGCAGCCGGTGAGCTCAAGACCAAGCCGACGCAGCACTCGGTGAAACAGCTTTTAGGCCTCGGGATTCAGCCTGAGATCCTCCTGTGCCGGGTCGACCGGGATCTTCCGCATCAGCTCAAGGAGAAGATCGCACATTTCTGCAACGTGCCGGTCGAAGCAGTGATCGCCGCGCCAGACGTAAACGTGATTTACGAGCTTCCGTTGACCCTTCATGCGCAGGGGCTCGATCGCCTGCTGGCCGAGCGGCTCAACATCTGGTCACGTGACCCGGACCTCTCGGTTTGGCGCTGGACCGTCGACCGCTATAAGGCTCCCGGCAGGGGTCACGTCTCGATTGCGCTCGTAGGCAAGTACGTCCATTTGCGCGACTCCTACAAGTCCCTTCACGAGTCCTTGGTCCATGCCGCCCTCGAGTGCGATGTGAAGCTCGATCTCGACTACGTGGACAGCGAAGAGCTCGAGGGTGGCGACCTCGAAGCGCGGCTCGGTGGCCATGACGCGATCCTGGTTCCGGGTGGGTTTGGAGACCGCGGCGCCGAAGGCAAGATTCGCGCGATTCAGTTTGCGCGCGAGAACAACATCCCCTTCTTCGGCATCTGTCTAGGCATGCAGATGGCGGTGGTCGAATATGCGCGAAACGTATGTGGGCTCGACGGCGCGAATAGCGCCGAGTTCGATCGCGACGCGAAGCATCTGGTGGTCGACATCATGCCCGACCAACGCAGCATCGAGGACAAGGGCGCGACCATGCGCCTCGGTGCGTATCCCTGCACGATCAAGCCCAACACGCTTGTGGCCCAGATCTACGGCAGGTCCCAAATCAGCGAGCGTCACCGCCATCGGTACGAGGTGAACAATGCCTACCGTGAGCAGCTGGAGCGTGGCGGTCTCGTCCTGTGTGGCGTTTCTCCGGATGAGCGCCTGGTCGAGATGGTGGAGCTCCCGGGGCATCCGCATTTCATCGGCTGTCAGTTCCATCCCGAGTTCAAGAGCAAGCCGCACCAGCCGCATCCTCTGTTCACGAGCTTCGTGCGCGCGGCATTCGACCATCACGCACGCCAGGGCCGGCCGCTTGGCGGCGCGACCGAGGCGCACGTCAACTGAGCTCGGCGTCAATTTGGCGCCTAGCGCATGCAAGGCCGTCTCGTTTCGGGGCGGATTCTCGCTGTTGTGAGATAGGAAATGGCGGGATCCTCGCCAGGTTCGGCTACCAGGTTTAGGATCAGAGCATGACTCGTCCGGCCCGCCGGAAATGGCTCACGATTCCAACTCGCATCGTGTTGGGGTACATCGTGGTGCTGGTCGCCTTCGGCGTCGTCGGAGGCGTGAGCTTTCTGCAGCATCACCGTACGTCGCAGACGCTCGGGCTGCTCGAGGACGGATACCTGCCTTTGGCGTTGACCCTGAGCCAAGCCAAGGCGACGCAGAGCGTTTACGCCAACTTGGTGGAGCGAGCGCTTCAGTCGGAACGAAGCACGCCGACCAAGTCGTGGCTGCGCGCGGCGTTGCGCATTCGACCCACCACGCTTCAGCGCGCCTACGATGGGGTGGAAAAGGCCGAGGCTGTGGCCCGAGAGCTCGGCCAGCCGGCGCCGCTTCGCTCGGTTCGCAGGGAGCTCGATGCGATTGCCAAGGCCTACGAGGTGATCGACGTCCAGTACGAGCAGCTCTTCAACAGTGCTCCTGAAGACGAGGAGGTGGTCGCGGATTTGCTCGCCGAGCTTCGCAGCACCGAGCAACGGATCGAGCGCAATTACGACCGGGCGTCGCAAAGCGTCCAGCGACGGATCTCGCGAACCAGTGCATTGGCTGCCGCGCAGTCGCAGCGCGCTACGTTTCTCTTGGGTCTGTTCGGTGTGCTTTCGTTGCTCGTCGGGATTGCGGTGACGTTTCTGTCGCAGCGCTTGCTCCGACCGATTCCTCTGTTGCACCAACGCGTCGCGGCCGTGGCGCGTGGCGATCTTTCGAGCGCGGTCGACATCAAGCGCAACGACGAGCTCGGCCAACTCGTTGCGGAGTTCGAACGGATGGTTCAAGCCCTGGCGGCGCGCGATCAGAGCTTGCGGGAGGCGGCGCTCGCCGAGCAGCGGCTTCAGCGAATGCAGGTTCAGATCGTGGAGGCGCTGCGTGCGGCAATCCTGGTCGTCGATCGGAATCGTATGATCAAGACCACCAACCCGGCCGCTGACGAGATTCTCGGGGTGAGCGCACGCGAGGTCGACTCGTCCATTGACGACACCTCTCTTCTTCGGCGTTTTCCGGCGCTCGGCCAGGCCATTGCCGACGTCGCCGAGGGTGGAGACGCGCTGACTCTCGAAGGTGAACGGCTTGCGGGCTTCACCGAGCGTTTGATCGACGTGCTCATTACGCCGTTCGGCGACGAAGCGGGCGAGGGCGGAGTTCGTGGGGTCCTGGTCGTCGCCGATGATGTGTCGGATGCAATCGCCACGAAATCCCGTCTCATCCAAACGGAGCGACTGGCGGCCATTGGCCGCATGGCTGCGCATGTGACTCACGAGGTTCGCAACCCGCTGTCGAGCATCGGCCTCAACGTCGACATGCTCGGAGACGACATCCACGATGCGGGTCCAGAGAGTAAGCGGCTGCTGGAGTCGATACGGCAAGAGCTCGAGCGCCTCGAGAGCATCACCGAAGAGTATTTGCGCTTGGCGCGCTTACCCGAGCCTTCGCTCACTCCGGACGACCCGACCCACCTCTTACGCGATATCGCTGAGTTCGTTCGGCGCGAGATGGACGCTGCCGGCGTCGAGCTCCGCTTGGACCTGGCGTCGCAATTGCCAGCCGTTGCGATGGACGAGGCTCAGCTTCGGCAAGCACTGCTCAATCTCCTGCGCAATGCACGTGAAGCGATGCCCGATGGGGGGATCGCCAAGCTCGAAGCGACGCGGTACGACGGCGGTGTGCGGATTCAGGTTCACGATGAAGGTGCTGGTATCGGCGAGGCAGAGCGCGAGCACGTCTTCGACTTGTTCTACACGACCAAGGAGAGGGGCACGGGTCTCGGCTTGCCGCTCACGCAGCAGATCGTCGTCGCCCACGGGGGGAGCATCGCGTGTAAGCCCCGGCATCCACACGGAACGACCTTCGAGGTTTGGTTGCCAGCCGCCGCACAAACGACTACTGGTTCGTCCGTGCGGAGGGTTGGATGACTAGAGAAGACGGGCGTTCATACGATGCGCTGCGACCGGTTTCGATCGAAGCAAACGTGCAGCGCAACCCCGAGGGCTCAGTGATCTATCGATGTGGCGGCACCACGGTGTTGATCGCGGCTTCGATATCCGAAGGTGTGCCCGATTGGATGCGCGGCTCCGGCAAGGGCTGGCTCACAGCGGAATACGCAATGCATCCGCGGGCCAATCCAGAGCGGAACCGCCGCGATGGGCGCAGTGGACGTATCGATGGGCGCACCACGGAGATTCAGCGCCTGGTCGGACGCGCGCTTCGTGCAGCAGTTGATTTCGAGAAGCTTGGCGAGCGCATGATCACGGTGGACTGCGACGTGCTCGATGCGGACGGTGGGACGCGGACCGCGTCGATCACGGGCGGGATGATTGCGACTGCGATGGCGCTCGATCGGGTTCGTGCCAAAGGTTTGGTCGGTAAGGGGGTTCTGCGAGAGCCGATTGCGGCGATCAGTGTCGGGCTGCTCGACGGCCATCCGATGTTGGATCTTTGCTACACCGAGGACCGGGACGCGGAGGTCGATCTCAACGTGGTCGGAACACCGCGGGGGGCTGTGGTCGAAGTGCAGGGCACGGCCGAGGGAGCTCCGATCATGCGCGAGCAGCTCGATCAAATGATCGATTTGGCGCTCGCCGCGATGCCGGCACTGGTCGAGGAACAGCGTCGCGTGCTTGGCGAGCTCGATATCGACATCGAGCGGCTGTTGCCTTGATGCGGATTCTCATCGCCACGATGAACGAAGGGAAGCTGCGCGAGTACGAGCGGCTGTTGGCTGAGGTGCCCGGGCTCGAGCTCGAAACGATGGCATCTCTGCCCGAACCGGTGGATGTGGTGGAGGACCGAGACACATTTCGTGGAAACGCACTCAAGAAGGCGACCGAGATCGCGAAGGTTGCGAGGATGCCGTGCCTTGCCGATGACAGCGGTCTCGAGGTCGACGCCCTGGACGGTCGGCCCGGCGTGTACTCGGCGCGTTATGCTGGCGAGGGTGCAACGGACGCGGAGAACAACGTCAAGCTTCTCGACGAGCTGAGCGGCACCGCGGACGATCTGCGGACCGCACGATTTCGATGCGCGATCGTGATCGTCGACGGGACGGGGCGTGAGATCGCGACGGCCGACGGTGCGTGTGAAGGACGCATTGGGCACGAACCTAGAGGGGTCCACGGCTTTGGCTACGATCCGTTGTTCGTTCCCGAAGGCTACACGCAGACCATGGCGGAGCTCGGCCCGGATACCAAGAACGACATCAGTCACCGCGCCCAGGCCGCGGCAAAGTTGGTGCCTTTGCTGCGGGAGTTGCAGACCCCCTAGCCATCGGCTACCCCAAGCCGCCAGACCGCAGTACAACGAAGGTCACGGGGTGTAGCACAGCCTGGTAGTGCGCATGCTTTGGGAGCATGAGGTCGCTGGTTCGAATCCAGTCGCCCCGACCAGTGATTACGAGTGGTTACGCGTTTCGCGATTTTCGATTTTGACTCTCGTTGACCAAATATTGACCACGATGTGGCGGCGACGCCGGTTCGAGCGCCCGAACGAGGCGCAGTTGAGCACTGCTACCAAGGTGCGCGTACACCTCGGTGCTCTGAGCTGAGCGGTGCCCGAGTTGAGCCTGGATGGCTCTGATCGGTTGACCGTCTGTCGCGGCTTGGCTTGCCATCGAGTGACGACCGATCTGGTGGTGAGAGAGGAGGGGTAGCCCGAGCGCCTTCTGCACGGTGCGCAGCGGGCGCTTGTGGCTATCCAGGTGCTTGGGGAAGGTCCCATCCTGGCTGAACAGGAACTGTGCGCCCGCATACCCCTGATCGATGTGCCAGCGGATGACCTCGAGCACGTCTTGGCCAAGCGCTGTCGTGTACACCTCGTGGTTCTTACGGCTGCCCAGCATGGCCGGGCGGTCCTTGTATCCACGCTGGACGGCACGATCGACGACCAACGTGGGAGGTACGTCCCGAACACGATCCCGTGAGATCGCGTAGACCTCTCCGGTGCGCAGTCCAAGGCGTGTCGTGAGGTAGAAGAAGGCATACCAGCGCGGTTGCATCTTAAACATGCCTTCAAGGAGCCGATCGCGCTCGGCCTCCGTGTACCATCGCGGCTGTTTTCGGATCACCTTCTCGGTCGGCACGTACGGAATCGATTGGAGCAGGTCGCGCTTCAACGCGTATCGCAGCACCGCCCGAACGAGTGCAAGGTGATGGTTGACGGTGCTCGGCGCGTAGTGCGCCGGCAACGATTGCTTGAGCTTGTCCATCTCGAGCGTCGTTACCTCGTCGAGGTAGAGGTGCCCGAGCACAGGCTTGATCAATGGCCAGCGTCTGTGCCAGTGATCTCGCCCAAGCGGCTTCATGTTTCTGCTAGCAGCCATGTACTGCTCGTACGCGTCTGCGAGTGTGATGCGTTTGCGATCGGACATTGCGTCCTCCTGCGCGCGTTTCTCTGCAGCGATTGCCTGCGCCCTGGTCCTGAAACCAGACTTGCGATAGCGCTCGCCTCGAGCTCTGAAATCGTACTGCCATTTCTTGGCTATCCTTCTAACGGCCATGCGATGAGTTCCCTTCTGCGGAAAATCGCCGCATCGCCATGTCCGGGTTTGTCAGATAGAGGTCTAACATATCCCGACGGAAGCGGCGCACGCGCGGGCGGCCGTAGACCGGTATTTGCCCCGCCGACACGAGGTTTCGCAGATAGCGCACCGACCAGCCCGTGTAGCGGGCGGCCTGGGCATAGGTGAGCCAGCTAGGAATCATCAGTCGTCCTCGGTGCGAGGGATGAACTCCCTTGGCTTGCCCACAACGCGCGGCCAGACCGTTGGGGAGGACCGCGCCTTCGCGCTGGGTGGTGCGGTGGTGCTTGGTGGAGCGGCTTTGGTACTGCCGACGTCCGACGGGCCCAAGATGGGGCCGTTTCTGAGCTTCGAGAGCCCGAGCTTGACGCAGTAGGTCCGAAAGGTTTCGTAGGTTGCAGGGAAGGGCGGCGAGGCCTGTCGGTACGCTTCCCAGACCCGGTGCATCGTGTGGCCGGCGTGAAGCAACGCTTCGATCTCGGCCCTGCTGGCGAGGAAGTGTGGGAACGCGTCTCGCGGTCGGGTGAGTAAAATCAACTTCCACCATTCCGCGCGCCGCTCGTTGTTTGAGGGAGTCCTTGCGCTCACGAAGGGGTTATCGGTTTTGGAGACCAAAAGTATTCTCAAACGAGCCAACTCTTTTTCGCCGACCCTGTTTTTCTTAAACCCGCTTGGTGCGATCAGTTCGTCGAGTGATGCAAGTTCGCCCAGGAACCCACAGAGCGATCCAAGACAATGCAGAGCAATGCAGAGGAATGCAGGGGAATGCAGAAGAATCCAGAGCGATCCAAGAGATTGCAGGAACGCACAGCGACAAACAGAACAATCCAAGAGACTGCAGCGCTGCACAGATTCATCCCGGAGATTTCCAAGAAGATACAGGGAGTGTAGCTACGGCAAGGTGGAGTTTTGTTTAACAAAACTGCAAGCGCTGCGGGCGACGTCTTCGACGTTCGCCGCTCTGCACTTGATCGACGTGCTCAACGCCTTCGGCTTATTCGCACGTGCAAAACGAGATCGGCGCTAGACAAGCGCCGAGTGCCGCCTACTATCTACGCGTGCGGGGACTTCGACATTTCATTGGCTTGCGCGTCGGAGACGAACACATCGCCCGTCTCCACGCCCTTGCGGAAGCGTCTGGATTCACGCGCGGAGAGATCCTGCGTCGTGCGCTTCTGAACGCAGAGATCCCAAGTGCGCGTGCGCGGCGAGAGGTTCAAGATCTCCTGAGGATCCAACGGGAGCAGAACCGCCTTGGTGGGTTGCTCAAGAAGGCGCTGACCGAGCGTGAGGAGAAAGCCGCGCTCCGCCGCACCCTGGTCGAGGTGGAACGCAATGCGGCCGAGCTGCGGCGCGTCATCGCATACCTTGTTCGTTCCCGCTGAACGGGACGGCGCCGGGGTAGCCGAGCAAGGGCCACGAGCTTATCCATGCCGCCGGCTAGTAGCAGCAAGAAAAAGTTCTCGATGAAGAGCTTCGCTTCAACCAAGACCCGCAACACGCCCGATCCGGAAGCGCTCCAACGCTTGATGCAAAAGACCGAAGTCGATGGGGGAGGGGGTCTTGACGCGACAACCGACTCCGAGGTCGTGGCCAAGCTCCCGACCGCGATCCAGTCAGCCCCGAGCGAGGCAGAGCCGCAGCTCGAGGCGGTGCCGAGCACGCCTGAGATCGTGCCGCCTCCGGTACCGACGCTCTCCACAGGACGCTCCCGTGGTCGTGGAACCAAGGAAGAGCCTCGCTTGCGCGCCAAAGACGGCGAGCGTCTTCGCCAAACCTCGATTCACCTGCCAGTCGACCTTCATAAGCGCGTGCGCCAGTACGCGTTCGATCAAGAAGTCACGCTCTCGACGGTGATGGTCGATGCCATCCAGGAGTGGCTCGACGCGCGCGAAGGGTAGGGTGTCCCACGGAGTGATCTGAAGGCTGCCCTTCATGCAAAGAAGAACCCCGCCGAAGTGGGGTCTTCTTTGTTGCTGGTGACTATCGAGTAGCTACCCGTCGTCTAATCTCCGAGAATGGCATCGACGATTAACGGATAGACCAAGTTCTGCGCCTCGCAGTCCTCGATCCGTTCGTTGGGTCGGGAGCCCGGCCTCTCGTGAACGACAATCGCATTTGCGATGAGCTGCCACCAACGGGCACTTATGCTGCGCAGCTCGAAAAAACGAAGCGCAAATGCTGCGCGGCTTCGTGTCGATCGACGAAAAGCCGAATCCTTCCATGACACTCGCCGAGTGAACTCCGACGCACACTTTGCGCCCCGAGAAAGGAAAGAAATACGTATAGCGGCGCATCCCATGACGACCCAGTTTGCTTGTGTGACCAGCCATGCTGCGTCCGGTGCGGTGGAGGTAGCGATCGACGTGCGCGCTTCGTTTGGGTGCCCGTTGGTGCAAAGCTTGACAGCCGGTCACCTTGCGTGCGAAACCGGCCCATTCATTCTTGCGCGTGCGCGCATTGGGGGGGGTCTCATGAAGAAGTTTGCTGTGCTCTTGGGTTTCGTGCTGGCGGTAGCCGGCTGTGGGTCGACGGACGGGGACAGCGGGGGCAGCGGCGGCACGGCGGGTGCTGGCGGCAGCGGCGGCGTGGCCGACCTGTGTATGGGTGTCGATTGCAGTGACGGCAACGACTGCACCGCCGATGTCTGTGACTCGGCCGACGGCTCCTGCTCGAACCCAGGCGAGACCGACGGCACAGTCTGTGACTTGGACAGCGTCGACGACGGCTTCTGCGACGGCGCGGGCACCTGCGTCGAGTGTAACGTCGACACCGACTGCACCGACGACCTCAACGAGTGCACGTCGGCTCCGTTGTGCACCGCCAACGTGTGCGTCGCACAAACCCCGCTGCCGGACACCACGCTGTGCGACAGCGGCTCCGGTACGTGTGACGGCTCGGGCACTTGTGTATCTAGCTGAGCCCGCCGCTCGGTGAGACTAAGCTTGGCCCCTAAAAGGCGGGGCCCCAATCGGGGCCTCGTCGCCTGTTTGTGCGCCCAGCATGGGCGCCGACTTGGAGGTGAAAGTCCTCCCCCGAGCAGGTCACAGCGAGGGAAGGGAAATCCAAGGGCGGGAGGGTGACCGACCGTCTGGAGGAAGGATGAAACGAAACCGTGGGCCGATGAACAAGAACCGGATAGGAGGCGTGGGCGACCGGGGCGAGCGAGCAAATGATCGCGAAGTTCCCGTGACCAAGGGGACCTACGTAAATCCGGCGGTCGTGCGGGGAAGGTCGGCGTTCTTACCTGGGGAGATCTCGCCTCGGGCCTGAAAGGGCCACGCGGTTAGCGCCGCGGAGCGAGAAGTCAGCCGAGGTCGTTTGAGGGCCGGGGTGAAGCCCCGAGAGTAGAGCGGAGCGGACAAACGTCGTCGACGAGGACCGGAAACGGACGCCCAGGAAAGGACTCGCTGATGCAACGGGTGCTTGCGCGCCCGAACCTGATGCGAGCGTTGAAGAGAGTGAGGAGAAACAAAGGCAGCGCCGGCATCGACGGGATGACGGTGGACGAGTTGCCGGATTGGCTGAAGGAGCACTGGCCACGGGTCCGCGAGGAGCTTCTCGCGGGCAGCTACCAGCCGACGCCAGTCCGACGGGCGACGCTCCCGAATTTTTTTTTTA